>Ga0190265_10002151_pt1 | contig 13135 bp, 11 predicted proteins | sample Popmic124T_FD_133135 | JGI IMG/M metagenome (GOLD analysis project Ga0190265, IMG submission 133135) | Populus adjacent soil microbial communities from riparian zone of Indian Creek, Utah, USA - 124 T | ecosystem: Environmental > Terrestrial > Soil > Riparian zone | place: USA: Utah | collected... | reverse complement strand
GGCCCGCGAGCACCGCCTCCCGGCCAGGCCCCCCCTCCCCCATCCGGGAGAGGAGAGCCTCCAGGGCCCGGTCCGCCGCCGCGGCATCCAGCGGGATCTCGAAGCGGTCGGGGTCGAGACGGCCGAGGATCAGGTTGACGTCGGTCAGCGTCAGCGGCCCACCGGCTCCGTAGCAGGCGGGGCCGGGCCAGGCGCCGGCGCTCTCCGGCCCCACCTTGAGCTGGGCGCCGTCGAACGAGCAGATCGAGCCGCCGCCAGCCGCCACGCTCTCGATGGCCAAGGCGGGGGCGACCAGGTGCGCGTCCCCCACCCGGTGCTCGAAGAGGTACTCGAAGTCGCCGTCCCAGCGCGCCACGTCGGTGCTCGTGCCGCCCATGTCGAAGGCGATCACCCGCGCGAAGCCCGAACGCCGGCCGGAGAGGGCCGCTCCCACGACGCCGCCGGCCGGACCGGAGAGGAGGCCGTCCTTGGCGCGGAACGATCCGGCCCGCACCAGGCCTCCGGCGCTGGTCATCACGTGCAGGGTGCCGCGCGGCAGCGCCCCGGCCACCCCGGCGAGATAGCGCTCCAGGATGGGCGAGAGGTAGGCGTCGACCACCGCCGTCTCGGCCCGGGGGAGCAGCTTGATGAGCGGCGCGAGGCGGCACGAGAGCGAGACGGAGCGGAGGCCGGCGGCGCGCAGCAGCTCGCCCAGCGCCTCCTCGTGAACCGGGTTGCGGTAGCTGTGCATCAACGCCACCGCGGCGGACTCCACTCCCTCGGCGACCAGCCGGGCGGCGGTCTCCCGCATCGCGCCTGCTTCCAGGGGGACCAGGACGGAGCCGTCCGCAGCCAGGCGCTCGGGCACTTCCACAACCTCGCCGTACAGTGGCTCGGGCCTCCGGATGTCGAGCGCGAACAGGTCCGGACGTTGCTGGGTGCCGATGCGCGGCAGGTCGGCGAAGCCGCGAGTGATGAAGAGCGCTGTCGCCGCCCCCTTGCGCTCCAGGAGGGCGTTGGTGCCGCGGGTGGTGGCGAGCCGCAGGGCGATCTCCGGCAGCTCGGCGCTCATCGGAGTGCCGGTCACCAGGCGCGCGGCGAGCACGGGGGCCTCCTCCGGCGAGCGAAGCTCGAAGGTCGAGCCTTCGAGGTCGTGAGCGGGTAGCGTCCCGTCCAGAGTGATTACAGGACCCTCGGGATCGGAATCGAGCACGGAAAACGCCGCGGCGCCGCCGTCCAGCAGCCGCAGCTCGAAGCCGCGGAAGAAGCCGCGGGGCACCCGCCAGCCGGCGGTGAGCCGCAGGGCGCTCGCACCCTCCACCTCCGCAACGCGGCCGCGCAGGGTGCTGCTCGACAAGACCTTGGCGCGGTGGAGGCGGCCCGCGGGATCGATCGCCAGGCAGTCGGTGAAGGTGCCGCCGGTGTCGATCCAGATCCGCCAGACGGACGCGGGGCCGTTCACCGCACGGCGGCCCTGGCGGCGAGCCGGGTGCCGAGCGTCCGCACCCGCTCGTTGGCCTGGTCGCGGGCGCTAGCCTTGCGCAGCCACTTCCTGGCTTCCTCGGGATTCCCGGCGGCCAGCGCGGCCTCGCCCAGCGCGGCGTAGGCTTCGGCATCCTCGCGGTCGAGCCGGAGCGCCCGCTGGTAGAAGCGCCGCGCCTCGACCGTCCGCCCATGCGCCAGGGAGATGTCGCCGAGGGCCAGGTAGCTGAACGGATTGCGGCTGCTGAGGCGGGCGGCGAGCGCGAGCAGCTCCTCCGCCTCCTGGTCCCTGCCGCGGGCCCGCAGCAGCGAGGCCAGGTTCTGGTAGGCGGCGACGGTCGAGGGGTCCGCCTCCAGCGCCTGGTGGTAGGCGGCTTCCGCCGCCTGGACGTCGCCGCCCCGCCGCAGCGCCACGCCGAGGTTCACCCAGGCACCGCCCAGCTCGGGATCGATCTCCACCGCCTTGCGGAGCCAGGGCATCGCCTCGTCCAGCCGGCCGGCACGCAGCAACTCGGCCCCTCTGTTCGAGTGGTAGAGGGCGATCGCCGTCAGGTCCGAGAGACGGTGGACGCGGCGGTAGCCCGGTTGCTCGTCGGGAGTGAAATCGAGGATCTTCAGCGTGCCTCCGGTGCCGGCGTCGTAGCCGGCGCTGACGTGCCCGGAGATCACCATCAGGTCGCCATCCTTCTCGAAACGCTCCACGTCGTCGACGGCGACGTAGAACGCCGGCGTGCCGAGCGCGCGCGCCATCCCCACGAACAGGCTGGTGAAGGCCAGGCAGTTCGCCTTGCGGGCCGCGAACGCCTCCGCGGCGGTCGCCGTCTGGCCCGGCTCGTAGGTGAGGTGCAGCCGCTCGGGGTCGACCATGGCGGCGAGCAGCACATCCAGCCGGTCCTCCGCCGCGGCTCCCTCGGGCACCTGCGCGCGAGCCCAGTCCCTCATCTCGTCCGTGATCTCGTGGGGTACGACGACCGTCGCCGGATCGAGCCCCCGGGAGCGCAGCTCCCGGGCGACGTCGTCCCCTGCCGGGCTCAAGCCCGCCGTCGCGCACCCCAGGGTGAGGAGCGTCGCGGTCGCCAGCACGGGCAGGTGCGGTCGCAAGGGAAGCCCCTTCAGGCCGTTCGCACCGGCCGCCGGAACAGGATTCGCTTCGCCGCGAAGTAGAGGAAGCAGACGACGAGCACGAACGCCACGACGGGCACGGTGATGGCGAGCACGGAGAGCAGCGCCGAGCCGCCCGCCTCGGCCGTCGCCAGCACCGGGTTGCCGAGGCCTCCCGTGGCGAAGGAGGAGATGTGCCGCGCCGTGGCGGTGAGGCCCTGGAACACCGCCGTCGTGCCGCCGCCGGCAACCACCGCCAGCGACCACTTGAGGAACGGGCTCACGTCGCCCAGAGAGGAGGCGGTCACCAGGACGCCGGCCACGACCGCCGTAGGCGTCGCGATGGCGTCCAGCAGGTTGTCCACCCAGGGGATGTAGTAGCCGGCGATCTCCAGCAGGGTGGCGGCTGCGAAAGCGATCAGCGCCGGGGTCGAGCCGATCCAGGCGAAGTTGTCGCCCAGCACGAGCTGTCCGAGCTCGGCGCGCGAGGCCAGGCTCATCACCAGGAGGGGTACGAAGACCCGGAAGCCGCAGGCCGCGGCGAGACCGAGACCGACCAGAAGGCTGAAAAGGGTGTCCATTGCCCGGCTCCTTTGTCGTCAGGCGGGGTGGCGCAAGACCACCTTCGTGCATGGTAACGCAGGCCGAGCCCCGTCTACTCCCAGGCCGGCTCCAGGCCGCCGCCGGCCTGCCGCTTCGGCGCCCAGGCCAGAGTGAGGTAGCGCACCTCGACGTCCTTCTTGCGCGGCTTGATCCCCAGCACCTCGAGCTCGATCGACTCGGGGTCGAAGCGGTCCTCGAGGTTGTCGATCTCGGTCTCCAACTCAGCGTTCAAGTCTGTGAGCCGCACCTTGAGCGCCTCGACGGTCTCCTCGGCGCGCGTCACGTCCTGGCGCTCCTCGAGGGTCCTGCCGATGCCGCGCGCCGCGGCGCTGCCCGCGGTCGCAATGCGCTTGCGCCCGAAGAGCACCCCGAACATGGTGGTGCCGGCCGAGAGCACGGTACTCCAGGTCTGGCTCTGCGCCTGCTCGGCCTGCTTCTGCCGCGCCTGCTCGGCCTTGCGGATGCGCTCCTCGATCTGGGTGAGCTTGGGAGCGTACTTCTTGCGCAGGGCGGCGACCTGGTCGTCCCGCCGCTCGCGGGCGAGCTCGCTCAGGCGGATGCGGAAATCGCGTTCGAGCTCCCCGGGCTTCGACGACTCTCCCAGGGTGATGCTCTGGAACAGCTCGCAGCGCCGGGTGCGGTAGAGGCACTCCTCCAGCTCGCGTTTCCAGACGTCGTAGCTCTTCGCCTTGACCGCCTCGGGAGGCAACGCGCCGAAGCGGGCGCCCGCCACCGGCCGGTCTTCCAGGTCGTCCTTGGAGAGCTCGACCGGTTCGGCCGCGTACCAGTCCGCCCCTGCCTCGGCGAGCCGGGCGAGGATCGAAACCTCCTCGGCGTGCTCGATGCCGCGCTTGGCGTCCTCGTAGTGCACCGTTGCGGCGGCGAACAGGCAGGGCTCGTAGGCGATGCCCCCCGGCTTGCCGCGGACGGGCAGGAAGCGCTGCGGGATCTCGGGAGGCAGCACGGGCGCCGCGTCGCTCCCGGAACCTGCCGCGCCCCCTGCAGCAGACGCGGCGGACGCACCAGCCGCCGCCACGGCCGAGGCCGGCACCCCGGTCGAGGTCTGCGCGGTGACCGGCGCCGCGGTCGAGGCCGCCTTCACGGGATCCATCAGCCGCTTGATCTCGGGGCGGGTGAGCGGCCCCCGCAGGTAGGAGAGCGCCCAGCGGGTCTGGAACAGCACCGGCGCGTCCTCGTGCACGTTGTGGAGGAGGAAGACGCGGTTGCCGAGCCCGGCGAGGGTCTGCTCCATGCCCGCGCGGTCGAACTTCCCGCTGCCCGCCGCCCCCTCGAGGCCGTCCATCAGCCGCTGCTTGTCGCGCTCCGTCTGCAGGCGGCCGAGGAACCAGGTGCCGACGTTCGACAGGCCCTTGTAGTCGAGGTCCACCGGGTTCTGGGTGGCGAGCACCAGCCCGAGGCCGTAGGCGCGGGCCTGCTTCAACAGGGTGAGCAGCGGGCGCTTCGACGGCGGCTCGGCGACCGGTGGCATGTAGCCGAAGACCTCGTCCATGGCGAGGATCGCCCGCAGGCTGGTGGTGCCGGGGCGGCCGCGCATCCAGCCGAGCACCTGGTTGAGCAGCAGGGAGACGAAGAACATCCGCTCGCGGTCCGAGAGGTGGGAGATCGAGAGGATCGCCACCCGCGGCTTGCCCGCCGGAGTGAAGAGCAGGCGGTCGACGTCGAGCGGCTCGCCGCGCAGCCAGGCCGCGAAGCCGGGGGACCCGAGCAGGTTGTTGAAGCCCATCGCCAGGGCGAAGCGCTCCTTGGCCGGGTAGAAGGACTCCAAGTCCATCACCCCGATCCGCTCGACCGGCGGCTTCTGGATCTGCTGGATGAGGGCCGCCAGATCGAGGCCGCGCCCCTCGCGCCAGGCGGCGTCGAAGATCGTCGAGAGCAGGATGTGCTCGCGCCCCTGGACCGGGTCGGAATCGACCCCGAGCAGCTCCAGCAGGCTCGACACCAGGGTGCCCGCCCGCTCGCGCAGCAGGTCGCCGTCGGCGAGGATCTCGGGCGACGGCGCCGCGAAGGAGGAGAGGATGGAAATCGGCAGGCCGGCCTCGCTCCCCGGGGTGTAGATGGCGAAGTCCACCGCCTCCCGCAGGCGGGCGATGCGCTCGCCGCTCTGCCCCCACTGGGCGAGCCCGCTCTTCCAGGTCTCCGCCTGCCGGGCCGCGAAGGCCTCCGTCGTGAGCCCGGCCCGCGCGGCGGCGTCCGGGTCGACCCAAGGCGCGAAGTCCACCGGCCGCAGCTCGGGGAAGGTGAGCAGCAGGTTCGCCAGGTCGCCCTTGGGATCGATCACCAGCGCCGGGATGCGGTCGATCGCCGCCTCCTCCAGCAGGGAGAGCAGGAGGCCGGTCTTGCCGCTCCCCGTCATGCCCACGCAGACGGCGTGAGTCAGCAGGTCGCGGGAGTCGTAGAGCAGCGGCTCGGTGCCCGTCTCCCCCCGCGCCAGGTCGTGAGGCCGCCCCAGATAGAAGGCGCCCAGCTTCTCGTACGCCGCGATGTCATCCGCCATGATGGGCCTATTCTCTTCTCTTTTTGGGACTGTTGACAGCCTTCAACCCCAAGCCCGGGGGTCGAGGTCGTAGGGCAGGGAGGTCAGGTCTTCGAGGCCGCCTTCCGATCCCAGATGCACGAGATCCTCCAGCCGCACGCCCCAGCCGGCGGCGGGGTCGTAGAGGCCGGGCTCCAGGGTGAAGACGTCCCCCGCGCGCAGCACCCCCTCGGCGCCCGAAGCCTTGCGGAACGTCGGCAGCTCGTGGAGGTCGAAGCCGACGCCATGGCCCAGGTTGTGGACGTAGCCGCGGGTGGCGCCGGGCTCGGAGATGGGCGTCGGATACCCCGCGGCCCCGAAGCGGTCGCAGACCGTCTCCTGGAGGTCCCAGCCGCGGACGCCCGGAGCCGCCCGCAGGCGGACGTCGTCCAGGGCGGCGAGAACGGCCGCGTGGGCCGACCGCAACGCCTCGGGGGCCTCGCCAACGCAAAAGGTGCGTGTGCAGTCCGCGAACAGGGCGCCGCGGGGGAAGAGGTCCACCACCAGCGACTCCCCGGCGCGGAGGGTCCGCTCCGGCGTGCCGGCCGAGTGGGGCACGGCCCCCTCCTCCGCCGGGGCGATGATGTTGCCCTTGGGCTGCTCCAGCCCGCGGCCGGCGAGGACTCTCCCCACCTCGCCGCGCAGGCGGGCAACGGTGAGACGCTCGCCGCCCAGCCACAGCTCCCGGCGCTCGCCCTCGGGCTCGGCGGCGGCCAGCAGGCGCGCCACGGCGCGCATCGCCTCCGCAACCCCGGCGGCGGCCTCGCGGATCCCTTCGAGCTCGGTCTCCCGCTTGCGCTTGCGGATCTCCAGGGCGAGCGCGTTTCCCGGCACCCACGACCAGCCGACGGCGGCGAGGATGGAGCAGGCGCCCTGGATCACCCCGGCCTGGCCGTGGCCGGCGAGCGCGACGCGCCCCGGCACCAGGCCGGAGCGGTCGAGCGCCCGCCCGGCGACCCGGGCGAGGAACGTCGACGGCTCGGGGAACTCGCTCGACCAGCGCGAAACGTCCAGATCTTCGGGGGTGAGCAGCGCGAGGCCGGTCGCCGTCGCCTCCCCGCGCTCCATCGGAGTCAGGTAGGCGAGGCGGGCGGGGCCGCCCCGGGGCACCACCAGCAGGCACTCCCCGAGATGGACGGGAGCGCCGCCGAGGAAGGCCGCAAGGTCGGAGTCCTGGGAAGACCGGGCGAAAACGAGCAGGGCCTCGCAGCCCAGCTCGTCCAGGCCGGCGGACAGGGCTGCAAGGCGGTGGTCCACGCTTACAGGTTGCGCTCGATGAAGCTCTGGAATGCGGCCTTGGGCGCGGCGCCAACCATCTGGTCGGCCACCACGCCGTTCTTGAAGAGGATGAACATCGGTATGCCGCGCACCTGATACTTGCTGGCGATCTCCTGGTGCTCGTCGACGTTCAGCTTGGCGATGCGCACCTTGCCGTCGTTCTCATTGGCGATCTCGTCCAGCAGGGGAGCCACCTGGCGGCAGGGGCCGCACCAGGGCGCCCAGAAGTCCACGAGCACGAGGCCTTCGGACTTCAGGACCTCGGTTTCGAAGTTGTCGTCGCTGATCGTCACGATCTTGTCGCTGGCCATATCGTCTTCCTTCCTCTCTCCTGGGATCTCGAAAATCGAGAGCCGCGATAGACGGCTCTACTCTCCTTCCAAACCCGGAAGGGGGGCGAGTTGTTCCACCCGGCGGCGGGAGAAATACTCGCGGGCGACCTCGACGTCGCGCCCGATCTGGGCCGAGAGGTCCATCACCGAGGGGAAGATCCGCTCCTCGCGGAGGCGCTTGTAGAAGGAGATCTCCACCCGCTGCCCGTAGACGTCGGCCTTGAAGTCGAAGATGTGGCTCTCGACCACGCGCTGGTAGTTTTCGTACACCGTCGGCCGGGTGCCGATGTTGGTGACGCAGTCGAAGCTCGCCGGGTAGCTCGGGAAGTAGACCCGGCAGGCGTAGACGCCGTCGCCCGGCAGCAGCTTGTTGTCGGGCTGCAGGTTGATCGTGGGCCATCCCAGGCGCTGGCCCATGCGGTCGCCGCGCACGATGACCCCCGAGATCGAGTACTGGCGCCCGAGCATCTCGGCGGCGCCGGAGACCTTGCCCTCGGCGATGGCGCGGCGGACGCGGGTGCTGGAGATCCGCTCGCCGGAGTGGACCACCTCCTCCACTCCGCAGGCGGCAAAGCCGAGCTCCTCGCCCATCGCGCGCAGCAGCGGCAGGTTCCCCTCGCGCCGGTGGCCGAAGGCGAAGCCGTTGCCGACGTAGATCTCTTTCAGGTCCAGCTTCTCGTGCAGGAACTCGCGCACGAAAGAGGCGGCCGGGACCTTCGCCAGCTCCGGGGTGAAGCGCACGCAGAGCATCACCGACACCCCCGCGGCTTCGAGCAGCTTCTCCTTCTGCCGGGGTGTGGTGAGCGGCACCGGCGCCGACTCGGGCGCCAGCACGGTGAGCGGGTGGGGATCGAAGGTGATGACGACCGCCGGGGCCGACAGCTTGCCGGCGCGGGCCGTCACCTGGTCGAGGATGGCCCGCTGGCCGCGGTGCACGCCGTCGAAGTTGCCGATGGTGCCGACGCCGCCGCGCGGCAGATCGCTGCTGTTGTAGGCGTCCTGAACGACGAGCATGGGGTGGCCGCGCGGGTCAGACGAGGATCGCGGCTTCGGCGACGCCGACCCGGGGCGCGTCTTCGGGGCGGACGGCGCCCACGATGTGGCCCACCAGGTCGTCGGCGTAGGCCGCGGTGATCTCGACCCAGGCGAGCGTCCCGACCGGAGCGAAGCCGTCGTTGATCAGCACGTGGCCGTCGATCTGCGGCGCCATGCCGTGGTGGCGGCCCTGGAGCAAGTGCTCGGACTCCTCACAGGGGCCTTCGACGAGCACCTTCATGCGCTCGCCGACCAGCCGCCGCCGGCGCTCCAAAGCGATCGGCTTCTGCGCCTCGAGGATCTGGCGCAGCCGGCGCCGTTGCGTGCTCTTCGGCACCCGGCCCTTGAGCTCGGCCCCCGGGGTGTCCGGCTCGGGGCTGTAGGCGAAGGCCCCCAGGTGGTCGAGCCGAGCCTCGCGGATGAAGGCGAGGAGGTCCTGGAAGTGCTCCTCGGTCTCCCCCGGAAAGCCGACGATGAAGGTCGAGCGCAGGAAGACGTCCGGGGCCAGCTCCCGCGCCCGCTCCAGGAGACGCAGGTAGCGCTTGGCGTCGCCCCCCCGGCGCATCGCCGCAAGGATGTCGCCATGGCTGTGCTGGAGCGGCATGTCGAGGTAGGAGCAGAAGCGCTCCTCCGTCCCCATCAGCCGCAGGAGGTCCTCGTCGAGGGTCGTCGGGTAGGCATACAGAAAACGGATCCAGGGGATCGAGGTGTTTTCGAGCAGCGCCTCGACCAGCCGCGTCAGGCCGTGCCGGCGGACCCCGAGGTCCTCGCCGTAGCGCGTGGTGTCCTGGGCGATCAGGTTGAGCTCGGTGATGCCGGCCGCCTCGAGCTGGCGCGCCTCTTCCACCAGGCTCGCGACCGTGCGGCTGCGGAAGCGGCCGCGCCAGATCGGGATCGCACAGAAGGTGCAGGGGTTGTTGCACCCCTCGGCGACCTTCAGGTACGCGTGGCCCTGCGTCGTGAGCATCCGGGGCGCGGTGTGATCGAACACCATGTGCGACGGCGACGGCAGCGGCGGGCCGCCGCCGAGCTGCACCACGTCGCCAACGTCCCGCAACTGGTCGAGCCCCACGAAGCCGTCGATCTCGGGGATCTCTCGCGCGAGCTGGTCTCCGAAGCGGTTGACCATGCAGCCGGCGACCAGGACCTTCTCGACCCCCTTGCCCTTGCGGCCGACGACCTCCAAGATGGTGTCGATCGACTCCTGCTGAGCCTCCTCGATGAAGGCGCAGGTGTTGACCACCACCGTGTCCGCCGTGTCGAGGTCGTTGACCACCTCGTAGCCGCGGCGCGCCAGCTCGCCCAGCATGATCTCGCTGTCGACGAGGTTCTTCGGACAGCCGAGGCTGATCATGCCCACGCGAGGGCGGCGGACAGGGAGGGACATAGGCGAGGGAGTCTAACAGATCGACGGCGGGCTTGATTCCGCGTCAGGACATCAGCCAGTAGCCGCCGACGGCGATGGCGACCGCCGAAAACGTGGCGAGCATCGCCTGGTAGGCCCGGCTGCCGCGCAGCGTGATGCGTTCGGCCACCAACCCGAGAGCCGAGGAGAAGGCGGTCATCGCGACCACCGCGCCGAGGCCGAACCCCATCACGTAGCCGAACGCGGCCGCCGCGGTCGGCAGCGCCAGCGCCGGCAGGACTCCGAGGAGGTGGGAGCTGCCGGCCAGGCCGTGCAGCCCGCCGATCCACACCGCCGCCCGCCCCCGCCGGCCCCGCTTTCCATCCTCCTCCTCCAGGTGGGCGTGGCCGTGCTCCGGCAGCCGCGCCGCGAACGCCCGGTGCAGGCCCCAGAGGCCGACCCCGATCAGCACCGCCCCCACCAGCCTCTCGCTCCAGGACGACACGCTGGCGACCGGGAAGACGCCGCGCAGCGCGAAGACGATCAACCCGACAGCCCAGACGCCGAGGCTGTGGCCGATCCCCCAGAAGAGGCCCATCCGCCAGCGCGCCCGCTTCTCCTCGACGACCAGCGGCGCCACGGCCGACAGGTGGTCGGGCCCGGCGAGAGCGTGCACCAAGCCGGCGAGCAGGCCCGTGGCGGCCGCGAGGAGGGCGGGAGAATTCATTGCCGAAACTCTAGCAGCAATGGTCCGGCGGCGCCGATCCCGAGGTTGACACTCCGCCGGACCTTCGCCTAACTTTGTTTCGCGTTCCTCTCCACAACCCATGCCCCTGGAGGTCTCGATGTCCGGAATGACGCGGCCCAAGATCGCAACCCTGTCCCTCGCCGCCGCGCTCTGGGCGGCCGGCCTCGCTCCGGCTCCAGGTTGGGGGTCGGGGTTCAGCGCCACCGAGCCCGGGGTGAAGGCCATGGGGCTGGGCGGAGCGTTCACCGCGCAGGCGGCGGACCCGACGGTGATCTTCTACAACCCCGGCGCCCTCGCCCTGCTGCCCAAGGGCAAGCTCACCGTCGGCGTCGGGGCGCTCTACCTCAACGAGTCGCAGTTCCAGGGCACCTCGCCGGGCATCGGCGCCGGCACCGCCGCCGAGCAAGAGGTAGGGCTCACCGTTCCGGCTCAGATCTACGCCGTCAAGGCGCTGGGCCCCAAGCTCAAGCTGGGCCTCGGGGTGTACACGCCGTACGCCTTCAAGACCGATTGGGCGGACCCGGCCGCCTTCGCCGGCCGCTACGTCACGACCAGCTCCGAGTTGCGGACGTTCGACGCCAAGTCGGTGCTGGCGCTCCAGGTGACCCCCAACTTCGGCTTCGGCGCCGGGGTAATCTACCGTACCTTCGACCTCGCGGTCGGCCGCCGGGTGCCCGGCTTCAACCCCAATACGGGAGAGATCCAGGACATCGGCAGCCTCGCCATGCAGACCGACTTCGAGTCCGGGATCGGCTGGGACGCCGGGTTCCTGCACCGGATCGGCAAGGGCTTCGCCTGGGGGGCCTCCTACCGCAGCCCGATCGACATCGACTCGGTCGGCGCCGGCCGGCTCACCCAGATCCTGACCGGCGATGCTCAGATCGACGCGTTGAACCGCGCCACCCTCCCCTACGACGTCGACCTGCCGCTCGCGACCGGCATCTCCTTCCCCGACACGGCGACGCTCGGCATCGCCATCACCCCGAGCGAGATGCTCCTCGTCGAGGTGGACGTCGCGCAGACCGGCTGGAGCCGCTTCGAAGGCCTAGCCGTCGACTTCCCCACCCGGCCTGCCTTCGACCAGACGCTCCAGGGCGCCTGGGAGGACGCGCTCTCCTACCGCCTGGGGGTGCAGCTCACGATGGGCAAGGGGGTCCAACTGCGCTTCGGCTACGCCTTCGAGGAGAGCCCGCAGCCGGACGCCAGCGTCGCTCCCCTCTTCCCCGACGCCGAACGCAGCATCTTCAGCGCCGGCATCGGCCGCGACTGGCTGGACGTCGGCTTCCAGTTCATCTCCCCGGCCTCCCGCACCACGCTCACCAACGCCGACAACCTGAACGGCACCTACTCGGGCAACTCGTACCTGCTGGGGTTCTCGATCACCAAGAAGTAGGCCCTAGGAGTCGACCGGCTGGACGATCGCCGCCATCCGCTCGCGCTGCCGGAAGTCCGAGGCGGCGCGGGCGGCCTCGCCGGGGTCTGCGTAGCGGCCGATGCGCACGGTGCGGAGGACTCCCCGCCGCCTCTGCAGGTCGACCACGTAGGGCTCGTAGCCCCGGCTCTGGAGGTCGCGGACGGCCTTCTCCAGGTTCTCGGGACGGCTGAAGGCGCCGACCTGGATCGAGAAGGCCCCCTCTTCCGCCTGCGGCACGTAGGCCGCCGCCGTCACGGTCGGGGCGGGCTCCGGCTCCGGCTCGGGTGCCGGCGGCTCCGGCGTCTCCTGGATCTCCTGGACGAGCGGGGCGGGCTCCGCGGCCGGCGGGCAGGGGCGCTCGACGTAGACCTTGGCCGGCGTCGGGTTCCCGGCGGGCGGGCAGACCGCCGCCACCCGGACAGGCTCGGCCGGCAGGCCCCACTGCACGCCGAGCAGCATGCCCCCGAAGAAGAGGAGGCCGCCGGCAACGCCCAGCCCCAACAACAGCAGGACGAGGGATTTTCTATCGAAGAGGAAGTTGTACATCGGGGAACCTCTCAAACTGTCAGGTCAAAACGTCAAGGGATCATCACCGTCGTCTGGCCCGGGTTGACCACCTGGATCACCCCGGCCCAGGTGCACATCAGCTTCGAAGAGTCGTTGAGCGCCGGCATGTTGCCGATCAGCACCGTCGGCGCCCCGACGATCCAGGGGGCCGGCGTCACCGGCACGCAGGGCATCGGCGTCAACACTCCCAGGGCGGCCGCGGTCGCCGCGGCCACCATCGGGTTCGCCAGGGAGGTACAGGTGCCGAACGGCGGCACGTTGAGGATCGGCTTGCCGTCCATGATGTTGGCGGCCGGCGGACCGCCCGCCAGCACGGCGTTCGTGGGCAGCACCACCAGCGTGCTCGGCGCCGCGCCGAAGCTGCACTGGAGCATCGCCCCCATGCACACCTGAATGCCCATCCTTCAAGCTCCTCCGGCGAACCGGGCCGCCAGCTTGCCCACCAGCGACACCCGGCGCGGCGCCGGCTTGCCCGCGCCCTGCCGCTGCTTGGCCCGGCCCTTCTCGTCGTACTCGATCTTCTCGCCCACCTGCCGGCCGGCCTGGTAGTTGATCTTCTCCTTCACCCGGCCGTTCTTGTAGTACCGCACGAGCGGCCCCTGGCGCAGGTTGTTCTCGTAGGTCGCCCTCTCGTGCAGCTCGCCCGTGTCGTAGTACTCCAGCCACTCGCCGTGGAGCAGGCCGTCGCGGTAGCAGGCGCGCCGCAGCACGTCGCCGC
>Ga0190265_10002150_pt1 | contig 13137 bp, 9 predicted proteins | sample Popmic124T_FD_133135 | JGI IMG/M metagenome (GOLD analysis project Ga0190265, IMG submission 133135) | Populus adjacent soil microbial communities from riparian zone of Indian Creek, Utah, USA - 124 T | ecosystem: Environmental > Terrestrial > Soil > Riparian zone | place: USA: Utah | collected... | reverse complement strand
GCATGCGCTCGCCGTGACGAAGGCGCCAACGGGTGACTCATGAGATTGATGCGTTTGGGAAAGCGGGATCGAGAGAAGCCCGCGGTGTGGTCGAGCGAGAACGACGCCATCGACGTCTCGTCGGTGGTCAAGGATTTCGATCCGTCGTTCTTCGCCGACGACGGTATCGAACGGCTCCGCGCCGCCATCGCCAAAGGGGGGCTGCCCAGCATCAAACTCGAAAGCGTGCGGATCGGTTCCCCGGTGACACGGCCGGGCAAGCTCATGGCCGTCGGAAAAAACTACGCCGACCACGCCAAGGAGACGAAGTCGGCGCTGCCCGAAAAGCCGATCTTCTTCGCCAAAGCGACCAGTGCCATCAACGGCCCTTACGACGACGTCGTCGTCCCCGCCAACTATGCGACCGTCGACTACGAAGTCGAGCTGGCACTGGTCATCGGCCGGCGCGCCAAGCGCGTCGATCGCACGCAAGCGCTCACGTACGTGGCGGGCTACCTCATTTGCAACGACGTCACCGAGCGCACCGCGCAATCCAAGGAAGGTAACCAGTGGTTCCGCGGTAAATCGTTCGACACCTTCGCGCCCCTCGGCCCCTACCTGGTCACGCCCGACGAAGTCGGCGATCCGCACGCGCTTTCGCTCGTCTGCAAGGTGGACGGCGAAGTGCGCCAAAACGGCAATACCAAGGACTTCATCTTCGACATCCCCTATTTGATCGAGTTCATGAGCCGCAACGTGACGCTCGAGCCGGGCGACATCATCACCACCGGGACCCCGGCCGGCGTGGGCATGGGAATGACGCCACCCGTATTTCTGCGAGCCGGGCAAGCGATGGAGCTCGAAGTCACCGGCCTAGGGCGACAGCGCTCACGAATCGTCGCCGAGGGCGTGTAACGCCGTCCCTTCGCGCACCTTCGGCGCCGACGATGCCGACCGTTGGGCGCGACGTCGACGCCTAAGGTTTCAAATATCGTGTGGCTTCGTCCCCCAAGGTGCGCGTCACCGCTTCCATCAAATGAGCCCGCGTCACGGCCACTTTCGCCTGCTTGGCGCGCTTGATGGCGTAGCGCGCCATGTTGATCCCGTCGCGCACGGTGAAAGGCTCGTCGCTCGCGTGGGCCACCTGCAAAAACGAAACGACGTACTTCAGGATCTCGTCGTCGGAAAACGGCAGGTTTTGTTTGAGAATGGCGAGCTCTTCTTCCGCTTCCGGAAAATCGATGACGATCATCGGCATGAGCCGCGAGTGGATGTATTCGGGCAAATCGAAGGTCGACGCGTCTTCGTTCATCGTGGCAACGAAGCGAAAATCGCCGTGGGCGCGTATCTTCACGCCCGCCACCAGCGACTCGACGTAGCGGCGGCGATCGAGCAGCGGCGCCAGCGACGCCCACGACTTTTCGCTCATGCGATTGCCCTCGTCGAGGATGGCGACGCCGCCGGTCACCATGGCGCTGACGATGGGGCTGGCGGCGTATTGAATCGAGCCCTTGGGACCCACCACCGGCGTGATGACGAGGTCTTCGGGCCGCGTGTCCATGGTGGCTTGGAAGATATAGGCTGGGCGCCCGATGGCGCGCCCTGCGGCGTAGGCAAGCGTCGTCTTGCCGACGCCCGGTTTGCCGATGAGGCGCGGGTTCATGGGCACGTCGGCCGGGTCGACCATCATCCAGGCCGCCTTGAGCTGCAAGAGGAGCTCGGCGCGCCCTACCCACTCGAGGGGTAGCTCGTCCGGCTCGGTGAGCTGAATCTCGACGTGATCGATGGTGACGGTCTTCGGCATGCGCACGAGCAGCGTACCACAGCGCGACTGACGACTACTGACCTGCGTCGGGCGTGTCCCAGAAGGAGCGCGCCTCATCGCACGGTTCGCGACAGACATCGTAGCAAGTGGACCTGCACGCGCAGCGGGCGAGCGCCAAAAAACGTTCGTCTTGCAGGCAACCGGGCCTCCGGATGTCGGAGAAACAGCTCTGGCAGAGGGGATCGCCAACGCAGGTGACGCCGACCTGCAAGCAGGGCGTCGTGCCGCACCGCGTGCAGTCCGGCGACAAAGGCAGCGGTCGCCTACCATCGCTATTGGCGTCGTCGAAAGGAGCGTCGTTATCACCTGCATCGTTGACGATGGAGGTTCGTTTCGGCGGATGAGGGACCTCGCCGCAGGCGATCGCCATGACGACCAGCATGGGTATCGATAGTGCTCGCATCGACGACATGGCCTGACCCTCTCGACGAATCCTATTCGAACAGGCGAAGTTGTAGACCCGCCATCACCGTCAGGCGATCGCTCGGCAAGAGCTCGTAAAACCTGCTCTGCAGTTCGGGCGCAGTGGGTGAACCGGCAGTGGACTTGGAATGGAATGCATAGTCACCCATGAGACGGTACGAGAGACCTCCCGCGATGGGACCTGATATCGTGAGACGAAGGTGAAACACCGTTGGGTAGAGGTCTTCCCCGTAACGACCGCCGCGCCGGCCGGACAAAGCGGAGGCGAGGGCGATGGTGGGCAAGCCGTTCTGCAGATCGTGGGAAACGTGCGCATTGCCGATGAGCCGCGGCGCGCCGGCGAGCGGTCCGGTTCCGGATAGCGCCTGCGACATGGTGACGTTCGCGCCGTATTGCCAGCGACCGAACGCGGTGCGCCCGTCGAGCCCCGCGGTGGCGCCGTAGTTGTCGGTGGTGGCGATGTTCTCGTAACGGAGGACGGAGTGCTGGAAGAAGTTGAGCTCACCGCGCGCGATCGCTTCGCGCACCACTTGCGCATCCGCCGGCGGCGACCCCGGGTAGTCTTCGTAATAGCGTGTCTGCACGAGGTCCGACCACCAGGTGCGAAAGACGCCGTACGTAAAGCGATGCGTCCCCACCCGCTGCTCGAAGGCCACTTCGGCGGATCTCACCGTCTCCGGCTCGAGGTGGCCGGCCTTGATGAGCAGCGACGGGTGATAGAAGAACGACTCCACGATATTGGGCCCCCGAAAAGCTTCGGAATAGATGGCCTTGAGCGATGCCGATTTCCACGGCGCGTAGACGGCGGCGATACGAGGCGACAGCTTGTCGCCGAACCGGCTCGCGTGATCGGCGCGGATACCACCGTTGAAAACGAGAGCGTCGCTCGCCTTGACGATCTGTTGCAAATACGCCGCCGCGCCGTATTCGATCTTGTCGAGATAGAGGTCGTTGGCCAGCGTGTCGCCGGGGTCGACGCCGACCGAGTTGATGGCGGCCACGAGATGCCGCGACACGCCCATGACGCCGATCATGGTTTGCGTCGACCCGTCGCTCGTCCAATCGTAGGTCGCCTGCATCTCGGCCCCCGCAGACGGCGTCAAGATGATGGTGTCCGTCGTACAACCGGAGATGAGCTGTTGAGGGCAACTGTAGATGCCGTCATAGCTGAGCAGCGTTTTGTCGCTGCGGGTCACGTCGCCGAAAAGGCGTCCCTTCAGAGCCAAACGGGTTGCGAGCCGCTGCCGGTAGGTCACGTCGAGGTGCGCCTGACGCTCCTTGGTGTCGTAGCGCACCGGTCCGAGACGCCCGTCGATACGCGTCGGCACGTCCGACCGCGGGCTTTCGTCGCGCGCCGATTCGCTGACGTACAGGGTGGCATCGAGATTTCCGAATACGAGCCGCGCCGTCGCGTTGGGCGCGACCAAAGACGACTCGAGCCGCCGAACGCGCTCCGGCGGTCCGTATTCGAAGGACGGCCGGCGGTCCTGCGTGTATTGCGCTTGAAGCGTCAGCTCACCCGGGACGCCCCACAACTCGAATCGGGTTCCGCCGCCCACCGCATGGCGGCTGGCGAGCCCCCCCTCGAGAACACGCGAGCCCATGGGAGGGACGAAGCTCCACTCCGTCAGCGCGTGGACACCGTTGTATTGCGTCGCGCGTTTGGTGACGACGTTGACGACGCCGAGCATGGCGTTGCCGCCGTAGAGCACCGAGCCCGGACCCAGCATCACCTCGATGTGATCGACCATCTCGATGGGGATGCTTCCCAAAGCGAGGAAAGCCGCGGCCGCTTCGTGTTGATCGTTGATGACGTGACCGTTCAACAGGACGAGCACCTGGCTGTTGTTGAGAAGCATCACCCCGCGCGCGCCCACCTGCTGGCGCCCGCCGATGAGGCTTTCCTGGCTCACCATGCCGACCGACAAGAAGTTGATCGCTTCGGCGAGCGAACGGATTCCGTAGCGCTGAAGATCCTCCGAGGAAATCGTGGAAGTAACGGCGGGCGCGGTGCTGGCGGCGGCGCTCGCGGTGGTGGGCGTGCTGACCACCGATTCCTGCAACATCGCTTCGAGCTCCGAGGAAGATGTCGCGGGCGCGGTCGAAGGAGGAGCGGCTTTCACCGAACCTGCCCACGCGACCGCGCCGATGAAAAGAGCAACGTCGCGAACCGGGGAGCGATTCATTCGATGATCACTGGCGGCTGGAGGAACTGGAACTGTGTGGAGGATCGCGTCTCATCAGCTGCCGAAAGGGGTGGACACCCCCTCCCCCGGCGTTGGCGTCAGTGCCGCGATCCGGCACGGCGATAAGAGGTTCATTCTACACGGCTTATTCAGGCCGGAACCAACTTCTGCTCGTCTCCCCGGCTCGATGTCCCGTCCTTGGGACACGTTGTGCCATTGCCTTCATCCAACCACTTCGACGTAGGCCCTGCGCACCCGCTCGGTCACGTCGCGGTAGCGCGCCACCAGGTCTTCGATCGCGGTGTTGCGCGGCGTATCTCGGAGTCCCATGCGGCGCGCGAGCGGTAGAAGGCCTTCGGCCTGTTCGTCGAGCAGCGAAGAGGACGACCCGTGCACGACCCGAATGCGCTGCTCGAGACGTCGAAGAAAGCGGTACCCCTCGTCGAACGTCTCGGCAAGATCGGCCCTCAGAAGCCCCAGGGCGGCCAACATCTTGATGGCGAGCGGCGTGTCCGTCGTGCGAACCCGGACGTCCCTTCCAGCCTCCATTTGGAGGTATTGCACGGCAAACTCGATATCCGAGAGTCCCCCGTGCCCCACCTTGAGATCGTGACGCCCGGGCTTCTCGCGGCCAAGCTCGTGCTCCATCCGCATACGAAGCCGATGCAGATCTGCCTTCGGTGGGGCGCCGCGTTCGTAGGCCGCCACGTGCGCGATGCGCAGGAACGCGTCCCCCAGAGCGACGTCGCCGGCCGCGAACCTCGCGCGGATGAGCGCCTGCCGCTCCCAAGGCGCGCCTGATTGCTGGGCGGCGGGGATGGTTTCGTCGGGAGCCTGGCCGGGTAGATCGATGCCGTGGTAGCGCGCGAACGCTTCGAGCGACGTGACGAGCAGGCCGTGGGAACCGGAGGGGCGCAGCCGGGTATCGAGCTCGTAGCCCGGCCCTTCGGCGTGCGCCGTCGAGAGGAGCCGGATCACCCGCTGCGCGCGTTTGGCGAAATACGCATGGGAGTCGGTGTTGTCGGGGGCGAGACTGGCGTCGAACACGAAGAGAACGTCGAGGTCGGAGCCGTAGCCGATCTCGTTGCCCCCGAGCTTGCCCACGGCGATGACCGCGAGCCCCCTCACCTCCTCGGCAGCGCCGAGCGCGAAGCGCGTCGCGTGCTCCAGCGTCGCATCGGCCAATGCCGATAGCGTCAACGTCGCTTCCCGCGTGCCGATTTCGCCGGCCAGATCGGCCAGCGCGACTTCGACCGTAACCTTCGCTTTGGCGCGCCGAAGCGCGCCTACGAAACTATCGGGCTCGTCGTTCGACGCCGATCGCACCTCGGCGGTGGAAAGCTCCCGCGCCACGTCTTGACGCGCGCTTTCGCGGTCGGGCACGCGGTGCGTGAAGACCACGCTGTCGCAGAGCTCGGGGCGCTCGGCGATCGCCGTTCCGATCAGCGCGCTGGCGCCGAAAGCCGCCACCAGGCGACGCAAAGCGCGCACATCTTCTCCGAGCGGCCGAACGTAGACGCCCGGCGCGCTGAGCCGGCCGAGCCACGTGCGGAAATAGCGCGCCGCCTGCTCGGGATCGGCGGCATCGATCAACGCGTCGAGGAAACTCGGACCGAGCTCCGGGAAGCGCTCGCGCGTGATGGAGCCGAGCAAGTCATCGGGGCGTCGCGACATTTGTTCGACGTCACGACAAAGCTCGGCCGTGCCTGCCGCACCGAAAGCGCGCTGAAGGGCTTGCTGGGCCGAAGCGGCATCCCCCTCGTCGAGCTTCTGCATGACCTCGGCGAAGCGGCTCGGTTCGGCCGGCTTGGCTACTCCCTTCGGCAAAAGCGAGGCCAGGCGCACGCTCACCTTTTTGCGCGCCCGTTCCACTTCGAGGTCGAGATCCGCGCTCTCTTCGTACCCGAGCGAACGCGCGAGTCGTCGACGTTCGGCCGGATCGGTGGGAAGCGAATGCGTCTGTAGTCCGGTCGCCCACTGGATTCGATGCTCGAGCCGCCGGAAGAGCACGTAGGCATCGGCCACGTCGCGCCCCTCGCGGTCGGTCACGAGACCGCGCCCGCGAAGGCGGCGAAGCACATCGAGCGTCCCCGTGGCGCGCACGCGCGTCTCTTTGCCGCCCCAAATCAGCTGCAGCGATTGCACGAAGAGCTCCGCGTCGCGGATACCGCCCGGTCCGAGCTTGAGGTCGAGCGCCGGATCGTCGGACAGCTCGGCACGCGCGCGTTCTGCCAGCTTGATGATCTCCGACGCCAGCAGCGGATCGACGTGCCGCGCGTAGACGAATGGCGTGAGCTCTTCGAGCACCGCGCGTCCCAGCTCGAGATCTCCGGCCACGGGCCGTGCCCGAACGAGTGCCGCCCGTTCCCACAGCCGCCCGAAGGTCTCGTAATAACGTTCCGCGGCGGGAAGCGAGTTGGCGATGGGGCCGCGCGAGCCCTCGGGGCGAAGGCGCAGATCGACGCGCCAGGCGACCCCCTCGGCCGTGGCGGTATCGAGATTGGCGGTGAGCCGGCGCGCAACCCGCGACCAATAGTCGTGCAAAGTGAGAGGCTCGCCGCCATCGGGCGGCACCGCCGACCCCTCGTCCGTGTCGTAAAAGTAGATGAGATCGATGTCCGAGCCCGCGTTCAGCTCGCGCCCCCCGAGCTTGCCCATGCCGAGCACGACGAACGTCGACGGGGCCCCCTCCTCGGTCAGCGGCGGGCCCCAGCGCGCACGGGCGTAGGCCATCGCCTCGGCCAGGGCGACCTCGATCGACGCCTCGGCGAGATCCGCGATCTCTTGCGCAGTCGTGTCCACGTCCGCTCCATGGAGCGATCTCGGCAATAGCTCACGGGTGGCGATGCGAAGCTTCTCGCTTTGCAGCGTGAGGCGAAGGGCAGCGCAGACGGCATCGCCGTCGTCGAGCTTGCCAGCGCGGGCGCGCATGGTCGCCTCGAAGCCTGACCGTGTGCGCGGGGCGCGCCACCCTTCCCGAGCGAGCTCGACGAACGCGGAGGGGCGCGCGTCCACCATCGACGCGAACGCGGGAAACGCCGTGGCCACAGCGGTGGCCAGGGCCGCGGCTTGCGGGGCCTCTCTTGCCCAAGCCGCATAGCGGCTCTCCAAGTTCCCCGCTCGCGTCGGATCGATGGCGCGCGCCAGCTCGAGCAACGCCCGGGTCCTCACCCCTCGAGTGTAGTCGGCACTATCGCCCGGCGTCTCTTGCTTGAACGCGCCGCGTTGCGAATCCCTTTTTTTGTCTTCCTTTTTGTGCCGGCGCCGAAAGACGATTGGGCTAGACTCCCCGTGCTCATGCGTTTTTTGTGCATTTCCGACATCCACGGCCACGCCGATGCGCTTGCCGCGGTGCTGGCGACCGCCGAACGACGGGGTTTTTCGAAGCTCCTCGTCGCCGGTGACCTCTGCTTCCCGGGGCCGGCTCCGCTCGCCACCTGGCGCCGCCTCATGGCGGCGAATGCCGTCTGTGTCCAAGGGGTGGGTGACCGCGCGCTCGCGACGGTCGATCTCGACAATCTGCGCGCCACGAGCGAGCACGAACGCGCGCGTCTCGACCGCCTTCGCTCGACGCGCAACGACCTCGGCGAGCTCATTCTCGCGCGTTTGGCCAAGCTACCCAAGACGACCCGCATCCCCATCGAGACGGGAGGGGAGATTCTGCTGGTGCACGGCTCTCCGCTCGATCCTTCGGAGGCGATTTCGCACGACCTCAGTGACGAAGAGGTCAACGCGCTCATCGGCGACGACCCGGCCGACATCATCGTTTGCGGCGCGAGCCACGTCCCGTTCGACCGACTCGTCGGCGACACCCGCATCGTCAACGTAGGCTCCGTGGGCGAGGCGCCGGGCGGGCAGCACGCCCACGCGACCTTCCTCGAGACCAGCGCATCGGGGGTTGCGGTCGAGCAGTTCGTGGTTCCCTTGGGTCGGGCCGCGTGATCGCCGCAGGCGGGGCGCTTGGCGTACGCCGCGGCCGTCCAGCGCTAGCTGACTGTCGTCATCGATGCGTCGTTCGCAATCGCCCGGGCTCCGGGCAAACGCCGCCCGATCACTGTTAACAACGCATTCTTCGCATCGCCACGGGGAGCGCTAAGATGCATCTCGAGGCGCGATATGAGGACACGACGAATTTCGAGGGCGTCCGTTGGACTGCGCGAGACAGGTCCAAACATAGCCCGAACCGCGCCGCTGTCCCTGCTGTTTGCCGGACTGGTCACCAATTGCGCGAATTTGAGCGGCAACTGTGGAGACATCATCCTGCGCGCGATCGACAAAGAGGTCGTCGTCAGCGAAGCCGAGCTTGAATATTTCGCTGGCGACGACGGGATCATCAACGGCAGCGAATGCGTCGCGTTGTGCACCTGCCTCATCAAGGGCGATCGGCCAATCCTCCTGAAACGGGACGCCGGAACCCCGCTCGACGATGCGGGGACCGATGACGGCGATGACGGCGCGCCCGCGCCGGTCGACGCGGACGAGGCCGGAAATGACGGCCGCGACGACGTCACGACGGCGCTCGACGAGGACTCGGGCGAAACGGGAGCGGGCGGTGCCAGTGGTGATGACGCGACAGGGCTCGACGCCGACGCCAACCAAGGGGGCCCTGGGGGCGGCGGAGGGTCGGAGGGAGGCTGGGGCCCCGTGGGCAAGAGCCCCGAGTCGTGCGGTAACGGAAAAATGGCCGTCCTTAGCAGTGGCGCGATTTCATGGTGTGAGCAGCGCGCCACGGCTCCCAACGGCTATGCCTTCCACTGCAAGGGTACGCAACAACTGGACAACACCTGTGGCCGGAGCGGCGCGTGTCACGAGAGTCTCGGCCGCGGGTTCGGCGACAGCGACGTAGCACGCTGGCTCGCTTTTGCCGCCGCCACCGAAGCAGCATCGATTCGATCGTTCGTGACGCTGCGGCGTGAGCTCCGCGCGCTCGGCGCGCCGCCGGATCTCGCACGACGCGCGCATCGCGCGGCCCGCGATGAGGCAAAGCACACGCGCTTCATGTTGCGGCTCACCCACGAGCGAGGGGGAAAGGTGGAATGGCCGCGCAGCGTGCGTCTTCAGCCCCGCGCTCTCGAAGCGGTGGCCACGGAGAACGCGGTGGAAGGCTGTGTCCACGAGACATGGGCCGCGCTGCTCGGCACCTACCAAGCCGTGCATGCCGCTGATTCGGATGTACGCGCCGTCATGGCGCGCATTGCGACCGACGAGACCGCACACGCCGAACTCGCGCATGACATCGATCGCTGGGCGCTGGCCACGCTGCCGAAAGAAGCTCGAGCCCGTGTAGAGCGGCGCAAGCAGGCCGCTGCACGAGCCCTGGTCGCCCGGCTGGGCCACACCGCCGCGTCCCTCCAGACGGAGCTCGGCCTTCCCAACCTGCATGTTAAGCAGGCGTTCGCCCGCGAGCTGACGAACCGCCTCTGGTCGTGAAGATAGTCGCGCGCAGCCCGAGCTAGGCCATCCTACCCGCGGCAACCTTGCTGGAGGGGGTGGAGAGCGCGGGTTTCCCTCAGGTCGAGCCGACGATCGCCGTTACCTTCCTTGGTCTCAAGGTGGGGTGCGCATCCCCCCGGCGTGCTATGGAAGCGGCCCTCTCGGGGGTGTAACCTTCGCGGACATGTCATGGACGAATTCGGTATCAACTCCGGCTACGTAGCCGAACAGCTCGATCGGTACCTGCACAACCCGGAGTCCGTCGACGAAAACTGGCGCCGCTACTTTCAAACGCGACTGAACGGTCAGTCTGCCGGACGGACCAACGGCAACGGCGTTGTGAACGGAACGACCTCGGAGCGCAGCGCCAATGCCCTGACGGCCGGCGCGACCCGCGCTGCGGCCGCGGCCCCCATGTCGATGGTCGAGGGGCAGGGGCATGTCGCGCAGCTCATCAACGCCTACCGGACCCGCGGGCACCTCTTCGCCCGCGTCGACCCCCTCCGTCTCGAACCGGCCGCCCCCCCCCAGCTCGATCTCGCCAATTTCGGTCTCACCGAGGCCGATCTCGATCGCACGTATTCGACCGTCGACATGGCCGGTCCCAAAGAGGCGACGCTGCGCGAGATCATCGCGCGCCTCGAAACGACCTACTGCCGCTCCATCGGCACCGAATTCACGCAAGTCGAAGACCCCGAAGAGCGCGCATGGCTGCAAGAGCGGATGGAGTCGACGCAAAACCGGCTCAAGCTCGATCGCGACGCGCAGGTCCGCATCCTCACCAAGCTCACCGACGCCGAGATCTTCGAGCAGTTCATTCACAAGAACTACGTCGGCGCCAAGCGCTTCTCGCTGGAAGGCGCGGAAAGCCTCATTCCACTGCTCGATCTGTTGGTCGAAACGTCGGGCCAGCAGGGTGTGCAGGAAATCGTGATCGGCATGGCCCATCGCGGACGCCTCAACGTGCTCGCGAACATCCTCAACAAAAACATCCGCGAAATCTTCGCCGCGTTCGAAGACGGCGATCCGCAAAAGTATCTCGGCACCGGTGACGTCAAATACCACCTCGGCTATTCCACCGATTATCGCACCCTCGCCGGGGACAGCGTTCACCTCACGCTCGCGTTCAATCCGAGTCACCTGGAATGGGTGAACCCGGTCGTGGAAGGGCGCGTGCGCGCCAAGCAAGATCGCCGCGGCGATCGCGATCGCAAGCGGGTGATGCCGCTGCTCATCCATGGCGACGCGGCGTTCATCGGCCAGGGCGTCGTGGCCGAGACGCTGAACTTGGCGGGGCTCGAGGGGTACGCGACGGGCGGGACCATCCACGTCGTCGTCAACAACCAGATCGGCTTCACCACGATGCCGAACGATGCCCGCTCGACGCGCTACGCGACCGACATCGTGCGCATGCTGAAAGTCCCCGTCTTCCACGTCAACGGCGAAGATCCGGAAGCGGTGGGCCAAGTCACCAAGCTTGCCATCGAGTTCCGCCAACTCTTCGGCAAAGACGTCGTGGTCGACATGTATTGCTATCGCCGCTACGGCCACAACGAGGCGGACGAGCCGCGCTTCACGCAGCCGCTCATGTATTCGATCATCGACAAGAAGCCGAGCGTGCGCGAAGTGTACGTACGGCGCCTGGTCGAGATGGCTCAGATCACGACGTCGCACGCCGAGGAGATCGTCGGCCGGCGTCGCGCGGTGCTCGATGCGGCCCTCGACGAGGCGCGCAAGGGCGACTTCTCGTGGGCCCCCACGGCCATGGGCGGGCTGTGGAGCCGCTTCGCGGGCGGAGCCGACGCGAAGACCCCCGAAGTACCCACCAGCCTCTCGCGCGAACAGCTCATCGGCCTTTGCGAACGCGCGGTGACGCTTCCTCCGGAGTTTCATCCCAATCCCAAGATCGCGCGCCTCTTCGAGCAGCGGCTCGACCGCGTGAAAAAGGGAATGCCGCTCGATTGGGCGGTGGGCGAGATGCTCGCCTATGCCTCGCTCGTGGCAGCCGGCGTTCCCATTCGCCTGAGCGGACAGGACACGCGCCGCGGCACCTTCAGTCATCGTCACGCCACGTTGAACGACGTCAAGAGCGGCGAGCCGTACGTACCGCTTGCGCAGATGGCCACCGGCAAAGGGCGCTTCGAAGTGTGGGACAGCCCGCTTTCCGAGGCGGGTTGTCTCGGCTTCGAATACGGCTACAGCCTCGACTATCCCGACGGGCTCACGGTCTGGGAAGCGCAGTTCGGCGATTTTTTGAACAGCGCGCAAGTCATCGTCGACCAGTTCATCATCTCCGGCGAAGACAAATGGCACCGCTTGAGCGCCCTCGTCTTGTATTTGCCGCATGGCTACGAGGGTCAGGGTCCCGAGCACTCGAGCGCTCGCCTCGAGCGCTTCATGCAGCAAGCCGCCGAAGACAACGTGCAGGTGTGCAACCTCACCACCTCGGCTCAGCTCTTCCACGTCCTCCGCCGCCAGGTGCTTCGCCCATGGCGCAAGCCCCTCGTCATCATGACCCCCAAGGGGTATCTCCGACTCGCCACTTCGACCATCGACGACTTCGCGAGCGGTTCCTTCCAGCGCGTCATCGGCGACAACTCGAAAGTCGATCCGGGCGACATCAAGCGCATTCTCCTGTGCTCGGGCAAGGTCTATTACGACCTCGACAAGAAGCGCACCGAGCTCGGCGCGACCGACGTCGCCATCGTTCGCCTGGAGCAGCTCTATCCCCTCTCCGACGCCATCACGAAGACGCTGGCACCGTACAAAGACGGAACGCCGCTCGTTTGGGTGCAGGACGAGCCCTACAACATGGGCGCGTGGTACCAGCTCAATGCGCGCTTGCCGGCGCTTCTCGACAAGCGCTTCCCCTTCTCCTGCGTCTCGCGCGCCGAAAGCGCGAGCCCCGCCACCGGTTCGCACGCCAGCCACGAGTTCGAGCAGAAGCTGCTGCTCGAATCGGCGTTCAAACGGGTTTGATCAGAGCTTGGTGCAGCCGTAGTCCCCGAAAAAAATACTCGATCGCACGCATTTGACGCCGATGGTCCCCAAAGTGGACTGAAATTCGAACGTCTGCGCGAACGGCGTTCGCTCCATGCGCGTCAAACTGCAGGCGGGGCGCGGGCAACCGAGCTCTTTGGCCTTGGCAACGATCTCGGCGTTGTCGGAAAACACGTTCACCATGCCGGCGATGGAGATCACGACGCACGTCAAGACGACAAACGACTTGAGATAGGAGCGCCAGACCACGTACCGGCATCCTATCACCCGCGGCCCGTGACGTGAACGACG
>Ga0190265_10002149_pt1 | contig 13137 bp, 12 predicted proteins | sample Popmic124T_FD_133135 | JGI IMG/M metagenome (GOLD analysis project Ga0190265, IMG submission 133135) | Populus adjacent soil microbial communities from riparian zone of Indian Creek, Utah, USA - 124 T | ecosystem: Environmental > Terrestrial > Soil > Riparian zone | place: USA: Utah | collected... | reverse complement strand
TCGCGGCCGCCTCGGCGAACTGCCCGGTGGTGGACTGGCTCAGCTTCGTCGGCACGACCGACAGCGCCGGCTGGAACAACAACTTCGCGAAGCTGCCGTGGGAAGACCCTGCCGAGCACTTCCGCCGCTCGCCGCTCAGCTACGTCGGCAACGTCAAGACGCCGACGATGCTGATGACGGGCGTGCAGGATCTCCGCACGCCGATGCCGCAGACCGAGCAGTTCTACAGCGCGCTGAAGCTGCGCAAGGTGCCGACGGCGATGGTTCGCTTCAACGAGGAATGGCACGGCACCACGTCCAAGCCGAGCAACTTTGTTCGCACGCAGCTGTATCTGCGTTATTGGTTCGACAGGCACAAGCGCGGCACCGCAGTGACGACTACTGCTGCTCCGCAGCAGTAGAATGCAAAAGGCAGAATGCAGAATGCAGAAACGAGAGTTTTTCTGCATTTTGCATTTTGCATTCTGCATTTCGAGGAACCCAATGCGCCATCTCCCTGTCCTGCTGGTTCTGTTCTGTCTCACCTCCGCAACCTTCGCGCAGTCCTCCAACCCTCTCGACTCCGCGACCATCAACAAGATCCGCGGTGAAGCCGTCGTCAATTCACAGGCGATGGAGACGCACTGGTGGCTGTCCGAGGTCTTCGGTCCGCGCGCGACCGGCACGCCTCAGTACCAGCAGGGCGCCGACTGGGTGATGAAGAAGTTCGCCGAGTGGGGACTGCAGAACATCCACGTCGAGCGCTTTCCGTTCGGGCAGGGCTGGACCATCGAGCGCTTCTCGGCGCACATGACCACGCCGCAGACTGCCGCGTTGATCGGTCAACCACGGTGGTATTCACCGTCGACCAACGGGCCGGTCACCGCCGACGTCGTCTACGTGAAAGCGGCGAACGAGGCCGACCTCGACAAATTCAAAGGCCAGCTCCGGGGCAAAATCGTCGTCTTGCAGGCGCCGCGCGCGGTACGCATGCTCGACGGCCGCGTGGTGTTGCGCATGACCGACACCGACTGGGCCGAAGCGATGAAGCTGCCGGCGCCGCCTGCCGCGGCTGCAGCGACGGCAAAGCCCACCCCGCCGGCAATGACCCCGCAACAATTCGCGCAGCTGGTGCAGCGCTTCCTCGTCGCCGAGGGCGCCGCGGTGGTCCTCGATCGCGGCTCGGACGCTGATCAGTCGGCCGGCGGCAGCGATCTGTCGTGGCAGACGCAGCGTGTGGACGGCGGCACGATCTTCCCGGGCAACGGCGGCAGCCGTGATCCCAAGGTCGCGCAGCAAGTACCGTCGGCAACCCTCGCCGTCGAGCACTACAACCGCATCGTGCGGTTGATCGAACGCGGCCAGCCGGTGCGAATGGAAGTGAACATCCAGACCAGGTTTCACCCCGAAACCGATCCCGCCGGTAATGCGTTCAACATCATCGCGGACATTCCGGGCACCGATCTCGCCAGGGAAGTCGTGATCATGGGCGCGCACTTCGATACCTATCCCTACGCCACGGGCGCCACCGACAACACCACCGGCTCGGCGGCGATGATCGAGGCGGTGCGCGTCATCCAGGCGCTCGGCTTGAAACCGCGCCGGACGATCCGGGTCGCGTTGTGGGCAGCTGAAGAGCAAGGCCTCCTCGGCTCGCGCGAGTACGTGAATCGTCACTACTTCGACGCGAGCACCAAAACTCCGAAACCGGATCACGCCAATGTGCAGGCGTATTTCAATCTCGATAACGGTACCGGCCGCATCCTCGGCATCTGGGGCCAGGGCAATGCCGAGGCCATGAAGTCGCTGGCCCGCTGGGGCGACGCGCTGAAAGATATCGGCTGGAAGAATGTGAGCCCGCGCTCGGTGAGCCAGACCGATCACGTCGCCTTCGAGAACGCCGGCCTGCCGGGATTCCAGTTCATCCAGGAACGTCTCGAATACAACTCCCGCACGCATCACTCGAACATGGACACGTTCGATCACGTGCAAAAGGATGACGTGATTCAGCAGGGCGCCGTGGCGGCGGTGTTTGCGTGGTACGCGGCGAACACTCCCGAAAAACTGCCGAGGAAGACACCGGCGAAGCCATAGGGGTCGCAACGAATCTGCGAGCCAGTGTCCTGAAATCGGTCACGCTTCCCGTCCCAGCTCATCTTTTCACTATGGAAAGCCCTTAGAAGCGGCTATTTGGTGACAGTTACAGCAGGGTACATTTCCTGCAGCTGAAAAACACAGTCGTGTTGCCGCTCTGGGGCCCCCTCAGACTCCGTGCAGCGCGGCTGTTGTTACATGACGCCTCTGAGGCTATTGCAAGTCGAAGATACCGAGGACGATGCGGCGCTGGTGATTGCGGAGCTGACACGCTCCGGCTACCACGTGTTTGCCCGCCGGGTGGATACGGCCGCGGACCTGCGGCGCGAGCTGGGCGAAGCCGAGTGGGACCTCGTCATCGCGGACTACACCATGCCGGGTTTTAGCGGCACGAAGGCGCTGGCCATCGTCCGCGAACAGAACTCGGATCTGCCGTTCATCTTTGTCTCGGGCACGATCGGCGAAGACACCGCCGTGGCCGCGATGCGGATCGGCGCGCACGACTACATCATGAAAGACAACCTGGCGCGACTGGCGCCGGCGGTGGATCGCGAGCTGCGCGAAGCCACGGTGCGGCGCGAGCGCCACCTTGCCAATCAGCGCGTCGCGTATCTCGCCTATCACGATTCGCTGACCGACCTGCCCAACCGCGCCTTGTTCCAGGATCGCCTGCAGCAGGCCATCCTGCGATCGCACCGTGATGAGCGCGGCCTCACGGTGCTGCTGATCGATCTCGACGGCTTCAAGGAAGTCAACGACGCGCTCGGCCACCATGCCGGCGACCAGGTCCTGCAGGAAGTGGCGATGCGGCTGCGCGGCGCCTTGCGCGCATCCGACACCGTGGCGCGCCTGGGCGGCGACGAATTCGCGGTGCTGCTGCCGGCCACCGATATCAACCGCGCCGAACTGGCGGCGAGGAAAGTCCTCCACGACCTCGAACATCCCTTTGTCGCCGACGGCCGGCCGCTGATGGTGAGCGCGAGCATCGGCGTGGCCGGCTCGCCGTGGCACGCGGCCAGCGGCGAAGAGCTGCTGCAGAAGGCCGATTCGGCGATGTACCTCGCCAAGAACGACAAGACCGGCTACGCCGTCTACAACCCGAAACGCGACCAGCGCATCTATCAGCGCGTCAGCCTCGCCTCGTCGATGCGGCAGGCCATCGACGGGCGCCAGTTCATCGTCGAGTACCAGCCGATCGTGCACGTCCGTTCCGGCACGGTGCTCGCGCTCGAGTCGCTGGTGCGCTGGAACCACCCGGAGCTGGGCCGGCTGCTCCCCGACGATTTCATCCGCGTGGCCGAGCACACCGGTCTCGTGAATCCGCTGACGTCGTTCGTGCTCGACCGCGGGCTCAGCGACTGGCCGTTGTCGCAGCGGCCGGATGCGTGCAACATCGCGGTGAACATCTCGCCGCGCAGCCTGCATCACGCGGCGTTCCCCGGCCGCATCCGTGAAATGCTCGATGCGCACGACACCTTGCCCTCGTCGCTGACGCTGGAGATCACCGAGAACCTCGTGATGTCGGATCCGGACGGCTCGGCGCGCTGCCTCGACGAGCTGCACGAGATGGGCGTGCGGCTCGTGATCGACGATTTCGGCAAAGGCTATTCGTCGCTCAGTTACCTGCGCCGGCTGCCGGTGGACGAGATCAAGATCGATCGCTCGTTCCTGCTGGGGCTCGCGGACGGCGAGGACGACACGCTGGTTCGCTGCATCATCGACCTCGCGCACAACCTCGGGTTGATGGTCGTGGCCGAAGGCGTGGAGACCGAGGCCGTATGCCAGCAGCTCGCCGAGCTCAATTGCGACGCCATCCAGGGCTATTTCGTCTGCCGGCCGGCCGCCGTGCAGGGCGTGCGCGACTGGAGCCGCCACAAGGCCGGCTGCCCGCCGCCCAATCAACTGCCGTTCTGAGGCCCGTGCCCCTGCCAGGGGCGCGAACTTGCAGCCGCGCCGCCAATCCGATAGGCTGTCAGGGTCAAATGCGCTTCGTTCACCACGTGCATCATCTCCACCATCACCGTTCCCCGAACGGCCCGGCAGGAGTCTGCGCGTAGCGAACGAAACGTAAGATTTTGAGTTCACGCAGAGAGCCCGCTGGGAAACCAGCGGGCTTTTTTGTTTTAGGGGCAGGCATGGACTTTTCGAAGATGAACGGGTTGTTGCCGGCGGTGGTGCAGGACGAGGCCACCAACGAAGTCCTGATGGTCGGCTTCATGAACGAAGAGGCCTGGCGGCGGACCCGCGACAGCGGCTACGTCACGTTCTACAGCCGCACCCGGCAAACGCTGTGGATGAAGGGCGAAACCTCCGGCAATCGGCTGCTCGTACGCCAGGTGCTGCTCGATTGCGACGAAGACACGGTGCTGTTCAAGGTTCGCCGCGAAGGCGAGGGCAATGTCTGCCACCTGAACCGCGTCTCGTGTTTCTGTACCTATGTGGAGAACGCGGAAATCGGAGAAAGGCGATGAAACTGAAGCTGGGAATCCCGAAAGGTTCGTTGCAGGATGCCACGGTGCAGTTGTTTCAGCGGGCGGGATACATCATCCGCATCGACTCGCGTTCGTACTTTCCGTCGATCGACGACGTGGAAATCGACTGCATGTTGATTCGCGCGCAGGAGATGGCGCGCTACGTGGCGGACGGCGTGCTCGACGCCGGGCTGACGGGACAGGACTGGATCGCGGAGCACGAGATCGGCCATCCCGAACAAACACCGCTGGCGCGCGTGTGCGACTTGATCTATTCCAAGCAAAGCTTCGGCAAGGTGAAATGGGTGTTGGCCGCGCCGGAGGACTCGCCCTTCAAGTCGGCCGCCGATCTCAACGGCAAGCGCATTGCCACCGAGCTCGTTCGCGTGACGAAGCACTACTTCACCTCGAAGGGCCTGAATGTCGACGTCGAGTTCTCGTGGGGCGCCACCGAGGTGAAGCCGCCGGTGCTCGCCGACGCGATTGTCGAAGCCACCGAGACCGGGTCCACGCTCCGCGCCAATCGCCTGCGCATCCTCGAGACCATCATGGAATCGAATACGCAGCTGATCGCCAATCAAGGCGCGCTCGGCGACCCGTGGAAGAAGACCAAGATCGAGAACCTCGCGCTCCTCCTGAAGGCGGCGATCGAAGCGCAGGGGCGGGTCGGGTTGATGCTCAATGCGAGGCGCGGCGATCTCGAGCGGCTGATTGCGCTGCTGCCCGCGCTGCAGCGGCCAACGGTGTCGTCGCTGAGCGATCCCGATTGGGTCGCCATCAATACCATTCTCGAAGAGAAGACGGCTCGCGATTTGATTCCGCGTTTGAAATCCGCCGGCGGCCAGGGCATCGTCGAGTACCCGTTGACGAAGATCGTCGTGTGATGCGAATCGTTGCTTCCTCGAACCGCCGGGCGGTGGCGCGATTGCTGTCGGCCACACGCATACGCGACCGCGCAACGGAGCGGCGCGCGGGCGCGATCGTGGCTGGCGTGCGCCGTGGCGGCGATGCGGCCGTGCGGCGGTTCGCGAGCCGGCTGGACGGGCTCTCCGGGCCGATCGAGGTGACACGCCAAAGATGGGAGAGCGAGGCGCGAACGCTGCCGAAAGCCGTACGGGCGGCGATCGCGCGCGCCGCCCGGCACATCCGATCGGTATCGCGCAAGCAGGTGCCCCAAGGCTGGCGACACACGGTGGCCGCCGGCATCACCGTGGAGCAACGGGTGGTGCCGCTGTCGCGCGTGGGATGCTACGTGCCCGCGGGACGCTATCCGCTGCCCTCGTCGCTGCTGATGACGGCGATCCCGGCGCGCACCGCAGGGGTTCCCGAAATTGTTGTCTGTTGCCCCAGGCCCGACGCCGCGGTCTACGCGGCCGCGATAGAAGCCGGCGTCGATCGCCTGTTCCGCATCGGCGGCGCGCATGCGATTGCGGCGATGGCGTACGGCACCAGGTCCGTGCCGCGCGTCGACAAGATTGTCGGACCCGGCAACCGCTGGGTGTCGGCGGCCAAGTCCCTGGTCTCGGCCGACTGCGGCATCGACTTTTATGCCGGCCCCACGGAAATCCTGATCGTCACCACCACCGGGCCGGCGCGATGGATCGCGGCCGACCTGATTGCCCAGGCGGAACACGATCCCGACGCCCGCGCGGTGTTGATCACGTGGAACCGCCGGCTGGCGGATCGCGTCGCTACTGAAGTTGAGCGGCAGATGCCGTCAACCGGTCCGGCGCGCCGTTCGCTCGCCCAGCACGGCGGCATCATCGTGTGCCGGAACATGAGCGAGGCAATCGAGCTGGCAAATGACGCCGCGGCTGAGCACGTGGTGGTCGGAGCCGAGGCGGTCGCTCGACGGATCACCAACGCTGGTGCGGTGTTCATCGGCGCCTGGACGGCTCAAGTGGCCGGCGATTATGCGATCGGTTCGAATCACGTGCTGCCCACCGCCGGGGCCGCCCGGTTTCGCGGCGGCCTGAACGCCGCCGATTTCGTGAAGCTCGTGTCGGTGCAGCGATTGACGAGGCGCGGTTTGAAGAAGATTGGCAAGACCATTACAACGCTGGCGCGTGCCGAGGGACTCGAAGCACACGCCCGGTCGATTGAGGTCCGTTCATGATCATTCAAGGTGTTCCGGACCTCGGTCCGGGACTTCGGCTCCATCTCAACGAGAACACCGGCGGCTGCTCGCCGAAGGTCGTCGAAGCCGTGCGGGCGTTCGACGGGACGATGCTGGCGACGTATCCGGACTTTCGCGACGCCATCCTCGAAACCGCCGCATTTCTCGGCGTCGAGCCCGATCGTATCGTCCTGACCAACGGCCTCGACGAAGGCATCCTGCTCGCCTCGATTGCTTATCTGGGCCACCGCACACCGGAACCGCTCGTGGCGCTCGGCGCGCCGCTCACCGCGACCTCGGGAACCGCGGAGATCGTGGTTGCGCAGCCGGCGTTCGATCCCTACCTGTACGCCGCCCAGGCGCTCGGCGCGCGCGTTGTGTCGGTCCCGGCGAATCCGGATTATTCGTTTCCGCTCGAGGGTGTCCTCAAGGCGCTGACGCCACAGACGCGCATCGTCTACGTCAACAATCCGAATAATCCGAGCGGCCGGCCGATTGCGAAGGACGCGATTCACCGCGTTGCGCGCGAAGCCGGACACGCCCTCGTGTTCGTGGACGAGGCGTATCACGATTTTCTCGGCGAGAACTTCCTGTCCGAGGCGCCGGACTATCCCAACGTGCTCGTCGGACGCACCTTTTCGAAGGCCTACGGACTGGCGGGCATGCGGGTGGGCGTGATGATCGCGTCGCCGGAGATTCTGCAGCCCATTCGCAAGGCGATGCCGCTGTTCAACCTCAACGTGGTGGCAGTCGCGGCGCTGCGAGCGGCGCTCAAGGATCCGGAGTTTCGCTCGTGGTACATCGCGCAGGCGAACGCGTCGAAGGAGCTCGTGTATCAGGCGTGCGGCCGCGTCGGCCTGCGCCACTGGAAGAGCGCGGCGAACTTCGTCCTGATCGACGGCGGAACTCGCGCACGCGCGATCATCGACGGGCTGATCGCGAATGGCGTGCTGGTCCGCGATCGCACCAGGGATCCGTCCTGTCCGAACTGCTTCCGGTTGACGACCGGTGTGGTCGAACACACGCGTCATGCCGTGGAGACGCTGGAGGCGCTGTGCGGCCGCCTTCGCTAAAGCCACGGCGGGCCAGGCACGCGGTAGTCGATCGGCGCACGGCGGAAACCCAGATCAGGGTTTCGCTGTCGCTCGACGGCAAAGGCCGCTACGACAATCGCACCGGCGTCCGCTTCCTCGATCACATGCTGGATCTCGTGGCCCGTCATGGCGGCTTCGATCTCGAGGTGAAGGCCGCCGGCGACCTGGATGTCGATCAACATCACACCGTTGAGGACATTGGCATTGCGCTCGGCGAAGCCGTCGCCGCGGCCGTGGGCACCAAGCGCGGCATCAATCGCGCCGGGTATTTCGTAATGCCGATGGACGAAACGCTGGCGGTCGCCGCCATCGACTTGAGTGGCCGTCCGCATGCGGTGATCGACACCAAGGTCACGGTACGGGTGGTCGGCGACCTGCAGACCGAGCTGGTCCACGATTTCTTCGAGGGGTTTGCGAACGCCGCCCGCGCCAACGTGCACCTCAAGGTGATGTACGGACGATCGAACCATCACAAGATCGAAGCCTGCTTCAAGGCCTTCGCCCGCGCCTTGCGAGTGGCGTGCTCGAAAGACAAGCGCCTGGCGCGAACGCTGCCCAGCACGAAGGGATTGCTGTGATTGCACTGGTTGACTACGGCGCCGGCAACCTGACGTCGGTGAGGAAGGCGCTCGCGGCCATTGGCGCCAGCGTGTGGACGCCCACCGTGGCCGGCGAACTCGGCCGCGCGCACGGCATCATCGTCCCCGGCGTGGGCCACTTCAGCACCACGCGCTCGTTGAGCGACGACTGGCGGAAAGCCGTCCAGACGATGGTCGACGACGGGGTGCCGCTGCTGGGGATCTGCGTCGGCCTGCAGTGGTTGTTTGAAGGTAGTGAAGAAGCCATGGAGGTTGCGGGCCTCGGCTCCTTTCCTGGTCGTTGTGCCTTGATAGGCAACGCCCCAAGCCCCAAGTCCCAAGCCCCAAGCCCCTTGAAAGTGCCACATGTTGGCTGGAATTCACTCGTCATGCCGCGGCCGTCACGTTTGATGGCCGGCGTCAAGGACGGGACGCAGGTTTATTTCACGCACTCCTACGCGGCGCCAGTCGTCGACGACACCGCGGCGATCTGCGAATACGGCGGACCGTTCAGCGCGGCCGTTGAACGCGGCAATGTTTCCGCCGTCCAGTTTCATCCTGAAAAATCCGGCGACGCCGGACTGCGCGTGTTGTCCAACTGGTTCGCCCAGGTGGACAAGAGCTTGTCTCGCCGAAGCTCGGCGGAAGAAGAGCGAGCGTAGGCGGATGTTGTCGAAACGCATCATCGCGTGCCTGGACGTTCGCGACGGCAAAGTCGTGAAAGGCGTCAACTTCGAAGGCCTGCGCGACGCCGGCGATCCCGCGGCGCTGGCGCGGCGCTACAACACCGAGGGCATCGACGAGGTCGTCATCCTCGACGTCACGGCGACGATCGAATCGCGGCAGGCACGCGCGCACACGATTGCGGCGGTCGCGCGCGAGATTTTCCTGCCGCTCACCGTCGGCGGCGGTATTCGCACTGACGAGGATGCGGCCGCGGCCATTGAAGCGGGCGCGGACAAGGTGAGCCTGAATACGGCGGCGCTCGACAATCCGGCGTTGATCACCACGCTTGCCAACAGGTACGGCAGCCAGGCCGTGATCGTGGCGATTGATGCCAAAGCAATCCGCCTGAAGGCGGACACCACGGCAGCGGGCCCGACCAGATACGAGGTCTACGCACGAAGCGGCCAGGCACTGACCAATCGCAGCGCCATCGAATGGGCGAAGCAGGCGACCGACATGGGCGCCGGTGAAATCCTGCTGACGTCGATCGACCGCGATGGGACGAAGTCCGGGTTCGACTGCGAGCTGACCGCCGCCGTGTCCGACGCGGTCAACATACCGGTGATCGCGTCGGGAGGCGCCGGCACGTTCGAGCACTTCGCCGAAGTGTTCACGAGCGGACACGCCGACGCGGCCCTCGCCGCCTCGATCTTCCATTTCAACGAGAAAAGCGTCAGCGCGCTGAAGCAATTCTTGAAACGATCCGGCGTGCCAGTAAGAATATGAACACTCGATGCTGATTCCTTCCATAGATCTGCAGGGCGGACGTGTTGTGCAACTGGTGCAAGGCGACAAACTCGCGATCGCGTCGGACGACCTCGATGGCTGGATCGCGAAGTTCAAGAAATTCCCGAAAGTTCAACTGATCGATCTCGACGCCGCCATGTCGCGCGGCAACAACGACGAGCTCGTCAGGACGATCGCCGCGGCCCTACCCTGCCGCGTCGGCGGCGGCGTGCGCAGTGTGCGTCGCGCGGAGGAGTTGATTGCGGCGGGCGCCACGGCCGTGATCGCGGGCTCCGGTTTGTTCCGGCGCTCGCCGGACGGCGATCTCGGCCAGATGATCGATCACGATTTCGCCCGCGCGCTTGCGGACACCGTGGGCATGAACCGGTTGATCGCCGCCGTCGATTCTCGCGCCGGGCGCGTCTGCATTCACGGCTGGAAGACGATGTTGCCGTTGACGGCCGTGCAGGCCGTGCAACTGCTCGAGGGCTACTGCGAGGAATTCCTCTACACGCATGTCGACAAGGAAGGCCTGATGCAAGGCACCGATATGGGCGCGATCAAGGCGGTGGCGAAGGCCACCGAGCGCAAGATCACGGCCGCCGGCGGCATCACGACACGGGAGGAGATCGACGCCCTGGACGCCCTCGGCATCGACGCGGTGGTCGGCATGGCTATCTATACAGGTTCGCTCGCAATCGACTAGCATCGCGCACCAGAACGCCGTTCCTTATTCCGGCTCCCGGCTCCCAGCTCCAGGATCCCGGGGCCCGTGAGGTGCCCATGACGCCACTGCTGTCGTTGCTGATCCCGATCGTGGTCTCGGCCGTCTTCGTGTTCATCGCCAGCTCGATCATCCACATGGCGACGCCGTTCCACAAGAACGACCTCAAGAAGTTCCCCAACGAAGATGACGTGATGAGTGCGCTCCGCGGCCTGGGCCTGCGGCCCGGCGATTACGGCATGCCCAAAGCCGACTCGATGAAGGAGATGGGCTCGCCGGCATTCCTGGCGAAGATGAAAGCCGGCCCGGTTGCCTTCATCACGGTCCGTCCCGCCGGCGAAATCAGCATGGTCGGCAACCTCGTGCAGTGGTTCCTCTACTCGCTTGTGATCTCGATCTTTGCCGCATACGTCGCGGGCATCAGTCTCGCGCCGGGTGCGCAGTACCTGAAGGTGTTCCAGATCACGGGCGCGGTGGCGTTTACGGGCTATGCGCTGAGCCTGCCGCAGAACTCGATTTGGTGGAGCAAGAACTGGGGCGCAACGATCCGCTCGATGATTGGCGGGCTGATCTACGGTCTGGTTACCGCCGGCGCCTTCGGCTGGCTGTGGCCTCGCTAAGTTGGGGGCAGGCCGCGAAAATTAGCGTTTCGCCAAGGCAGGGCCGGGGCTCGTTACAAACCAGACCCGGCCCCCACTTAGCGAAACGCTAATTTTCGCGGCCTGCCCCCAACTTAGCGAGCACGGTAAACTAGAGGCATGCGATACGCGCTGGCGGTGGTGCTCGCATTGACCACCGGGCTGTCGGCCCAGGAGCTCATCCCTGGCACGGCCCGCCCGTTGCTCGAGAACCTGCCTGCCACCACGAGCGGGTTCATCTGTCCGATGCACCCGAACGAAGTGAAAGCGGAGGCGGGCGCTTGCAGCATCTGCGGCATGACGCTCGTGGCCGGCGATCCGATGGCCACCGCCGACTACGTGCTGCGCGTGGTCACCGAGCCGCGCGCGCCAAGGGCCGGGCAGAAGACCAAGTTTCGATTCTCCATCCTGCATCCGCTGACCGGCGCGCCGGTGCAGGACTTTGCGGAAGTCCACGACAAGCTCTTCCACCTGTTCATCGTCAGCCGCGACATGACGCAGTTCTTCCACGAGCATCCGGTGAAGGAGAAGGACGGCTCATTCACCTACGAGCACGTCATCCCCACGGCCGGCAACTACATGCTGTTCACCGACTTCATGCCGATCGGCGGCGGACCGCAGATGCTGGCGACGCCGCTCGTGACCGCCGGCTTCGACGGCGACATCGCCTCGTCTTTGCCCAGGCTCGCGCCCGACAAGTCGTACGTGAAGACCGCCAACGGCGTCACGGTGGAACTGCAGATCGATCCGTCGAAGGTCGTGGCCGGTGAAGAAGCGGATGTGCCGATTCGCTTCACCGACGAGAAGACCGGTGAACCGGTGAAGGACCTGCAGCGTTACCTGGGCGCGTTTGGCCACGCCATGATGCTCAGCGAAGACATGACCGAGCACGTGCACGCGCATCCCGAGGAAATGCTGGAAGGCACCACTATCACGGCCGGCGGCGGCCCGGATCTCGTCTTCCACGCGCTCTTCCCGAAGCCAGGGCACTACCGCATCTGGCTGCAGTTCCTGCGCAACGATACGTTGTCGACGGTGCCGTTTACGGTGCGAGTGTTGCGGGCGGGCGAGACGCTTGCCTCGCCGTAGCACCGCGCAGGCGGGCTCGCAGCCCGGTAATGTGAAGCGCCGGCCGCGCGTCCAGTGCGGTCGCGGTGGCGTTGTCGTAGTAGGTCGTGACCACCAGGCGCGTTCCAGCAGGAAGCGCGACCGGTTCCTTCAAAATGTAGGACGTCGGCCACTCGACGCGGTAGTTGTTCAACCACAACATCGGCTCGACGGTGCCGTCCGGGCGCACCGCCGTGACTTCGAACGACCTGGCGCCGGGGCCAGGCTGCGGCCATAACGCGACGGCGTCGAGCGCGGTCTTGACGGGGATTTCCCTGCGAATGCGCTCGCCGGTCTTGCCAGGGGCGATGCTCACGCTCGCTGCCGTCGAGGTGATGGCAATCGGCGGCTGCGCCGGCGGCTTCTCGAGGAAGTAGAGGCCGAGTTCGCCGGCGCCGGAAAAGTCGCCTTCCGCACTGCCGCGATAGCCGATCTCGACGGTGAGCTTGCCGCCGGCCGGCAACAGCACGCCCGATCCCGCGGGCTGCGCGCTCACCTGGCTCGACGGCGTCCACGTGCCCAGCCAGAATCCGGTCTTCGTGTCGTACACGGCCGCATAGCGAATCACGCGGCGATCGACCGGGTTGAGCTGGATTGCGCGCACCCATCGGGGCTGCTTCAAGCCGTTGGCGACTTCGAAACGGTCGACGCGGAACGGCGCCGCGGCCGCGACCACGGTCTTGTCCGCGATCTTCAGAATCTCGTCGGGCTCGCCCTGTTCCCACGCAGTGAGCGATGGCACGAACACCGGCTGCTTGTCTTCGTCCACCAGCAACACGCCGCTCGGCGCGCCGCCGTCGGTCCACGACAGGATCAGGCTCACCTCGCGGGCGGTGAGGCTCATGTCATTTGCGAAGTGCCCGATGCCACCCGCAGCGCTCCAC
>Ga0190265_10002148_pt1 | contig 13143 bp, 12 predicted proteins | sample Popmic124T_FD_133135 | JGI IMG/M metagenome (GOLD analysis project Ga0190265, IMG submission 133135) | Populus adjacent soil microbial communities from riparian zone of Indian Creek, Utah, USA - 124 T | ecosystem: Environmental > Terrestrial > Soil > Riparian zone | place: USA: Utah | collected... | reverse complement strand
GACGGGAGGCGGTGGTCAAGTTCTACGCCCTGCCGATCGCCCTCATCGGTCTCGCCGTCTCGATCTATCACAACGTGGTCCAGTTCTACCCCAGCCTCGAGGGGGGCTCGTGCGACCCACTCAACCCCTGCTCGGCCCGGACCATCGAGATGTTCGGCTTCATGGACCTCCCATTTATGGCCGGCGCCGGGTTTATCGTTATCGCCGTCTTGCTCGCCTTCTACACGAAAGTCACGGAATGACCCAGACCAAGAAACCCAAGCCCGGAACCAAGGACGCGAAGTCCAAGTCCACGCTCTGGTGGATCATCGGGGGAGTGCTCGGGCTGGGGCTGATCGTCGCCCTTGCCGCCTCGATCGCCGCCGAGCCCGAGGTGGACGAAACCGTAGGGTTCGGCGACCCGACCGTTGAGGGCAACCCGCTCCCGGTGTACGCCTCCGGGACCCAGGACGTCGCCGTGGGCCTTCCTGCCCCGACCGTGACCGGCGCCGACTGGGAGGGGAATCCGGTCTCGATCGAGGCCGACGGGACCTCCAAGATCGTGCTCTTCCTGGCCCACTGGTGCCCTCACTGCCAGGCCGAGGTTCCCCGGGTCCAGGACTGGGTCGACGCCGGGAACCTGCCCGATGACGTGGAGTTGATCTCGGTGGCCACCTCGACCGATCGAAGCCGTACCAACTGGCCGCCGCAGGACTGGCTGGTGGAGGAAGGCTGGACTTCACCGGTGATCATGGACGACCAGATCGGGACGGTGGCAGGCAACTTCGGGATGGCCGGGACGCCGTTCTACGTGGTCCTGGACGGGGAGAACAACAATCTGGGTCGGGTTTCAGGCGAGATCGGGACCGAAGGTCTCGACGCCCTGGTTGCTCTGGCTCAGTCCGGCACCGAGTGACGGCGGTCAGGCCTCCATCGACCTGATCTTCTCCAGCCTCCTCACATGGCGCTCCTCACGGGAGAAGCGCGCCTCGAGGAATGTGCTGATCAACTCTTCGGCTAAGGACTCGCCGATCACCCGGGAGCCGAGGCTGAGGACGTTCACGTCGTCGTGTTCCACCATTTGGTGGGCGGTGTAGGTGTCGTGGGCGATCGAGGCCCTGATCCCTTGCAGCTTGTTGGCGGCAACGGCGGCTCCCGCCCCCGACCCGCAGATGATGACACCGCGGTCGGCGCGGCCATCGAGCACCGCCTGGGCCACGGCCGCTGCATAGTCGGGATAGTCCACGGGCTCTGGTGAGTGGGTGCCCAGGTCGTAGACGGCGTGTCCCGACTCGGCCAGCCATGTCGAGAGGTGCTCCTTCAGGGCATATCCGGCGTGATCGGCGCCGAGGGCGATTCTCATCTCCGACGGCAGGGTAGCCACCCCCGGTTTGCCTCCATGGGGTTGGCCCCGCAGCTCACTACATTCGCCTGAATGTCCAAGCTCGTGGTCGAGGGCGGAGCGCGTCTTCAGGGCACTGTCGGCGTCCTGGGGGCCAAGAACGCCGTCCTCAAGGAGATGGTCTCGGCATTACTCGCCCCTGGCCGGCACCGTCTCACCAATGTCCCGGCGATTCTCGATGTCAGCCTCATGTGCGAGGTGCTGGAGCACACCGGCTGCCGGGTGGAGCAAGGCGACCACGAATTGTGGGTGGTGGTCCCCGATGAGCTGGCACCCGAGGCCCCGATCGAGATGGTCCGGCAGATGCGGGCCTCGATCGTGGTGCTGGGGCCGCTCCTCGCCCGGTGCGGCGAGGCTCGGGTCGCCCTCCCCGGGGGCGACGACCTGGGGGCGCGGCCGATTGACATGCATCTCAACGGTCTCGAGGCGATGGGTGTCGACTTCGAACTGGTCCACGGAGAGCTGGTCGGCCGGGTCGACGGCCGTTTGAAGGGCACAGAGGTCGAGCTCCCCTTCCCCTCCGTCGGCGCCACGGAGAACATGCTGTTCGCCGGTGTGCTCGCCGAGGGGGAGACGGTCATCGTGAACGCGGCCCGTGAGCCCGAGATCGAGGACCTCATCACGCAGCTCACCGAGATGGGCGCCCTGATCACCGGGGGCGGGACGTCGCTGGTGACGATCCAAGGAGTGGAGCAACTCTCACCAGCCGAGCATCACGTGGTCCCGGATCGTCTGGAAGCGGGAACCTACGCCGCGGTCGCAGCCATCACCAACGGCGACATCACCGTTACGGGATGCTCCCCCGAGCATCTCCGCATGGAGCTGCGAAAGCTGGAGGAGACCGGCTGTGAAGTCGAGCAGGGCAACGGATGGCTTCGGGTGCGGGGCCCGGAGCGCCCGGTGCCGGTCGACTTCGCCACCCTGCCCTTCCCCGGGTTCCACACGGACATGCATCCACAGATGGTCGCTCTGCTCTCGGTGGCCAGCGGCACCTCGGTGATCACCGAGAACCTCTACGACTCCCGTTTCCGCTATGTCGGCGAGCTGGCCAGGATGGGGGCCGATATCACGACCGAAGCCCAGCACGCCATCATCCGGGGAGTCGAGAAGCTTTCGGGCTGCCCGGTACTGGCCCCCGACATTCGGGCCGGGGCCGCGCTGGTGCTGGCCGGTCTCCGTGCCGAAGGGACCACCGAGGTGGGCAAGGCAGAACACATCGACAGGGGTTACGAGGATTTTCCCGAACGGCTACGGGCTCTGGGAGCGAGAATCGAGAGGGCGTGATCGGAACCCGAGCCCTGCTCGTGGCCCTGGTCCTGGCGTCGATGCTCGCCCAGCCCGCGTTCGCGGCCAACCCGGAGGGCGAAGTTGTCGAGATTTCGGTCGCCGGTGACGGCTATCTCGAGCTGAACGATCGCCGATATCGGGGCCCATTCCGAATCAGCACCCAATCGGACGGCTTGGCCGTGGTCGAGGTGACCGGGCTGGATGCCTATCTGGAGGGAATCAGGGAGGTCCCGTTCAGCTGGGACGAGGAGAGCCTGGCTGCTCAGGTGGTGGCCGCCCGCACCTACCTGGCCTGGACCCTGGCCGGAGGCCGGACCGAGACCGGGATCCGGATCGGCTACGACATCTGTGCCACGGCGGCGTGTCAGGTCTACGCGGGCGTCGAGGCCGTGCTCGGGGAGGAGGGGGACCGCTGGCGCGATGCCGTCGCCCGCACCTCTGGCGAGATCCTGCTCTTCGAGGGGGAACCGATTCGCGCCTTCTACTCCTCGACGACCGGAGGGCGAACCCGGAACATCGAAGACATTTGGCCGGGTTCGGAACCGGCGCCATACCTGGTCGGTGTCCCGTCCCCGGGTGAGGACAGCCCGTTCGTCGGCTGGTCGTGGGAGCTCCCGGCCGTCCTCATGGAACGTCTCCTCCGCGAGGCGGAGGTGGCGGGGGGCCGGGTTCACTCGGTCACGACCCGGACCACCCAGAACGGCGACGGTCCGTGGATGATCGACATCGTGTCCGATACCGGGACCGTCTCCATGGACACCTGGGGGCTCCGGGCGAGAATCAATGAGGCCGCGTCGATAATGCCGGAGCGTCTCCCGGCCGCCAACCCCGAGGGGCGGGACTATCCCACCACGATCCTGAGCCCCGAGTACTCGATCCGGCGCGAGGTTCGGCTTCGCCAGCTCGGGATGAACGACTACATCGACCCGTACTACGTGGTCGAAGGGGCCGGATGGGGCCATCTGATCGGCATGTCCCAGTTCGGGGCCCAGGCCATGGCCGAGCAGGGGACGGGCTACTCCGAGATCCTGGCCCACTACTACGGCGGTCTCACCCCGGAGCCGGGCGGGGCGTTCCTGCCCGAGCAGGTGGCCGTCGGGTTGGTGATCGGCGCCGAGACCGTCACCATCTCCACCAACTCGCATTTGAGCGTCACTCTCGATGGCGTCGATGTGCCTGTGACGGCTCCCGGGCCCTGGAAGCTCAGGTGGGAGGAGGACAGTCTCGTCGTCGTGCCCCCGGTTCTGGACCGCTACGTCCCGCGCGGTCTTCCCGACCAGCCTTTCTGAGGAACCGCCCCGCGCCGGTAGGCTTGGAACAACACCAGCCAGGTGAGGGTTGTCAAAGGCGATGTCAGAACCAACACCCGTGACCATTTCGAGCAGTCTCAAGCCAGAGGGTCCCATCGACGCAGACAAGCTGAGGGAGACACTCGACTACATCCGTCCGGCGGTCCAGGCCGACGGTGGCGACCTGGTGTTGCTCGGGACCGACGGCGGCACGGTGAACCTGCAGATGGTGGGCGCCTGTGGCGGCTGCCCCCTTTCCATGATGACTCTGAAGGCCGGGATCGAGCGCATCCTCGTCGACCGTGTCCCCGGAGTCGAAGAAGTCAATGCCAGTGCCGACGCCCCCGTCCTCGACGACCACGTCCACAACGGCATCCAGCTCCCCGCCCTCTGACATCCGCGCCAAAACGGGGGCTCTGCCCCCTTTAACCTGTCCCCGTGGCTGACTCTGATGTGGTCGAGCGGGTTCGGGGTGGTGATCGAAGGGCGCTCGCCCGACTGATAACTGCGATCGAGGCGGGAGATCCGGTGGCCGACGGAGTGGTCACCAACCTCATCGACGCAGGCCCCCCGGTTCGCAGAGTCGGCATCACCGGCCCACCGGGTGCGGGGAAGTCGACATTGGTCAATGCCGTGGTCACCGACCTGAGGGCCAGGGGAGACTCGGTTGCGGTGCTCGCAGTCGACCCTTCCAGCCCCATCACCGGCGGCGCCCTCCTCGGTGACCGGGTCCGGATGCAAGATCATGTCGACGATCCGGATGTCTATGTCCGGTCAATGGCCTCCCGCGGCCACCTTGGTGGTTTGTCGGAGGCCGCCGCCCCAACCATTGCAATCCTGGCCCGTTCCGGGTTCGACATCGTGCTGGTCGAGACGGTGGGTGTCGGCCAGTCGGAGGTGGAGGTGATGGACCACGTCGATGTGGTCGTGCTCGTCGTCGGGCCCGGTTGGGGTGACCAGATCCAGGCCGACAAGGCCGGGATCGTCGAGATCACCGATGTCTTCGTGGTAAACAAGGCGGACCGGCCAGGTGTCGACACGGTGCACCGCGCCCTCCTCGACCGGCTCGGCGACTCTGGCGCGCCCGTCCTGGTGACGACCGCGATCAGCGGTGAGGGCGTCCCCGCCCTGGTCGACGTGATTCGCTGATCAGGCGTCCTCCCGGGTGGTATCCAATGCCGCCTGTGCTGCGGCGAGACGCGCCCCTTCGACCCGTGGCGGGCTGCATGAGACGTAGTCCAGTCCCAGGTCGTGGACGAAGAAGATCGACTCCGGGTCGCCCCCGTGCTCCCCACAGAGGCCCACGATCAGATCGTCGTTGGCTTCACGACCCTCTCGCGTCGCCACCCGGACCAGACGCCCGACGCCGGCACGGTCCAGTGTCTGGAACGGGTCCGAGCTGAAGATCCCCTGCTCGAGATAATCCCTGAGGAAGAGCCCCTCGGCGTCGTCGCGGCTCAGCCCGTAGGTCATCTGGGTCAGGTCATTGGTCCCGAAGGAGAAGAAGTCGGCGACTGCGGCGATCTCTCCGGCGGTGAGGGCGGCGCGGGGGAGCTCGATCATGGTCCCGATCGGGATGTCGAGCCCGACGCCGGAATCGGCTGTGGCCGCGGCGATCTCCTGCTCGATCATCTCCCGCATCCGGATCAGCTCCTCGGCCGCGGCGACCAGCGGGATCATGATCTCGAGGTGGGGATCACCCCCGGCCTGGAGGCGACGGGTGAGGGCGGTGGTGGCGGCCCGGGCCTGCATGCGATAGAGGTCCTTGACCATCAAGCCGAGACGCACACCGCGCAGGCCGAGCATCGGGTTGTCCTCCTCCCAGCGGGCCACCTGATCCGACATCGCCTGCAGGTCGTCGATCGGGCGTCCGGCGCGGACACGGCGCAGCATCTCGTGCTCCAGCTCGAGGCGGGAGGGAAGGAACTCGTGAAGCGGCGGGTCGAGGAGCCTGATCACCACCGGCAGCCCGTCCATGGCCTCGAGCAAGGTCTCGAAGTCCCCGATCTGCTGCCGTTCCAGATCGGCGAGCGCCTGCTCGCTCTCAGCCGGGTCGGTGGCGAGGATCACCCTCTGCACGATGGCCAGCCGGGGGCCCATGAACATATGCTCGGTGCGGGCCAGTCCGATCCCCTCGGCCCCCCGGCCCCGGGCGAGGGCGGCGTCCTCGGCTGTGTCGGCATTGGCCCTGATCCCGAGACGACGGAACTCGTCGGCCCATGCCAGGAGGTCGTTGAGCTCCTCCGGGACCTCAGGTGCGACCACCTCGACCTCACCCTGGTAGACAGCTCCCGAAGTCCCGTCGATCGTGATCACGTCTCCACGACGGAGGTCGCCGGTGCCGGTGGACGCGATGCCGGCGCCGACATCGACCAGCAGCTCCGCTGCCCCGGTGATGGCCGGCTTGCCCATCCCCCTGGCCACCACGGCGGCGTGGGAGGTCTTCCCGCCTTGGCTGGTCAGGATGCCGACCGCGGCAGCCATGCCATGGATGTCGTCAGGTGTCGTCTCGGGGCGGACCAGGATCACAGGTCCGTTTCGGGACTGTTCCACCGCCTCGTCGGACGAGAAGACGACGGTCCCGGTTGCGGCTCCGGGTGAGGCTGCCACCCCCGAGGCGAAGGCCGAGGAGCGCTTGACCCGGTCGGCGATCCGCGGACGGTGCAGTTGCTCCAACGAGGCCGGCTCCACCCTGGTCACCGCTGTCTTCTTGTCGATCAGACCTTCGCCGACCATGGCCACGGCCATCTTCACCGCGGCCGCCGCCGTTCTCTTCCCGGCCCGGGTCTGGAGGATGTACAGGACGTCCCGCTCGATGGTGAACTCGATGTCGCACATGTCCCGGTAGTGGGACTCGAGTCCTTCCATGATCCCGAGCAGCTGGCGATGGCACTCCGGGTGCAGGCCGGCCAACTGGTCCAGGGTCAGCGTGTTGCGAATCCCGGCCACGACGTCTTCACCCTGAGCCCGGGGTAGATAGTCGCCATAGATGGCCTTCTCGCCGGTGCCCGGGTCCCGGGTGAAGCAGACTCCGGTGCCCGAGTCGTCTCCCAAATCGCCGAACACCATCATTTGCACATTGGCCGCCGTCCCCAGGTCGTCGGGGATCGAGTGGATGCGCCGGTACTCGATCGCGCGTTTCGTGTTCCACGATTTGAAGACGGCGGTGACGGCGCCTTTGAGCTGCTGCATTGCATCGTCGGGCAGCTCACCTGGGCGCTGTTTCTCGACGATCTCTCGAAATCGTCGGGTTGCCTCCTCGAGGTCGTCCGCGCCGAGATCCGAGTCGTCGCCAACCCCACGCGCCTCACGCAGCTCGGAGAGCACGTCTTGGAACTCGTTCTCGTCGATCCCGAGTACAACGTCCCCATACATCTGCACAAAGCGCCGGTGGGCATCCCAGGCGAAGTGCGGGTCACCCGACCAGTCGATCAGCGCCTTGACCACTTCGTCGTTGACACCCAGGTTGAGAACGGTGTCCATCATCCCTGGCATCGAGAACTTGGCGCCGGATCGAACGGACAACAACAGGGGGGTGGAGCCTGTCCCGAACGTGCGCCCGGTTGCCTGCTCGAGCCGGACGACGGCGGCATCCACCTCGGGCCAGAGGTCATCGGGGACCTCACCAGTCACCATGGCGGCACGGCACACGTCGGTGGTGATGGTGAAACCGGGGGGTACCGGCAGCCCCAGGGAGATCATCCGGGCCAGACCCGCCCCTTTGCCTCCCAGCAGGTCCCGGTCGGTCCCGTCGGTGGCCGAAAAGTCATGAAGCTGGGGCAAGCGTCGCTCTCCTAGCGGTCAGATACAGTGAAGTTACCGCTGCATCCGGGCGCCTCAACCGGCCGAAAGGCAAATAATCGACGGTCTTTCGCCCAGGTCACGGAATCACCGGGAGCAGGAGATGTGACCCGGTGGGCCCGCCGACATGGATCGTGACCGTTCCACCGAAGATGTCGGCCGGCCGGTCGTCGGGGTCGGTATGTTTGAAGGGCCCTACCCCTCGTCCCGCATAGTGGAACTCACGGGCGAACTCCGACAACTCCCCGTCGAAGCGATAGTCGTTGCCCCGAATGGTGAACGCGAGTCGAAATCCGGCCGGGATGACCACCGAGCTGGGCCAGATCTCGACATTCACCTCGTAGGTCTCACCAGGGACCAGAGGCTCGCTCACGGTATGGGGGTGGTAGGGCCGATAAGGCAAGGTCTTGGCCGCGTCGAGAGCACGGTGCGAGGCGCGCAGCCACCCCTGGGCGACGGGCGTGTTGGGGTCGAGGGCACCCATGAACGTGACCTCCTGATCGTCGGGGTCGAACACCCGCACCACCAGGAAGAGGTCGGCGTCGGTGGTGTCGGACGAGACGAACAACTTGGCCGCCATTGGTCCCGTCACCTCGATGTCCTGAGTCAGGGGAGGTGTGGTGAAGGTGAGCCCGCTTCCGGTTGTGTCGTAGTCGATGCTGGACGACGTCTCCGCGGCTGAAGTGGCGAGGCCGCCCTCATCGGTCAGGTGATAGGCGGTCCATTGGGTCCGGGCCAGGGGCCACTCGCCTTCGGCGCGGTCGATGAAGGACCCGTCGACGTGTCGGATTCGGAGCTGGACTCGGGACTCGTGCTCCCAGCCGTTGTCCTCCTGCTTGAGATAGTGATCGAAGAACTGCTTCTGCAAGGCGATGCCCCGGTCGGTGTAGAAGTCGACCCAGTGGGCGTCTCCATGGACCTCGAGCCATTTCTCGTCCGACGCCGCTTGCATGAAGGCCTCGACGTTGCCCCTCAGGTGGAGGCCCTGACCACCCCAGTTCGCGGCAGAGAGCATCGGCGTGGTCACCTGCGACCAGTCCGGATTGCGTTCGAGGTACCAGTCGTCGATGAGGGGCCGGCTCTTGATCTCGTGCCCGAGATCGGCCCGCCTCGTCCCCAGCTCCTCCGGGTCCTCCGTTTGGGGGCCAGCGACCAGCTCACCGGTCACCGCGCTCACCCAGCCCCGTTCGCCGGCGCCATGCTGGACGTTGTGCACCTGTCGCGGGTACCAGTCGGCTGCGAACTCGCTGAGGATGCCCCCGTGGCGGGACAGCTCCCGATACCAGTCAGATGATCCTTCCCAGGGGCAGATTGCCGCCAGATGAGGAGGCTGGAGGGCGGCAACCTGATATTGGTTCATCGCGTAATACGAGATCCCAGCCAGGCCGATTCGGCCACTGCTCCAAGACTGGGAGGCGGCCCACTCGATGCAGTGATACAGGTCGAGCGTCTCCCGCCCCGACCAGACGTCGACGTATCCAGGTGAGCGACCGGTGCCCCTAGAGTCGACGCGGACACAGACATACCCGTCGGGCACCCACTTCTCTGGATCGACGACCTCCCAGTTCTGATGCCGGTTGCTGGTGCCCTCGGCCACCTCTGGGTAGTTGCGGATCATGTACTCCCACTGGGGCCGATATCCCTCCTGGAAGCTGAGGCCTTTGCCGTACGGCCCATAACTGAGGATGACCGGGTAGCGGGCGTCTTCGATGGGGATGAAAACGTCGGCGTTGAGGACAGTCCCGTCGTCCATTGGCACCGGCACGTCGCGCTCGATTCTCATCCGGCGGAACCTAACCCGTTGGAGCTCGCGACGAGCTTGCAACAGATTTCGCCCCTGCCCGGAGTCGATCGAAGATGGTGGGAATGAGTTCTCTAGTCGGGCGCATCGACAACTTCGTGATCCCGTTTCTCACACGTTGGTCTCTCCCCGCACTGCGCTGGTCGCTGGCCATCGTGTTCGTGTGGTTCGGTGCTCTGAAGATCCTCGGGGTCTCGCCCGTCGTCGAGCTGGTCGCGGCGACAGTCTATTGGTTCGATCCCGATTGGCTCGTGCCGGTACTCGGGGTGGTAGAAGTGCTGGTCGGGATCGGGCTGGCGGCGCGGTGGGGGCTGAGGCTGGTGCTTCTCGTGCTCGTTGCCCAGATGCTGGGCACTTTTCTGGTGTTCGTATTTCTTCCCGATATTGCCTTCGTGGGCGGAAACCCTCTGAAGCTCACGGTGGAGGGTGAGTTCGTGGTCAAGAACCTGGTCCTGCTCTCGGCGGCAATGGTGGTCGGAACTGGTGTTGATCAGTCCGCGACCCGGGTGACGCTGATCGACGGCTGAAACGGCCCCACCCGACCTAGAGAACCCGATTCAGAGCGGCCGCGCCCGCACAGTCCTGAGCGGGGGGGGTGCAGGGGGGGTCGCCCCCCGCACAATGAAAGGTTCGGCGCCCCTATTCCCGGCTGGTCAGGACCCGCCTTCGACTGCGAACAGGCGCTCCAGAGCGTCCCGATCCTGAGTGGCCAGGGCGTGTTCTGCCTGCAGCGACTCCAAGTCCCGGTAGATCGACGCCACGGCCTGGATGGCCCCTTCTTTCCGGAAGCCGACCATGACGTCGTGGTCGGCCGCGTCGCCCCGCACGACCTCATCGTCCCAGTTCGTGGCATGGCCGACAACGTTGATCGGGATGTCGTAGTGCTGGCTCCAGAAGAATGGCGGGTCTGTGAATGCTGTGTCATGACCGAGGACGTTGCGCGCGGCCGCCTGGCCCTGGCGCTCCGCCAGCACCCAATGCTCGATGCGAACCCGTCCCGCGTTCTGGTCGGGGTAGGAGGCGACGTCTCCCGCCGCCCAGATGTCGGGGTCGCTGGTGCGGAGACGGTCGTCCACAATGATCCCGTCTTCCACATCGAGGCCAGACTCCTCAGCCAGCAACGTCCGCGGGACCACGCCGATGCCGATCACGACCAGGTCGGCCGGCAGCATGCTCCCATCGTCGAGTTGGACCTGGCCCTCGGTGATCTCCGTGACGGTCTGCCCGAGACGGAAGGTGACTCCATGTTGCTCGTGGAGAGCGTGGACGAATCGTCCCAGCCCACTACCGATGACGGGCGCCAGGGGGACATCATCGGGTGCGACCACGGTGACGGCCACCTCCCGATGCCGGAGTGACGCCGCCACCTCCAAGCCGATGAACCCGGCTCCTATCACTATCGCGTTCTCGATCTCGGGGAGGGCGGCGATGATTGTCCGACTGTCCTCCAAGGTCCGCAGATAGTGGACATGGGACAGGTCTGCCCCGGGGACGGGGAGACGTCTTGGCTCGGCGCCGGGCGCCAGCAAGAGCGCTCCGTATTCCAGGTTTCGGCCGTCGTCGAGGGTGACGGTTCGAGCCTCCCGATCGATCCCGGTCACCTTGGTCTCGGTGATCAAGTCGATGTCGTGCTCCTCATAGAAGCCAGGGCTGCGCAGCGGCATCCACTCTTCCGGGGCGGTTCCGGCGAGATAGTCCTTGGAGACGTTGGGCCGGTCGATCGGCGGTTCCTCGCCGACGAGGGTGATCGGATTGGCATAACCAAGACGGCGCAAAGTCTCGGCGGCGGCAGCGCCAGCCGCCCCCGAGCCCACGATCACCACCGATTCCGGCGTGGTCGGAGGCTCACGATCAGGGATCTGAGCCGCCACCGGCCCGGTCACGTACACGCGGCCGTCGCGCTCCTCGGGTTGATAGACCTTGATCGGGTTGAGGGCCGGGCCGCCGACAGCCTCGCCGGTGGTCAGGTCGAAGATGGCGTGGTGCCACGGGCAATGAACCTGTCCGGCGACACACAACCCGTCACCCAGCGGGCCGCTGTAATGCGTGCAGGTCCCGGCGACGGCGCGGATCCCGTCCTCGGTCCGTACCACGATCACCTGCTTCCCGTCGACCTGGCCCTTGACCGGGGTGCTCCCCTGCAACGATTCCAGGGGGAGGCCCTCGGTGACGAGGTCCGGTCCGGCTATTTTCGCTTCTGCGCCCACGTTGGCGTTCCTTTCGCCTGGTTCTTTGAACCATAGCGTTCATTTTTAGAGCGGCTCCGGGGTCAACCCTGGCTTGCGTACCTCAAGCCGGCGTTGCCAGAAGAGGTCAGGGTCAGGGTGTCTCCCTCGACCGTGGCCCGGAAACTACCCAACACGGTCACAACCTGGGTGTCCTGTGCCTCGAGGTCGCTCGAGCATTCGCCGTTTGCCGTCAGCTCCGTCATCTGCACTTCGGCCCCGGCGATGGTGTAGTTGCCATTCAGAGTGCGGCAACCTGTCGAGCCCAGCATCGACTCGTCGCTGAACAGCTCCAGGGTCGCTCGCTCACCGGTGACGGTGGACAGGGAGTCGCCCTGGACCAGGCTTTCTAGGACCCAGACCGTCCCGGTCAGCTCTGCGGTGGGGACCTGCGGTAAGGCGGCGAAGACGAGCTCCACCCCATCTCCGCTGAGGGTCAGTCGCTCATCGCTCATCGCGAAAGCCTGGACCCGGGGCAACGCCTCGAGGTATAGCCGTTCCGAATCCATGATCTCCTCGGGGAGGCACGCCATCTCGGTCCAGGCCAGGTCGGTGAATATGACGTCGGATCCGGTCATTGCAAAAGAGCCCCCGTACCCGTTGCACGCGGCCGTCCCCCCAGCTCCTCCGTCCGTGAACGACAACGTGATCGGGTGCCCATCGACGATCGGAATCGGCTGGTCATCGATGGCAGCGGACTCCAGCTCCCATGCGATCGCCGTTGGATCCCCGGGCGGTCCGGCCGGCTCGGCACAACCGACCAGCAAGACAAGGCCGACTACCGGGAAATAGCGACCCACGGCTGGATCAGGACTGAGCGCTGTCGTCGACTGCGAACACCAACTCCACGCCCTCGCCGGTCAGGGTCAGAGTGTCGGCGGTGGCACTGAACGTGTCGACGAGGCCCAAGGCCTCGAGGTACCTCGACTCTGAGTCCATGACCTCGTCAGGGGTGCAAGCCATCATGGTCTGGCCAATGTCGCCGAAGCTCAATTCAGCCCCGGAGATGGTGTAGTCGCCGAAGTACTGGTTGCAGGCCGAGGTGCCGCCGCCCTGATCCTCCTCGAAGGCCAGGGTGATTGGGTGGGTGTCGACCATGGGCACCGGTTCACCATTCAAGGTCCCCGACTCGAGGATCCATGCGAACTCGGTCGGGTCGGTGGCGGCCTGTTCCGACGGCTCGGCGCAGGCGGTCAGGGTGAGGGCGAGTACGGACAGGGTGAGGAAGGTTCTTCTCATGGTGCTTCGACGCTACGCGCTCCGGCAACGGTTCCGATCAGATCAGCGCACCGGCGGCCAGCACCAAACCGGTCCAGAGATGGAGGGTGGCCGTCAACTTCAGCGCCCGGACCAGAGCCG
>Ga0190265_10002147_pt1 | contig 13143 bp, 12 predicted proteins | sample Popmic124T_FD_133135 | JGI IMG/M metagenome (GOLD analysis project Ga0190265, IMG submission 133135) | Populus adjacent soil microbial communities from riparian zone of Indian Creek, Utah, USA - 124 T | ecosystem: Environmental > Terrestrial > Soil > Riparian zone | place: USA: Utah | collected... | reverse complement strand
CCGATATGCCCGCCAGCCTCCATACCCTCGATGACCAGCGCGTCGACCCCGGAGCGGATCAGCTTCCTGGCGAGCGCGAAGGCGGGGGCGAAGCAGATGAGCTTGGCGCCATTGCCCTTGATCCGGTCGATCGACCCGGAAGGCGGCAGGCCGCCGGCAAGGACGACATGGCCGACCCGGTGCGCGGCGCACACGTCGATCAGCTCGGAAAGCATCGGGTGCATGGTGATGAGATTGACGCCGAACGGCCTTTGCGTGCGCTTCTTGGTTTCGGCGATCTCGGTGTCGAGCAGATCGGGAGTCATCGCTCCGCAGGCGATCACTCCGAACGCGCCCGCATTGGAGAGCGCGGAAACCAGGTTGCGCTCCGAAATCCAGCTCATCGCGCCGCCGAGCACGGCGACCTCGCAGCCGAGGAAATCGGTGCCGCGCTTCATCAGCCGGGCGAGGCGGTCGTGGCCGATCGAGCTGCTCACATCATTCATTTACCCTCCGTCACCCCAGCGAAGGCTGGGGTCCATGCTGAGTCCGTATGGATGCCAGCCTTCGCTGGCATGACGAAGGGGTAAGTCAAGCCGAGTCCTCCGAATCCAGCCCGAACGCCGTGTGCAGTACGCGCACCGCGAGCTCGCTATAATCCTGCGGGATCAGCACCGAGACCTTGATCTCGCTTGTGGCGATGGCGAGGATGTCGATCTTCCGCTCGGCCAGGGTCGCGAACATCCTGGCGGCGAGCGCCGGATCGGAACGGATGCCCACGCCGACGATCGAGACCTTGCAGATGTCGGTGTCGGTCGACAATTCGTCATAGCCGATCGCCTCCTGCGCCTTTTCGAGGATGTCGGCGGCCTGCGCCAGAGTCGCCGCGGGGACGGTGAAGGTGAGGTCGGTCGGCGAGCCTTGAGCGATCATGTCGTAATTGATCCCGCCCTCGGCGAGCGGGCCGAAGATGGCGGCGGCGGTGCCGGGCGTGATCGGCAGGCCCGAAAGCGTGATCCGCGCCTCGTTCCTGTCATAGGCGATTCCGGTGATCAGGTTTCTTTCCATGGCATAATCCCCAAGCGAATCCTCGCGCACGATCAGCGTTCCCGGCAAATCCTCGAAGGAGGAGAGGACCTGCAAAGGGAGGTTGTAGCGCATCGCGAGGCCGACCGAGCGCGTCTGAAGCACCTTGGCGCCGACCGACGCAAGCTCGAGCATCTCCTCATAAGTGACGATCGGCAGCTTGCGCGCGCGCGGCACGATTCGCGGATCGGTCGTGTAGACGCCGTCGACGTCGGTATAGATGTCGCAGCGGTCCGCCTTCATCGCGGCGGCGATCGCCACCGCCGACGTGTCCGAGCCGCCGCGCCCCAATGTGGCGAGGCTGCCGTCGGCGGCGACGCCCTGGAAGCCCGGGATGATGGCGATTCCCTGTTCGTCGAACACGCGCTCGAGGACGTCGACGTCGATCCCTTCGATCAGGCCGGCGGCGTGGCCCGAGGCGCGGATCGGCAGCTGCCAGCCCATGTAGGAGCGGGCGTTCAGGCCCATGCCCTGGAGCGTGATCGCGAGCAGGCCGCTGGTGACCTGCTCGCCCGACGCGACGACGACGTCATATTCGCGCGGGTCGTAGACGGATGCGGCCTCGCGGCAGAACTGGATCAGCCGGTCGGTTTCGCCCGCCATGGCCGAGACCACGACCGCGACCTGATTGCCCCGCTCCGCTTCGCGCCGGACCAGCCCCGCGACATGGCGGATACGCTCGCTCCCCGCCATCGAGGTGCCGCCGAACTTCATTACGATTCGAGGCATCGATTCCCTTCGTCATTCCAGCGAAAGCCGGAATCCCCCTTGCACTTCTCGGCCTCAAAGGAAAAGAGATGCCAGCTTGCGCCGGCATGACGGGATCTGGATGACCGATTCACCGACAATCGACCCCGCCGAAGCCGCGCATTTCGGGGCGCTGGCGGCGGATTGGTGGAATCCGAACGGGTCGTCGGCCATGCTTCACAAGCTCAATCCGGTGCGGCTGGACTATATCCGCGCTCAGATCGACCGCCACTGGCAGGCCGACGAAACCGGGCTGAAGCCGCTCGCTGGAAAGCGCGCGGCCGACGTCGGCTGCGGGGCCGGGCTGCTCGCCGAGCCGCTGGCGCGGCTGGGGGCCCGGGTGACCGGGATCGACGCGGCGCCGGAAAATATCGAGGCGGCGCGGGCGCATGCGACGGGGCAGGGGCTTGAGATCGACTATCGCGCCGGCGGCGTGGAGGCGCTCGACGGGCGCTTCGATCTGGTGACCTCGCTCGAGGTGATCGAGCATGTCGCCGATCCCGCGGCGTTCGTCGGCGGGCTTGCGGCCGCGGTGGCGCGAGGCGGGCTTCTGATCCTGTCGACGCCCAACCGGACCCGCTGGTCGAGGCTGATGATGATCACGCTCGGCGAGGGGACGGGCCGGATCCCCAAGGGCACGCACGATTGGGACCGGTTCATCACCCCCGGCGAGCTTCAGGCGCTGGTGCGCTCGGCGGGGCTGGAGCTGGTCGACACGACCGGTCTCGCCTTCAGCCTGACGCGCGGGTTCACGCTGACCGACGATCTGTCGCTCAACTATCTGCTGACGGCGCGGCGCGCCTAGCGCGGCTCGCGCGTCAGCCGGCTGATCAGGATGGCGGCCCGCTTGGCCTGGCGCGGGAGGGTGGCGAGGTCGACCCATTCGCCTTCCGCATGGGTGCCGCCACCGCCGGCGCCCAGGCCGGCCAAAGTGGGGACGTCGCCGGCGACGAAGCTCGAATCGGCGGCGCCGCGGCGGGCGGGGTCATATTCGGCCATTTCGGGCAGGCCGAGGTCGCGGTTGACGGCGTTGAGCCGGGCCAGGATCGCGCGATTGCCTTCGGTCGGCGCCATGGCCGGATAGCCGTCGCCGCCGAAGACGAGCTCGGCCGTGGTGCGCGGCAGATGCTGAATGACGATCGCCTGCATGCGGGCGCGGACCCGCGCTTCCTGCTCGGCCGAAAGGGTGCGGATGTCGCCGCGCGCGATCGCGGTCTCGGCGACGATGTTGGTCTTGCCAGAGGCGGCGACGCGCAAGCCGTCGGCGTCGATCGCGGCCGGCGTGCCGCCGCCGATGACTCCGACATTGTAGGTCAAATTGGGCTCCGGCAGCTCGCGGCGGAAGGCGTCGAGGATTCGCGCCATTTCGTAGATCGCGCCATAGCCGAGGCCTTCGGAGAAGACCCCCGAGCTGTGGCCGGTGCGGCCGCTGGCGCGGAGCGTCCAGCTGGTCGAGCTGCGCCGGGCGACCGAGCCGAAATCGCGGCCGCCCTCCTGCGCAAGATTCTCGAATTCGAGCGCGTAATCGGCGGCGCGGCCCGCCTCGATCAGGTCGCGGCGGGCGATTGCGAGGGGAGCGCCAGGCCGCTCCTCGTCGCCGGTGAGGACGATCGTGATATTGGCCCCGCGCAGCGCCCCGGCCGACTGCATGGCGCGAAGCGCCGCGACGATCACGGCCAGCCCGCCTTTGTCGTCGCCGATGCCCGGGCCGGTGGCGCGCTCGCCGGTTCGGGCAAAGGCCTGGAACGGGCTGTCCGGCTCGAACACCGTATCGAGATGGCCGATGAGGAGGATGTTTCGCCCGGGCCCCGAATGGGTCGCGACGATATGCCCGGCGCGGCCGGTCTCGCGCATGTCGACCCAGCGGACCGTGAATCCGAGCGGCTCCAGCTCGGCGCGCATCATCTCCCCGACCGCGGCGACGCCCTCCAGGTTGAGCGTGCCGCTGTTGCGGTTGACCAGCCGCTCGAGCAGCTGGACGGTCCGGTCCGCCTCGCGGTCGACCGCCGCGGCCATGGCCTGTTCGTCGCGGGAGAGGCGGGCCTCGGCCGGAACGGCGAGGGCCAGGAGAAGCAAAGAGAGCAGGTATCGCATGGCCCCAACTCCCCATTCATTGGGCCCGGGTCAAGCCTTGTGCGTTGGTGCGGCGAAGGAGACCGACGATGACCGACCCGCGCAGGCCAAGCACGAAAGAGGCTCAGCTTCCCGACGCGCTCGACCAGACCCCTTCCGACGCGCCGCCGCGCGAAGCGGAGGAAAGGGGATCTGAGGACGCGCAATTGTTCGCCGGAGCCGCCTCGCCCGAAGGCGATGTCGAGAATGAGACGGCCGGGCGGACGAACGACTAGAGCGGATAGAGCATCGCGCGGCGGATCTACTCAATTTCGTCATGCCGGACTTGATCCGGCATCCATCGTTCCTTCGACATTGCCGCAAGAAGGTGGACCCCGGGTCAGGCCCGGGGTGACGATTCACGTTTCGCGCAGCCCGCTCTAGAGATTGAACTCGAAAAACAGGCCGGCGCCGCCCGAAAACTGGTCGCGCGAGCCGAAGGCGCGAACGATCGGCGAATCGGCGGCGTCGCCGATCAGGCGGTCGTAGCCGACATAGCCCTGCAGGCCCCAGTTGCTGCCGAGCTTCCAAGTGAGGCCGGCGACCGCGCCGAGCGCGTGGAAACCGCCATCGGGGTTGTAGGCGGCAAGGCCGGACGCCGGGATGGCGAGCGGCACTGCGAAATAGGCGTCGTGATAATCATTGTCCGCCCAGCGCGCCCGCGGGCCGATCGAGAAGATGTAGGTGCTTTCGTCGCGGATCACGAAGTCCGCGCCGATGTCGCCGGTCAGCCCCTTGTGGCCGCCCAGGCCCTGGCGGAGCTCGGCGCGCAGGCGGAAATTCTCGGAGGGCAGGATTTCGACGAAGCCGCCGACCTCGACGGTGAAGCCGACATTGCCGACCGGCGCGCCGACATCGTCCTCCTCCCGCCTGTTCTGGAAACGAACCGCGGGGCCGAGATTGAAGGCGCTGTCGCGTCCCAGGATTCCGAAGCCGGCGCCGTCGTCGGGCGCCTCGAACGGCATCGGCGTCCCTTCGCGGCGGAAGCCGAAGAGGGGCAGAAAGTTGATCCCGTAGGAATCGGCGCCCGGATATTTGGGATAAGTCTGGGCGCCGCCGCCAAGCGTGATCACATGGCCGCCGCCGCCATCCTGGGCGGAGGCCGGCGCGGCGGCAAGCAGGGCGAAAGCGGCGGCGCCGATGAGCGCGGCCGGGCGAAGCGGGGAGCGGTGAGCTGTTTTCATAAGGCGTTGAACAGACAGGGAAGAGGATCGTTGCGGGCCGCTACCATTTTGTGCCTTCTTAGTCACCCCTGCGCTTTTCGGGTCACTCGAATTCGAGGATCACGGCATCGACGGCGAGGCTGTCGCCGGGCTTCGCTCCGACCGATCTGACGGTGCCGGCTTTTTCGGCGCGAAGGATATTCTCCATCTTCATCGCCTCGACCGTGGCGAGCGGCTGGCCGGACTCGACCCGGTCGCCGGCACCGACCTCGAGCCGGGTGAGCAGGCCCGGCATCGGGCAGATCAGATATTTGGAAAGGTCGGGCGGCACCTTCTCGATCATGTGACGCGACAAGGCGGCGATGTGCGCGGGGTAGACGCTCACCCGGTGGCGTGCGCCGCGCGTGGCGAGCAGCCAGCCGCTGCGCCGCCTGGCCACGATGATCGTCAGCGCCGCGCCATTGGCCGTGGCGGTCGCCAGCCAGTCGCCCGGCTCCCAGTCGAGCCGCCCTTCGATCCGCTCGCCGTCGACCATGGCATGGCCCTCGCCGAGCGTGACCGGGACATCGCGGCCGTCGATCCGCACCGTCCAGTCGCAGGGCGGCGGCACCGGCTCGCTAAGCTGGTCCGAGACCAGGTGGGCGCGCGCGGCCTCGCTGAACGACATGCCGGCGGCGATCGCGGTGAGCGCCCTCATGAGCTCCGGGGACGCCGGCGCGCCCTGGAAGCCGTCGGGATATTCCTCGGCGATGAAGCCGGTGGTGATCTCGCCGGCGCGGAAGCGCGGATGCTGCATCAAAGCGGAGAGGAAATCGACATTGTGGCCGATGCCCTCGATCCGGAAGGCGTCGAGCGCCTCGATCTGGCGGTCGATCGCCTGCTCGCGGGTGGCGCCGCTGGTGATCAGCTTGGCGATCATCGGATCGTAGAATATGCTGACCTCTCCGCCCTCGGCGACGCCGTCGTCGACGCGGACGCCTTTGCCGGCCGCCGGCGGGCGATAGCGGACCAGCCGCCCGGTCGAGGGCAGGAAGCCGCGATAGGGATCTTCGGCGTAGATGCGGGTCTCGACCGACCAGCCGAGCATGGCGACGTCGCTTTGGCCGAAGGCGAGGCGCTCGTCGGCGGCGACGCGGATCATCAGCTCGACCAGGTCGAGACCCGTCACCTGCTCGGTGACCGGATGCTCGACCTGAAGCCGGGTGTTCATCTCGAGGAAGTAGAAGCTCCTGTCCGCGCCGGCGATGAACTCGACCGTCCCGGCGCTGTAATAGCCGACCGCCCGCGCCAGAGCGACCGCCTGCTCGCCCATCGCCTTGCGCATGTCGGGCGTGACGAAGGGTGACGGAGCCTCTTCGACCACCTTCTGGTGGCGGCGCTGGATCGAGCATTCGCGCTCGCCCAGATGGAGGATATTGCCGTGCTTGTCGCCGAGCAGCTGGATCTCGATATGGCGGGGATCCCGCACGAACTTCTCGATGAACACCCGGTCGTAGCCGAAGCTCGCCAGGCCCTCGCGCTTCGTCGCCTCGAAGCCCTCGCGCACGTCGGCTTCCGAATGAGCGAGCCGCATGCCCTTGCCGCCGCCGCCGGCCGAGGCCTTCATCATCACCGGATAGCCGATCTCGCCCGCGATCCGGACGGCCTCGTCGGTATCGGCGATCTCGCCCAGGAAGCCGGGCACGACGCTGACCCCGGCCGCCAGCGCCAGCTTCTTCGATTCGATCTTGTCGCCCATCGCGGCGATCGCCTCGGGCGGCGGCCCGATGAAGGCGATGCCGGCCTTCGCCAGCGCCCGGGCGAAACTCTCGCGTTCGCTGAGGAAGCCATAGCCGGGGTGGACCGCGTCGGCGCCCGTGGCCTTGCAGGCGTCGATGATCAGCTCGGCGTTGAGATAGGATTCGGAGGCGGGCGGCGGGCCGAGCCGCACCGCCTCATCCGCCATGCGCACATGCGGCGCCCGCGCGTCGGCATCGGAATAGACCGCGACCGTCGCGATCCCCATCCGCCGCGCGGTCCTGATCACGCGACAGGCGATCTCGCCCCGGTTCGAGATCAGGATCTTCTTGAACATCACTCGCCGGTCCCCGCAAACTCGGCGAGTTCGCGGGTGCGGGCCTCGGTCAGTCGGGTGCGGCAGAGCAGCCGGGCCGAGGTCTGGATCTCGGCTCTGGCCACTGACGGGACGGCGCTCTCGCAATGGGCGTCGCGATAGGTGAGCCAGGCGCGCTGGGCGGTGCGCAACTGTTCGGCGCCGTCCGCCTGCGCGGTGTGCGCCTCCTGCCATTGCCGGTTGAGCGCCGCATCGGCGCGGGAAAATTGTCGGTCGAGGCAGGCATTGATCTCAGTCTGTGGCGGCTCGCCGGGACATTCGGGGCCGCGCAGCTCGGCGGTGCGGGCGCGGGTGAGCGTGGCACGGCAGCCCGCGTCGAGCATCGGCTGCATCGAGCCGCCGCGCGCCTCGAAGCTTTCGAGCCGGCAATGGGCGTCGCGGAAGCTCACCCAGGCGCGCTGGGCCTCGCGCAGCGTCGCCTCCTCGCCGGGCCCGCCGTCGCTCGGCCCGCCGCCGCCGTCGGCGAGCCCCGCATAGTCCCGGTCCGCCGCGCGCGCCTGCGCGAGCGCGCCGCGATAGACCGTGTTGAGCTCAGCGTCCGCGCGCCGGAAATCCTGCGCCGCGCAATAGTTCATCTCCTGCTGCGCCTGCGGATTCTCGCAATTCCATTGCGGGTCTTGCGCCGAGAGCAGAAGGGCGACAAAGGCGGCAATCATCGTGATCCTTCCTGCCGTCGGGACTCCGGGCGCGCGAGATATTCCCCTTCCCACAGAAGCAGCTCGTAGCGGCCGTCCGTGCCGCGTCGCTTGATCCAGAAGATGCCGTTCGCGTCCGCCGTGGGCCTGGGATAGGCGGCGCATTCGACCAGAAACTGGTGGTAGGGCTGCACCGTGTTCCAGTGCGTGCCGCGCCGCGTTTCGATCCGGCCGTAAATCCAGCCGCTGACAAGAACGCCGTCGTCCCCCACCTCGCCCCGGGCTTCGCCGACGCGAAAGGTGCCGCGCACCATGCGGACGTCGCTGCGTGCCCTGATGTCCGCTGGGGAACTTCCGGGCGCCCAGCTGAACGAGCAGGCATAAGCCGGTCGCGCGGCGGCCAGTATTGCCAGAGATGCCGCAACCGCGAAGAGGCTAGCGCTCCTCATTCCGCCGCCTCTTCCAGCGGCGGCAGATTGTGCCCGAGCAATTTCAGCACCTCGCCCGCCGCTTCTACGAGGTTCGTACCCGGCCCGAAGATCGCCTGCACGCCGGCCTCGCGCAGCATGTCGTAATCCTGCGCCGGGATCACGCCGCCGACGACGACCTTGATGTCGGGCCGGCCCAGATCGCGCAAATGGCCGATCAGCTCTGGGACCAGGGTCTTGTGGCCGGCGGCGAGGCTGGAGGCGCCGACCACGTCGACCTGCCGTTCGACCGCGAGCCGGGCGCTTTCCTCGGGCGTCTGGAAGAGCGGGCCGGGGACCACCTCGAAGCCGAGATCGGCGAAGGCGGAGGAGACGAGATTGGCGCCGCGGTCGTGGCCGTCCTGGCCCATCTTGGCGACCAGCATTCGGGGCTTGCGGCCCAGGCGGTTGCCGACCGCGCCGACGCCGGCGGTCGCGCGGGCCCAGGCCGGATCGTCCTTCCAGGCGGCGCCATATATGCCCTCGACCGGCGTCGGCACGGTGCCGTAGCGGCCGAACACGTCCTCGAGCGCCTGGCTGATCTCGCCCAGCGTGCAGCGCGCGCGGGCGCATTCGATCGACAAAGCGAGCAGATTGGAATCGCCCTTCGCGCCGGCGCTCAAGGCGTCGAGGGCCGCCCTCGCCGCCGCTTCGTCGCGCTCCGCCCGGGCCTTTTCGAGCCGCCTGATCTGGCCGGCGCGGACCTTGGCGTTGTCGATCTGGAGGATGTCGTGATCGGCTTCCTCGTCGAGCCGGTAGCGATTGACGCCGACGATCACGGTCTCGCCGCGGTCGGCGCGCGCGGCGCGGGCGGCGGCGGCCTCTTCGATCCGGCGCTTGGGCATGCCTTGCGCGACCGCCCGGGTCATTCCGCCCAGCGCCTCGACCTCCTCGATCAGCGCCCAGGCCTTTTCGGCCAGCTCGTTCGTCAGCGCCTCGACATAATAAGAGCCGCCGAGCGGATCGGCGACGTTGGCGACGCCGCTCTCCTCGGCGAGGATCAGCTGGGTATTGCGGGCGATCCGGGCCGAGAAATCGGTGGGCAGAGCGATCGCCTCGTCGAAGCTGTTGGTGTGGAGCGACTGGGTGCCGCCCAGCACCGCCGCCATCGCCTCCAATGCGGTGCGCACGATATTGTTATAGGGGTCCTGCTCCATCAGCGAGACGCCCGAGGTCTGGCAATGGGTGCGAAGCATCTTGGATTTCTCGGTCCTGGCGCCGAACCCATCCATGATCCGGTGCCAGAGCAGCCGCGCCGCCCTCAATTTGGCCACTTCCATGAAGAAGTTCATGCCGATACCGAAGAAGAAGCTGAGGCGCGGTGCGAAGGCATCCACGTCCAACCCCTTGGCCCGCGCCGCGCGGACATAGTCCATGCCGTCGGCCAGCGTGAAGGCGAGCTCCTGAACCGCCGTCGCCCCGGCCTCGTGCATGTGATAGCCCGAGATCGAGATCGAGTTGAACTTCGGCATGTAGGCCGAGCAATATTGGATGATGTCGGCGACGATCCGCATCGAGGGCCCGGGTGGATAGATATAGGTGTTGCGGACCGCGAACTCCTTCAAAATGTCGTTTTGGATGGTGCCGGTGAGCTGGGCCAAGGCGACCCCCTGCTCCTCCGCGGCGACGATGTAGAAAGCGAGCACCGGCAAAACCGCGCCGTTCATCGTCATCGAGACCGACATCTGGTCGAGCGGGATTCCGTCGAACAGGATTTTCATATCCTCGAGCGTGTCGATCGCCACCCCGGCCTTGCCGACGTCGCCGACCACTCGGACATGATCGCTGTCATAGCCCCGGTGGGTGGCGAGATCGAAGGCGACGCTGAGCCCCTTCTGCCCGGCGGCGAGGTTGCGCCGGTAGAAGGCGTTCGAATCCTCCGCCGTCGAGAAGCCGGCATATTGGCGGATCGTCCAGGGCCGGCCGGTGTACATCGAGGCATAGGGCCCGCGCGTGAACGGGGCGAAGCCCGGGAGGCCGGGGTCGAGGTCCTGGGCGTCTTCGGCGGTGTAGAGCGGCTGGACGTCGATGCCTTCGGGGGTGCGCCAGGTGAGGTCCTTCCCCTTCACCTCCTTGTGCGCCGCGGCGGCCCAATCTGCTTTTGTGGGTTTCTTCTCGGTCATTCACTCGTTCCCCGGCGAAGGCCGGGGTCCAGTCCAAGACAAGGAACGGCGCGGGAGCGCCGCCTGGGCCCCGGCCTTCGCCGGGGAACGGAAAAAGTCAATGCTCGCCACTCTTCGGCGTCTCCATCAGCTCGATCAGGACGCCGCCCATGTCCTTCGGGTGAACGAAGATCACCAATGTCCCATGCGCCCCGATCCTGGGCTCGCCCAGCACCCTGGCGCCCTTGGCCTCCAACTCCGCCTTGGCCGCATGGATGTCGGGCACTTCGAAGCAGACATGATGCTGCCCGCCCGCCGGATTCTTCGCGAGGAATCCATGCAGCGGCGAGCCCTCGCCCAGCGGCTCGATCAGCTCGATCTGGCAATTCGGCGTGTCGACGAAGCAGACCCGCACGCCCTGCGCCGGCAGGTCGAACGCCTCGTGGATCTTCGTGGCCCCCATGAGGTCGCGATAGAGCGCGACGCTCGTCTCGATCGAGGGCGTGGCGACCCCGACATGGTTCAGGCGTCCGAGCTTCATCTTCCACTCCCCATTCGTCACCCCGGACTTGATCCGGGGTCCATCTTATCCCTGTCCCCGCCGTAGAAAGAAGGTTGATGCTGGATCAAGTCCAGCACGACGATAGCGGGACTCAGTGTCTCTCCCGCAAACCAAGCCCCAGCAACAGATCCGCCGCCACCAGCGCGATCAGCACGAATGCGACCGCATTCAGCGCGAGCAGCATATTGAACTTCGCCACCGAATCCGCGCGGTCATGATAGGCGCGGTAGACCGGCATCCGCCCATCCCGCACCCCGCGCCAGATGCGAAAGCCGATCAGCGGCAGGAGCGCGATCGCGATGAGGCCGACGCCGAGGTTCTCGCCCTGGAAGGTCATATGGCGGCTCAATCCGCCGTCATTCCCGCTTTCGCGGGAATGACGGGAGTGGGGTCACAGCGGAATATTGTCATGCTTCTTCCACGGATTTTCGAGCTGCTTGTCGCGCAGCTTGCGGAGCCCCAACGCGATCCGTCGCCGCGTGGAATGCGGGTAGATGACTTCGTCGATGAAGCCCTTCGATGCCGCCACGAAGGGGTTGGCGAAGCGGGCTTCATATTCCGCCGTGCGCTCGGCGATCTCCTCTGCGGTACGCCCGCGGAAGATGATCTCGACCGCGCCCTTGGCGCCCATCACCGCGATTTCGGCGGTGGGCCAGGCGTAGTTGAGGTCGCCGCGCAGATGCTTGGACGCCATCACGTCATAGGCCCCGCCATAGGCCTTGCGGGTGATGACGGTGATCTTGGGGACGGTCGCTTCGGCATAAGCGAACAGCAATTTGGCGCCGTTCTTGATGATTCCGCCATGCTCCTGGGCGACTCCCGGGAGGAAGCCGGGGACGTCGACGAAGGTCAGTATCGGGATGTCGAAGGCGTCGCAGAAGCGAACGAAGCGGGCGGCTTTCTTCGACGAGGCGATGTCGAGGCAGCCGGCCAGCACCATCGGCTGGTTGGCGACCACGCCCACCGTCCGCCCCTCGATCCGGCCGAAGCCGATGATGATGTTCGCCGCATGGGCCGGCTGGAGCTCGAAGAAGTCGCCGTCGTCGACCACTTTGCGGATCAGCTCGTGCATGTCGTAGGGGGTGGCGGCGCTGGCCGGGATCAGGGTGTCGAGGCTTTCCTCGATCCGGTCCCACGGATCCTCGCTTGGCCGCTCGGGCGGATCGTGGCGGTTGGAGCGCGGCAGGAAATCGAGGAAGTCGCGGGTGGCGAGAAGCGTATCGATGTCGTTCTCGAAGGCGACGTCGGCGACTCCCGATTTGGTCGTGTGGGTGATCGCTCCGCCCAATTCCTCCTGGGTCACGACCTCGTTGGTGACGGTCTTCACCACGTCCGGCCCGGTGACGAACATGTAGGAGCTGTCCTTCACCATGAAGATGAAGTCGGTCATCGCCGGGGAATAGACCGCGCCGCCCGCGCAGGGGCCCATGATCAGGCTGATCTGCGGGATCACGCCGCTCGCGAGCACGTTGCGCTGGAAGACCTCGGCATAGCCGGCGAGGCTGGCGACGCCCTCCTGGATTCGGGCGCCGCCCGAATCGTTGAGGCCGATGAGCGGCGCGCCGACCTTCATCGCCATGTCCATCACCTTGCAGATCTTCTGCGCGTGGCGCTCGGACAAGGAGCCGCCGAAGACGGTGAAATCCTGGGCGAAGACGAAGACCAGGCGGCCGTTGATCGTGCCCGATCCGGTGACGACGCCGTCGCCGGGGATCTTCTGCTCCTCCATGCCGAAGTCGACGCAATTATGCTCGACATACATGTCATATTCTTCGAACGATTCGAGATCGAGCAAGGCGGCCAGCCGCTCGCGCGCGGTCAGGCGGCCCTTGGCGTGCTGCGCCGCGATGCGCTTTTCCCCGCCGCCCAGGCGCGCCTGAGCGCGGCGCTTTTCGAGTTCTTCGATGGTGGTGGCCATGGGGCGGTTCTTATGCGCGAGCGGGCGCGGTGGCAAACGCGGGCGGCTCCGGGCGCGGCTTACTTGTAGAAGCCCTCGCGCAAATTGATGCTATGCTCGACCCAGGCCTTCATCGCGCACAGCATCTGCGCCCAGCCCTGGCAATTGCCGTAGCTGCCCTGCAGGCCGCGCTCGGTTTCGCGCCAACCCTCCTCCGCGATCGTTACCAAGGTGCGATTGTCTCCCTGCGGTTCGAATTCCATCGTGACCGTGGTCTGGT
>Ga0190265_10002146_pt1 | contig 13148 bp, 10 predicted proteins | sample Popmic124T_FD_133135 | JGI IMG/M metagenome (GOLD analysis project Ga0190265, IMG submission 133135) | Populus adjacent soil microbial communities from riparian zone of Indian Creek, Utah, USA - 124 T | ecosystem: Environmental > Terrestrial > Soil > Riparian zone | place: USA: Utah | collected... | reverse complement strand
CCGGTGCCGGCGGCAACATCGGCGCCGAGGCAGTGGCGAAGTCGGCGCCCGACGGCTACACGCTCAACATGAGCTCGATCGGCCCGCACGCGGTCAACGTGAGCCTGTTCTCCAAGATGCCGTACGACCCGGTGAAGGACTTCGCCGCGGTCGCGCTGGTTCTCGAGGCCGAGGGACTGCTCGTGGTGCATCCGTCGGTTCCGGCGAACAACGTGCCCGAGCTGATTTCCTATGCGCGCGCCAATCCCGGCAAGCTCACCTTCGCCTCCGCCGGCATGGGCACCGCCAGCCACCTCGCGGGCGAGCTGTTCAAGACCATGGCGAAGGTCGACATGACGCACGTGCCGTACAAGGGCAACGTGCCCGCCATCACCGACCTGCTCGCGGGCCAGACCTCGATGCTGTTCGCCACCATGCCGACCGTGCTGCCGCACGCCAAGGCGGGCAAGCTGCGCGCGCTCGCCACCATCGGCGCCGGGCGCTCGGCCGCCGCGCCCGAGCTTCCAACCATCGGCGAATCGCTCAAGGGCTTCGAGGTCAACAACTGGATCGGCCTGTTCGCGCCCGCCGGCACCCCGCCCGAGATCGTGCGGCGCTGGAACGCCGAAGTGATGCGGGTGATGCAGTCGCCCGAGATCCAGGCCCGTCTGCCGGTCGAGGGCGCGCGCTTCGGCGCGAACACGCCGGAGCAGTTCTCGGCCTTCGTGAAGGGCGAGATCGCGAAATGGGCGACGGTGGTGAAGGCGTCGGGCGCGCGCGTCGACTGAACGGCTGAACGGCGCAGGCCGGATAGCCCTGGCGGGGCATAGGCAGGAGCGGCGCGCTTAGGGATGCTTGGCAGATGTCCCTGCTGCGCCGTCTCGGATCGCGCGTCAAGCGCACCCTTCGGCGCATGCTTTCACGCCGCGTGCCGGCCCGGCTCGCGCGCAACTTCCTCCCGCTCCCGTCCCAGCGCCGGCAGGAGATCCTGGACTCGATCCAGTCGAACTACCTGACCGGCTGGCGCAGCACCGAGAACTACGCCCCCAGCTACACTGAATATCTGCTCGCCGATCATCTGCACACCGGACTGGATGGCGACCGAAGCACGGTCATCCCCTGGCTGGATGGCGTGCGGCGCCTGGAAGGGCTGCGGGTGCTCGATATCGGCTGCGGCACCGGGTCGTCCACCGTGGCGCTCGCCGAGCAGGGCGCGCAGGTGACGGCGATCGACATCGACCAGGGCGCGCTGCAGGTCGCGCGCGATCGCTGCCGGATCTATGGCATCGACGCAGGCCTGCGGTTGATGAACGCGAATGCCATCGCTGCGTTCGGCGCCAACGCGTTCGATCTCGTCATCTTCTCCGGCTCGCTCGAGCACATGACCAATGCCGAACGGCTCGCCGGGTTGAAAGGTGCCTGGGAGATCCTGCCGGCGGGCGGCTTGCTCTCGGTCGTCGACGCGCCGAACCGGCTCTGGTACTTCGACGGGCACACCTCGCAGCTGCCGTTCTACAACTGGCTGCCGAACGACCTGGCGTTCGACTACAGCCGGTTCAGCACGCGGAAGAACTTCTGCGAGCTGTACAAGGCGCACGACGGCACCTCGGAAGAGCATTTCCTCAGGCGCGGCCGCGGAGTGAGCTTCCACGAGTTCGACCTGGCGGTGAAGCCGGCGCGCGAGCTGAAGGTCATCGGCGCCATGCATTCGGGCTGGGTGCGCGGCTTGTTCGCCTCCGGCGAGGGGCGCCGGTACAAGGCGATGCTGAGATCGCTCTGCCCGGGAATCCACGAGGGCTTCTTCGATCCCACCCTCGAGCTGGTCATCCAGCGCGACTAGCTAGCGCCGCCGGCGCTGGTAGCGCGTGAAAGGGAAAGCCACGTACGGCCGCAGCGCGAGCACCATGCCCATGCTGGTGCGCGCCGAGCGCTCCAGGGTGGCGTCGGTGTCGGCGAGCGCCTTGAACTCTTCCGACAGGCGCTCGAGCTTGCGCTTGATCAGTTCGATCGACGCGGCGCTCATTTCGTAGCCCTCGAAGCGCAGGTCGGCGTGCGCGTCGTCGAAGTCGTGGCGGAAGAACTCGCCGAGCACGCGCTTCTTGTACGCGCGGCGCACCGGGCCCTCGGCGCGCCATGCAATCACGCGCGCGGTGCGCAGCCGCGCCTCGCCGTTCGGCTGCAGTGCGACGAGATCCAGGCGCTCCAGCTCGGCCAGTAGCCGCGCGCATTCGCGGCGCGAGAACGCGTAGTCGACCACGATCTGCGCGCGCCGCCAGCCGTTGAGCAGGAGCAGGAACAGCACCAGCAGCTTCGGCTGGGCGGCGAGCGCGCGCTCCTGCTCGATGCCCAGGCGCCCGTCGCTGCGGTCGTGCGTGTGCGCGAGGCGCGCCAGTTCGTAGAAGTCGATGCCGAGCACGCTGCAGATCGCCTGCAGGCGCTGCAGGGTAAAGGTGCGCGCGGAGAACACGCGCTTCACGCTCGCCTCGCTCAGCCGCAAGCGCTGCGCGAGCTCCGCGTAGGTGATGCCCCGCGCGCGCAGGCAATCCTTGAGCGCCGCGGTCAGCTCGGCCACGCCGATCGCCGGTTCCACCGCGGCATAGTATTACTAATCAATACTTAAAACCACGGTATTGATTTATGCGACCGCGAGGCGTAAAACGGGCGCACGAGGAGGAGGGCATGACGCGACTCACGCCATGCAACGCGATCGGTGCTTCGATCGTCGCCGGATGCGCGCTGCTCACCGCCGGTGGGCTCGCACTCTCCGCCGTTGACCAGCCGCTGGTCTGGCTGGCCGGGCAGATCGTGCTGGCGATCGCGTTCATGCAGTGGTTCATCGTGCTGCACGAGGCGGGGCACTTCACCTTGTTCGCGAGCCGCGCCTGCAACGTGGCCGCGGGCCATCTCGCCGGCTTCCTCGCCCTGATCCCGTTCGAGAGTTGGCGCCGCGTGCACGGCCTGCATCACCGCTGGACCGGCTGGCAGGACCTCGATCCGACCACGGCTTCGCTCGTGCCGCGGCCGCTCAAGCCGGCCGAGCGTTTCGTCATCGACTGGGCGTGGCGTCTGTGGTTGCCGCTGTTCTCCACGCTCTACCGGCTGAACAACTACTGGCACCTGCCGCGCATCTCGCGGCTGTTCGCGGCGCCGAAGGCGCGGCGCGCCATGGCGCTCAATGCCTTGCTCCTGGCCGCGGCCTACGCCGGACTGGCGCTCGCGCTCGGGCCGCTGGAGTTGCTGCGCTATGCCGGCCTGGCGGTCCTTCTCAGTCTGGCGCTGCAGGATCCCTTGATCCTGAGCCAGCACACCCACCTGCCGCAGAACGTGAGCGGCGGGCGCGAGGTGACGCCGTTCAGGCCGGCCGAGCAGGAGCGCTACACGCGCTCGCTGCGCTTCCCGAGATGGGTGGCGGCCGGCGTGCTGTTCAATTTCGACGCGCATGAGCTGCACCACGGCCACGCGCATGTTCCGGGCTACCGCCTGCGCAACCTCGCGCAGGCCCAGGACAACGAGGTGCACTGGTGGACCTGGTTGCGCGCGGCGAAGCGCCTGCCGGGCTCGGTGTTCCTGTTCTCGAACCGCGACGCGACGGGGTTCAGGCTGTGAGCGGCCAGCCCGAAGCGCTCGCGTGCGCGCTCATTCTCCTGCTCGCGTTCTCCATCGCGGGGCTTGCCCACGTGCTGTGGCTGCGCTCCGAGGCCTCCACGCGCTTTGCGCTGCCGCTCGATGGCGGCCGCCACTTTCGCGGACGGCGGATCTTCGGCCCCAACAAGACCCTGCGCGGTTTCCTGGTGCTGGTGCCCGCGACCGGCGCAGTGTTCGCGGCGCTGGGCGCCGCGCGCGAGGTCTTGCCGGGTTGGCTGGCCGCCGGCCTGTGGCCGCTGCACGCGGACCAGCTGTTCCTGCTCGGCGCCTGGGCCGCGTTCTGGTTCATGGCCGGCGAGCTGCCGAACTCGTTCCTCAAGCGACAGTGGAACATCGCGCCCGGCGAAGTGCCGGCGCGCGGCGTACGGCGCTTCGTCTGCCTTGGGCTCGACCGTGTCGACTCGATCGTCGTCATGCTGCTCGCCCTCGCGCTGGTCGTTCCGCTTCCCGCGCTGACCGCGCTCGTCGTGGTCACGGTTGGCGCGGGCGTGCATCTTCTCTTCAGCTGGCTGCTCTGCCTCGCGCGGGTCAAAAGGCGATTCGCATGATCGTTCCGCTGGAACGCGTGAACGATGCCGCCGCGCATGGCGGCAAGGCCTTCGCGCTCGCGCGGCTCATGCAGGCCGGCTTGCCGGTGCCCCCGGGGTTCGTGCTGGACGAGTCGTGCGAGGCGCGGTTGGCGCTCGCGCCGGGCTTCGCGCTCGCGCAAGGCCGGCCGCTTGCCGTGCGCAGCTCGGCGGCGGGCGAAGACAGTGCGACGGCGTCGTTTGCGGGCCAGCTCGAAAGCATCCTCGGCGTCGACGCCGCACACGGCCTCGAAGCCGCCGTGGCGCGCTGCCGCGCATCCCGCGGCTCCGAGCGCGTCGCCGCGTACCAGCAGAGACGAGGCGTGCGACTCGCGGGCATGGGGGTGATCGTCCAGCGGCAGATCGACGCGCGCTTTGCCGGCGTGCTTTTCACGCGCCGGCCGGAGCCGGCCGACGGGGACGAAATGCTGTGCGAATACTGCGAGGGGCTCGGCGATCGGCTGGTGGCGGGAGAGATCTCGCCCGGCCGCGTTGCGCTCGGACGCACCGATGACGGCCTGCGCTGGGAGCGCGAGCTCGAATCCGGCGCGCGCCCGCAGGCCGAGGCGATGGCGCGGCTCGCGGCCGCCGCGCGCGCCGCCGAGAAGCTGTTCGGCTGTCCTCAGGACATCGAATGGGCAATCGACGCGGAAGGCCGCCTGTGGCTGCTGCAGTCGCGGCCCATCACCGCGCTCGCTGCGGCGCCGCCGCGGCAAGTGCTCTGGAGCAATGCGAACGTCAATGAGAATTTCCCGCAGCCGCTCTCGCCGCTGCTCTATTCGATCGCCGCCGCCGGCTATACCAGCTATTTCACCAATCTCGGACGCGCCTTCGGCGTCTCGGCGCGGCGCCTCGAGCGCCTCGAGCCGCATCTGCGCAGCATCATCGGCGTGCAGGCCGGCCGCATGTACTACAACCTGAGCAGCATTCACGCGGTGCTGCGCGGCATGCCGTTCGGCGCCTACCTTGCGCGCTGGTTCGACGACTTCGTCGGCGCGGACGGCCCGAGCGCGCCCGATGGCGAGTGGCCGGTGCCGGAAGTGCTGACCATCGCGGCCAACACCACCTGGCAGTACGCCTTCCTCGGCAGGCGCCTGCGCGCGTTCGAAGCCACTGTGGATGCGTACGCGGCGCGCACCGCGCCGGCGCGGCTCGGCGGCAAGAGCCTGCTCGAGCTGCGCGATGACCTGCGCGGCTTTCTCGAGATCCGCCTGCGCCGCTGGACCGGTGCGGGGCTCGCGGACGCCGCGGCAATGGCCACCTACGGCACGCTTAAAGCGCTGCTCGCGCGCTGGCTGCCGCAAGAGAATGCCGAGCGCCTGCATCATGGGCTGCTCCAGGGACTGGACGGGCTGGCGAGCGCGGAGCCGGTGACGGCGCTATGGCAGCTCGCGCAGCTGAAGCGCACGAATCCGCAGGCCTTCGAGGCGGCGCTCGCCGACTATCTCGAGCGCTGGGGCTTCCGCTTCTCCGGGGAGCTGATGCTCACCGCGCCGAGCTTCCAGGAGCAACCGGAGGAACTGCTCGCGATCCTCGAGCACTACGCCGCCGAAGGCGTGCAGCCGCCGGCCGAGCGACTTGCGGTGCAGAAACGCGAGCGGCTCGCGACCACGCGCAAGGTGTTGCGACTACTCGGTCCGCTGCGCGCGGCAGCGGTCCGGCCGCTCATCGCCGCGGCGCAAGCGTCGATCGGCTACCGCGAGCGTGCGCGCCTGAAGCAGGCGCTGCTCTACAGCCGGCTGCGGCGTGTCGCGCTCGCCATCGGCGAGCACCTGGTCCGCGACCGGCGCCTGGCCGAGCGCGACGACGTGTTCTTCCTGACTGCGGCGGAGCTGGACGAGCTGCTCTCGGGCACGGCGATGTTTCCGCACGCGGTCGCCGATCTGGTCGCAACCCGCAGACGTGCCCACGCCGCGTTCGCGGAGCTGGAGCCGGCGGACGTGCTGCGCGCGCGCGAAGGCGAGTACCCGTCGTGGCAGACGCCGCGCAGCCGCGCAACGAGTGACGCGGAGCTCAAGGGCGCGAGCGTCTGCGGCGGCAAAACCAGCGGCCGCGCGCGCGTGCTCTCGACGGTGCACGAAGCGCGCAGCCTGCTTCCCGGCGACATCCTGGTCACGCGGCAGACCGATCCCGGCTGGGCGCCGGCTTTCGTCGCGATCGCGGGGCTGGTGCTGGAGCGCGGCGGCATGCTTTCGCACGGCGCGATCCTGGCGCGCGAATACGGCATTCCGACGCTGGTCGGCGTCGCGGACGCGACCACGCGTATTCCGGACGGAGCGACGGTGGAGCTCGATGGAGACCTCGGTGTCCTCGGCATCGTTCGCTGAGCCGCTCGCGCTGTGGCTCGGCGAGCGCATGCCGCCGCGCCTCTTCGCTCCCGCGGCGGGGGTGATCCTGGCCGGTAGCGCAGTCGCGGGTAGCCCGACGCTGGCCTGGCTGCCCGGTGCCGGCGCGACCCTGATCCTGCTTCTGCTGCAATTCCGGCTCTGGGACGATCTCGCCGACGTGCCGCGCGACCGCGTGGAGCATCCCGAGCGCTTCCTGCCGCGCTGCGCGTCGTTCGCGCCTTTTCATTTCGCGCTCGGCGTCGCCGGCGTCGCCAGCCTGCTCGCGGTTGGCCTGCTGTCCGGACTCTACGCGGCGCTCGCGCTGGTCGCGCTGAACGCCGCTGCGGCCTTGTGGTATCGGCGCGCGCCCTCGCGGCGCGCCGGGCCCTTGGGCTCGCTCGTCGTCCTCGCCAAGTACCCCGTGTTCAGCGTGCTCATCGCGCCGGCGCCGCTCGATCCGCTGGCACTCGCCGGCGCCGGCATCGCCGTCTATCTCGTCTTCTGTGTTCACGAATGGAGGACCGCATGACAACCTCGCTGGCCATCGCACCGGGAGCATCGCTCGAGACCGTCGCCTGCTACGCATGCGGCGGCGCGCAGAGCACCCCGTTCATCGACGCCGAGGACGATCTCGGCGGCCGCCCGGGACGTTTCCACTTCGTGAGCTGCGCGAAATGCGGCTTGGTCTACCAGAACCCGCGCCTGCCGCTCGAGTCGATCAAGGCCTGGTACGACGACGAATACATCGCGCACCGCAAGAAGACCGACTGGGGCCCGCTGACGCGTGCCTACAACTACGCGATGGAGCGCCACGACCGCCGCAAGCTCGCACTGGTGCGCCGCTATGCACGGCTCCAGACCGGCAGCGAGGCACTCGACATCGGCTGCGGGGCCGGCACTTTCCTCGCGATGCTGGCGGCCGAGCGCGGCTGCCGGGTCACGGGCGTCGATTTCAAGGACCTGTCGCACCTGCCGTGGATGAAGCCGATCGAGTTCCGCTGTGGCCTGTTCACCGAGCAGCGCTTCGGCGCGCGGCGCTTCGACCTCATCACCATGTGGCACTTCCTCGAGCACGACTACGAGCCGCGCCGCACGCTCGCCGCCGCACGCGAGCTGCTGAGTGAAGGCGGCCGCCTGATCATCGAGGTTCCCAGGCTCGATAGCGTGAGCTTTCGCCTGTTCCATGATCGATGGCCCGGGCTGCAGGCGCCGCAGCACACCGCGCTCTACAGCCACGCGACCCTGCGCTCGATCGCGACGCGCGAAGGCCTGGAGATCGTCGATCACCTGCCGTACGGCGCGTTCCCGGCTTACTTCTATCTCTTCACCGGCGTCGCCTTCCGGCTGCTGCGTGGCCGCGGGCTGAACCTGGCGCGCGCGGTTTACCCGTATTTCCTCGGTGAGTTGTTGCTCGCGCCGCTGCTCGCGTTCGAAAAACAGCTGAACCTCGCAATGCAGACCATCGTCCTGCGGAGGCCGTCATGAGCTGGAAATTCGTCCTGCGCATGGCCGCCGGCATGACGCTGCTCACGGCGGGCGCGCTGGTCATGCTGGTTGCCGCCGTCTTTACGCTGTTCCAGGCAAGGCGCTTCTACAGCGAGTGGATCGCCACGCCGATGGGGAAAGCGATGCTCGCCCTGTGGGGCGTGCGTTACGTCGAGCACGATCGCGAGCGCATCCCGCGCGGACAGGTGATCTACGTCTCCAATCACACCTCGACCATCGACATGTTCGTGCTGATCGCGCTCGGACTGCCCAACACGCGGTTCTTCCTGTCGGGCTATCTGCGCAAGCTGGTTCCGCTCGGCGTGATCGGCTACCTGATCGGCATTTTCTGGACTGTCGACCAGGTCTACACCGAGCGGCGCAAGCGCATTTTCGCGCGCGCGGCGCGTGTGCTGAAGCGCACCGGCGAGTCGGTCTATCTCAGCCCGGAAGGCGAGCGCATCACCACCGGGAAGATGGGGCCGTTCAACAAGGGCGCGTTCCACATGGCGACCGACCTCAAGGCGCCGATCGTGCCGCTGTTCATCACGATTCCGCGCGCGAGCGATCCGGGCCTGGGGCTCGACGCCCGCCCGGGCTTGGTGCACGTCCATTTCCTGCCGGCGATCGATACTTCAGCCTGGCGCGTCGAGCAGGTACCCGTCAACCGCGACCGCGTGCACGCGCTGTTTAGCGGCTGGCACGCCGAGCTGCATGCGTCCTGAGCGCACGCTGGTCGAATTGCTGCGCGAGCGCGCGCGCGAGACTCCCGCGCAGATCGCGTTGACCTTTCTCGCCGACGGCGAGCACGAGACGCTCTCCTGGAGCTACGGTGAGCTCGATCGGCAGGCGCGCGCGATCGCGGTCCATCTGCGCTCGCGCCTCGAGCCCGCAGACCGCGTTGTGCTGCCGTACCCGCCGGGCCTCGAGTTCGTCGCCGCGTTTTTCGGCTGCCTCTACGCCGGCATGATCGCGGTGCCGATGCCCGCCGCGCATCCGCGACGCTCGGCGGAACGCATGGCCGCGGTCGCGGCCGATTGCCGGCCCGCGCTGGTGCTCGGTCCGCAAACCGACATCGAGGCGGATGGAGCCGACGCGTGGGAGCCGCCGGCGCTTGCCGCGGACGGCATCGCTTTCCTGCAGTACACCTCTGGCTCCACCGCACGGCCAAAGGGCGTGAAGGTGACGCACGCCAACCTGCTCGCCAACCTGGCGATGATCCAGGCGGCGGAGGCGAACGACGCTTCGAGCCGCGGCTTGTCCTGGCTGCCGGCGTATCACGACATGGGCCTGATCGAAGGCATCCTGCAGCCGCTCTACGCCGGCTACCCGGCGTGGCTGATGCCGCCGACCGCGTTCCTGCAGCGGCCGCTGCGCTGGCTGGAGGCGATCTCGCGCCTGCGCATCAGCGTGAGCGGTGCGCCCGATTTCGCCTACGCGCTGTGCGCGCGGCGCATCGCCGACGAGGAGCTCGCGCGCCTGGATCTGCGCTCGTGGCGCGTGGCCTACAACGGTTCCGAGCCGGTGAGCGCGCGTACGCTCGCGGCGTTCGCGCGGCGCTTCGCGCCCTGCGGTTTCCACGAGGCCGCGCTGCGGCCGGTCTATGGCCTGGCGGAAGCCACGTTGCTCGTCAGCGCCAGCCGCGCCGCGCATGCGTCGCCCCGCGCGCTCGCGCTCGATGCCGCGGCGCTCGCAAAGGGACGCGTCGAGATCGCCGCGACCGGAGACGCTGCCGCAGTCAGCATCGTGTCGTGCGGGCCCCCGGTTCAAGGCACCGAGATCTCGATCCGCGCGCCCGACGGACAGGTGGGGGAGATCCAGGTGAGCGGGCCGGCCGTGACTCGCGGTTACTGGAGCCAGGGACATGCGCCGGGGCCGTTAGGCACCGGAGACCTCGGCTTCCTGCACCAGGGCGAGCTGTACGTCACCGGCCGCCTCAAGGACCTCGTCATCCTGCGCGGGCGCAAGCTCTATCCGCAGGACATCGAGCGCAGCGTCGAGGAGTGCCACGGCGCGATCGAGGGCGCGGTCGCCTTCGCCGTGCAAGAAGAGCACGTCGATCGCCTGATCGTGCTCGCCGAGGTCGAGCGCGGCGCTGATGATGACTGGGATGGCGTGCTGCATGCCATCGCCGACGCGGTGTTCCGCCGGCACGAGTGCGCCATCGCCGCCACCGTGCTGGTGCGGCGCCGGACCCTGCCGCGCACCAGCAGCGGCAAGCTGATGCGCTTTCGCTGCCGCGAGCAGTTTCTCGGCGCGACCCTGCAGGAGATCGCGCGCGCGGATCAGCGCCTGCAGGACGACCGTTGGGCGGCATGACATTGCAAGCGGAGCTGCGCCGCGCGGCGGCCAGCGTGCTGCGAGTGCGCCCGGAGAGCATCGATCCCGGCGCGCCGCTTGCGCGCTATGGCCTGGATTCGCTCAACGCGGTGGAGCTCGCCACCGCGATCAGCAGCATCGCCGGCCGCGATTTCCCGGACGAGCTGCTGGTCGATTGCTCGAGCCTGGCTGCGATCGAGGACTATCTCGCCGCAGGCGGCCGACCGTCGTCGCCGATGGACCTGATGCGCGCCGACAGCCGGCTGCCGGACGACATTGCACCGCGCCCCGCGGGCGGTGAGGGAACCGCCATCCTCGTGACCGGCGCGAACGGCTTTCTCGGCCGGCATCTGATCGAAGCGCTGCGGCGGCAGGGCGCGCACGAGATCCTCTGCCTGGTGCGCGCCGACAACGACCCCGCGGCGCAGGCACGCGTGCCTGGCCACGTGCGTGCGCTGGCGGCCGAAATCGAGCGGCCGCGTCTCGGACTCTCCGCTGAGCGCTATGCATACCTGCAGGCGCGCGTGGGCACGGTGTTCCACTGCGCGGCGGCGGTCGACTGGACGCTGGGTTACGAGTCGCTGCGCGGCGCGAACGTGCTCGCCACGCTCGAGCTGCTGCGCTTCGCGAGCGGCGGCACGGCCAAATCCTTGCACTACGTCTCGAGCGCGGCGGCCTGCTACTCGACGCAGGGCGCGCGCCGCATCGCCGAACACGACGCACCAGCCGACCTCGCCGGCATTCCGCTCGGCTACGCGCAGACCAAATGGGTCGCGGAAGCGCTGGTGCGCGAAGCCGCGCGGCGCGGCGTGGCGGCGGCGATCTATCGGCCAGCGCTGATCGCCGGCGACAGCGTCAGCGGTATCGGCAACCACGAGGATTTTCTCGCCCGCCTGATCAAGGGATGCATCGAGCTCGGCGCCGCGCCCGACCTCGCGTGGCGCATGGACGCCTGCCCGGTGGATTTCGTGGCGGCTGCGATCGTACGCCTGTCGCGCTCGCCGGCACCGGTCACGCACCTCCTCAATCCGGGACGCGCGTCCTGGCTCGAAGCGGTGCTGTGGATGAATCTGCGCGGCTACCGGCTGCGCGCGCTGCCGTTCGCGCGCTGGATCGAGCTGGTCGATGAGCGCTCGCGCGACCCCGAGCACCCCCTGCATCGATTGCGTGGCTTCCTGCTGCATCGTCCTTCGGGCGGCGAAGGCCTCTACCTGCCCGAGCTCTACGCGGCGAACCGCCTGGGCGTGCTGGACGACCGCAGGACGCGCGAGCGCCTCGCGCAAGGCGGTCTCGACTGTCCGCGGCTGGGCGCCGCGTTGCTCGGCAAGTGGTTCGACGGCTTCGAAAGCACCGGATTCCTGCGCGGCGGCGCTTCAAGCACACGCAGAGCTACGCCGCCTTTCGACCTGCGCGTGGCGCTCGAGCGCGTGCTGCGCCTGCCGATCGACGCGCTCGAAAGCGCCGAGTTGCCGGGCGAGGGCAGCATTCTCGGCGAGCTGGCTTCCTGGCACGCGGGATCGCAACTCCTGCTGCGCCGTTACCGTGTGCGAAGCGGCGCACGCACGCTCGACGTGGTGCTGAAGCCCAGACTGGACGACGCGGCCGCGCTCGACGTCGCGCGCGAGGTCGCTGTACTGTGTGACCCGCAGCTCGGCGCCGCCTTTGCCGCGCATTGCCGCCTGACGCCATTCGCCGGCACCGCGGCGCGCGAGATCGGCGTGTACGCTCACCCCGCGCAAGCGTTGCGCGAGCACTCGCCGCATTGCCACGGCGTCCTGCAGACCGGCGAGCAGCTCGCGCTGGTGCTGGACTATGTGCCGCACCTCCGGTTGAACGATGCTTCTACGCACTGGGACCGGGAGCACATCGAAGCGGCGCTGGACGGCATCGCCGGCGTGCATGCGCTGCCGACCGACTGGCGGTCACAGCCCTGGCTCGGGCCGGTGCTAGACGCGCCCGCCGTGCATCGGTCGATGAGCCTTTGGCTCGCGCTTGCCGACTACGCGCGTCCTCGCGTCGCCGCATGGGCCGGCGACGCCGCGGCGCGTCGCCTGGTCCAGGCGGCCCGCGCCTCCGCCGGGCGCGCGCGCACGCTCGGGCGCATGCCGCAGGCGTTGACCCACCACGATTTCAATCCGCGCAACATCGGGTTGCTCCGGCGCGCCGACCGGTGGACCTTATGCGCGCTCGACTGGGAGCTGGCCACGGTCGGCGTGCCGCAGCGCGACCTCGCCGAGCTGCTGTGCTTCGTTCTTTCGGGCGACGCACCGGAAGCCGACGCGGCGCACTACATCGAGTACCACCGCCGCCGCCTCGCCGCGATTTCCGGGTGCGCGATCGACCCGGAGGCATGGCTCGAAGGCTTCCGCCTCAGCCTGGAGGACTTTGCCGTGCAGCGCCTGACCATGTACTGCGTTGCGCACCGGGTACGCCCGCAACCGTTCCTTGAGCGCGTGGTGCGCACCTGGGCACAACTCTCGTCCGTGAAGGAGTTACAACATGATGCCGCCTGACAGTCCGCCGCGCTCGCTCACCGCGCTGCTCGAGCTGCCCGATTTCGTCACGCTCGCGGGGCTCATGTGCGCCATGCTCGCGATGGCCGCCGCGCTTCAGGGGCGCCTCGATCTCGCTGCGCTGCTGCTCGCGCTCGCCGTGGTTGCCGATCTGCTCGACGGCAAGCTCGCGCGCGCCCTCGGCCGCCGCAACCGCGAGTTCGGCGCCGCGTTCGACACCGTTTGCGATGCAGTGGCGTTCGGCGCGGCGCCGGTGCTGTTCGGGCTGTGCGCCGGCCTCGCGACGCCGCTCGGTCTGCTGGCGCTCGGCGCCT
>Ga0190265_10002145_pt1 | contig 13148 bp, 11 predicted proteins | sample Popmic124T_FD_133135 | JGI IMG/M metagenome (GOLD analysis project Ga0190265, IMG submission 133135) | Populus adjacent soil microbial communities from riparian zone of Indian Creek, Utah, USA - 124 T | ecosystem: Environmental > Terrestrial > Soil > Riparian zone | place: USA: Utah | collected... | reverse complement strand
GCCGTTCAACAGCTGCATCGAGACGAAGTACGTACCGCGCGCCCCGTGCTCCATCAGGATTCGGCCGCCTTCGAACAGCGCGGTCTGTGGAAAGTCGTCGAAAGTAAAGGAGATATAGGCAATGTTCCCGTTCAGGGTGAACGGGCGGCGGCCGTACCGTTTGACGAGCTGTCTGCGGAACCCGTTGCGCGCGCGGCTGCCGATGTCGGCCAATATGTTCATGAGGGCAGTGCCGCCTCGATCGTGATGATCCGGTCGTCGCTGACGGGGCGATCGCCGCGGTAGCGGAGCGTCGTGACGCCGTCCGTGAGGTCGCCTTCCTCGAATCCCATCTCGCCGAACACGGCGGCGCTCGGCGCGTTCTTCGTCGTTTTGCGCAGGTTCGCCAGGAAGCTCCCGGTCCCGGTCGTGAGGTGGCGGCGAAGCAGCCAGGCGAGGAACGCGTGTTCGACCCGTTTGCTCTGCACGCGGCAGCTGAACATGAGGTCGAGCAAGCGCACGTCCTGCCGATCGACAACCGCGAAGCCGACAATGCCGTAGACACCGAAACGGTCGGAGCACCGCAGGACGTAGGTCTCCATTGTCCGCTCGCTCATCAGCGTCCGCAGCTGGTCGAGCGAATACCGGTTACCGGAGAAGTTCATCTGGTTTGTGCGCTGTGCCAGCTCGTAGACCCGGGTCAGGTTCGATTCGCTCAACGGCGCCCACTCGACGCGGATGTGGCTTTCCTTCAGGAACGTGAGGTAGTTCCCTTCGTAGGCGCTTTGAAGCGCCGTCCGCTGCTCCTCCTGCCGATACATCAGCCGGCGGGTCCGGCTCTCGTCGGTGACCGTGACCTGCGTACAGGGGAGACCGACGATGCCCTGAAGGTCGCGCGCGTCGACGACCCTCACCTGAGGCCATGCCGATGACACTTCCTGCCGTTCGAAGGGCTGGTCGTCGACGAACATCAGGGTGTCAATCCCGATGTTGAGCGCCTCGGCGATGGCGGCGACGGAGGCGCTCTTCGGCCGCCAGTGGATCTGGGGCCGCAGGAAGTACTCGGCGATGCCCAGCGTCTCGAGGACGGCCATCACGTCGTCGTGGTTGTTCTTGCTCGCAATCGACTGCAGGATCCCGCGCCGATCCAGCTCTGTGATCACGTCGCGGACTCCCTGGTGGAGACGAATGGCCGCGGGGCCATCCTCGACAAGGATGGCGTTCCACAGCGTGTGATCGAGATCCCAGACCACGCATTTGACGGTGGCGGCCGGCGCGGGCGCGGCCGGCGCCGGAGCGCGAACCGCGGCCCGTTCTTTGACGAAGTCGAGGAGCCCGAAATACAGCGTGAGGCCTTCCGCCTCGTTGGGCACGAGTTCGACTTCGAAGACGCCCGTGGTGGCGATGACGCCGTTGATGTCGCCAACGGCGATCTTTTCGCGCTGGAAGCCCGGCGCGACGGTGATGAGACGCTGAAAGGCGCGGCGCTGAGTGTCGGCGCGTTCTCGAATCGAGAGGGTCAGGCTGACTGGCTGGCCGTTCGGGTTGAAGACCTCGCAGACCAGATAATCAGGTGTCCACCCGCCCGGGGCCGGCCGCTCGACCAGTTGCTGCTTACGGATGTACGCAACCTTGCGAAGCACGCGCTGCTTCACGAAGATCGGCAGCGGCGCATGGCGCGCCGCGGCGCCCACCGCAATGTTGACCCGTTCGGCGAAGTCGGCTCCCTCCTGTGTGTGGTGCTGCAGATTGCCGAGCGTCCACAGTTTGGCCCACCGTCTGAAGGTGATCTTCTGCACGTACGGCGTGGTGCCATGCGGGGTGGGAATCCGCACCACGCCGTCGACGAACTGCCGGCAGGCGCCGTCAGCCCTGGCCTCATACAGGTCACAGGTGGAGTAGCACGACGGCCAGGCGCACTCCGTGCAATGCTCGCCCCAGGGCATGAGCGTCCGCGCCTCGATTCGGGGCCGATACTCAGCGAACTGCGCGAGGATGCCGGAGGGAATGGCCTCCGGCATCTCGACGCGATCGTTGACTTCTGCCTCGTACATCGGTCTCGTCCAGTCCTCTCAGGCGCGCGCGCCGTCTGCGAATTCCCGGATGGCCTGCGCCACGTAGTTCACCTGCTCCTCGGTCAATTCCGGGAACATCGGCAACGACAGGATTTCCTCGGACGCGGCCAGCGACTCGGGAAAATCCGTCCGCTTGTGGTTGAGGTATCCGTAGGCGTTGAGGTAGGGCAGAGCAATCGGGTAGTGAATGCCGGTATTGATGCCGCGCGTGGCCAGGTACGCCTGCAGCGCATCGCGATTGCCGTTCGGCACCCGGACGATATAGAGGTGGTAGACGGCCCTGACGTCGCTCATCTCAACCGGGGTCACCACGCCCACACCGTCCAGCGCCTTGTTGTACCGGTACGCCGCCTGGCGCCGCCGTTCGGTCCAAGCCTCGATGTGGCGCAGCTTGACGTTCAGGATCGCCGCCTGCAGCCCGTCGAGGCGGCTGTTCACCCCTTCGATGTCGTGGTCGTACTTCTTGACGCGTCCGTGATTCGCAAACATCCGGGCGCTGGTCGCCCAGGCCTCGTTGTCGGTGACAATGGCTCCCGCATCGCCGTAGGCGCCGAGATTCTTGCCGGGATAGAAGCTGAAGCAGGTGATGTCCGCGAGGGTCGCGATCGCCCGTCCCTTATAAAGCGCGCCGTGCGCTTGCGCGGCGTCGCCGATGATGCGCAGGTCGTGCTTCCGGGCGAGCGCCAGGATGGGATCCATGTCCGCCGGCTGGCCGTAGAGATGGACCGGGATGATCGCTTTGGTCTTCGCGGTGATCTTCTGCTCGATCTGGTTGACGTCGATGGTGAATGTCGCGGGGTCGATGTCGACGAACACCACCTGTGCGCCCGCCATCTTGATCGCTTCGGACGTCGCCACGAACGTGTTTGCAACCGTGATGACCTCATCCCCCGGTCCGATGCCCAGCGCTTTCAGGGCGATGAACAGCGCGTCCGTGCCGTTCGCCACGCCGACGCAATACCGGTTCCCGCAGTACTGGGCGAACGCCTCCTCGAACGCCTTGACGTGGGGTCCGCCCACAAACGCCGTCGCATTGAGGACGGCCGCGATGGCCGCGTCGATTTCGGGCTTTATCGACTGGTACTGCGCGAACAGATCGACGAAGGGGACACTGATACTGGCCTTTGGAGTCTCTACTACCTGCATCGTGGGTTCCTTTCTAGGACAGTTGAGGAGAAGCGTAGGGGAGCTCGGACACGTGCCGAACCATTCGCGCCGGATTGCCGACGACCACGGCGCCCGCTGGCACGTCGCGGACGACGACGGCGCCGGCGCCCACCAGGGCGTGCTCGCCGATCACGACGCCCGGAAGCAGGGTCGCGTTGGCGCCAATCTTCGCCCCTTTGCGGATGATCGGCCCGGCAAGCTGGTCCTTGACGCCCGGGGACAGCGGATACTTCGCGTTGGTGAATACGACATTGGGGCCGATCCAGCAGCCCTCTTCCAGCACCGAGAACTCCGGGATGAACACCTGCGTATGAATGCGGACGTTGTCCGCGATCTCCACGTGGTGTTCGATGACTGACAGCGTGCCCACGCTGACGTTGTTCCCGATGGTGTTCAATTCGCGGATGTTGACCTTGTTGCCGGTCTGAAAGTTCCGCCCGATGGTGTTGCCGGCATAAATCACCGTGTGCGAGCGGATCACCGATCCCTCGCCGATGACGGTGGGCAGCGATCCGTCAGACGCGCCGCGCGGAGGGGCCCCGACGATGCAGAAGTCCTCGAGGCAGGTGCCGGGCCCGAGCGTCACGTTCGCGTAGATGCGATGGGTCATCATGACGCGAGCCCCAGCCGGCACTTGCGCGCCCGGAATCGCAGCGGCACGTCGGTATTCGTCTCGATCGACTCGTAGAGCGCGGTGATGAGCTCCAGCGACTTCCGGCCCTCGAGGCCGTCCACCAGCGCGGCCTTCTTGGTCTGGAGCGCGGAGACGACATCGCTCAGGTACTCGCCATGGTTGTAGCCCATGTCGGCGGGGTTCTTCCCGTGCGTCTGGAACACTTCGTCGTCGCCTGGCCGCTTGTCGTCGAAGTTCCAGGTGACGAGCTGATTCATGAAGAACCCGCCGATCACCACGCTGCCTTTTTCGCCCAGGATGCTGATCGATCCTTCCAGGTCCTTGGGCCGCGTCGCGGTGGTCGCCTCGAGCAGCCCCAGCGCTCCCGAGTTGAACCGGATGCAGGCGATCCCGGTGTCCTCGCACTCGATCTTCACCAGCCGCGTGGCGGCCATGCCGCGCACCGATTCCACGTGGCCCATGAACCAGGTGAGCATGTCGATGTGATGCGCCGCCTGGTTCATGAAGACGCCGCCATCGTGGGCCCAGGTGCCCCGCCACTTTTCGGAATCGTAGTAGGCCTGGTCCCTGGTCCAGCGGAGCCGCACCGTGCCGAGCACGAGACGGCCGAAGCGCCCCTGTTCCAGCGCCTCGCGGGTCTTGACGATCGGCAGGTTGTAGCGGTTCTGATGGACGACGAACAGCTTCACGCCGTGGGCATCGCAGGCTTCGATCATGCGGTCCGCGTCGTCCAGCCTCAGGGCCATCGGCTTTTCCACGACGATCGGCCGGCCGTACTCGACGAGGTCCAGCACGTTGTTGCAATGGGAGCCGCTCGGCGTCAGCACGGAGAACACATCGATCCGTCCATCGAGCGCCTGCATCATCTCGGCAACGCTGCCGAAGGCAGGGGCGCCGTACTTGCTGGAGAATTCCTGCGCGCGCTGCGGATTGATGTCGACGAACGCCCCAATCTCCGCGCCTTCAACGTAATCCTGCAGGGCATGTGCGTGTTTCCGCGCAATCGCGCCGCACCCGATCAACGCGAACTTCAGTCTGCTCATGTGCTAGTTCTCCATCAGTCGCTGGTAGAAATCGATGAGCTCGGCGCCCTGCCGCTCCCATCCGTACTCGCGCAGGAACGCGCCCGCCTGCTCGATCTGCCGCGAACGGAGCTCCGGTCGCGTGTAGGCCGTGTAGATCGCCTCGGCCATCCCGTCGATGTTCTCTGCGTCGTAGTAGGTGACCATGTCGTCGGCAAAGTAGTGCCGGATGGTGCGGAGGCGGGGAGCCACGACCGGCACTCCGAGCGCCACGTACTCCATCAGCTTGACCGGCAGCATCAGGTTCCCGGCTGCGCTGCTCCGGTTCCCCACCACGCCGAGATCCATCTCGGCCAGGCGGCCAGGCAGTTCTTCAATCGGCACCCCCTGCGGCGCAAACAGCACGTACTCGCCTGCGCCGAGCTCGCCCGCGAGTCGCTGAAATTCGGCAACGTCGTCGCCTTGACCCCAGAGGTGGAGGCGCAGGCCAGGGATCCGGCCGTGGAGGCGCGCGACGGCACGGATGATCAGATCGACGCCGAGCCGGGTCACCATCGTCCCGTGGTAGACCAGGTTGAAATGTCCATCGCTGCCAGGCCGCATGCGCCGGACCGTCGGGGACTTGAAGATCTGGGGGTCTGGCACGTTCATCGAGATGAACGTTTTGCTGCGGGGAATACCGCGGGCGACCAGCGTCTCGCGCTGCGGCTGGTTCACACAGATGACGCGGTGCGCGATGAGCGCGCTCAGGCGCTCTTCCAGGCAGAGCGCCTTCAACATCATCGACGAGCCGTCAAACTTGGTCGCGAACGTCTCCGGCACCGAGTCGTGAACGTCCAGGATCACTTTGCTGCCGGCGATCCGGGGGAGGAGCGCGGCACACACGAGAAAATCCGGCAGGTTATGCACGTGAACCACGTCGAGCCGGCGCGTCAGCTGTAGCCGCGCGCACACCGCCGCGGAGGACAGCACAAACCGCAGGTAGGAGACCAGGTAGGCCAGGGAACTCTTCCCGCGATACTTGGGCACCCCCAGTTCACGGATGTCCACGCCCCCTAACCGGAATCGTGGCTGGTTGCCGCGGTTTCTCGGCGTCAGGCAGACCACGTCGTAGCCGTGCGCTGCCAGCGTTTCTGCCTCGCGGCGCACGCGCGCGTCGAACGCGTAATTCGTATACGCAATCATGCAGACGTGGCCTCGTGCGGCAGGAACCGCCGGCGACGAGATGGGCGACGCGGTCCCTTCGTTACGCGCGATCACGACGGCCTTGCTCATACGCGCACCCGTACGGCCTGGCGCCCGTCGAACGGGACGTCCTCGGTTGATCCGCCACCGCCATCGGGTCGATGCACCCGGATCATGGCGGCGATGTCCACACGGTTGTGTTCGGACGTGTCGACGGTGACGCAGGTGGATTCCGGGATGCGGTGGAATCGAATCGAACGCCGCCAGCGAAACCAGTCGACCGCCTCGGTCGCCGTGGCGAACCATGTCCGATCGGCTTCGCCGAGCGCCGCCAGCAACTGCTCGTAACTCCGGCCCCAGAGCCGTTCCGGCGCGAGGCTCCGGTCGTGCCAGTTGACGACGACCGTGCCGCCGAACCGTCGTGCATGCGCCACAATCGCACTGCAGCGAACCAGGGCTTCCTCCCGCGTGAGCGCCATGTTGCCGGCGTAGAACAGGGCCGTATCCATGATCGTGAAAGGCAGTTCGAGGAGGTCCCGGCTGGCCGGAAGCCGGAAGACCTGCGGCGTGCCGGCCCGGTAGCCGATGACATCGTTGAATCCCCACGTCGAGTCGTAGCTGAAGCCGGCGGCCTCGAGGTGGGCCGGCGAGTCGGGCGCGAAGTACAGCCAGTGCATCCGCACGCCGGCCGTCGCCGTGCCGGTGACCGCTTTCACCGCCATCATCTCGGCGCGGCCACAACCGGCATCCTGCCAGGCGTCGATGCCATGGACCGCGACCTCGTGTCCGCCGTTCACCAGTTCACGAACGTCGTCGCAGATCTCGCCCACCTCGTAGTCCACCGCGCGCAGCGGCCTGACCGTGCCGTCGGGCGCCGTGCCGGGGTGACCCTTGCGCGGCACGAGGAAGAACGTGGATCGGCGCGAGGCGTCGGCCCTCGCATAACTCTCAAACGGCTGCCAGAAGTCGCGCATCAGGCCCAGGTGCACGAGCGGCAGCGATGCCACCGCCGCCCAGTTGCGCAGCGCGTCAGCGAGGGATCGGCGCCCGCGACACAGATCGATCGCGGTGCCGATCGAGGCGCGGCCGATGAAGCCCGCCAGCGTCAGATCCCAGGTGTGCCGCCGGATGGCATGGAAATCGATGTCATGCGTGAGGCAGCAGATGAAGTCGTGGTCCGCCGGCCGGGGCGGTACTTCGACAAACGGCACCCGCGATTCGACCAGCACGGTCCTCAGCACTTCAATGTGCCATTCGAGCGTCGGCGTCGGCGCATACGCGTCCGGTTGCCCCTGTGTCAGCAGGTGACGTACCTCGTGGAAGAGGTCGTAGCCCACTCGCCACGTCGCGCCCGCCGGCGATCGGTGGCGGTAGTCGACCGCGCGGGTCCCGCAGGCGAGCAGTCCGGTGCGGCGATTGCCGCTGAACGACGCGAAAGATCCATAGACAGGAAAGCTGGAGCCGTCGAAGGTGACCTCCGAGGGGCCGCATCCGGGTTCGAGCACGACACGGCTGGCCCGATCGGTATCAGTCTCACTCGACCCGTAGAGCACGAGCAGGCCGGGATCGAGCGTGCCGGGATTGCCAATCGTGCTCAGGACCACCGGATAGCGTCTTCCCGGGACCACCGGCTCCCACGGAGTCTTGAAGAGCTCAAAGAACTCGCGCGCGACGTCCATGTCCTCCGCGGGTGCGGCAACGCCGATCATGCGGTTCTGACTCGAGGTGTGCGTGCCGGCCGCAGCCACGCCAGGACTGGTGCGAGGAGCGCCACCGTGATCAGGAAGAACACGATGCCCCCGTCATGATGCAGCTGGCCCGTCAGGAACGACGGATCGACGTGGATGGCCAGAAGCGTCAGCGTGGCGATGCGGATGGCGTTCTTGAGGATCGTCAGCGGCAGCGTCGCCATTATCAGGATCGCCTTCTTCCAGCCGCTTTCGAGGTACATGTCTCCCGCGAGGAGCGCCGTGAGCACGAGTGCGATGCTCGAGCGAATACCGCTGCATTCCTCGGCGATCTCGATGACCACGCTCGGAAGCGAGAATACGAACCCTTCCCGGTAATACGGCGTTCGGGTCAGCTCGAACAGGGCGCTGACGGCATGGGTGGATCCGGTTCTGAGCAACCAGACGGTGCCATCGAGCACCACGCCCGGGATTGGAATCATGAATGCGAGGAAGAGCAACGGAAACAGCGCGGCGCGAAACGCCGCCGGACCATAGACGAGCAGAAAGCCGCCGAGCGCGAGCACCACGAACGCACTCACTCTCATCGCCAGCGCGTCGTCCTGGGCAGATGAGGGCGCATACCACGCGGCGGTAAGGACCAGCACGAGTCCGGCCGCAATCACGCTCAGTCCCGGCAACCAGGCATAGCGGACGACCGCAAACATGAAGTCCCGGCCCCGAAAGGCCAGCGCCATCGTGACGAACGGAATCAGAAGGACGTGAGAGGCGGTCTCGTTCTGCCTGGAGTAGTCGTACAGGGCGCGCAGCAGTGGCGCATGGGCGAGCGCCAGCGCGACGCAGTATCCGGCAAAGATACCGGACCGTGCGGCGAGAGAAGTAGCAGTACTAGTCACGTGCCAGCCCGCGAGCTGAATCCGCCGCCGATATGTACCGGCACAGCGGCCCGATGACGGTGACGACCTCCGGATCGACATCCGCGAGGTCGATGCCGAATCCCAGCTGCTCTTCAAGGTTCACAATCAATTGGACGAACCCAAGGGAGTCCACCAGGCCGCTGGCGCGAATGTCGAAGTCATCGGTCACGTCGGCCGATGCCAGCCCCAGGTCGGTCAGCGAACTCTCGAGGCACGACAGGATGAGGCGCCGAACGTCCTGATCCGAGCGGCGCATCATGCCTCGAGACGGCTCATCAACGCCTGCCGATCGACCTTTCCGTTCTCGTTGTACGGAAGGCGGGACACCACGCGGATGGTGTGCGGCACGGCGTAGGCCTGCAGCTTGGCTTTCAAACTCGAGCGCACCGCCGCGGCATCGATGTCGCTGCCGGTGAGGAACGCCACGATGCCCGCGGCGCCGGTCGGGGTCGTGGGCCACCCGATCGCCACGGCGGCTTCGACGCCCGGCTCGTCGCGCAGCGTGGCTTCCACCTCGCCGAGTTCCACGCGATAGCCGGAGACCTTGATCTGGTGATCAAGACGCCCGAGATACGTCATCGGGCCGCCGTCGATCGGACGAACGACCCGATCGCCCGTTCGATAGAAGATCGCATCCCGTCCCGGGGGCGCGACGTGCGCCCGCGCGTTCGCCTCCGGATTCCGCCAGTAACCTGGCGTCCGCTGAGGGCCGCTCACGAGCAGCTCCCCGGCAACGCCGGGCGGCACTTCGCGCAGCGTATCGTCGACGACCAGCGCCTCCATCCCCGGCGACGGCCGGCCAATCGGGACGACGCCGAGCCGGCATTCGGAGGGCGATCTCGCCGGATCCCACCGGTACAGGGAGCATGCGACCGTCAGCTCGGTTGGTCCATAGAGGTTTTCGAGCACGGACTGTGGCGCGGCCGGCGCCCAGGCGCAGGCCAGGTCGGTGGGAAGCGGCTCGCCGCAGAAGAGGCTCCAGCGCAACAGCGGATACCGGCCGGCGCGCAGGACGTTGAGCCGCTTCATGAGCAGGCCGACGCTGGGCACCGAGAACCAGACGGTGAGCTTCGCCTCCCGGATGAACTTGTCGGGATTCATCAGCGCCGAGGCGGGAGGGCAGCAGACGCACGCGCCCTTCTCCCAGGCCACGAACATGTCGAATACCGACAGATCGAACGTGTGATCGAACATCTGCGAGAAGCGGTCGTCCTGTGAGATCTCGTATCTCGCCGCCATGGCGTTGACGAAGTGCATGGCGTTTCCGTGCGTGACCGTCACGCCTTTCGGAATCCCCGTGCTGCCCGACGTGAACAGCAGGTAGGCGACGTCGTCGGCAGACTGCGGCGTATACGTGCACGCGTCGGCGGGCTCGAGGCCACCGGCGCCAATCACGATGTGGTTGGGCCAGCGTCGCGCGAGCGAGGTCACGTCCTGTCGATCGGGCAGGATGATGAGCATCCGCGCATAGAGGCCCTCGAGCACGGTATCGAGCTGAGATTCCGACTTCGAGTCGACAATCAACGATCGACAGTCGGCGCTCTGCAGCATCCACCGCGTGCGCCCCGGCGGAAACGTCGGGTTCAGCGGGACGTATCCGTGGCCGGCGAGCAGGGCGCCGAGGACGCCGGCGAAGGCGGTGGAGGAGCGATGCGCAAAAACAGCCGTCATCGGCGATCCGCCGGCGGGCGTGTGGCGCTGGATCGTTGCCGCGAGCGCCGCGGCCCTCGACCGCAGCGCGGCGTAGGTCAGCGTGTCGCCCGCGACCTCCAGGGCAGGACGATCGGGGGCGGCGTCGCACGATCGTAAGAATCCGGAACTGAGAAGCGTCATTACCGGCCTCCGGCCGTGAGCGTGGTCGGCTGACCTGCCGGCTTGATGCCGCGCAGGAATTCGTGATAGCCGTGCGCTGCCGTCAGCGGCACCGTGACCTGGCTCAGCGCCTCAGCCGGCGGCGGGCCCCAGAACGTGCCGGCCGGAACGCTTCGCGTCACCACCGTGCCGGCCTGGATTACCGAACCCGCCCCGATCCGCACGTTCGGCAGAATCACGCAGTGCGGTCCGATGAAGACGTCGTTTTCGATGACCACGGTTCCGTTGCTCTGCATCCTGCGGGGTCCCCAGTAAAAATGTGTGAGTATCGACGTCCGAACGCCAATCGTGCAGTTGTCGCCAATCGTCAGCGCGGCCGGGTGAATGTCGTCGATGTATACGTACTGGCCAAGCCAGACATTCTTGCCAATACGGACCCCGCGCCAGCGCTGCAGGCACGGCCGGATGCTGGCGCCACCCGGGCATATGAACGCCAGCCTGTTGCACAGGCTCCCGAGAATCCGTTTCATTTCTGCGTGTTCAGTGGAGAGCGTGGCGCTCAGGCCATGCTCAGGATGCTTCGTCGATCTCGAAGGTCACGCTGTCGTCGTGCAGCACGGCGTACGCGACCTTTGCCCGGTCACTGTCGGGGCCTTCCACGCGCCAGGAACCGCCGGACGGGACGACGGTCATCTGACTTCGGCTTCGCCACCACTCGTTCACCTCGCCCGGCAGCGCAACCCAGACCCGGCGCTCGTCGCGCAACTGCCGGAGGCGGGCGAGCAAGTCCGCGTACACCGTCAACGCGCGTTTCTCGCGGAGATAGTCTGGATGCGTGATGAAGCTCATCAGACCATTCTGGGCAAGCAGCATTTCAATCTGTTGCTTCCAGAGCGTGGTGGAGTACTGCTCGAGGATATGGAACAGCGAGTAGTCCTGCGTCGTCGTCAGCGGAAGCTCGAGAATCTTGCCCACGAAGTACGGCATGACGGTGCAGCAGCCGCCGCGCTGCGGTTCGAGATGAGCGGCGTTGGGCACCGACATGTCATACGAAAACTCGAAGGCCGCATACCACTGCTGCTCCCGGTACATCGATCCGGAGCGGAAGCCCTGGCACTGGAGCTGCCGGGCGTATTGATTGATTTGCGCAGCCCGGGCGCCGAACTTCGCCTGATCCTGGAAGAGATAGCCGTCGTGGGTCAGATCGTGGAGGTTGACCTCGAAGCCCCGGCGCCGCAGCGATGCCGCCAGGGCGTTGGTGATTTCGGCCCCCGCGTCCGGCACCAGCTGAAATGCCGACCTGATCCCGAACCGGTCGTCCAGATCCATCAGCGGTTCACAGAAGGCGCGACCCGACGGGCCTTCGACGTCATGCGTCATGATCGCGCAGCTCTTCGCTCCCTCCGGCCAGAACCAGACGAAGGGAAGCCGGCGCATGCCGGAGGACTTGAGCTGCAGCGCCATGACGCGCCGCATGAGGGTTTCGACCGAGACATCGATGGGCCACCGCGGGAACGCAATGCGCTGCCAGCCGTTCAGGCGCATTTTCTGAAGGTGCTTCCGGACCTGGACGGGCAGCATCGGCCTGAGCGCGTAGTAGAGACTCCTCGGCGTGCGTCCCGACGTGAGCCGCTGGAGCAGCGTCAGCGGGCTCGGACGATACAGCTCCTGCCGCAGGTTCGTGACGACCTCCGAGAGGTCGAAGGGAAGGGTGACGCGGCCGCCGTCGCACGAGACGGCAGCGGCGACGTTGGCGATCGGCTCGTCAACGTACGTGGCCGAGGCACCGCCGCTGCATCGTCCGTAGCACACGGCGTCGCCGAGCCTGAAGTACCCTTCGTCGGTGGAGAGGTCGCCGCGCCGCTCGATGGGTGCAATCGGGTCGAGGCAGCGGAAGTAATCGACAAACGTGCTCGACGGCGAATCCAGCGGGAGTGGCGCGGCCAGTGCCGTCCGGCCGGACTCCGCACGGAGAACGCCGCCGGGCGGGGCGGACTCCCGAACAGGTGTAAGGGGACCCAACTCAGACCGCAGCCCGGGGCTGCATGCCGCTGTCGTGCTCACAGGAGGACGGCTTTTCCCCGTTCGTTCAGCGAAAGCTCCGCCGCTTCCAGCAGTTTGACCACGCGCAGGCCAGCCGCGCCGTCGTTGGAGGGCGTTTGATTCTTCATGACGCAGTCGACGAAGTATGCGAGCTCGACTTTCAAGGCCTCGGCCTGGTCCACCTTCGGAGCCCAGATGTCGCCGGTCCGGTAGCTGACGAGCATCTCGTGGACGCCCTCGCCGCCGGTGACCTCCACGCCCTTGTCGTAGATCCTGATCTTCTCGTCCGGCTCGAGGTCATTCCACACCAGCATCTTGTCTTTGCCGCCAATCAGGGTGGTCCGAACCTTCACCGGTGACAGCCAGTTGACGTTGATGTGGGCGATGAGGTTGCCGGGAAAGTACACGGTGAGGAACGCCATGTCGGCCAGGCCGTTGAGATGCCGGCTGCCGGTGGCCACCACCGCCTCCGGCTGCACGCCGATGACGTGGTCCATGATCGACAGGTCGTGCGGCGCCAGGTCCCAGATCACGTCGATGTCGCGCTGCACCAGGCCCAGGTTGATCCGCACCGAGTCCAGGTAGTGCAGCTCGCCCAGTTCGCCGGAGCGGACCAGTTCCCGGAT
>Ga0190265_10002144_pt1 | contig 13149 bp, 12 predicted proteins | sample Popmic124T_FD_133135 | JGI IMG/M metagenome (GOLD analysis project Ga0190265, IMG submission 133135) | Populus adjacent soil microbial communities from riparian zone of Indian Creek, Utah, USA - 124 T | ecosystem: Environmental > Terrestrial > Soil > Riparian zone | place: USA: Utah | collected... | reverse complement strand
GACCGCCTGCCAGAATTGGGTGAGCGCGTCGGGCTCCTCGGTGCCCGGCGGCGGTAGGTCGTAGCGCAGCACCTCGCCGCGCGAATAGAACGTGTCGGAATCGAGGATCAGCGCGCCGTCGCGATTATAGATGCGGGCACGGCTGCCGGTGGGCTTGACCAAAGGCCGCAGGATCGGTGCGGCGCGCTCGGGATCGATGGTGAAGCCGAGCGAGCCGCCAAGCGCGTCATCGTCGGCGGCCCCGGGATGGCCCGAGGCGATCTCCAAGAGCTTCTCGGGATCGAGCTGCACCTCGTTGGTGTCGACCCCAGCAGAAGCCGCGACGGCGCGGGCGATGATCTCGCCCTGGGTGAGCAAGCTTTGCACCTTGGCGTCGATCAGCCCGGCGCGGAACTGGTTGAGATAGAGAATGCCCGAAACCAGGATGGCGAGTCCGATCAGATTGAGCACGACGATGCGGCGTGTCAGGCTGGAAAAACCATACTTGAAGGGGAGGTAATCGGCGAGCCAAGCAAAGACGCGGCGCGTGCGGTCGAACACGACGCGCAAGGCGCGGCGAACGCGCTCCTTGGTCGTTGTGGCTTCCGTCCGTTCCCAGGACCTGTCGGCCTCAACGGTCATTGACCCGATCCATTACTCTTTGAAACGGTAGCCGACCCCATAAAGCGTCTCGATCACGTCGAAGCTCGTATCGACCGCCTTGAACTTCTTGCGTAACCGCTTGATGTGGCTGTCGATCGTGCGGTCGTCGACATAGACCTGATCATCATAGGCCGCATCCATCAGCGCGTCGCGGCTTTTCACCACCCCGGGGCGGGCGGCGAGGGCCTGGAGAATCAGGAATTCGGTGACGGTCAGGGTGACGGGACGGTTGTCCCACACGCAAGTATGGCGCTCGGGGTCCATCTTCAGCTTGCCGCGCTCCAAGACCTTGGACTTGTCTTCGACCACCGCGCCCGTGTCGCGGGGCTGGGCCCGGCGCAACACTGCCTTGACCCGCTCGACCAAGAGCCGCTGCGGGAAGGGTTTGCGGATGAAATCGTCGGCGCCCATTTTGAGGCCGAATAGCTCGTCGATCTCCTCGTCCTTGGAGGTGAGGAAGATCACCGGCAGCTCGCTCCGCTGGCGTAGGCGCCGCAAGAGCTCCATCCCGTCCATACGCGGCATCTTAATGTCGAGGATGGCGAGGTCGGGCGGGCTCTCGGCAAAACCGTCGAGTGCGCTGGCGCCGTCATTATAGGTCTGGGTCTTATAGCCTTCCGCCTCGAGCACCATACGCAAGGAGGTGAGGATGTTCCGGTCGTCGTCGACAAGTGCAATGGTTGGCATTGGGGGCCTTGGGGGATAGAGGGGTTCGGGTGTTAAGGTTCTAGGGCTGCCCTCGATTATGGCAGCATCGGGGCGCGGCGCGCTACCCATCATCATCGTGGTGCAACAAATATCCTTATGGCGCAAGTGAATAAGACCTCCGAAAAGCCCGATAAAGCTGCGATCGCGGCCGATGCACGCAGTCTGCTGCGCCGCAGCTTCAAGGGGTCGCTGGCGACCATCGAGCACGGCAACGGCTATCCCTATGCCTCGCTGATCACGCTCGCGACCGACCCCTCGGGCGCGCCGATCTTCCTGATTTCCACCCTAGCGCGGCATACCGCCAATCTCGTTAAAAACCCGCGCGCCTCGATCCTGGTGGATGCCACCGGCGCGTTGGCCGATCCCCTGCAAGGCGCCCGCGTGACGGTTTGGGGCAGGGCCGAGAAGGCCGGCGACAAGAGGGTCAGGCGGCGTTTCCTCAGCCGTCACAAGGAGGCTCAAGTTTATGCCGATTTTCCGGACTTCGTCTTTTGGCGGCTTCAGGTCGAAGGCGCGCATTACATCGGTGGCTTCGGGCGCATCTTCGACCTCGAGCCGAGCGAGTTGCTGGTGCCGCTCCACGGCGCCGAGGCGCTGCTCGAAGCGGAGCCCGGCATCATCGCGCATATGAACGACGACCATGCCGACGCGCTCGCGCTTTACGCCACCGCCTTTGCCAGCGGTCCGCCGGGGCCGTGGCACATGACCGGCATAGACCCCGAAGGCTGCGATCTGGTCCTCGGCCAGGAGGCTCGGCGAATCGCGTTCGCGGTGCCGGTCACCACGCCGGCCGAGGCCCGCCAGGAGCTGGTCCGGCTGGCGGCCGAAGCCCGGAAAAGGCTGCCGCAGCAATGACACGGCACGCCGGGCCTAGCTTGAAAGCCTCGCATGTTCGGTGCTAGGTGAGGGACGGCCTTTCGCCACCCAATCCACCAATTCGCCGAAGGATCATGCCGCATGAGCGTTCAGTCCAAGATTGCGCCTGAAGCAGCCAAGACCGCCAATCCGAAAGTGCTCGCCTTCGTCGAGGAGGCCCGCACCCTGTTCAAGCCCGATGCCATTTATTGGTGCGACGGCTCCAAGGAAGAATACCAGGCGATGCTGAAGGCTCTGGTCGATGGCGGCACGGCCATCTGGCTCAACCCGGAGAAGCGTCCCAACTCCATTCTCGTCCGCTCCGATCCCAAGGATGTCGCCCGCGTCGAAGACCAGACCTATATCTGCTCGAAGTCGAAGGACGACGCCGGTCCGACCAACAACTGGTTCGACCCCGCCGAGATGAAGGCGACGCTCACCAAGCTCTATGACGGCGCCATGCAGGGCCGCACCATGTATGTGGTGCCCTATTCGATGGGCCCAGTCGGCTCGCCGATTGCCGGCATCGGCGTGATGGTCACGGACTCTGCGTACGCCGTTGCCAACATGCACATCATGACCCGCGTGGGCGACAGAGTGTGGAAGGCGCTTGGCGATTCCGAGGACTTCGTGCGCGGCATGCACACCGTGGGCTATCCGCTTTCCACGCCCACGACCGCCGACGTGCCCTGGCCCTGCAACGAAACCAAATACATCTCGCATTTCCCCGAGACCCGCGAGATCTGGTCCTACGGCTCCGGCTATGGCGGCAACGCGCTGCTCGGCAAGAAGTGCCACGCGCTGCGCATCGCTTCGGTGAAGGCGCGCGACGAGGGCTGGATGGCCGAGCACATGCTGATCCTCAAGCTCACAAACCCGGAAGGGAAGTCGAAATTTATAGCCGCCGCTTTTCCATCGGCCTGCGGCAAGACCAATCTCGCCATGCTCAATCCGACAGTCCCCGGCTGGAAGGCAGAGACCATCGGCGACGACATTTGCTGGATGAAGTTCGGCGAGGACGGACGCCTCTACGCCATCAACCCCGAGACCGGGTTCTTCGGTGTGGCGCCTGGCACCTCGAACGAGTCGAACTTGAACGCGATGAAGACGCTGAAGGCGAACTGCATCTATTCGAACGTCGCGCTGACCGACGACGGCGACGTGTGGTGGGAGCAGATGGGCACGACGCCAGAGCACACCATCGACTGGATGCGGCGTAATTGGACACCCAAGTCAGGCCGCTCCGCGGCACATGCCAATGCGCGCTTTACCGCGCCGGCGTCGCAATGTCCGGTGATCGCGCCGGAATGGGAAGATCCGAAGGGTGTGCCGATCGATGCCATCCTGTTCGGCGGCCGCCGCGCCTCCGTGGTGCCGCTCGTCACCGAAGCGAACGACTGGAAGCACGGCACGTTCCTCGGCTCCATCATGGCGTCGGAGAAGACCGCTGCCGCCTCCGGCGTGAAAGGCGATATCCGCCGCGACCCGATGGCGATGCTCCCCTTCTGCGGCTACCACATGGGCGATTATTTCGCCCATTGGCTGAAGATGGGTGAGAGGGGCGGCGCCAAAATGCCGAAGATTTTCTACGTGAACTGGTTCCGCAAGAACGGCGACGGCAAGTTCCTGTGGCCGGGCTATGCGGAGAATTCCCGCGTGCTGAAATGGATCTTCGAGCGCTGCGACGGCAAGGCTGACGCGGTGGATACGCCGATCGGCAAGGTGCCGGCGGAAGGGGCGATCGACGTCAAGGACGTGAAGGTCGATCCGGCCGACATGAGGGAAATGACGACAGTCGACAAGGAAGGCTGGAAGGCCGAAATTCCACTCATCAAGGAGCATTACGCGACCTTCGGCGGCAAGCTCCCGAAGGGCTTGCAGGAAGAGCTCGCCGCTCTCGAAAAGCGGCTCGGTTAGTCTTCCTTGCCGCATGCGGCGCTTCGCCTTAAGCCACGCGGATGGCAAAGAACAAGAGCGTCGTTGCGGCAGGGCATGATCTGACCGCATCTGCAGCGGCGGAAATCCTGCAAGACGGTGGCAACGCCTTCGACGCCGCGCTCGCCAGCGCCTTCATGGCGTTTGTCGCCGAAGCGGTGTTCTGTGCACCGGGCGGCGGCGGCTTTCTCATGGCGCGCCGCGCTGGAAGCGATAAGGCCGCGCTGTTCGACTTCTTCGTCGAGACGCCGCTGAAGCGCCGCCCCGCACGCGAAGTTTCCTTCTATCCGATCCACGCCGATTTCGGTCCGGCCAAGCAGGAATTCCATATTGGGCTCGGGTCAAGCGCCACGCCCGGCGCGGTACCGGGCCTGTTCGTCCTGCACGAAGCGCTGTGCACTTTGCCGCTGAAGCGGCTGGTGGAGCCGGCGGTCCACGCGGCGCGCCACGGCTTTCCCTTGAGCGCCTTTCAGGCCTATCTCTTCACCGTGATCGCCCCGATCCTGACCGCGAGCGAAGGCGTCGCTCGTATCTTCGCGCCTGGCGGCAAGCTGCTACAGGCCGGCCAGACCTTCCGCAACGAGGGACTTGCCGAGACATTGGAGTGGCTCGCCGAGGACGGGGCGCGGCTGTTCGCCGATGGCGATGTGGGCAAGGCCATCGTGGCCCAGTCGGAAGAACTTGGCGGGCATCTGCGCCACGACGATTTCAAATCCTATCGCGTGGCGCGGCGCGAGCCGCTTTACTGGAAACATGCGGGCGCGACCGTCGCGCTCAACCCGCCGCCTGCGGCAAGCGGCGCGCTCATCGCCTTTGGTCTTGCCTATCTCCAAGCGCTTGCCGAGCAGGGACGCGAGATCGATGCGCTGGCGTTGAAGCGGGCGATGGATGCCACCAACGACGCGCGCGCCGCGCATGGCGAGGGACTTGCCGAGCGACTGGCCAACGGCGTGCTAGCCAAGGAGCTGCGTGCCGCGGAGCGGCACCCCCAAGCCTATCGGGGCACCACCCATATCAGCGTGATCGACAAAGACGGCAACGCCGCCGCGATCAGCCTCTCCAACGGCGAGGGCAACGGCTTCATCGTCGGCAATTTCGGCTTTATGCTCAATAACATGCTTGGCGAGGAAGATCTGGCGAACGTGCGCCTCGATGCGTGGCGCGAAGGCGTGCGCCTCTCCTCGATGATGGCGCCCACCGTCATTCTTGAGTCCGACGGTTCGGTGACGGCGCTCGGCACCGGCGGCTCGAACCGCATCCGAAGCGCCATCCTGCAAGTCGCGGTCAATCTGCTCGATTTTCGGCTGGACCTGGAGCAGGCGGTGGAAGCGCCGCGCGTGCATGTCGAACGCGACGGCCGGACAAGCTTCGAGCCGGGCCTGGCCGAAGCGGCGCAGGCCGAGCTTCTCGCACTGGAAGAGACTGCGCATGCCTGGCCGGAACGGAACCTGTTCTTCGGCGGCGTGCATGCCGCGCGCCGTCACGCAGACGGTGGCGTAGTGGGCGCGGGCGATCCGCGCCGTCAAGGCGTCAGCAGGATCGTGTGAGCACCAGGCAAGTCGCAAACGGTCAATCGAGCGTCGCTAATTGCCAAGTAGGGTGAGGGCATCCGGCGCAAGATGCGACAAGATACGGTCTCGGCCGAAGCAGGTGGGGGACGCCATGCAGAACGCAGTCGCCATACGTCACGTCTCTTTCGAGGACGCCGGCATTCTGGGAGATGTGCTGGCCGAGCGCGGCATCGGGCTTCGTTATCTTGAAGCCGGCATCGACGATCTCGCGCCGGCTAAGGACGCCGACCTCCTGCTCGTGCTCGGCGGGCCGATCGGTATCTACGAGATCGAGCGCTATCCGTTTCTCAAGAACGAGCTTGCCACCATCGAGGCTGCGGTGAAGCAGGGCACGCCAGTGGCCGGCATCTGCCTCGGCTGCCAGGCGCTGGCCGCGGTGCTCGCCGCACGCGTCTATCCCGGAAAGCAGAAGGAGCTTGGCTGGGATCAGCTCACGCTGACCGAGGAGGGCAAGGCTTCTCCGCTCGGCGTGCTCGAAGGCGTGCATATCTTGAATTGGCATGGCGACACGTTCGATCTGCCGGCCGGCGCCACGCGGCTCGCCTCGACCGACATCACGCCGAACCAAGCCTTCGCCTATGGGCCGAATGTGCTGGCGCTGCAATTCCATGTCGAGCTGCCGGCGCGGGATCTCGAGCGCTGGCTGATCGGCCATACCGGCGAGCTTGCCAGCTCCAAGGTCGATCTCGGGGCGATGCGCGCCGAGACTGCGCGGCTCGCGCCCGCCGCCAACGTTGCCGGCAAGCGCCTGTTCAACGCCTGGCTCGACGGCCTCTCCGCTTAGCTCCGTCATACCGGCGGAAGCCGGTATCCAGAATAGCGCACTCCGAGTCTGACGCTCTGGATTCCGGCTTGCGCCGGAATGACGATTATTCTTTAGGCTGGATGTGATGGTCACCGACTCACCGACTTTGGTGGGGAGCTTGGTGATCTGCGCGGGCTTCACCGGCTCACCCCTGGCGTTCCACCAAGTCGAGGCGTAGGTCACGCCGCCGCTGCGCTTGGTGAGGTGCGTCCAGACCTCCTCGCCCGGGTAATAATAGACGACCCACGGTCCGATGATGCCGGTCGGAATGGCGCGCAGGTCACCAGCACCTCGTCTCCGGCCTTCACGTCGCCCTTCTTCACCTCGAGGACTTGCAGCGTGGCGAGATAACCCGGCAGCTCCTCGCCGGACTGCTCGTCCCTGGTCACGCTGGTGCAGCCGACCGACAGCACGCGGACCAGCGCCACGAGATCGCTTTTCTCCATCAGCTCCGCGTTGTCCATGGGCGCGGGCAGCGCGAGCAAGAGCGCTGGCGCACTTAACAGAAACAAGAGAAATACGGCCGGCGTCTTGAGATATTGGAACAAGCGGACCTCCGTAAGGGGCATGACGGGCCAGCCTAGCGCATCTATGCTCTACCCCGGGAAAGAAACTAAGGAGGTGAACATGCGCATTCCGACGCTCATGGCTCTGACGCTGGCAGGCCTCGCTGGCCTCGGCCTGATCATCGACAAGGTCGCCAGCGCCGCCACCCCGCCGGAAATTCCCGATGTCGTCGGCGAATGGAAAGGGACTTCGGAGACGGTGGTGTTCGGCTCGTCGCCCCATCACCCCGACAGCGCAGCCTCGGCGGACAAAGCGCGCTTGCGCGAGGTTGAGTTCACCATGACCGTCGAGGGCCAGGAGGGACGCCGCTTCTGGGGCAAGAACAGTAGCGCGGTCACCAGCCAACCCTTTGCGGCCGTGTTCTCCTCAAGCCACGTGTTCGGCTACGGCGCCAACGCGTCCGGGTTCTATCACTTCAGGAGCCACGGGCCTGACCGGCTCGAGCTTTGCTATACGCAGCCGGGCACACACCCAAGCGGAGCGATCGTCGCTTCCTGCGTTATGTTCACACGGACGCAATCATAACAATCGCTGCACGTTCTCACCGAGGAAACCCCAAGGAGCCAAACCACATGGTGAATATCTATCTCTTCATTGAATTGCTCGGCTCGGCCAATGCAATCGAGGCCGTCGACACGCTCAAGGCGCTGTCATTGGATAACTGCAAGTTCGCCAATGTGGTGGTGCTGTCCGACGAGAAGCTGGTCGCACAGCTCGACTGCAAGGATTCCACCGACGGCGACAAGGCGATCCTCAACAAGATCGCCAAGGTCGAGGGCGTGGTGCAGACCAACATCATCGCCGTGGTCACGCCCCGGAAGGGCTAGGCTGGTCCATCATTCTGAGGTCCAGCTTGGCGATCTTGAATGCGAAGCGAAATCTCTCGCAGCTCTGCAAGGGCGGAAAGCGCGAAGGCTTGAAAAGCCTCAGCTAGGGCTTTCAACGAAACACTATAAACCTCCAGTTGGGCGTCGGCACGATTGCCTCTACGGTGGATTGCATTGGCAGTGGGTTCGTCGCGACCAATCATCGTCGTGTCAGTGTTCAAGAACGAATGCTTTTGGGCATTGTGTAAGTCGTTCAACCGACGAAGTAACTCTATGTGATCGCGATAAACGGGTAGTGCACATAAGTCTTCCCTACCCAGCAACCCACCCACGCTATCTGGATTAACTGCGCGAGGCCATTCACCAGTCTGTTGATAATGAGAGACCACGGCACGAAGGCCTATCATTTCGTCTGCCGCACGACGCAAGTGGAAGATCACGTATTCGACCCCAAAAAGATGACGTTGAGCATCGTGGAGATCACACCCTGGTGGGCTCGCTCCCATGTCTGAAACGCCTGCACAAGTTGACGGTTAGCTTCGAAAATACGCTCGTGAATTGCAGCGAGTTTCGGCAAGAGGTTGCCGTACACGTCGCCTGCGGGCAGAGGGAACATGTCGACAACGTTTAAAACCTGGCGCCCATCCCTCGTTAGAATTACCTGAGGGATCTCCATTCGAGCTGTCTCTTGGATGAGGGGCGCCTAATGTGCGGCTTCCCAGTTGTCGCCTGAGCGGGCGTCGACCTTCAGCGGCACTTTGAGCTTCAACGCGGGCTCGGGCGCCTTCTCCATCACCGCCTGCGCCACCTCCATGGTCTTGTCGACCTCATCCTCCGGCGCCTCGAACACCAGCTCGTCATGCACCTGGAGCAGCATGCGCGCGCTGAGCCCCGCTTCGGCCAGCGCCGGCACCATGCGAACCATGGCGCGGCGGATGATGTCGGCCGCGCTCCCCTGGATCGGCGCGTTGATGGCGGCGCGTTCGTAATTGCCGCGCAGCGACGGGTTCTTGGTGTTGATCTCGGGGTAATGCACCTTCCGCCCGAACAGCGTCTTGACGTAGCCCTGGCGGCGCGCCTCCGCCTTCATCGCCTCCATATAGTCGCGGATGCCCGGGAAGCGCTCGAAATAGGTCTTGATGTAGGCGCCGGCTTCGCTCCTGCCGATGCCGAGCTGCGCCGCGAGCCCGACAGAGGAGATGCCGTAGATGATGCCGAAATTGATGGCCTTGGCTCGGCGCCTGATATTGGGGTCCATGCCTGCGATCGGCACGCCGAACATCTCGCTCGCGGTCATGGCGTGAATGTCGAGCCCGTCGGCGAAAGCCTGACGCAAGGTCGGGGTGTCGGCCATATGCGCGAGCACGCGAAGCTCGATCTGGCTGTAGTCGGCCGAGATCAGCTTCTTGCCTTTCTCGGCCACGAAGGCCTTGCGGATCGAGCGGCCTTCCGCCGTGCGCACCGGGATGTTCTGAAGGTTCGGCTCGGTCGAGGCGAGACGGCCGGTGGTGGTCGAGGCCAGCTGATAGGAGGTATGTACGCGGCCGGTCTCGGGATGGATGTAAGCGGGCAGCGCGTCGGTATAGGTGCTCTTGAGCTTGGCGAGCAGGCGCCAGTCAAGCACCTTACGCGGCAGATCGTGGCCCTCGGCCGCCAGCTCTTCGAGGGCCGCCGCATCGGTGCTCCAGGCGCCGGTCTTGGTGCGCCTGCCGCCGGGCAGGCTCATCTTGTCGAATAATATTTCGCCGAGCTGCTTGGGCGAGCCGATATTGAAATCCTCGCCAGCCAACTCCCTGATCTCGTCTTCGAGCCGGGCGATGGTCTGAGCGAAAGACCCTGAGAGGCTGGCGAGCGTCGTGCGCTCGACCTTGACGCCGGCCCGCTCCATCTCGGCGAGCACCGGCGCGATCGGCCGCTCGAGCGTCTCATAGACCGTGGTAACGGACTCGGCCGCCAAGCGCGGCTTGAGAATGAGCCAAAGCCGCAAGCCGATATCGGTCTCCTCGCCGGCATATTCGGTGGCGCGCGCCACGCTCACCTGGTCGAAGCCGACCGCAGCGCGGCCCGACCCCAGGATCTCCTTGTCGGTGAGGCAGGTATGGCCGAGCAGGCTGGAGGCCAGCTCCTCGGGGAGATGCTCGGCGCGGCCCGCGTCGAGCGCGTAGGACATGAGGCAGGGATCGTCGACTGCCACGAGCGTGATGCCGTAGCGCGCCAGCGCCACCATGTCGAATTTGGCGTTCTGCACGATCTTGAGCACGGCTTCGTCTTCCAGCACGGGCTTCAGCAGATCGAGGGCCTCGCGCATGTTCATTTGCGCGATGGCCTCGCCGCCTGCGAGGTCCAGTCCGTCACCGGCACGATGGCCGAGAGGCACATAGGCCGCGTGTCCCGGCACCAGCGCCAGCGCCACGCCAACCAGCTCGCCTTGCATGGGATCGAACGAGGAAAGCTTGACCCTGAAAGAGAAATGACCCTGGAAGCGCGCGGCCTCCAGCAGATCGGCGAGCCTCCCGGCCTCGGTCACCGTTTCGTAATTCGCGCGGTCGAGCGGCACGCCTTCGAGCTTGCTCGCGCGCTCTATCGCGAGCTCTGCCGGCGAGCCGCCCACGACCTTGTGCTCCTTGGGTGGGCCAGCCTCGCCGCGCGGCGAGCGGCGCAAGGGATGGTCGTAGTCGTCCTTCTTTTTCTTCGGCGCCGGCGACGGCGTGACGCCTTCGAACAGATCGGCTCCCAAGCCTTCGGCCACGCGCTTGAGCAGCGTGCTGAATTCGAGCTTCCGCATGAAGGCGGTGAGCGCTTCCGTCTCCGGCGGACGCACCGCGGTCGAGGCCAGGGTCACGTCGAGCGGCACATGCGTATCGAGAATGACCAGCGTCTTGGAAAGCCGCGCCTGGTCGGCGAAATAGATCAAATTCTCGCGCCGCTTGTCCTGCTTGATCTCCGAGGCGCGGGAAAGCAGCGTCTCCAGATCGCCGAACTCGTTGATGAGCATGGCGGCGGTCTTCACCCCGATCCCCGGCACGCCCGGCACATTGTCGGACGAATCGCCAATCAGTGCCTGCACCTCGACCACCTTTTCCGGCGGCACGCCGAAGCGCTCCAGAACTTCCGCCTCGCCAATCACCTTGTTCTTCATGGTGTCGTACATGCGGATGCCGGGGCGGACGATCTGCATCAGGTCTTTGTCGGAGGAGACGATGGTCACCTCGGCGCCGGCATCGTACGCTTCGAAGGCGTAGGTAGCGATGATGTCGTCGGCCTCGTAGCCTTCTAGCTCGATACAGGCGACGTTGAAGGCGCGCACCGCGTCGCGCACCAGCGGGAATTGCGGGATGAGGTCGCCCGGCGGCTCGGTCCGGTTGGCCTTGTAGCCTTCGAACAGATCGTTCCGGAAGGTCTTGGCCGAATAGTCGAAGACCACCGCCATATGGGTCGGCGGGGCCAGTTCTCCGGTCTCGCGCAGCAGCTTCCACAGCATGCCGCAAAAGCCGTGCACCGCGCCCACGGGCAGCCCGTCGGAGGGGCGCGTCAGCGGCGGCAGCGCATGATAGGCGCGGAAGATGTAACCCGAGCCGTCGACCAGATAGACGTGGTCTCCTTGCGCGACCGCTTTGCCGGCGGCCTCGGCCTTAGCTTTTGGGGTTGCCATGATGGGTGAAATATAGGTGGCCGGGGCATCCTCGTCAGCAGCTCGGTACGTCTTTCCACTGCGTCTCCTGCTATGTAAATTGTGGCACCGAAGGGAGGTTTCCCCATGATCGAAGCTATGTTTGCCGTCCTGATGCTATCGACGCCCGCGCCGAACATCAGCATCCCCGTAGAGATGGGGCCAGGCGACTTGCCGCTTGGAACGTTTTGCCGAATCCAGGATGTTTGCGTCATCGCGCAGACGGAGGCGGACTGCGGCAAGATCAGTGGCAAGACCTTCACCACGCTCGATGCCTGCACGAGCGCTGTGCCTGCTGCTGCCACGCAACAGGAAAAGTAGCTGTGGAGGCTTTGGGCTGGGTGAGGTGCCGCTTGGCGCCTCTCGCGCTAGCTGCGGTTCTGTCCTTTGCTCCACCCCCGCCCCTGGCCGCCGAGGTGGCAAATCCTATCGATCCTGCCTCGATCTATGTTCTTGCCGTCGCGTCGTGCCTCCCGTGGCGTCCCAAGATCAAAATATGCGCACCGGACATCGTAAAATTCCTCGATACCGCCAAGGAGGTGATGGGCGTCTCGGCGGACCACATCACGACCCTCGTCGATGAAAACGCGACGGCGCCGGCGGTCCGCGCGGCCTTTGCCAAACTCAAGGACTCGTTGCCACGGGGTTCGACCCTGATCGTCTACTATATCGGACATGGCATGCTCGTGCCGGCGAGAAGCGATGGCGGGGACGAGACCGAGGAAGCTCTGATTCTCTGGTCGGCTTCCTCTCCGTTCGCTGCAATTCATGCGGTCCACTCTGGCATGTGGATGACAGGCTCCGAGCTTTCCGGGCTCATCGATGAACTACCTGCCAAGGACATCTTGGTCATTCTCGACACCTGCAATGCCTCGGGTGCAGACGACGAAATCGCACCCAAACCAGCCCGGTTCGCGAGCAAGGAGATCGCGCTGATCGCCTCGTCACGCGCTCACGAGATTGCTTTCGCCGACCTCACCTCCGCTGCCTTCACCCGCAATCTCCTGGCGGCCATCCGGTCAAAGCCGCCGACACTGTACGAAGCCTTTCTCACGGCGCAGAAGGAGACATCGGCCGAAGCGGCCATAAGGTGCGAGGCGGCGGCAACGAGCGGCGCCATCGACGAGGCCTGCACGCCGCAGGATCCCGAGCTGTTCGATCCCTTGGGGCTGACAAAAAGAATTGAGCTGCGCGACGAGTGACGTGGCCGGTCAGGGCAGAGTTTCGAGCTCGGTCTTGGAATTGGTGCTGCCGGGCGCGAAGGACTTGTCGGCCCCGCCGAAGGTCCGCTCGATATAGTCCTTGAAATAATTGTCGAGGAAGGGGAAGGCGCGGGCGAAGCGGGTGAAGTCCTTCTGGTTGATGAACAGCAGCAGCCCATCCTCGAGCGCCACGACCAGGCCGGTGCGGAGCGCCGAGCGCAGCAGCACGCGCTCGCCGAAATGTTCGCCGGGGCCGAACACCTTCTCGAAATGCTCGCCCGACTCTGGATTGTCGATGGTGAGCCTGAAGGCGCCCCGGATCACCGTGTAGAAGCCGTCAATCAGCATGCCCGGCTCGAACACCCGG
>Ga0190265_10002143_pt1 | contig 13150 bp, 12 predicted proteins | sample Popmic124T_FD_133135 | JGI IMG/M metagenome (GOLD analysis project Ga0190265, IMG submission 133135) | Populus adjacent soil microbial communities from riparian zone of Indian Creek, Utah, USA - 124 T | ecosystem: Environmental > Terrestrial > Soil > Riparian zone | place: USA: Utah | collected... | reverse complement strand
TCGATGTAGGGGCCCGGCTCGATCGTCCCGTAGCTGATGTTGAGATCGTCGCTCGGATGCCGCACCCAGTGGTAGCAGGTGTAGTCGTGCACGGTGGCGACCCGGCCGGTGAGAAGGTAGGCGCGCAGGGTGAACAAGTGGTCCTCGAGCCGCACTTCACCCTCGGCGAAGCGCAGCCCGTTCTCCCGCAGGAAGTCACGCCGGAAGAGCTTGTGCACGGTCATCGACGCCAGCAGTGCGAGGTCCGACCGCAGGTCCGCGGCGGCGACCGGCTTCTCGAACAGGGCCTGCGGCGCGCGCCGTCCGTGTCCGGCCATCCGGCCTATCACGATGTCGGCTCCGGTTTCCTGCGCCCGCGTGTACGTCCGCTCCAATGCCTCGGGAGCAAGCCAGTCGTCGTCATCGACGAAGTAGACGAACTCGCCACGGGCGGCATCCATGCCGATGTTGCGCGGCCTGCCGGGCCAGCCGGAGTTCGCGGTGCGTATCAGGCGCATCGCCGGTTCGGGTCCGTGGCCCGCGAGTTCGGACTCCAGTGTCGCGACCGTGTCGTCGGTGGAGCCGTCGTCGACGTAGACGACCTCGAAGTCCGATCGCGGCATGGTCTGGGCGAGGAAGGAGCGCAGTCCGGTCAGGACCGTCCCGCCGGTGTTGTGGGTGGGAACGACGATGCTCACCTTGACCGGCGCCTGGCCATCGGTGGAGGGCGTGGTGTGCACTGCGGCCTTTCGAGTGGATTGCGTCTCATTTACGTGCGTACCCGCGGACTTCAACGCGAAAGTGAACAGCTGTCGGCCAGTCGGAAGGCACCGTGTGAATCGCCTCTCCCCTCCGGGCACCGCCCACTTCGGAGCCTCCGGGTCCCCCGCCCGGCGTGGAAGATGCAGTGAGTGATCACACTCACGACGGGAGACGAGACCGAAGGCGTGGTGTGGGGCGGCGGGGCGGCATCCCCCCAACCAGGGCAACAAGGCCTGGCCGTCGAGGTGTTCGCGTCCGGCATCCGGTTGGCGAAGGGCGGACGGCCCCGTCGATGACCTGCCAACTCGCCCTTGAATCCCGCACGTTCACCGAGTTGATCGCCTGCCGCGATCAGTCCCGCCCGCCATCCGATCCGGCTCGGTGACTGGATGCGGTGACTCGTGACACAGGTGCCGCAAGCCCTGCGACACGGAACTCACCCTCGCGTCCACGTCGATGCTGCAGCGGACGTCAACCGATGGATCGGACCGGGCGTTCCTGGTCAAACCCGGGATGCGGGCAGCGGCGTCGGTACTGAGGCTGCGCGCGCGAGTATGCAGTCGAACTCGACCACCCGCCCTGTGGACTGCTCACGCGTGACGGGATACATGCCGGTGATCTCGAAGCCCGCGTCCTCGTAGGCGGCGATGGCCTCGGTCATGTGCGGGCTTCCCTCGTACAGCCGCAGTGGGGCGACCTCCGACTGCATCCCGACGAACTCGTCGATCCGTCGGCCTGCGCCGGCGAAGACCTCCATGTCGAAGCCCTGAGTGTCCATCTTCAGATAGGGCCGCGGGTTCGCGAGACCCTCCAGAGCGTGGTCCAGCACCTCGTCCAGCCGCCGGAGCTGCACCTGCGTGGTCTGGGTCGTGTTCGCAAATCGCTTGTAGCGCTTCTGTCCGTACGCGCTCGGCTCGAGCAGCGAGTTCATGGTCTTCCATCCCAGGAACATGCTCTCGACCGATTCGTCGCGCCCCAGCGCGCAGGGGTAGACCAGCCAGTCCGGGTCCCGTTGGGCGACTTTGCGGAGCCGGTCCAGGGCTTCCGGAACGGGCTCGAAGGAGACGATCCTGCCTCGGTAGCCGAACTCACGCAGCTGCTTGCCGTACTGCCCCTTGTTGGCCCCGACGTCGAAGACGCAGTTCACTTCGTAGTTGGCCAGCAAGTCGGCCACGTGCCTGGCACACAGGCTGCTTGAAGTCGTCTTGTGCAGGCCCCACCCGTCGGCAGAGGTATCCGACCGCTTGCCGCCGATCATCCAGGCGTCCGTGCTCACCTTCGTAGCGGTGTAGCCGCCGCGCCGGGAGACCACGGCCGCACCCGGCCCGAGTTCGAGTATTTGCACTCCCAACCGAGGGAGTGCAGCGAGTGCCCTTTTGAACATAGTTGCCATATTGTGAGGTTATCCGCGCATCTTCCGCCCCTGTCAAACGGAACGCCGGGACAGCGGCTGCGCCGACCCGGCACACGCAACTCCGCACCCTGGGTACCCAGTGGCGGCGCCACTAGACGTTGAAGCGGAACTCCACCACGTCGCCGTCCCGCATCACGTAGTCCTTGCCCTCCATACGGGCCTTGCCCTTGGCGCGGGCCTCGGCGACCGAGCCGGTCTCGACCAGGTCCTCGAAGGAGATGACCTCCGCCTTGATGAAGCCGCGCTGGAAGTCCGTGTGGATCACTCCCGCGGCCTCGGGGGCGGTGGCGCCCTTCTTGATCGTCCAGGCGCGGGACTCCTTCGGACCGGCAGTGAGGTACGTCTGCAGGCCGAGGGTGCGGAAGCCGACATGGGCGAGCGTGGCCAGGCCCGGCTCGTCCTGGCCGACGGTCTGCAGGAGTTCCAGCGCCTCGTCCTCGTCCAGCTCGGCGAGGTCGGCCTCCAGCTTGGCGTTGAGGAAGACGGCCTCGGCCGGGGCGATCAGGGCGCGCTGGTCCGCCTTGAAGGCGTCGTCGGTGAGCTCTTCCTCGTCGACGTTGAAGACGTAGATGAACGGCTTCGTGGTCAGCAGGTGCAGCTCGTGCAGGGGCGCAGCCTCCTCGCTGCCCTGGGCGAGGCCGGCGGAGAAGAGAGTGCGGCCCTGCTCGAGGATGTCCTTGGCCTCCTGTACGGCCTTCACCTCGGACTGCTTGTCCTTCTTGACCCGGGCTTCCTTCTCCAGCCGGGGCAGCACCTTCTCGATGGTCTGCAGGTCGGCGAGGATCAGCTCGGTGTTGATCGTCTCGATGTCGTTCTTCGGCGAGATCTTGCCGTCGACGTGCACGACGTTGTCGTCGTGGAAGGCGCGGATGACCTGGCAGATGGCATCGGATTCACGGATGTTCGCCAGGAACTTGTTGCCCAGGCCCTCGCCCTCGCTCGCGCCGCGCACGATGCCCGCGATGTCCACGAAGTCGACGGTGGCGGGCAGGACCTTCTCCGACTTGAAGATCTCGGCGAGCTTGCCCAGACGGGGGTCCGGCACTCCGACCACGCCGACGTTCGGCTCGATCGTGGCGAACGGATAGTTCGCCGCCAGTACCTCGTTCTTGGTCAGGGCGTTGAACAGGGTCGACTTGCCGACATTCGGCAGGCCGACGATTCCGATCGTGAGCGACACGTGGCGACTTCCCGTAGCGAGTATGTGCGGTGGAGATTGCAGAGCGTCCGGTCCGGGCCTGGGCTGCGCCGCCCATGAGCCGCCCGTGAGCCGCCCTGAAAGGCCGCCGGACCGGCCCCGGCGTCCGGACCGATGCACCAGTCTAGGGCTCGAACTGACGGCCAACGCGTGTCCGTCCCCGGTGAACCGCAGTGACGCGGCCTACGTTGGAGCCGTGGAACAGCAGCACAGCGCGCGTACGGGCCAGAAAGGCCCCGGTCAGGCGCAGGGGCAGGGGCACGGTCAGACCGAAGGTCAGGAGCCCGGGCAGAAGCAGGGGCAGAAGCGGAAGCAGAAGCAGAAGCAGGGCAAGGGTCCACGGCGCCGCAAGGGGTCGAAGCCAAGGCCCGCCGCAGCTGCCGCTGTCCCCGTGAAGCCCGCGGCTTCGCCGCTCAGCCCTGCTCCAGGACCCGCATCCGCCTCCCCGAAACCCCCTCGCCGCAGCGGCGTGGAGGCAGCAGGGCCGGAAGTCGCCGCGCTCTACCATGCGCAGCTCCGCTTCCCTCTCATTCCGGCCAGGCTGACCGACGCCCTCTCCTGGCTGCCGCGTGCCCGTCTCACAGCGCTGGGGACCGGTCTCCTCGCCGTGCTGGTGATGGTGCTGACCGGCTGGATCGACAGGATGCTGCTGGGCAGCTCGGTGACCTTCTACGGCGGGGTCTTCATCGTCACGAGCATGGTCTGCGCCGGATGGGTGCGTCCCGCCGACCTATACACCGCACCCGTCGCCGCCCCGCTCGCCTTCACCGCCGGTCTCTTCTTCATCAGCGGCGGCGCGGGCACCGAAGGCTTCATGGGGCATCTGACGAGCCTCTTCCCCGCCCTGGCCGTCAATGCGGTCTGGCTGTACGCGGGCACACTGCTCGCGGCGCTCGTCGCGCTCGTACGGAAGGTCGGGCTGGTCGTTCAGCGGTCGCGTGCACGTGCCCTGCTGAAGGCGCAGGACGAGGCCGAGGCCGACCTGTTCTGATCCGGCCTTCCCCGGTTCGTTCTGCGGATCAGCTCGTCCTGCGGGCTGCCGCCTCGGCACGCAGATCGCGGCGCAGCTCCTTGGGCAGAGAGAACTGCATGTGCTCCTCCACCGGCTGGACGATCTCCACGTCCTCCCAGCCCCGCTCGGACAGCCACTCCAGAACGCCGTCGACCAGCACGTCCGGAACGGAGGCGCCGGAGGAGAGGCCGACGGTCGTCACACCTTCGAGCCAGGACTCCTCGATCTCGTCGGCGCTGTCGACCAGGCGGCCGTCGCGGGCGCCGTGTGCGATGGCGGTCTCCACCAGGCGTACGGAGTTGGAGGAGTTCTTGGAGCCCACGACGAGGACGAACTCGGCGTCGGCGGCGACCTTCTTGATGGCCGTCTGGCGGTTCTGCGTCGCATAGCAGATGTCGTCGCTCGGCGGGGAGAGGAGGTTCGGGTAGCGGTCCTTCAGGGCGTCGACGGTCTCCATCGTCTCGTCGACCGAGAGCGTGGTCTGGGAGAGCCACACGACCTTCTCCGGGTCCCGGACCTCGACGTTCTCCACGTCCCCGGGGCCGTCGACGAGGGTGATGTGCTCGGGCGCCTCACCGCTCGTGCCGACGACCTCCTCGTGGCCGTCGTGGCCGATCAGGAGGATGTCGTAGTCCTCCTTGGCGTAGCGCACAGCTTCCTTGTGCACCTTCGTGACGAGCGGGCATGTGGCGTCGATCGTCGCCAACTTGCCGCGTTCCGCCTCCTTGTGGACCTCGGGGGCGACGCCGTGTGCCGAGAAGATCACGATCTCGCCCTCGGGCACTTCCTCCGTCTCCTCGACGAAGATCGCGCCCTTCCTCTCCAGGGTCTTCACCACGTACTTGTTGTGCACGATCTCGTGGCGCACATAGACCGGCGCGCCGTACTGCTCCAGGGCCTGTTCGACCGCGATGACGGCTCGGTCCACACCCGCGCAGTAGCCGCGGGGCGCGGCGAGCAGGACACGGCGGTGCTTGTCGGGGGCGTCTGTGGCGGACGGGCGCGAGGGCGTTGCAGACATGCGTCCATCGTAAGGGCGAGGCGGGCGGCCCACGGCTCCCGGTTCGCGCGAAGGCACTCCATCCGGGGCAATGCGGATGAGCTGCCGGGAGTTGCGGGCAGGGCCGCCGCGAAGGCCGGGGTGTCGGCGGCGGCCATTAGTGTCGTCGTATGGCTCTCATCACCTCCCCCGAAGCTCCGGTTCCGGTCGGCGAGATCTCCCGGCTGATCGGCGGGTGGATCGACAGGCTCGGAGCGGTGTGGGTCGAAGGGCAGATCATTCAGCTCTCGCCGCGGCCGGGGGCCGGCATGGCGTTCCTCACGTTGCGCGACCCCTCGCGTGACGTGTCGATCAGCGTCACCTGCTTCCGCGACGTCTTCGACAGGGTCAAGGACGTCATCGGGGAGGGTGCACGGGTGGTCGTGCATGCGAAGCCCGTCTGGTACGGGCGCGGGGGCACGCTGTCGTTGAGGGCGGCCGACATCCGTCCGGTCGGGATCGGTGAACTGCTGGCGCGGCTGGAGCAGTTGAAGAAGTCACTGGCGGCGGAGGGGCTGTTCGCCGCGGAGCGCAAGCGTCCGCTGCCCTTCCTGCCTCATCGCATCGGCCTGGTCACCGGGCGCGCGTCCGACGCGGAGCGGGACGTGCTGCACACGGCCCGCGAGCGGTGGCCCGCCGTCCGCTTCGAGGTGCGGCACACGGCTGTGCAGGGCGTACGGGCTGTGCCGCAGGTCATCGAGGCGGTGCGCGAGCTGGACGCGCATCCCGAGGTCGACGTGATCATCGTGACGCGGGGCGGCGGCAGCATGGAGGACCTGCTGCCCTTCAGCGACGAACAGCTGGTGCGTACGGTCGCCGGCTGCCGTACGCCCGTCGTCTCGGCCATCGGGCACGAGGCGGACGCTCCACTGCTCGACCTCGTCGCCGACCTGCGCTCCCGCACACCGACGCACGCCGCCAAGGACGCCGTTCCGGATGTGGGCGAGGAGCACGAGCGGGTGCGGGAGTTGCGGGCGCGGGCGTACCGCGTGATCAACACCTTTCTGGACCGGGAGGACCGGGGCCTCACCGAAGTCATGAGCCGGCCGGCGATGGCAGACCCGCACACGATGGTGGCCGAACGGGCCGAGGAGGTCGGGTTCTTGCTGGAGCGTGCCCGGCGCACGCTGAAGCACCGCCTGGAGAGGGCGGAGGACGAGCTGACACACACACGTGCCCGGGTCGTGGCGCTCTCGCCCGCGGCGACGCTCCAGCGCGGTTACGCGGTGCTGCAACGTGAGGACGGCACTGTGATCAGGACGGCGGAGGAGACCGGCGAAGGGGACAAACTCCGGGCCAGGGTCTCGGAGGGGGAGTTCGGCGTGACTGTCGGTCCGCACGCTTAGGGTGGCCACATGACCTCGGACACGGACACGGAGACGGAAGCGGAGCCGGAATCGGGCGCCAAGGCGGCGACGGACGCGGCGCAGGCGCTGTCCGCGCTCAGCTACGAGCAGGCCCGGGGCGAACTGGTCCGTGTCGTCCAGCAGTTGGAGGCCGGCGGCGCCTCCCTGGAGGAGTCGCTGGCCCTGTGGGAGCGCGGCGAGGAGCTGGCGCGGGTCTGCCGGGAGTGGCTGGAAGGGGCGCGTGCGCGCCTGGACAAGGTGCTGGAGGCGGAGGCCGAGGCCGAGGAGGACCTGGAGGACCCGGAAGCCGGTCTGTCCCCGGAGGACTCGGACGATACGGAAGACGCGGAAGACACCGAATAAGCAGGACAAGAGCGCCCCGCTCGTGAAGCGGAAGACAGCGGAGATCTCCGGGTCCGATGGAGAACGTGCGCGGTGCACGCTTACGGTGGACCGTCCCCACTCGAACAACCGCGCGCAAAGGCAAGGCTTCCGCACATGACGCTCGCCCTCGATTCCACCGCTCAGGATCTCCTCTTCCGTGAGGCGCACACCGCGCAGACATTCACCGACGAGCCCGTCACCGACGAGCAGATGCGCGCGGTGCACGAACTGGTGAAGTACGCGCCCACAGCGTTCAATCAGTGCCCGCTGCGCGTGACGCTGGTCCGCTCCCCGGAGGCACGCGAGCGTCTTGTGAAGCACATGTCGGAGGGGAATCGTCCCAAGACGTCGACGGCACCGCTCACGGCGGTCCTCTCCGTCGACCTCCACTTCCACGAGCGGCTGCCCGAACTCCTCCCGCACGCCCCCAAGCTGAAGGACACCTTCTTCTCCGAGGCGGAGACGCGGCAGGTGCACGGCACCTTCAACGCCACGCTCCAGGCCGGTTACTTCATCCTCGGGATCCGCGCGGCCGGGCTCGCCGCCGGTCCGATGAGCGGCTTCGACCGTGACGGTGTCGACAAGGAGTTCTTCGGCGACGGCAGGCAGCAGACACTGCTCGTGGTCAACATCGGCAAGCCGGGCGAGGAGGCCTACAGGCCGCGCTCGCCGCGGCTCACGTTCGAGGACGCGTTCACAACGGTCTGATCAGACCCGGCGGGTGGGGGCGGGGGGCGGCTGGTCAGCGCCGGGCGCTGCCACCACCGTCGCCGTCGCCGTCGCTCAACGCGGCAGCGAGCTGGCCGAGTTGCTTGAAGGACGCCGTGCCGGTGACGACGACGGTGTGACGGGCCTCCCGGCTCTCCCCCGCCTTCCGGCTGTCCTTCTCCGTCCCGCCGCCGGTGCCCTTCTCGGCGCCCTTTTCGGAGGCCTTGGCCGCGACCTCCCGTACGAGCGCGTCGTACTTCCCGCCCTCGTAGTGCGTCCACTCCTGGCCGTTGACGCGCGTGGTCTCCCCGGTCCTGCGCGCGCCTTGCGTGACGTCCTCTATGTACTTCGCCGACCGCGTCGCGTCGCTCTGCTCGACAGCCGCGTACTGCGTGTCCGGCGTCATGAAGCCCAGATGCCAGTCGGCGCTGCGGGAGCCGTCTGCCTCGTACGTCACGGAGGTGGCCCGCCAGGTCTTCGGCAGGCCTTGTGGCGCGAGCACCGGATAGGGGGCGGCGCGGCGTGCGGAGTCCAGCTCGATGCGGTAGCTGACGGGCTTGACCGGATCGATGTCCTCGTCGTGCGGGACGAAGAGGTAGATGAACCCGGCGGCGAGCAGGACGACCGCCAGTGAGGGCACCATGCCGCGCACTGTCCGCCCGCCTTGCCGCTTGTCTGCTTCTGCTGCCACGGTTCCATCGTCTCCTACGCCGGAGACGGCCAGGACAACGGGTCGGCCCACTTCCGCTCAAGTGCTCATCCGTGGGGCCCTCTGCTCACCCTGAAGGATGCTGGGTACCCTCGTAGGCACCCTCAGTAGCCCGGCCGGCGCCCCAGCCGAGCAGAAAGGTGTGCCCCGATGACCGATCATCAGCACCTCCCCTCCCCGCTCGACGTCAGCCCCGAGGCCCCCGACCGCAACCTCGCCCTGGAACTCGTACGGGTCACCGAGGCCGGTGCGATGGCATCGGGCCGCTGGGTGGGCCGCGGCGACAAGAACGGCGCGGACGGCGCAGCTGTGAAGGCCATGCGCACCCTGGTCTCGACCGTCTCGATGAACGGCGTCGTCGTCATCGGCGAGGGCGAGAAGGACGAGGCGCCGATGCTCTACAACGGCGAGCGCGTCGGCGACGGTACGGGCGCCGAGTGCGACGTCGCGGTGGACCCCGTCGACGGCACCACGCTCACCGCCAAGGGCATGGCCAACGCCGTCTCGGTACTTGCGGTCGCGGAACGCGGCACGATGTTCGACCCGAGCGCGGTCTTCTACATGGACAAGCTGGTGACCGGCCCGGACGCGGCGGAGTTCGTCGACATCACCGCGCCCCCGGCCGTCAACGTCCGGCGCATCGCCAAGGCGAAGGGCTGCACGCCGGACGACGTGACCGTCGTCGTCCTCGAACGGCCGCGGCACGAGGGGATCGTGAAGGAGGTACGGGCGTCGGGCGCCCGTATCAAGTTCATCTCCGACGGCGACGTCGCGGGCGCGATCATGGCCGTACGGGAGGGCACCGGCGTCGATCTGCTGCTGGGCGTGGGCGGCACACCCGAGGGCATCATCGCGGCCTGCGCGATCAAGTGCCTGGGCGGCACCATCCAGGGCATGCTGTGGCCCAAGGACGACGAGGAACGGCAGCGCGCGATCGACGCCGGGCACGACCTGGACCGGGTGCTGCACACCGAGGATCTCGTCAGCGGCGAGAACGTCTTCTTCGTCGCCACCGGCATCACCGACGGCGACCTGCTGCGGGGCGTGCACTACCGGGGCGAGAGGGCGTTCACGGAGTCGCTGGTCATGCGGTCGAAGTCCGGCACGATCCGGATGATCGACTCGACGCACAAGCTGTCCAAGCTGCGCGCGTACAGCGCCATCGACTTCGACCGGGCCCGCTAGAGCCCGGCTTGCGCGCTGCCGTAACCGGACTCGGACCCGGACCCGGACCCGGGCTCGGTGACGGGGCGCTGGAGCAGCCGCTCGAAGCACAGGGAACTCTCCAGCCCGTAGTAGGCGCCGAAGTTCGGGATCCGCTCGTAGCCGGAGCGCGTGTAGAAGCGGACGGCGTCGGGCTGGCTGTCCCCGGTCTCCAGCCGGAGGCTCGTCCACGCCTGCCCGCGCGCCCAGCCCTCCAGCGTGCGCAGGATCCTCAGCGCGACGCCCGAACCCCGCCAGGGCGGGGCGACATACATGCGTTTGATCTCGCCGGCCCTTTCGCCGAGGTCGCGAAGTCCACCGCACGCAACGGCAGTTCCGCCGTCCTCGTAGGCGACGAAGAACGCCGCGATGTCCACAGCCGACGGCGCGACTCCGGGTTCGCTGTCCGGGGTGCCGTATCTCTCGGCGATCTCGGCTCGCTGCCGGGCACGCAGCGCAGTGGCGTCCGGGTCCGCCCAGGCGACCTGCTCGATCTTCATGCCGCGGGATTGTGCCGGGAGTCTGTTTCGCGCAGGTGAAACCCATGCACCACGGGATCCCGTGACTTCGGCCGCGGGAGTCTGCTCAGGCGATACGGGAGACCGGTGCTGCTGTCTCGCCGCCCGCAGCCGCGGCCTCGCGACGGCGGCGGCGGGCGAGGACCACGCGGCGCTCGGCGGCCGTGAGTCCGCCCCACACGCCGTAAGGCTCGGGCAGCACCAGGGCGTGTTCGCGGCATTCGACCATCACGGGGCATCGGGCGCAGACACGCTTCGCGGCCTGCTCGCGCGAAAGCCGCGCCGCCGTGGGCTCCTTCGACGGGGCGAAGAAGAGTCCCGCCTCATCCCGGCGGCAGACGGCCTCCGAGTGCCAGGGACCCGCCTCGTCCTCGCGCGCCGCAGCACGCTGCAAGGGGACGGGGGCGGCTGCCTGAAGGGACTGATGCGGCGGTTGCAGCACGGTCTACTCCTGACGAGACGACGGTGGGTTCACTACACCCGATTTGCTGCGCACGGCAGTTCGCGCTGCCGCCGTACGAGACACGATGCCCAGGCTCTACCCGCTGTACGCACCGGTATGCATACCGTAGGAATACGCGCCGTCACTCTGCAGTGCGCCCGCTCACGCCCCCCACCGGGACGCGTTCAGAATCTCGCCCAACTCTTGCTCGACCGCTCAGAGTTCCTTGCGCATCCGGTCACGCAGATCACGCAGCAACTTCCCACGTTTCGGTTTCGCATCGACGCCGCCGAAGATCGCCGCGCCCTGCACGAGCACCACCGGCGCGTGCGGGTCCTCGGCTTCCGAAGTACGCACGTCGAAGCCGCCGAAGATGCCCGCGCCCTTCTGCCGGAGCGTGACGTTCTCGGGCACGCGGATCTCGATGCCGCCGAAGATCGCTGTCGCGTTGATCTGCAGATGCTGCTGCTCGAAGACGGCCTCGGTCAGATCGATCTCGATACCGCCGAAGCAGGCGAAGGCGTTGATCTTGCGCGGTGCGCGGTAGCGGCCCTTACGGGCGGAGCCGCTGAAGATGGCGACGAGATTGTCCTTCGGGCCGCATCCGGGGTGCTGTCCGTCCGGGGCGGGCGCCGGCGCGGGAGCCGTGCCGGTGCCCGCGTGGGTGCGGCCCTGTGGCAGGTCGCGGACCAGCGGTTCCAGCTCACCGAGCGTCTTGGCGGCGTACACGCCGTCGATGCGCTCCGAGTGCTCCTCCGCATCGAGCCGGCCTTCCGCCAGGGCTTCGCGGAGGATGTCCGCGATGCGGTCGCGGTCGGCGTCCGAGGCGCGCACGGAGGTCTCGACCGCCTTTGCGTCCTTGACCTCGGGGCTGGTCGCGGGCTTCTTTTCCAGCGGAGAATCAGTCACAGGAGCAGACTACCCAAACGCGATAGATCGCGACTAGACCGCGGCCTGCATCAATAGGTAACGGCCTGCTGAGTCCGACCTCACCTCCACGGCCGCCTCCGGGCGCTCTACGCTGTTTGACGCGCTCTCCGCCTGGCTTCTCCCCCACGCTTCCCCCGGGGGACGCCCAGGAGGTGCCCGCAGCCGAGAGCCGTACGAGAGGAAGACCCCACCGATGGCCGCCAGCCCCCGCTCGTCCCACCCGGACTTCACTTACACGGATCTGCTTCCGCAGGGCGAGGACCCCACTCCGTACCGCCTCGTGACCGCCGGGGGCGTGCGCACCTTCGAGGCCGAGGGGCGCACCTTCCTGCAAGTGGAGCCGGAGGCGCTGCGCAAGCTCGCCGCCGAGGCGATGCACGACATCTCCCACTACCTGCGCCCGGAGCATCTCGCGCAGCTGCGGCGCATCCTGGACGACCCGGAAGCCAGCGCCAACGACCGTTTCGTGGCACTCGACCTGCTGAAGAACGCGAACATCGCGGCAGCCGGCGTCCTCCCGATGTGCCAGGACACCGGCACCGCGATCGTGATGGGAAAGCGCGGCCAGCAGGTGCTCACAGGGGGCGGCGACGAGGAAGCCCTCTCGCGCGGCATCTACGACGCCTACACCCAGCTCAACCTGCGCTACTCGCAGATGGCGCCGCTGACCATGTGGGACGAGAAGAACACCGGCTCGAATCTCCCGGCGCAGATCGAGCTGTACGCGGCCGACGGTGACGCGTACAAGTTCCTCTTCATGGCCAAGGGCGGCGGCAGCGCCAACAAGTCCTTCCTGTTCCAGGAGACGAAGGCCGTGCTCAACGAGGCGAGCATGATGAAGTTCCTGGAGGAGAAGATCCGTTCGCTGGGCACGGCCGCGTGTCCGCCGTACCACCTCGCTATCGTCGTCGGCGGTACGAGCGCCGAGTACGCCATGAAGACCGCCAAGTACGCCTCCGCCCACTACCTCGACGAACTGCCTGCCGAGGGCTCGCCGGCCGGGCACGGCTTCCGCGACAAGGAGCTGGAGCAGCAGGTCTTCGAGCTGACTCAGAAGATCGGCATCGGGGCGCAGTTCGGCGGCAAGTACTTCTGCCACGACGTACGGGTGGTGCGGCTGCCCCGGCACGGTGCGTCCTGCCCCGTGGCGATCGCCGTCTCCTGCTCCGCGGACCGTCAGGCCAAGGCGAAGATCACCGCCGAGGGCGTCTTCCTGGAGCAGCTGGAGACCGACCCGGCGCGCTTCCTCCCGGAGACGACGGACGAGCAGCTGACGCAGGGCGCCGGAGCGGACAACGACGACGCCGTACGCATCGACCTCACGCGCCCCATGGCGGAGATCCGCGCCGAGCTCTCGAAGCATCCCGTCAAGACCCGGCTCTCGCTGACCGGCACGCTCGTCGTGGCCCGCGACATCGCCCACGCGAAGATCAAGGAGCGGCTCGACGCGGGCGAGGAGATGCCGCAGTACCTCAAGGACCACCCCGTCTACTACGCCGGTCCGGC
>Ga0190265_10002142_pt1 | contig 13156 bp, 9 predicted proteins | sample Popmic124T_FD_133135 | JGI IMG/M metagenome (GOLD analysis project Ga0190265, IMG submission 133135) | Populus adjacent soil microbial communities from riparian zone of Indian Creek, Utah, USA - 124 T | ecosystem: Environmental > Terrestrial > Soil > Riparian zone | place: USA: Utah | collected... | reverse complement strand
GGCCATGGCAAAGAGTCCGGGCGACCGCTGGCGCTCCGCTCTGGAGATGAGAGATGTTCTGGGGGCTTGCCCAGTGTAGATGGAGCCAGGGACCCGCCCGGCTTAGCTAGCCACCCGCCCGCTTTTTCCGTATGTTGGAACGTTTCCCCCGCCTTGAGGCACCCCCGTGGCCGATCTGATCGACTCGCTGCGTACAGCATTGGAGGGTCGCTACGCCGTAGAGCGGTTGATCGGTCAGGGAGGTATGGCCACGGTGTACCTGGCCCGCGACTCCCGGCACGACCGGCCAGTGGCGATCAAGGTCCTCCGTCCCGAGCTGGCTGCGTCGCTTGGCGCTGACCGCTTTCTGCGTGAGATCAGGGTCGCGGCCCACCTGCAGCACCCCAACATTCTCGCCCTGTACGATTCCGGCGAGGCCGCCGGGTTCCTCTACTACGTCATGCCGTTCATCGAGGGTGAGTCGCTGCGGGCGCGGCTGGACCGGGAGGCGCAGCTTCCTGTCCCGGACGCTGTCCAGATCACCTGTGAGCTCGCCGACGCCCTGCACTACGCCCATACCCACCGGGTCATCCATCGCGACATCAAGCCGGAGAACGTCCTGATCCAGGAGGGTCACGCGCTGGTGGCCGACTTCGGCATCGCCCGCGCGGTCAGCGAGGCGGGGGGCGACAAGCTCACCGAGACGGGGATGGCAGTGGGGACGCCGCACTACATGAGCCCCGAGCAGGCGCTGGCGGGCGAACATCTCGACGGGCGGGCGGATCAGTACAGTCTGGCCTGTGTCTGCTACGAGATGCTGGTTGGCCAGCCGCCGTTCGACGGCCCCAACGCCATGGCCATCCTGGCCCGGCAATCGATGGAGTCGGTCCCGAGTCTCCGGGTGGTCCGGCATTCCATCCCGGACGACGTAGAGGATGCTGTCATGCGGGCGCTGGAGAAGACTCCAGCCGATCGATTCCCGACGGTCCGGGAGTTTGCCGATGCGCTCCTCCAGGCGGATCTGGGCCCGACCGCCCGACGCACGTCGCCTCGCGCCATGCAGGCGGTGCGGCGAACCACGCCGCGCGGGGTCAAGGGGGGTCGGGCAGCGGGCGGGCGCAGTGCTCGTTTTTGGGCTATATCGGCTGCCGCGCTGCTGGCGCTCGCCGGCACGGGAGTGGGTGTCTGGCGGGCCTCGCACCCGCGACCCATCGAATCGGGCGCGGGACCCGGCGGGCTCGATCCTCACCGAATCGCAGTCCTCTACTTTCAGGGCGAGGGCACCGGAGATTCGCTCGGCTACCTGGCAGATGGCCTGACCGAAGGTCTGATCCGGGAGCTGAACCAGGTGCAGGGCCTGGAGGTCATCTCCAAGGGCGGGGTGGCCTCGTTTCGGGGAGACTCCATTCCCCGGGACAGCGTCGCCCGGGCCCTCAAGGCAGGGACGCTGGTGACGGGCGAGATCGAGCGTAGGGGAGGACGGCTCCGCACCACGGTCCGGTTAGTAGACGGAGGGAGCGGCGCCGACTTCGAGCGGACCACCTTCGAGCAACCAGCGGGGAACCTGCTCGGCGTCCAAGACACCCTCACCCAGAAGGTGGCAGGGCTGATCCGGAAGCGACTGGGCGAGGAGGTCCGGCTCAGGGAACAGCGGACCAGCACCCGGAGTGTCTCAGCCTGGGCGCTGGTCCAGCGGGCCGAGCAGGTCCGGAAACAGGCCGAGGCCCTGGTGGATAAGAAGGACACCACGGCGGCCGTGGTCCAGAGCTTCGACCGGGCCGATTCCCTGTACGCGCAGGCGCATACTGCCGACTCGACTTGGACCGAGCCGCTGGTGGGTCGCGCCAGCGTGGCCTATCGCCGCTCCCGGCTGCTCGGGTTCGACGGTGTCGCGGCAAAGCCCTGGATCGACAAGGGTAAGAAATTCGCCGAGCAGGCCCTCGCCCTCGACCGGCAGAACCCGGACGGGCTGGAGGTGCGAGGTACGCTCCGCTATTGGGGTTGGCTTCTCAATGTCGAGCCCGACCCTGCCGCAGCAAAGCAGCTGCTCAAGGATGCTCAGGCAGATCTGGAGACCGCTGTAAAGGTGCGGCCCTCGCAGGCGGGCGCCTGGTCCATCCTCAGCCACCTCTACAGCAATACCAAGGGTGAGACCGACGCCAAGCTGGCCGGGCTCCGGGCATACGAGGCGGACGCCTACCTCAGAGATGCCCCCCAGCTGATCAACCGTCTCTTCAGCACCTCGTACGACCTGGCCCAGTTTCCCGAGGCGGCCTATTGGTGCGATGAAGGCGGGCGCCGTTTCCCCCTGGATTTCAACTTCACCCGCTGTCAGCTCTGGTTGCTGAGCACCAAGGCCAAGGAGCCGGACGTGGCACGTGCCTGGAAGCTGGCGGACAGCGTGCGCGCTCTGTCGCCGGTAGGACGGCGAGAATACGACAGCCGGGAAGCCCGGATGTTCGTGGCCATGGTCCTGGCACGGGCGGGGCTGGCGGACAGTGCCCGGGGGGTAGCGTTGAGGGCGCGGGGTGGCACGGACGTCGACCCTACTCAGGATCTGGCCTACGACGAGGTCTACGTGCACCTGCTCCGTGGCGATAAAGATCAAGCCCTGGAATCACTTAAGCGCTATCTCGCGGCCAACCCCGAGCGGCGGGCGAGCCTGGCCGACACCTCGGCTCAGACCACTTCACCCTGGTGGTTTCGCAGCCTCGAGGACGACCCCAGGTTCAAGGCGCTCGTTTTCGGCAAGTAGAGCGGGCCTCCCGGCCGGGAAATTCGCATCTGGACAAGTGTCGTACTTGTTACAGATTGGTGTCGGTATACCCCACGGCAACTCTTGACACCTACAACTGACTCTGCCTCCGCCTGGCCCGTTGATCTGACGGGGAGTGCCCCTTCGGGCGCTGGCCCAACTTGGGGAGATTGTAGAGAAATGCGCCGCCTTGCCTTGGCCGCCGTGTGCGGCACGCTGGTGCTGGCCGCCTGTAACGATCGGTCCCCGACCGAGCCGGCCCCGCCGGAGCCCGAGCAGATTCTCACTTCGTGTCGACCGCCGCACCACTTCCCCATCGTCCAAGTTTCCGCGCTGATACCGAAGGTCTTTCCCAAGGGAAAGCTTCAGATTGAAGCCGCGGCCCGGGTGGCGGCGACAGCCCTGTTGTGGGAGACCTGCAAGACGTCGCTGGCGCAGCGATCGGCGGTCGGGCTGGTGAACTTCGTGAACGCGAACTCCTCCAAGTTGATCGGGACCCAGACCCAACGAAACACGTTCATCAGCCTGGTTCTCAACGGGGTAGACATTCCGTTCACCACGCCTCCCGGAGGAACCGGAGATTTTGGCGTCGGCTTCTTCGACCCGGCAAACACCAACAACACCGTGGTCGTAACCCAGAACGGTACGGCCCTGGTCGAATTGGAGCCGGGCTCCTTCAATCAGCCGACCACCATCGTGGTCTCCCGGAAGTCGGACGGGTTCGTTCTTACCAACTTCGACGGCAACCAGTTCCCCCCGTACTTCGACTACGACGCGATCAACGCAGCCGGTGACCATGTCCTCAAGAACGGCAAGCTTGCGATCGTGGCATTCTGCTTACTCGACCCGGTCTACACCTACCCGGAAAACCCGCGCATCGGGCACAACCCGGTGGCAGGTGCCCCGGGATTTCCGTTCGAGGTGTTGGAGGAAGTCAACCTGGCTGCGGATCACCCGGATCTGGCGGCTCGGCTGAACTGCGGCAACCTCGAGCCGAACACCGTCATCATCGGAGGCTTTGGGCGGGGACTGCCGGGTCTGGCAAATGCTGTCTGGAGAAACACGAAGTACTATCTCCGTCCGGTTGCCGAGGCCGTGTTGCTACCAGAAGCGCTCTACGCGTCCACTATGGGCACCCTGCCGCCGCCGGCGGGCAGAGCCGCGAGCCTGAGCCCCTTCGGGATCGTGGAGGTCACTCCAAATCAGATCGAGAACTCAGGGGGCGACGTCGGCTCCGAGGGCGCGGGACCGTTCTATGTCGGCTACCCGCTTGATACCTGCAACGACGCGTGCTTCCCCGAATTCCGGGTGACGGACGGCGAGGTTACGATCCAGACGCCGACCAGCCTGACGGTGAGCCTGGTGCCCGGAGAGGGCTCGACTGGAGTCCTCAGCGGGACCACCACGAGGACCACCTCGGAGACCTCGCCTTATAGCGCCGAGTTCAACGATCTGACCATCTCGGCGCCGGGTACCTATCAGCTGCTGGTGTCCGGACCCGGGGTCGCATCCTATACCACGGGGAGCTTCACCGTCACGGCGCCGCCGCCAAACGAGCTCAACCTGACCGGCGACCCTAGCACCGTCGACCAGTCTTACTTCATCCATTCGGTTCTCTCATGGGATTGCGGGGAGCTGTCCACCTGTTACCCCGCTGTGAGGTTGGTTGACTGGAAGGGCGACGGCGTGCCGGGTGTCGACGTTACGGTCACGCTTGATCTAGTGGAGGCGGGAGGATCGTTCGAGAGCGGAAATACCACCACGGTCACAACCAGCAGCAGTGATCCCGCGGGGTATGCCGTATTCGACAACCTTTCGATCGACCAGAACGGAAGTTACGGCCTAACTTTTTCGGCTTCCGGAGTAGTCCCTGTGACGACTGCTACATCGTTCTTTGTCTCCAACCCTATCGAGTAGCGGAATAGCCTGATTCTTCTGTAAAGCGAGGGCGGCCTTTCCAGGCCGCCCTTCGTGCATCAATTGGTCAATCCTGCTGGTCCACGCCCCGCCACCGTTCTATCTTTCTCTCTAGAACACCATCCCCGCCGTTGAGGCTCCTTAGTGACCGATCCGATCGACCTGTTGCGCGCTGCGCTCGGAGGGCGTTATGCCGTCGAGCGCCCGATCGGCGAAGGGGGCATGGCCACGGTGTACCTGGCCATGGACGTCCGCCACGACCGGCCGGTGGCGGTCAAGGTCCTCCGCTCCGAGCTCGCCGCATCCATAGGTGCGGACCGGTTTCTCCGCGAGATCAAGGTCGCCGCCACCCTCCAGCATCCCAACATCCTGGGTCTCTTTGACTCGGGTGAGGCGAGCGGCCTGCTCTACTATGTGATGCCGTTCGTCGAGGGCGAGTCGCTGCGTGACCGGCTGAACCGCGAGCAGCAGCTCCCCCTCCACGACGCGCTTCAGATCGTCCGGGAGGCGGCGGAGGCGCTGGCCTACGCCCACGAGCGGGGCATCGTCCACCGCGACATCAAGCCAGAGAACATCCTGCTTCAGCAGGGACACGCCCTGGTCGCCGATTTCGGGATCGCCCGGGCGGTCAGCCAGGCCAGCGGGGAGAAGCTCACCCAGACCGGGATGGCGGTGGGCACCCCCCATTACATGAGCCCGGAGCAGTCGCTCGGCAGCGAGCATGTGGACGCCCGGAGCGACGTCTACAGCCTGGGATGCGTGCTCTACGAGCTGCTCATCGGCCAGCCGCCATTCGACGGCCCCAACGCGATGGCGATCCTGGCTCGGCACTCGCTGGAGGCAGTGCCGAGCCTCCAGGTAGTTCGGCAATCGATCCCCGACGAGGTCGAAGATGCGGTCATGCAGGCGCTGGAGAAGACGCCGGCAGACCGCTTCCAAACCATGGTCCAGTTCGCCGAGGTCCTCGAGGAGGCGGAGGCGGAGACGGCGCTCCAGCGCACCGCGGCCCGGCGCGCCGCCACCGTGCGCCGCGCTAGCGGGGCCAGCGCCGCCAGACGCCGCACCAGTGGGGGAACTCCAACCAAGAAGGGTTCTCTACCAGCAAGGGTAATCGCCTTCGGTCGGGCTCAAGGAGCGCGCTTCTGGGTTCCAGCGGCGGCCCTCTTCCTATTGGCCGGAGGATTATCGGCCTGGCGTATCTGGCTTAAGCCAGGGGCCGCTTCGGGCCCTACGGCGGGCTTCAGTCCCAATCACATCGCGGTCATGTATCTGGAGAACCGGGGAGGGCAGGACTCGCTCGGCTACCTTGCGGACGGACTCACCGAGTCGCTCATCCGCGAGCTGAGCCAGGTACCAACGCTGCAGGTGATCTCCCGCAACGGGGTGAGTCCCTACAAGAAGGCGAATGTGCCACCGGACAGCGTTGCCCGGGCTCTGAAGGTTGGCACCCTGGTCACCGGTGATGTGGCCCAGTCGGGAGACCGGCTTAGAGTGGGCATCTCATTGGTCAACGCCGGCACCGGCGCCGAGATCGGCAGCAAGATCCTGGAGCGGCCCAGACAGGAGATCTTCGCGTTACAGGATGATCTGGCCAAGGAGGTTGCCGTCTTCCTGCGGCAGCGGCTCGGCCAGGAGGTCGAGCTCCGGAAGAGTCGTCAACGCACCAATAACCCGGCTGCCTGGGAGCTGTTGCAGAAGGCGGAGCAGGAAATAAAGGGTGTGGATCCGCTGGTTACCGCCGGGGATGTCCCGGCAGCCACCAGACAGTTCCTCCGCGCGGACTCCCTTCTCGCCAAGGCCGAGACTGCGGACCCGAAGTGGGTGACCCCGGTGACGCAGCGCGGTTGGCTCACCTACCGCCAAGCCCGGTTGTCGGGCTCGTTCGACAAGACGTATTACGGCGATCGGATAACGAAGGGCCTAGGTCACGTGGACCAGGCCTTGAAACTCCAGCCCGGGGACCCCGATGCGCTGGAGCTTCGTGGCACCCTGCAGTATCTGCGTTGGCTGCTCAACCTCGCCCCGGATCCGGCGGAAGCGGAGCGGTTGATGGTGGACGCGGAGAAGGATCTCCGAGCGTCGGTGGCCGCAAATCCCGAGCAGGCATCCGCCTGGAACACTCTCAGCCATCTTCTCATCAATAAGCTCGAGACAGCCGAGGCCAAGCTGGCGGCACTACGGGCCTACGATGCAGATCCTTATCTCACCAGCGCCAATCTGACGATCTGGCGGCTGTTCTCGACCTCGCTCGATCTCGAGGATGGGGTGGAGGCGAATCATTGGTGCAGTGAGGGCGGACGGCGTTTCCCCGCCGACCCACGGTTCGCGGAATGCCAGATCTGGCTCTTTGCCCTTAAGAGTCAAAAGCCTGACGTCGACAAGGCATGGAGCCTGCTCGAGGATTACCTCCGTCTCAGCCCACCCAATCTCCGTGATTACCGACGACTGCGAGGACGGATGCTGGTCGCTATGGCCCTGGCAAGGGCGGGGCTGGCGGACAGCGCGAGGTCGGTCGCGGCGCGTTCACGGGCCGATGCGACGATCGATCCCCCCCGGGAGCTGGTGAGCTTCGAAGCGATTGTCCGCACCATACTCGGCGACAAGGACGAGGCCATACGGCTACTCGGGCTCTACTTCGCCACCAATCCACAACAGCGTTCGTCGGTCGACCGGGACGAGTCCTGGTGGTATCAGGACTTGAGGGGTGATCCACGGTATCAGGCCCTGGTGGGGGCATCGCGCAAAAACCGCTAGCCTAGCGCGCTATTCACGCTCTTTTCACGCCGACAGCGCACCTTGTTGTCGCACCAAAGCCAACTGAACCCTGTATTGCGTTCTTACAGGCGCGAGGTATGTTCCTCGGCTCTCATGTCTAGTTGCTAGGCGGCTGAGGAGTTGGATAGCGTGTAATAGCTGCAAAAACTCGCACCTTACCCATTACCCCCCGAGGCAAATCGTCATGCGGTATTGCGCCAACCTCCTTACAGCCGGCTTGGGATTGACTGTACTATTCGGCTGCAGTGACCGCGGGTCCTCCCCGACCGGGCCGCAGTTGGGTCCGCCCGCATTGGCCACTGTGGGCTGCAATGTTTCCGGAGCCCGGAGTCTGGCCAACCAGCTCTTCCCCAATAGTATCAAGCAGATCGCCCAGGACTCCCTGGGGGTAATTCAGAACAGCGGTGCCGGGACAGCGGCATCGACCAACGCCGGATTCGGCATCCTCGCGCTGGTCTCTACCTATGGCCCGAACTCCCCTCAGATCGGGTCGGACCTCGCGAACGCCATCCTGCCCTGCATGAACGTGGGATCCAGCCCGACCGACTTTACCGCCGCCCTGGGCCCCGCCGGTGCCTTCGCGGTCCGAGGCAGCTCGCTGACTGACGCCGACGCAGCGGTCTCTCATGACGGCGCCTGGGGGATGCAGCCACCCCTCAACAGCACCTGGAACGCCATCACGGTCCCGGCCAATACGCGGCTCCTCGCCTACGGAGCACCGATCACCGCCCCGGGGTTCACCCTCGAGCAACCGGTCGGCACCATCTTCGACTGGTTCACCATTCCCACCCTGACCTTCAGCCCCGGGGTCGTGGTGGGGACCTGCATCGTCGACAATGGCCCGCAGTACCTGATTCAGCACAACGCCCTGGGCGAGATCGTTCCCAGCGCAACGACCTCGTTTTGTCCAGTCGGACTGGTCACCCTGAGAGGTGCCCAGGGATGGGGTCCAACAGCCATTGCGCAGCGGGTCTTCGACTTCTTCAGTCCCCGGCCGCTGTTGGCCACCGCACTCGGCACCCGTCCCCCGGGTGGCTCGATCGGCTCGTTGAGCCCGAACGTCGCGGTGAATCCGGGACAGATTACCTTGGACTTCCCCAAGCAGGTCTCCGACGGGAAGACGAACCAGCAGATCAAATTCAAGGATGGCACCCCAGTCAGCGTCACGGTGGAGCCGGCCGGTGGTACCAACCTCGACGGGGCCGTGGTGGAGCTGACCGCGGTAGCCAATCTAGGATCACCGGTGATACCGACGGGGAATACCGCGATCACCAACGACGGAGTGGCTACCTTCCCCAACCTCAGCCTGAACAAGGCCGGCGGCTACAGGTTCGTTGCGACGATCACCGGATTTGGACAGAACAACGCGGCCGGATTCAACATCGTCCAGGACATCTCGAACGGCTTCAACCTGAAGCAGTCCAAGTAGCTCGTTGCTGCAGTTGAACGGGGGCGGCCAGAGCGCCGCCCTTGTTGTTTTCACCAGCCGGCTCGGCGTCACGATGGTAGGGGTTGTCCCGCGAACAGCAGGAGCGGCTATCTTGCCATCGGATAGCTGTGTCGCACTTGGTTCGAAACGCAAGGCCGTTCATGTCTCTGCATTCAACCCTCCTGGCGAATTGGCTGTTGCTGGGGGTCCTGATGGTCCCCCCTCCGGCGATCGCGCAAGCTCCAGCTCCTGATACTACGGCGCGGGCGGCAGCGGACAGCCAGCCGGTCAATCCGGATAGCGCCGTTGCCGCGGATAGCGTGCCCGGCTCCCGAGACAGCACCACCGCCTCCCGAGACAGCCTCCGCTCCCCCCAAGACTCCGTCCGTCCGCCGGGTACCGGACGTGCTGCGGCACCTGGGACCGCGCCGCCCCGGGCCGAGCCGGTCGATAGCATCCTGAGTGCGGCGTGTCGCGGTCCGGCAGGAGGGAGGACTGTCGCGCCGGACCTGCTCGTGATCGTCTTTGGGCCGGAGGCCGGGGTTCAGGAGCGCGCCGCTGCCGCCAAGAGCGTCCAAGGAACGCTGCTCGGCGCGGTGACCGGAGAGCCTGGGGCCTACTACCTGGGAATGCCCAGCGGCGGGGGCGAATATGATCTCAGGGCGGCCGCCGATCAGCTGATTCAGCGCAGTAAGGTGCGGCAGGTGGGCTCTCGGGCCTGTCCTCGGCCACCACCGGCGCAGGCCTCGGAGAAGCCGCTCTGACTCCGCTCCGACCGCGGGGGGCGACACCCCGGGACGAGCATCGCCCCCAGGATAACCGCGAGCACGAAGCCGAGACTCCGCGGGCTGGATAGCATGAACCCCTCCTTCGGTTCGTTCGGCAGCCCGACTGGCATGGCCCGGCGCATCGGTGCGCAGCGAGCGATAGCCTCGTAGCTTTGCGTCCCCGCCTTTCGACGGGTTTGCCTTTGTCGCGACCCTCACGCGGAGGGGCGATCCTGCCGGTCAGTATTGGAGTTTCGGCACCAGGGGCGTCAAGCTTCAATTCATGCTAGCCTCCGCACTTGCCGCAGCACCCGCCGCTGAGCCGTCGAGTTCCTTACCGCCAGGAAAATGGTGTCATCTCCGGCAATGGTTCCGATCACCTCGGGCCATGCGAGCCGGTCGAGCGCCACGGCGACGTGGTTGGCTTCCCCCGGCGGGGTATGGAGCACCACCAGCGCATCGCCGGCTGTTTCCATCGTGAGTACCCCTTCACCAACCCGCCGTTCGTCGGGATCGCTCCGCGAGGCACCCGGGGGCGACCGGCGGTAGGCGCCCTCCACCTTCACCAGCCGGAGCGTCGCGATGTCCCGGCTCACTGAGGACTGGGTGACATCCCAACCCAGCGCGGTCAAGGCGTCAGCCAAGTCCTCCTGAGTGCGCACCGGCCGGGTGCTGATGAGCTCGAGGATCTTGAGATGGCGCTTTCGGCGGTCGGGGGTCACGGTTGCGGGGCCGCGGGACGGCGGGGCAGGGGGGCAGGTCTGCCGGCCAGCTTGGTCATCGCGCGGTCGAAGCGCTTTCGCTCGCGTGCGCTCCAGGCTTGCGATTGCCGGATGCGCTTTTTCAGCTCCGGCAGGCCAAGGTTGCCCAGGCCGCCGGGAGAGCTCCGGCGAGAGATGATCCGGGCCGGTGCAGGTGATGCGAAGCTCTCTCCGTCCTTGAGTGCTGCGGCTACCTCCCGGTAGGCGGTACGGAACGGGCGACCGGCTTCAACCCGCCGCATCACCTCGTCGGTCGCCAGCGCGCCACCGGCCAGCGCCGCCTCGCATTTCTTGGGATCAACCCCCAGCTTCGGCAACGCGTGAGTGACAGCCTCGAGCATCGCCCCGGTGCGATCCAGCCCCCTCATCAGAGGCTCCTTGAGCAGCTGGAAATCACGGTGATACCCTCCCGAGAGCTTGGCCTTGATCTGCAGCACCGCCAGCAGGTCCCCCTCGACCGCCGATGCCCGTCCCCGGGTCAGCTCGAACAGATCGGGATTCCGCTTATGCGGCATGATGCTCGACCCCGTGGCCAGGTCGGGCGGCAGGCTCAGATATCCATACTCCTCGCCGCTGAACACGATCACGTCCTGAGACAGCCGGGCCACGTCGTGTCCCAGCTGGGTACACCAGAACAGCACGGCCGCCTCCAGCTTCCCCCGCCCTCCTTGCACTGAAGCCACGTTGACATCCAATCCCGCAAACCCCAACGCCCGCGCCACCACCCTGCGCTGGAGTGGAAGCGGCACGCCGTATCCAGCCGCGCTGCCGAGCGGCGAGCGGTCAACCCGGGCCCACAGCGCCGGCAGCGATTCAACCGTATCGAGCACACCCTCGGCGAGCGCTCCGGCCCACAAGCCCACGGATGAAGGCATGGCTCGCCGGCCGTGGGTGTAGCCGGGCCAGAGCACGTTCCGCTGGCGCTGCGCAAAATCGACGAGTGCGGCGGCGAGCCCCAGCGCGGCGGCGTTGACCTTCAGCAGCTCGTCCTTGAGAAAGAGGCGCAGATCACAGGCCACCTGATCGTTGCGGGATCTGCCGGTGTGCAGCCGCTCCCCAAAGCCGGGTGCCCGGCTGGTGAGCCAGTACTCGACCGCCGTGTGTACATCCTCGTGCCGGTGGTCGAGCTTGAGACGACCACGCGAGGTGGCATTGAAGACCTCACGCAGGCCGCGGCGCATCTGGCCGTACTCGGCGGTGGTAATGAGACGGGCCGCGCGCAGCCCCTCGATATGACCGAGGCTGCCGAGCACATCCCAGGACAGGAGTCGGGCGTCCCAGGTCCGGTCGTCGCCCGTCGTGTACTCGAACAGGCGTTGATCGGGTGTCGTGGAGCTCCAGAGAGTGTTAGGCCGGTCCATGCTTCAATGCCCCGAGAGGTAGGCCCGCACCAGCTGCCCGTAGAAGCCGCGCGCCGCAGTGACCTCGGGGATATCGACGCACTCGTCCGCGGTGTGCGAGCGACGGCTGGTGCCAGGCCCGCACTTGATAGCGTCGATGCCCCGAAAGAAGACCCAGTCGGAGCAGGTGGGACTGCCAAACTGGGTGGCGGCGGGCCGAAGCTGGGTTGCGGTGGCCAGCAGGCGCGAACCCGGCGGCGTCTCGCAGGGAACCAGGCGACGAGAGGTGACGATCACATCTGAAGTCAGAGCCGCCCGGAGCTCCCGGGCGAGCTCCTCGTGAGTCCAGTCCGGCGTGCTGCGGACGTCCAGCACGGCTCGCGCGACGGGTGGGGTAATGTTTCGGCTGATTCCGGCCTCGAGCATGGTGGGCGTGGCCGTGGCCCGCCCGAGCACCGGGTGGGAGCGCGAAGCAAACAGGCCTTCCAGCTGGAGAAGGTCCCGGGAGAGAACCTGCACCGAGTTGGTGAAGCCGTCGTCACTCGAGGCATAGGCGGCGTGTCGCTGGTCGCCCTGGGCCAGAAGATCCACCATCATGAGCCCTCGCTGGGCAATGGCAAAATCGAGTCCGGTCGGCTCCCCGATGACCGCGGCGTCGATCTCGCCAGCGGCCGCGACCGCCTCACCCATAGTGGTGCTCTTAGTCTCCTCGCCGTAGCCAAGAATGATCAGCAGGCGCCCCGTGTCCATGCCGCCGCTATCTACGATATCCTTGGCGGCGTACAGCATCGCGGCTACAGAAGCTTTCGCATCGCCAGAGCCACGCCCATAGAGCCGCGTTCCCTCGATGATTGGGTTGAACGGATCTTTGGTCCAACCGGCGCCTGGCGGCACCACATCCAGATGGGAGGCCAGCGCCAGGGTCTGCCCCGCACCCCAGCCACGCACCTCGATCTGCACCGCGTGGGCATTCCGAATTACGTCTAATCCCCATCGCCGCGTGGTCTCTTCGATGAATATGGCAATGGCGGTCTCTTCACCGCTCACGGACGGAATGGCGATCAGCTCGCGCAGGAGATCGATCTCACCCGGCAAGATCCACCCCCAAATAGGTCGCCTTTTCCTTGCGTCCCACGATCATCGTGCCACACCCGGCGCCGGTAAAGACCTCGAGCAGAAGCGCGTCGGGCGCGCGCCCGTCGATGATGTGAGTGCGCTCGACCCCGCCGGTGGCCGCACGGATGCAGGCCTCCACCTTGGGACGCATGCCGCCGGCGAGCGCCCCGTTGGCCATGAGGCCGGCCAGGTCATCGGGATCGGCGAACGTCACCAGGGTGGAAGGGTCGTCTCGATTCCGGAGCACACCGGGTGCCCCGGTCAGGAAGATCAGTTTCTGAGCCCGGAGTGCCACGGCGAGCGACTCGGCCACGGTG
>Ga0190265_10002141_pt1 | contig 13157 bp, 14 predicted proteins | sample Popmic124T_FD_133135 | JGI IMG/M metagenome (GOLD analysis project Ga0190265, IMG submission 133135) | Populus adjacent soil microbial communities from riparian zone of Indian Creek, Utah, USA - 124 T | ecosystem: Environmental > Terrestrial > Soil > Riparian zone | place: USA: Utah | collected... | reverse complement strand
TGGGGCAAACTTCTCCGGCAACGCGCTATGGCAACTGGGGCACTCCGCTGTGCCCCAGTTGTGCCCCACGACGAGGGAGCAGCCACGGGCGTGCAGTACGACCGGGCGAGGAAGAAGTACGTGGTCCGGTGGCGAGAGGACGGACGACAGCGCAACCGCAGGTTCGCGACGGAGAGCGAGGCAGTGGAGTTCGATGCGAGCCTGCGCCAAGCGCCGACTCCCCGGCCGACCGCGCCCGAGCATCCCGCTCCAAGAACCGTCGCGCGCGAGGCGACGGCGTCTACGCGTACAAGACGACGAAGGGCACGCGCTGGCGATTCCGTGTTCCGCCACGCCGATGGCAGTCTGTCCTCTCGGCGTGGCTTTACCTCGCGATCGGCCTGACGTGGGCGGCCGGCGCAATCGCCGATCCCGACGGCGTGCACGTCGGCGGCCGCGTGCTCGACGGCGCAGGCACGGCAATCGACGACGCGGTCGTGGAGGTCTGGTCGCCGGACGCTGCGATGTTTGCGCGGAGCCTGACCGACGACGAAGGCCGCTGGTCTGTGCAGATCACTCCGGGGCCATACCTCGCGATCCACGTCTTCGCGCGCGGGCTGCTGCGCCACCTGACGACGCGCATCTGCTTCGACGCGGCGATGGTCCCGGACAGCGTCTCCGACGCACGACGTGGGACGCTTCTGCCGGCGCGCGACAACGATGGCTACCGATTCGACATCCGGATCCAGGGTGAGCACGAGACCGTCTTCTTCGACCGCTGAGCTTTTCGGAGGCACGTACGCCCGTGGCGACGTCGCGCACGCGGTCGCCGACGCGGCATGAGTGCAGGCGCTGCTCGACGTCGAGGCGGCGCTCGGCGGCCCCGCGCTCGGCAGGACGGACGTCGACATCGCGCAGCTCGGCCGTGACGCGGCCGAGCACGTCTCCCCGTCGTGCCGCCTCGCCGCACGCTTCGCGTAGACCATGCGGGTGCGACGTCACAGGACATCCTCGACTCCGCGACGATGCTCGTGGCCAGCGCGCGCTCGACCCTGTTGATCGACGTTCGCGCCGCCGCCGACGCCGCCGCCGGGCTCGCCGACACACATCGCGCCACGACTGTGATGGGGCGCACGTTGCTGCAGGACGCGTTGCCCACGTCGCTCGGCCTGCGCTTCGCCGGCTGGGCCGGGGGGCTCGACGGGGCCGCAGCGGCGCTGGCGGTCCTGCCGTTGCCGGTGCAGATGGGCGGGCCCGTCGGCCACCGTGACCCTGCCGTCGCCGCCGCCGTCGCCAGGAAGCTCGGGCTCGCCGAGCCGCGCATGCCCGGGCATGCCGATCGCGTTCCCGTGGCACGGCTGGCCACCGCCCTGGGCGTGGTCGCGGGTGCGCTCTCCAAGCCCGCGCGCGACGTGACGCTGATGTCCGAGGCGCGCGCGGGCGTCCCGGGACGAGGCGGTTCGTCGGCGATCGCGCAGAAGCGCAATCCCGTCGCGGCGGTCTCGACACTTGCCTGCACACGCCGGGTGCCGGTTTCGTCGCGACGATGCTCGCGTCGATGGAGTCTGCCCTGGAGCGCGCCGCGGGAGCCTGGCAGGCGGAGTGGGGCACGATGACCGAGTTGCTGCGGCTCACCGGCTCGGCCGCGGCGTGGACGCGCGATCTGGTCGCTTCTGCAAGTTCTCGCGCTCTTCGGTGAGGATCCGGTTCTCGCGACGGAGCCGGCGCTGGGTCGTGATGACGCACATGCACGGCGACCACGCGGGCGGCCTCGGCCAGTTCGCCGCCAGCGAGGTCCTGATGAGCGCCGCTGAGGCCAAGCTCGCGCTCGGGAGGAGCGTGCTCTTCATGGCGCATAGCAGTGGCGACGGCCGCGCGCCTCGCTTCCCCGACGGACCTGGGTACGCCGCGCCGAGGATCAGCCGCCGCTAGTCCTAGTGGCGGGGGGCCTCCACAACGTCGTGCGGACCCTCCGCGAGCCCGGTGAGCGAAATGAGCCTCGTCGGGTCGAAGCGGTAGACGGTCTGTGGGCGGCCGGCGCCCGGACCCTGTTCAGTCCCAGTCGGATGGATGAGCCCCACGCGGTCGAGGTCGACGATGAGGCGCCGCGCGCTGCGGGACTGCACCCCGTATGCCGCGGCAAGCTGCCGCGCGGTGAACGCCGACGGGTTGAGCACTCGCAGTGCCTCCACAAGCTTGTGCAGCGTGGCGGGAGCGAGACCGAGCTGCTCGGCGGTCCGCCTCCAGCGCGGGCCGAGCCCGCGCGAGGGGATCCTGGCCCCATCGCCGTGAATGGGGATGATCAGACCATCGTCGGTGTAGAGGCACGGGACGCTGTGTCGCTTCGCGAACGTGAGCGCCCGGCGCGCCTGCATGCCGGCGGTCTGCGTGGTCTCGCCGAGCCCGATTCCCACGTTGACCATGTCGCGGTACTCGGTCCGCAACAGCGACGAGCGATCCGCCGGGTCCATCCGCACGTGCCGCTCGACGACGCCGCGCGAGGTGTGGATCACCGCCTCGTTGCGGTCGACGGTCGTGACCGTGCCGCCGAGCAGCTCTGCGTAACGCCGAGCGATGTCCCGCGCCACGTTGCCCTTCGCCGCGCCCCCTCCGTCGAGCGAACGGGCCGACGGGGTCAGCTCGACCACGCACACCGCGAGGCTGGCCGCCTCGGCGTGGACCAGCTGCACAGAGAGGCTCGCCCGGCGCAGCGACTCGCTGAGGACGAGGCGCGAGTGCACGATCCGGACCGACGGGACCCCCTGCCTCTCGAGCTCCTGATGGACCGACTTGACGCAGGTCAGGCAGAGCTCCACCTCGTCGCCCCGGTACAGCTCGGCGTGGCGGCCGCTCAGCCGCGTTGAATCGAAGCCGGAGCGCTTGCCCGGTAACGGCAGCTCCAACACGTGCTCAGGCGGGTCCAGCCCGAGGTCGGCAAACGTCTCCCCGACCAGTTCCGGGTCAATCGAGTCGAGGCTGAGCCGCGGCAGGCCGCGGCCCGACTCGAGCAGGATCCCGGCGAGCGTGCGATAGAGGTCGGTGCCCTCGTGCGGCACGTACTGCAAGCGCGCTCGGAGCGAGCCGCTGGCGAGCGCGATCAGGTACGGCAGGCGGCCGGTGAAGAGGACGACGTGACTGACCACGTCCAACTCGTTCGCCAGCTCAAGGGCCTCTTCGGGCGCCTGGTAGGTGCGCGTCACGAGCGGCTCGTCCAGCTCCAGCTCATCGGCGACCTGCTGCAGCAGCGACACCGAGTCCGGGGCCCCGACGACACCGATCACGGCAAGCCGATCCGCGCAGACCCCGGCTCACGCATGCGCTGAGCGTACTTCACGGTCCCGCAGCAAGCCGATAACGTGCCTGAACCCGTCGAGCGCCTCGCGGATTGCGCCTTGGGCCACACCGGGTAGTTGGAAACGCACCAGGCACTCCGTCACGCCCAGCTGATCCTCGTACCGCCGCAGCTCCTCCGCGACGGTTTCGGGCGACCCGACCACGAAGAGATCGCGGCCCCACTCGCGCAGCGCGTCGAGCGTGTCGTCTTGCGGATAGGTCGGGTGCAATGGGCGGTAGACCTTGCCGTACTCGTGGCGGAGCCCCGGAGCGAACAGCTCCCACGCCGCGTCGTCGCTCTCCGCCACGAACGCCTCGCGGCGGAGGGGCTGCTCCGCGACCGGGGCAAGGCCGGCCTCGTCGCGCGTCTGGCCGAACAGGCGCAGCTGCTCGACGAGCCGCCCAAGCCGGTTCCCGGGCGGCATGATCCACGCGTCACCCGAGCGGGCGGCCCGCCTGACGCCCGGATCCTCGAGCGCGCCCATCCAGAACGGGATCCCGTCTGGGTTCACGGGCAGCGGCCGAACTCGCGCGCCCTCGAACGCGTAGTGACCGTCGTTGCCGATCGTCTCGCCGCTCAGCAGCCGCCTGACGATCTCGATGGAACGGCCGTAGATCGGCGCGCGCCGCCGGTAGGGGACGCCGAAGCCGTCGAACTCCGACTCGATCCAGCCAAGCCCGACGCCCAGCAGCGCGCGCCCGCCCGACATCACGTCCAGCACCGCCGCCTCCTCCGCCACCGCAACCGGGTGGTGGAGCGGCAGGATCACGATGTCGGTGCCGACGCGCATCCGCCGCGTCACCGCGGCCGCCGCGGCGGCAAGCAGCATCGGGCGGGGCAGCCAGCCGTCGTCGAGGAAGTGGTGCTCGGCGAAGACCACGGAGCTGAAGCCGTTGTCGTCCGCCCAACGGATCTCCTCGAGCCCGGCCTCGATGACACCGGCGGCCGACTCGTCGCTGGCGACCTGGAAGCTGTAGTGCAGCCCGATCTTCATCTAGCGCGGCGTCACACCGCGGCTTCGGGAGTGACGGTCGCGGCTCCCTCGCCCGTGCCCAAGCGGGCCTCCCACGACAGCGCGCGCTCGAGGAGCGAGATCGCGACGAACGCGAGTGAAGCGATCAGCACGAGCATCAGCAGGACGGCGAACAGCTCGGTCGTCCTGAGCGTCGAGTTGTAGAAGATCAGGAGGTAGCCGAGACCTTCGTTCGCGGCCACCCATTCGGCCACGATCGCACCGATAATCGCGACCGTCAGGCCGAGCTTGAGCGACGCGAAGATGTGCGGCACTGCGCTCGGCATTCGGACGTGCCGATAGATCTGCCACTGGCTGCTGTTGACCGAGCGCATCAGCGCGAGCTGCGACTTGTCCACGCTCTGAATGCCGACCAGGGTGTTGATCAGCACGGGGAAGAACACGAGCAGGGCGATGATGAGCAGCTTCGGCAGGAGCCCGACGCCGAACCAGATGATGAAGAGCGGGGCGATCGCGATCTTCGGGGTCGTCTGGGTGGCGAGCACGAGCGGATAGAGCGCGGCCCGTACCACCGGCATCAGGGCCATGATCACGGCGAGCACAAGGCCCACGATCACGCCCAAGCCGAAGCCGAGCCCGATCTCGAGCAACGTGATCTTCGAGTTGTCCATGAGCGTCGGCCACTCCTCTACGAACGTCACGGCGACGGCGGAGGGCGGCGGGAGGATGAAGGGCTTGATGTCGCCCAGCCAAACGACGAGCTCCCAGAGTCCGATGACCGCGGCCAGCACGGCGGGTGCGACGAGCGTGGATGGAAGTCGGCGCAGCTTCGAGCGGCTCATGTCGCCTCCCCTCCCTCACCGGACTCGAGGTGCTGGTTGAGCATCACGACGTAGTCGCGCATCGCCGGCGCGAAGCGCGTGTCCGCGGTCCTTGGACGGGGCAGATCGATCCGCACGTCGGCCACCACTCGCCCGGGCCGCTTGCCCATCACGATCACCCGATCCGACAGGAAGGCGGCCTCGGAAAGGCTGTGCGTCACGAAGACGACGGTCTTTCGCCGCTCGCCCCACACGCGCAGCAGCTCGAGGTTCATCTTCTGGCGCGTGATCTCGTCGAGCGCGCCGAACGGCTCGTCCATCAGCAGCAGCTGCGGGTCCAGCGCCAAGGCGCGGGCGATCGAGGCGCGCTGGCGCATCCCGCCCGATAGCTCGTGCGGGTACTTGGTGAGGAAACCATCGAGTCCCACGAGCCGTCCCAGATCCTCGATCGCCTCCGGCGCGAGCGGCCGTCTCGCGAGCTGCGACAGGAAGCGGATGTTGTCGTGGACCGACTTCCAGGGCAGCAGGACGCTGTCCTGGAAGACGACGCCGATCTGCTGGGCGGTCCGCAGCTCCCGGGCCGGGCGCCCGGCGATCGTCACCGATCCCGACGACGGTCGCAGCAAGTCGCCGATCGCGTTCAGCAGGGTCGTCTTGCCGCATCCGGAGGGACCCACGAGCGAGACGAACTCGCGGTCCGCGACCTCGAACGAGGTCGGGGCAAGCGCATGCACGTGCGTGCCGTCCAGCCCGACGTAGGTGACGCCGAGATCGCGGACCTCGATCGCGGCGCCGGCGACGTGATCGCCGACGTCGCTCGGCGCGCGACGCTGCACCTCTCGCGCAGCCGCCTCAACTGGCATCGGTCGTCTCCTCTCCACCGGTGTCATCGGGGTCCGGGCAGTGCGGCGACGGCCGGGATCAGCCGAAGTCGCACGTGCTTCGATCCGGCAGGTACTCGTTGGTGTACGCGTCGTCGAGCCCGACCTGCTCCTCCAGGATGCCGCCGTCGACGAGCACCTCCTGCAGGACGTTCCATGGCCGCGGGTCCATCCAGCCCCACACGTGCTCCTTCGTCGTGGGGCTCAGCAGGTGGGTGTGGGTCGCCTTCATGGCCAGCTCGACGTACGCCGGGTCGTCCTCGGGCACGATCGAGTCGGTCCACGTCTTCAGCATCGCGTCCTCGTCCTCGACCGCCTGCTTGTAGCCGAGACACGTCGCCGCCAGGAAGCCTCGCACCGCCTCCGGGTCGCTCTCCAGGAAGTCGCGGGTGGTGAAGACCACATGACCGAGGATGGGCCGCTCAGGTGTGCTGAAAGGGACGAAGCGGACGTCCTCGCCCTCCACCAACGAGGTGGCGAGCTGGAAGTTGTCGAAGCCGGTGCACGCGTCGGTCCTGCCGGCGAGCATCACGGTGCACTTCGCTTGGGGATCGACGTAGACGAACTCCACGGCGTCCTCGCTCTTCCCGAGGGCGGCCAGCTGCCCGGTGAGCATCGAGGGCTCGGGTCCCTCCTGCGCCGAGGACACCTTGCGCCCCTCGAGGTCCTCGAGGCTGTCGATGCCGGAGTCCGCACGAGCGATGACGCCAGTCGGCGTCGTCTGGAACTGCGCGGCCACGGCCACCAGCGGCAGGCCCTCGGCCACGCCGTTCAGGAAGGTCTCTGGGCCGGCGAAGCCGATGTTGTTGCTCCCCGCTCCCACCGTCTGCACCGAGACGGTCGAGCCCTTGACGAACTGGAACTCCACTCCCAGGCCCTCGTCCTCGTACAGCCCTTCCTCGCGGGCGAGCAGCGGCCCCGTCCAGTCGGGCAGAGGCGTCGTCCAGTTGAAGGCAACCCGAACGTCCGAGCCCTTCTCTGACCCGCTACCCGCCGACCCTGCATCTGGGGTGTCCGCTCCACAGCCGGCGACCACCAGCCCGCCCACAGTCGCCAGAGCACAGGCCCGCCACAACCACGACCGCATCTCAGCCCCCTCTCGCTCCTCGACGCCGATTTAGGACATTTTACGGACGCAAAGTCGGCTGTCAACCGCACTTCCTGACTCATACCGCTCTAGCCATGGCTGCCGGAGGTCATCGCGGGCGGCAAACCTCGTGAGTTGCGTGGCTAATTTGAGCCTCTTTGTGGTCCTCGCGTCCGTGTAAAGCCTGGCTGATCAGTCCGTATTATGACCCTAATGGCGTCGACGGCACGGGCACTCCTAGGGCCTACCTCGCGCGTCGTTGCGGGATGCGCTCGGTGGCCGGAGGAGCTGTCCACGAAGACGCGTTGGATCGATTGGACGGGACCACGTGAGTACGTTCCGGTGGTTCTCGACTTGCGCGTGATCTTTCGAGACGACCGCGTTAGCGACGTTCGTATAGGCCATGGCTGAACATCAATCGGCGGACCGCACGCGGAGGCCGGTTCCTGGCCTGGAACGGTCGCAACGAAAGGACTCGCCGGGCGCGAGCCCCGAGCGGTGCTCCCACGCACGCGAGCGGTCGCCTAGGGCTCGGTGCGATCGCTGTGCGAAGTCACTTCGGGTCGGCTGACCGGGCCTCTGCTTGTACGGGGGCTGATCGACTGCCGACAGAGCTACTCGCGCGCGAGGTCGTCCTCACTGAACTGCTCGCGCACGGGGAACCGAAAGGAGCCTCCGGTCCCCGAACCCAGCACCGCGGGCGGTTGTGCGACGGGTCAGGAACCCGGAGGCGCCGGAGGGCCAGGTATCAGCAAACGCGGTTCCAAGTGACGCCGATCCGGCGCGCTCGGACCCGGATCAGGTCCCCTCACGCGCCGCCGACCCAGACGGCCTCGCCGGCGCGGGGATCGGCGCACACCCCGCCGTGCTCGAGGCGGTCGCGCTCGTTCTCTGGTGGGCCGCCGGTCAGGGGGTGGGATGGAGCCGTGAACCTGCGGGGGGGCGGACCTGAGACGTGGCTGCCATGTCAGCGCGCGGGCGCGGTCTGTCCGTGCGTCAGACCCGCCTACGATCGCCATGAGGGCGACTCCGCGTGCGTCATCGCGCGAGACGCGATTGCGGCCCTGACGCGGCCGCCGTGCTCGTGGCGTGACGAGGCGACTGGGAGCCGACGGCATGAGCGCTGCTGCATCGTCGCCTTCCGTGGACGGGCTCATGGCGTAGCGGGCGGCTCTGGGTGCGGCGCCGAGGTCGGTGAGCCGGCGTCGGTGCGCAGCAGCCCTTCGATGAGGAAGCGGACGAGGCGCTCGACGCGCTGTGCGTCGGTCGCTTGCCCCTGGGTCGTGACGCGGAGGCCTTCGAGCCAGATCATGGCGTAGGTCGCGTCGGCGACGTCGCGGACGTTCACGCCGGGTCGGACGGCGTGGTCGTCGGCGTGCCGTTGGAGGATCTGCTCGATGGCGTCGGGCATGGCCATGCCGTGCGCGACGCCGATCGCGCGGAGATTCTCGGGGCCGAAAAGGGTCTCGCGCTGATAGGCGGTGATGTTCTCGGGCTGTTCCTCGCCTGCCTGAGCCAGCGGAGCGATCAGGGCGACGATCGCGTCGGCCGGGTCGGCTCCGCTCTCGGCGGCGGCGACGCCATGTCGGATGCCGTCGCTGACTTTGCGGTTCATGACCTCGACAAACAGGTCGGCCTTGGTCGGGAAATAGCGAAACAGCGTGCCGGTGCCGACGTCGGCGGCGTCCGCGATCTCCTGCGTGGTCACGGCGGAATAGCCGCGGCGTGCGAACAGCTCGGAGGCGGCCGAGGGAATCACCGCGATCCACGCGGAGGAGACGCAGGCCCCCGAACCGTTCATCCGCGTCGTGTTCACGCCCATCCCCCAGCAGTTCGGGTACACGGCCGGCGTGCGCGCTCCCTCGGTGATCGTCCACGCCGGCATCCGCTCCGGCCGCTCGGACATCACCCGCCACGCCATCATGCACCGGATCCACGACCTCATCCGCGATGTCACCGGAATCGCGGCCGGCCAGATCGTGATCGCGACAGGCGACCACAACTCCAACAACCTCATGGAGGCCGGCTTGATCATGCCCCAGGCCAACCCCGAGGACGAGGCCTCCTGGTTCAAGAAGCTCGAGCACGCCGGCTCGATCGAGGAGTCTCGCGCCGTCGACTGACCGGCCGTTGGCCGCCATCCCGCGGCCCCCTTAGCGCCGCGGGACCGCGTCGCGAGGGCTTGGACGCCGAGATCGCGCGGGATGTGGAAGCTGCGCTTGAGCGGCTGCGCGCGAGCGCGAAGCAGGCGTGGTGCCGCCGCGCGGCCCGATCTCTCCGTGGCATGCGACTGTCAAGGCCGGTCGAAAATGTGGGCTGGACGCCGGTCGAGAACTGGGCCACCGATTGATGGTCTTGGTGGTGTGCCGGGCCGGCGAAGCCGGTCCGGCCCTAGGCCCGTAGGGCCTGTGAACGCGCTCATCCTGCTCGCACTCGGCATCGACCCGGAAGTGGCCGTCGCGGCGGCGAATGCAGCGCTTCGCCGTCAGCGGAGGTACCGCACCCGTGTACGCGCCCGACGCCACGGGCATCAGGTCCGAGGTGTCCGACGATCGCGAAGCCGGCTCGCTGCCGTCGTTCAGCATTGCCTGGACGACGGGAGAGAAATGCGTGCGCGTCGTGCTCAGCGGCGATCTGGACATGCCGGCGAGCCTCCGCCTCGAGCGCGCCGTCGATCGGGCACTTCAGCATGAGGGCGTACGCCAGCTGGTGTTCGACTTGAGGCACGTCGAGTTCATGGACTCTGCAGGTTTAGGCGCACTTCTGTCCATCCGCGAGCGATCCCAGAGCCTCGACGTCGAGATGTCGCTCGCGAATGTGTCACCGATCGTCGGCCGAGTGTTGGACGTCACCGGTACTCGCGCGACGTTTCGATAGCCGCTACCTACGGCGGGGTCTTGCAAGCTTCCAATAGGCTTTCGACATGGAGACCGCTCGGTGACGTCCGGGCCGGCCGGGCCGGACTACCGCCCGTTCGAGTGTTGAGTTGAAGCTCGCGCACAGGCGATGATCGTCTTGCCGGATGGCGAGCTCGACATCGAGTCGGTCACCATGTTCGAGGCGAGGCTGGCGACCGCGGCGGCGAGCGAAGGCGTGGAGCGCGTGGTGCTCGACCTGCGCAGCGTGACCTTCATCGACTCGTCCGGCCTTCGCGCGATCCTCGGCGGATTGCGCTCGCTCGAGCCGTCGTCGAGGCTGGAGGTGGTGCCGGGCAGCGAATCGGTGATGAGAATCTTCGAGGTCGCCGGCGTGATGGACGAGCTGCCCGTCGTTCACGCTGACGGCACTCCGTAGTTCAGTCAGCGATCCGAACGTGCAGGAAGACGTCGGTCTGCGACGCATAGCTGGTGATCTCCACGATGTCGCAGAGCTGGTGGGCCAGCCAGAGGCCGCGGCCGCCGGCGCGATCGCCGAGCGGCGGTAGGTACCCCGTCAAGGGATCGGCCGGTCCGGCGCCACCGTCGCGGATCTGGACGATCAGATCGCCGTCCTGCTGGTAGCTGCAGAGCGCGCGAGGGGCCCCTCCGTGAATGAACGCGTTTGCGGCGATCTCGCTGACCGCGATGGTGAGATCTTCAATCGCGTGCGCGGACAAACCGGCAGAAGCGGCGCGCGCCCGGACGATCGAGCGGACGCCGGCGAGGTCGTCGGGATGCTCGAGTCGGTGGTGCTCGGCGCCCGGCGGCGCCGGCTCCGCGCGGGCGAAGGCTCGGACGAACGACCGCGGATCCTCGAAACGCCGGCTCGGGCCGGCATGCCCGCGTTCGGCGACCCGTGGATGGGCCCTTCGGGCAGCGTCGAGTATCTCGTCGGGAAGTCGAGCCGCGTCATACGGGCAGAGGATTGCCGCGTCGAAGTCCCGGTACAGCTCGTTCGACGCGGCCTCGTAGCACATATACGCGCGCGCATCTGCTCGCGCCCGCGCACCTAGCGCGCTCTCGGCGACAAGCCGGATGCGACCCTGACCGGGCCTGCCATGCCGTTCGAGCTGAGAATGGATCGCCGTCAGCATCGACCCGTGTCGCTCGTACAGTCCCGCCGAGTCGACGAAGTCGATCCGGTCGGCGACTCGACCCAGCGCCTCGCGAAGCCACGCTGCCTTGTCGTGGGCGACGGCCACCATCAGCCGATCGCCGTTCGCAGCGCCGTCGCTCAGGAACCCGCTGATCGGATCAACGAACCCATCGCGGTCCTCGTAGAAGAGCGCCGTGTGCTCCGTGTCGTGATGTTCGCCGAGCCGATGCAACCGCGTCCGTCCCGTCTCGAGCCACCCGACCTCCCGCCACTGCAGGTGTGCCTCGCAACGTCGCGCCGAGGCACCCGCCCGCGTACTCAGCGAGAGATCGCCTCGACCAGATCGGCCACCTTAGATTCGTCGTAGTTGCGGGCGACGTCCGCCTGGGCGACGATGCCGACCAGCTCGCGGCCGTCGATGACCGGGAGGCGTCGCGCCTGATGCTCAGCCATTGCGCGCAGCGCCTCCTCAATCGAGTCGTCCACGCCGATTGTCACGGTCTTGCCGTCCCCCTGCGAGACCTCGGCGACGCTCGTGCTCCCCGGCTCTTGCCGACCGCCGGGACCTTCACGACGATGTCGCGGTCGCTGATCATTCCCTTCAAGCGGTTTGTCGTCGCCGCAGATCGGCAGGGCCACCCACGGCGAGCTCAGCGAGACGCCTCGCCGCATCAGCAGCGAGTCGCGCTCGCCGACGCACGTGCAGTCAGGACTCATGGTGTCGCGGCCGTCTTGGTCACGGCTGTCTCCTGTGTCGGGTCGCAGCACGCGTACCCGAGGCCCACGGGACTACTGCCGCCACTCGTACGAACAAAGACGGGCGCCTTGGCGAGCGTCAGCTCGCCCGGTCCGGATACGAAACATCGACGGAGTCGCCACCCCTGAGCGTCGTGTACCGGCCGTTATGGCAGCTCGGGCACGGGTAGGTGTCGGTCGAGCCGACCTGCAACGTCACGCATCGCGGGGATGTACCCGCCCGAGCGGGTGCAGATCCGCGCCGCACGTGGTCGTCAGCGTCACCTTCAGAATCGCGTCGTGCGGGTTGACGATGTGTGGGTCGTGCCTCGTGACGGCCGCGCGCTCAATCCACGGCAGAAAGGCTGCGACTCCTGACTGTCCTCCAAGACCTCCGCAGGCATACGACCGCTGTGGGACCGGGATCGTGCCGACGCGATCCTCACGATCACTGCGCGATCGTTCTCGGCGCGGGCACTTCGGATGCGCGAAGTCCGGAGTTCGCGGCGCGTCTGCTTGGCGCGAAGCGGTCCTTCAGCCGCCGGAGAGGCAGACGAACCACGACCACCTCGAGAGCGTGGCGATCGATCGCGCCGCCGAACGTCATCCGCGTATCAGCCGCGGGCCGCCGTACTCGTCTACGGCAACCTCCCGCCGGCGCGACTCCGGTTTGGTGCCCGGTTCGCCGATCGTCGCCTGAGACGACGTGTCTCCCGAGAGCGAGCGCTCCCCGACTAGCATCCCGACAGCATGGATGATCGACGACCGCGCGACCGGCCTCGGTAGCGATGCTCGCGCTGCTCAGCGTTGCTGCGCTCGCCTCGTCGCTGGTGGCGGTCGCGACGATCGGGGCAGACCGGTGGGGCCACGCCGTCGGCGGCGTGTTGAGCGCGTTCCCGCTCATCGTCGGGCCGGTGCTGTTGCTGGCCGCGCATCATCACGGGGAGTCGTTCGCCGCCAAGACGGCCGCGGCGACACTGCTGGGCATGGTCTCCGTCGCGGCGTTCGCACTCGCCTATACCCGGTCGGCGGTGCGCTGGAGCTGGCTCCCGAGCCTGCTGATCGCGTGGGCGGCGGCCGCCGCGATGGGCGTGGCTGCCGGGAGCGCAAGCGTGGGGATCGCGGCCGCGACATTGCTCGCGTGTCTCGCGATCCTCGGCGCCGGAGCGGGCGTGCCGCGGCCCCCACAAGGATTCCTGGTCGCGCGCGCGGCGCCGAACTGGGATCTCCCTGCGCGCATGAGCATCACGGCGCTCATGATCGTGATCCTCACGCTAGCCGCCGATCAGTTCGGCCCGGTCGTCGCCGGCGTACTCTCCGGACTGCCGGTCCT
>Ga0190265_10002140_pt1 | contig 13157 bp, 15 predicted proteins | sample Popmic124T_FD_133135 | JGI IMG/M metagenome (GOLD analysis project Ga0190265, IMG submission 133135) | Populus adjacent soil microbial communities from riparian zone of Indian Creek, Utah, USA - 124 T | ecosystem: Environmental > Terrestrial > Soil > Riparian zone | place: USA: Utah | collected... | reverse complement strand
TCATCAGTCGTGCACCCGGACGAGCCACCAGCGGTTGCCGGCGGCGTCCCAGGACAGGTCGTACACCCCGGCTAAGCTCGTCCGGGACCGCCCGGCCCGCACCGCCTCGACCCGCCACACCTCCTGGGTGGAGACCAGCTCGGCGGAGGCCCCGCCGGCGGCGGTGTCCTGCCGCCACCACGGAGCGGTCTCGACCCACGAGTCGAGCAGCTCCCCCACGAGGTACCGGGACTGTCCGCGCCAGAACTGCACCGGGCCCAGCGGTCCCCGCTCGACCTGGACCTCCTCGCCGACCCGTCCCGCGAGCTCACCGAGCACCCGGCTCATGACAGCCTCCCCACCTCCGGCCACACCACGCGCCGCCCCCTGCCGCCGTCCGGGCGGGGAAGGCCGGGGGACGAGCGGAGGAGCGATGCCGTTCGAACGCTTGTTCGAACACGCCCAGTAGACCGGAGCCGCTCCCGGCCGTCAAGACGGACCCGCCGTGTCGCCCCACGTCACCGACCCCGACCGCCGCACCGGCCACGGCGGCACGCTCCCCGGCCCGGTGGCAGGATCGGCCCATGCTTCCGCCGACCCCCGACTCCGAGCCGGAACACCCCCGGGTCGCCGAGGTCGCGCGCCTCCTGCGCGCGGCGGGGGCCGCCGGCACCGTCCACCACCTGCCCGACAGCGCCCGCACCGCCGCCGCGGCCGCGGCCCAGCTCGGCGTGCCGGTGGGGGCGATCGCGAACAGCCTGGTGTTCGACGTCGACGGCGACCCGCTGCTGGTGATGACCAGCGGCGCCCACCGGGTCGACGAGACCCAGGTCGCCGCGCTCCTCGGCGTCCCCCGGATCGGCCGCGCGACGCCGGAGTTCGTCCGCCGGCACACCGGCCAGGCCATCGGCGGCGTCGCCCCGATCGGCCACCCCGACCCGATCGGCACCCTCGTCGACGTCGAGCTGGCCCGCTACGCACAGGTCTGGGCCGCCGCCGGGCATCCCCGCACCGTCTTCCCCACGACCTACGACGAGCTGCTCCGCCTCACCGCGGGAACGGCGGCCGAGGTCGGCCCCGGCCCCTCGGACGCAGCGGTGACGGCATCGACCCCCGAGGCGGCCGCCCGATGACCGACACCCGTCCCGCCACCCGCGTCATCGAGCTGCCGACGCCGTGGCTGCGCGAGCACATGCACGAGGCGCTGATCATCTACGGCCTGGCGATGGGGTACGACTCCGCCGTCGTCGCGGGCCGGTACGGCTACGCGATCCAGCACACCGAGCGTCCCGGCTTCCGCGCCGTCGGCGCCTTCGCCGAGACCGGGGCGGGTGGGGGCGAGACAGCCGAGCAGCTGGTCGGCTTCGGCTACGGCTACGTCGTCGCGCCGGGACAGTGGTGGCACGACCAGGTCCGCGCCGCCCTCGACCGGCGGACGGCGAAGAAGTGGCTGCCCGACGCCTTCGAGGTCTGCGAGCTGCACGTGCACCCCGACCACCAGAGCCGCGGCCTGGGCCGGCGGCTGCTGCACGCCCTCGTGGCCGACGTCCCGCAGCCCACCGCACTGCTCTCGACGCCCGACTCCGACACCAAGGCCTTCCGGCTGTACCACGCCGACGGCTTCGTCGACCTGGCGCGCGGCTACCACTTCCCCGGCGACTCCCGGCCGTTCGCCATCCTCGGCGCCCGCCTCCCGCTGCATCCGCAGGACCGCGACCCGGCGAACATCCGAGTGTGAGCACCCCTCCCCCGGTCACCGGCGCCCGTGCCGACGTGGTGGTCGTCGGCTCGGGCCACAACGGCCTCGTCGCCGCCTGCTACCTCGCCCGCGAGGGCCTGACTGTGGAGGTCGTGGAGTCGGACACGGTCCTCGGCGGGGCGGTCTCGACCGTCGAGCGCTGGCCCGGCGTCCTCGTCGACCGGGGCTCCAGCGCGCACGTGATCATCCGGCAGAGCGGCATCGTGGAGGAGCTGGACCTGGCCGCCCACGGCCTGCGCTACGTCGACTGCGACCCGTGGGGCTTCGCGCCCGCGCCGTCCCCCGGCGCCCCCGGGCCCGACGGCCGTCCGCTCGTGTTCTCCGTCGACCTGGACGCCACCTGCGCCTCCATCGCCGAGGCCTGCGGCCCCGAGGACGCCGCCGCCTACCGCCGGTTCGTCGGGGTGTGGGGCCCGCGCAGCCGCGCGGTCGTCGCCTCCTTCGGCCGGCGCCCCACCCCGGGCGGGCTGATCCGCTCCTTCTGGCCGCTCGGGGCACCCGTGGACGGGCAGCCCCGCACCCCCGGCGGCGAGCTGGCGGTCGACTTCCTCGGCTCCGGCGACGCGCTGCTCGACCGCTGGTTCGGCAGCGAGCGGCTCAAGGCCGCGCTGGCCTGGTTCGGCGCCCAGTCCGGCCCGCCCATGTCCGAACCGGGCACCGCGGCGATGGTCGCGTGGGTGGCGCTGCTGCACGACGTCCCGCCCGGCCACCCGGTCGGCGGCTCCGGCGGGCTCACCGCGGCGCTGCGCCGCCGGCTGGAGGCCGACGGCGGACGGGTGGTGCTCGGCGACGGCGCCGCCCGGCTGCTCACCGGCGACGACGGCGCCGGCGGGCGGCGGATCACCGGCGTCGAGACCGTCAGCGGCCGGCGGGTGCACGCGGACGCCGTCGTCGCGGCCTGCCACGTCGACGTGACCCGGCGCCTGGCCGGGGACGCCGCGCCGCCCGCCCTCGCCGACGCCGACCCGCCGCTCGGCAACGGCTTCGGCCTGGTCGTGCGGGCCCTGACCGACGCACCGCCTGCGTACCCCGGCGTCGACCCCGCGCAGGCGCTCCAGGGCCTCCAGCTGCTCTGCACCGACCGCGCCGACCTCGCAGCGGCGCACGGCGACTGGGCCGCCGGCCGGCTGCCGCGCGCCCCGGTCCCGCTGGCGATGTGCTTCTCGGCGAGCGACGACACCCTGGCGCCGCCGGGGCAGCACGTCGTCACGGTCTGGGGGCAGTGGTACCCGTACGCGCTCGCGGACGGCGCCGACTGGGACGACCTCGCCGACAGCGAGGCGCAGCGGCTGGTGGCGGCGGTCGACCGCTACGCGCCCGGCTTCGCCGCGTCGGTCCGCGAGCTGCACATCCAGACGCCGCTGGCGCTCGAGCGGGAACTGTCGCTGCTCCGTGGCAACGTCATGCACGTGGAGATGGGCCTGGCCAGCATGTTCGCCTTCCGGCCCACCCCCGCGCTGTCGGGCTACACCGTCCCGGGCCTGCCGGGCCTCTACCTGGCGGGTGCCTCGACGCATCCGGGCGGCGGCGTCTCCGGCAACTCCGGGCGGACGTCGGCCCGCGTGCTCCTGGCCGACCGGCGCGGCCCCGCGCGCGCCAGGGCCGGCCTGGGCCGGACCGTCCGCCGCGTGGCGGCACGGCTGCGGCGGGCACCGGCATGACGACGGCCGTCGCCGCGGAGCAGGGCGCGCCTCCCGTCGCCCGGGCGCTGCCGCTGCTCCTCGCCGGGGCGCTGGTCCTCACCGCGATCGCCTATCCGCTCACCTCCGGCGCCGCCCGCGACACGGTGAGCTGGACGATCGTCGTCCTCGGCTCGCTGCTGTCCGTGGTCCACGCCGGCCTCAGCCGCGGCGTCCGCACGGCGGCGGGCCTGCTGCTGCTGGTGGCCGTCTCGGCGATCGGCTTCGAGTCCCTCGGGCTGGCCACGGGCTTCCCCTACGGCAGCTACGAGTACAGCGACGTGCTCGGTCCGACCCTGCTGGGCGTGCCGTTCCTCGTCCCGCTGGCCTGGCTGATGATGGCCTGGCCGAGCTGGGTGCTGGCCGACCTGCTCGCGGCACCGGTGCGCCCGGCCCGGCGCGCCGCCGTCCGCATCGGAGCTGCCGCCGCGGTCTTCGCCGCCTGGGACGTCGTCCTCGACCCGCAGATGGTGCAGGCCGGCTACTGGACCTGGACCCATCCGCAACCGGGCCTGCCGGGCATCGACACGGTGCCGCTGACCAACCTGGCCGGCTGGCTGCTCGCCGGGCTCGTGCTGATGGCGCTGCTGGACCTGCTCGTGGCGCGCACGTCGGTCCCGGACGCCCCCCGGATCGGGAGCGCGGCGCCGCTGCTGGCGCTGGGCTGGATGACGCTCGGCGGGGCGCTCGCCCACGCCGGCTGGCTCGGGCTGCCGGGCTCGGCGGCCTGGGGTGCCGCCCTCTTCCTGCCCGTGCTCGCCGTCCTGCTGCTGCGGTACCGCCGGGACGCCGCGGGGCGCGGGTGAGCGGACGGCCCGTCCGCGCGCTCGCCGGGCTGTCGGTGCTGGGCGCGCTCCACGCCGCGCTCAACGTCGCGCTGCTCCGCCGGCCGCCCGCCGACCCGCCACCGGTCGGCAGGCCGGTCACCGTCGTCGTCCCGGCCCGCGACGAGGAGGACCAGATCGGCGGGTGCCTCGACGCCCTGCTCGACCAGCGGGGCGTGCCCGACTTGCGGATCGTCGTCGTGGACGACGGCTCGACGGACGGCACCGCGGACGTCGTCTCCGCCGTGACCGACCCCCGCGTGCGGCTGGTGCGGGCGCCCGCTCCCCCGCGCGGCTGGCTGGGCAAGCCGCACGCCTGCGCGACCGGCGCCGCCGCGGCCGACGACGGCGTCCTGGTCTTCGTCGACGCCGACGTCCGGCTCTTCCCCGACGCCGTCGCGGGCGCGGTCGCCGTGCTGGACGAGCGGGGCCTCGACCTGGTCTCCCCGTGGCCCCGGCCGGTGGCGCGCGGCATCGCGGAGCGGCTCGTGCAGCCGCTGGCGCCGTGGCTGTGGGCGACGACGCTGCCGCTCCGGCTCGCCGAGCGGTCCGGGCGCCCGTCCCTGGCCGCCGCGAACGGCCAGTTCCTCGTGCTGACCACGCGTGGCTACCGGCGGGCCGGCGGCCACGCGGCGGTGCGCGGCGAGGTCCTCGAGGACATCGCGCTGCTGCGCGCGGTCAAGCGCGCCGGGGGCCGCGGGGTCCCGATCGACGGCTCGCGGCTGGCCGCCTGCCGGATGTACGACGGGTGGCCGGCGTTGCGGGACGGCTACGCCAAGTCGCTGTGGGCGGCGGTCGGCGGGAACCCTGTCGCCAGCGCGACGGCGGCCGCGGGGCTCACCGCCGTCTGGGTGGTCCCGGCCCTCGCGGCGCTGCGCGGCTCGCGGGCGGGGCTGGCCGGCTGGCTGGCGGGTGCCGCCGGCCGCGCGGTCGTCGCCGCCGCGACCGGCAGCCGGGTGTGGCCCGACGCGCTCGCCCACCCGCTGTCGGTGCTGGTGTTCGACGTCCTGATGGTCCGGTCGGTGGCGGGCCACCGGCGCGGCACGCTCACCTGGCGGGATCGGCGTCTTCCTGCCGCTCCCGGGGAGCAGCCGGCCCGGTAGCGACCTCGCGGACGATCTCGCGGGCAGCCGCCCGGCCCTCGGGCGCGGGCACCAGCGGGTAGACGTGCACCGCCCCCTCGCAGACGGCGAGGCGCAGCGGAGCGCCCTCCGCGGTGGCCCGCTCGGCCAGGAGCAGGGAGTCGGGCAGGCAGATGTCCCGGGTGCCGACGTAGACGTCGATCGGGGCGAGCCCGGCGAGCGGTCCGTTCAGCGGGCTGAGCCGCGGGTCGGTCGGGTCGTCCCCGCCCGCCCAGGCCGACGCCGCCGCGCGCAGGCCGGCCCGGCTGAGCCACGGGTCGCGGGCCTCGACGCGCGGGATGTCCGGATTGCCCATCGTCAGGTCGAGCCACGGGGCGATGAGGATCAGGCGCCGCGGCTGCGGCAGGCCGGCCTCGTCGAGCACGCGGGCCAGGCCGAGGGCCAGACCACCGCCGGCGGAGTCGCCGGCGACCGTGACGGCGTCGGCGCCGACCTCGGCGACCAGCTCCCGGTAGACGGCCGTCACGAACGGATAGGCGTCCCGGTAGGTGTGCTCGGGGGCGAGGCCGTAGCTCGGCACCTCGACCCGCACGCCGGCGTCGGCCATCCGCGAGACCAACGCCCAGTGCTGCGGCGAGATCTCGCTGATGTACGCGCCGCCGTGCAGGTAGATCGCGGCCCGCTCGGCGCCACCGCCGCGTGGGGCCACCGTGTGGCAGTCGAACCCACCGATCCGCCGGGTGCTCACCGCGTGCCGGGCGCGCAGCCGGGCCGGTGGCGCCGAGGGGCCCTTCGGCTCCGCGACCCGGGCGCGGCCGCGGTCGGCCGTGGCCATCCGCGGCTTGTAGGCCAGGCGCACGAACGCCGCGACGACCCTCATCTGCAGGCTCATGCCCCACCTCTCCCGGACCGCCGCGCTCCGCGGCCCGGTCACCATAGGTGGCCGCGCGAACCCCGCGCGTGCCGGTGCGGGCCGGTCCGGCGACGATGGGCCGGTGAGCGACCGCGTGCAGTTCGACCCCTCGGCGATGGACAAGGGCACGTTCTACCGCGTGCTGAACTCCGTCGTCGTCCCCCGGCCCATCGCATGGGTGTGCAGCCGGTCGGCCGAGGGGGTGCTCAACCTGGCGCCGCACTCCTTCTACACGGTGGCCTGCGTCGACCCGCCCGTCGTCCAGTTCACGTCGGTGGGCCGGAAGGACTCGCTCCGCAACGTCGAGGCGACCGGCGAGTTCACCGTCAGCCTGACCCCGGAGGCGTTGTTCGAGCAGATCAACGCCACGGGCACCGACTTCCCCGCCGGCGTCAGCGAGGCGGAGGAGGCCGGTGTCCGCCTGGAGGACAGCGACCGGGTGGGCGTGCCGCGCGTGGCGGAGTCACCGGTGTCGGTCGAGTGCACGCTGCACTCGACCGTGCGCCTGGGCGACAGCACGGTGGTGTTCGGCCGGGTCCGCCTGATCAGCGTGTGGGAGAGCGCGGTGCGCGACGGCCGGCCCCGCATCGAGCACCTGCAGCCCCTGGCGCGGCTCGGGGGCAACGAGTGGTCGACCATCGGCGAGATCAAGGAGATCCCGCGGATCCCCTACCGCCACTGGGCGGAGGACCCGACCATCGGGGAACGGGTGCGCGGGGACTGACGGTGGACCCGGCGCGGGGCCGGAGGCTCCCGCCGGGTCCACACGGACACGCTCGTCGCAGCCGGGGGACGGCTCCTGGCCGCGGTGTCGTCCGGAGGACGACAGGTCACATGGTCACGGCAGGTGGTCGGCGACCTCGTTCGCGGCGTCGTCGCCGAAGGCCTCGGCGAACCGGCCGAGGAAGCTCGTCTTGGGCAGGTCGTACTCCTGGGTGCCGATCACCTCGACCGCGGCGGTCGCGACGGCGGAGCCGAGCTGCGTGGCGCGCTCGAGGCCCAGCCCCCACACCCGGCCCGCGATGAACCCCGCGCGGAGGGCGTCGCCGCCGCCGGTGGGCTCCACCGGCTTCGTCTCCGGGACGGCGATCACCGAGATCGGCTCGGCGCCGGCCTGGCGCACCAGGACGCCGTCGGCGGCCCGGGTCGTGATCCAGGTGCCGACGCGCGCGAGCACCTCGCCCTCGTTCCAGCCCGTCTTCTGCTGGAGCAGGTGGGACTCGTACTCGTTGGTGAAGAGCAGGTCCGCGCCGTCGACCAGGTCGCGGATCATCTCGCCGTCGGCCCAGGCCAGTTGCTGGCTCGGGTCGGCGGCGAACCGGTAGCCGCGCTGCCGGCACTCCTCCGTGTGCCGCACCATCGCCTTGGGGTCGTTCGGGCCGACCACCACCAGGTCCAGCCCGCCGACCCGGTCGGCGACGGGGCCGAGCTCGATGCCGCCCGCCTCGGACATCGCGCCCGAGTAGAACGAGGCGATCTGGTTGTTCGCGGCGTCGGTGGTGCAGACGAACCGCGCGGTGTGCTTGAGCTCCGACCAGTGGACGCTGCGGGTGTCCACACCGTGCCGGGTCAGCCAGGCGTCGTACTCGGCGAAGTCGCTGCCGACCGACCCGACGAGGACCGGCTGCAGCCCCAGCAGCCCGAGCCCGTAGGCCATGTTCGCGCCGGCCCCGCCACGGTGCTGCACGAGGTCGTCGACCAGGAAGGAGAGCGACACGTTCTCCATCTGGCCTTCGACGAACTGCTCGGCGAACTTGCCCGGGAAGGTCATCAGGTGGTCGGTGGCGATGGAGCCGGTGACGACGACGGACACGGAGAGCTCCTGGGTGCTGGATCGGCGGGACGACCGCACGATGACGTGGTCTGCCGCTGAGCAGGGCAACTGCATACCTTAGGAGCCCCGTCACCGGGCGGCTCGACGGCGTCAGTCGGTGAGCATCCGGCGCAGCGAGAAGCCGAGCTGCACGACGGCGACCGCGCCCAGGGCCGCGCCGACGGCGGCACCGGCGGTGACCACCGGGTCGACAACGTCCAGGCCGGCCACCACCCCGGCACCCCCGAGGGTCATCCCGGTCATCGCGACGCGGGTGGGCCGCTCCCAGACCGACAGCAGCCCGGTCTCCGCGACCCCTGCCTGGCCCGCCCGCGCCCGCAGGTAGTCGGGGAGCCAGCACAGGGCGCCGAAGGCGACGGCCAGCCAGCCGGGCGCTCCGGCCACCCACAGCGAGGCGGCGTACGCGACCTCGCTCAGCCGGTCGACGACGGAGTCGAGGACGAACCCCCGCCGGGAAGCACGGCCCGTGCCGATCGCGAGCGCCCCGTCGAGGGAGTCGAGCAGTCCCGACAGACCGACCAGCAGCCCGGCCCCGATCAGCCAGGCCCCGCCGGCGCCCGCCACCGGGACGGCGGCGACGGCGACCAGCAGCCCGAGCGCGGTGGCCGCCAGCGGGGACATCCCCGCGAGGGGCAGCGCCAGCGTCCAGGCGGCGGTCAGCCAGCCGCGGACCAGCGCGCTGTCCGTCGGGGTGTTCCCGTGCCAGCGCGACCAGGCGGCCAGGTACTCGTCCCGGCTCAGCACCGCGCCTCCTCGCGTCCGCGGCCGTCGGGGCCACGGAGCGGTGGCGGAGACGGCGACAGCAGGGACAGTAGGTGCATGCTGGCCGGCCTCGCTCCCGCGCGGCGCCGTGTCGTCCTGGCTCTGGTCGCGCTGCTGGTGGCAGGCGCGGCGGCGCTCACCGGGGTGCTGCTGGCGCGGTCGTCGGACCAGGTCACCGGTCCGGTGGCCCAGGACCGCCCCGGGCCGGTGCTGCTGATCCCCGGGTACGGCGGGGGCACCGGATCCCTCCGGCCGCTGGCCGACCAGCTGATCGCCTCGGGGCGCGACGTCACCGTGGTGACCCTCCCGGGGAACGGCACCGGCGACCTGGCCGCGTCCGCCGGGGCCCTCGACGCTGCCGTGGACGCCGCGCTGGAGCGGACCGGCGAGCAGACCGTGGACCTCGTGGGCTACTCGGCCGGTGGCCTGGTCGCCCGGCTCTGGGTGGCCGACGGCCACGCCGGGTCGGTGCGCAGGGTGGTGACCCTCGGCTCCCCGCACCACGGGACGTCGATCGCCGACCTGGCGACGGCCTTCGCGTCCGGCGAGTGCCCGGTGGGGTGCCGGCAGATGGCCACCGACAGCGCCCTGCTGGCAGAGCTCAACAGCGGGGACGAGACACCCGCGGGACCGACGTGGGTCTCGATCTGGACCACCCAGGACGAGACGGTCACCCCGCCGGACTCGGCGCGGCTGGACGGCGCCCTCAACCTGCCCGTGCAGTCGGTCTGCTCCTCGGCCCGCGTGGGCCACGGCGAGCTCCCGCGCGACCCGCTGGTGCGCGCCGTGGTGCTCGCCGAACTGGGCGCGGGCGAGCCGGTGCCCCTCGGCCCCGCGGACTGCGCCCGGCTCGGCGGCTGACGGTCAGCTCGTGACGTCCTTGGTGGTGAAGTTCGCCCACGCCGCCGCCAGGAGCACGCCGACGTAGACGCCCTGCAACGCCAGACCGCGGACGATGTCGCGCCAGAGGATCGGGTCGCGGAAGAGGTCGACGAACGCCAGCCAGTAACGGGTCGGCAGGTACGGGGCGATCGGCGAGGCGGCGTCCAGCGTGAACAGCAGGGACGACGCGACGAGCACCGCCAGGGCACCCATCGTCGCGCCGAGCGGGGAGTCGGTGAACGTCGAGAAGAACAGCGCGAAGGCGGCGACCCCGAGCATCGACACCGCCACGTAGCCGATCGCCAGCATCGTGCGCCCACCGATCTCGGCGGGGGTCAGCGAGGTGCCCGAGACGGACGTCCCCGCGATCGGCTCGGCGTCGAACAACGCCGTCCCGAGGACGTATCCCACGCCCGCGACGATCAGCACGGTCACCAGCACGAAGGCCATGACCGCGACGAGCTTGGCCACGAGCAGCCTCGTCCGCCCGGCGGGCCGCGCGAGGAGATAGCGCAGGGTCCCGGCCTGCGCCTCGCCCGCGACAGCGTCGCCGGCGACCACGGCGACGGCGATCGGGAGGAACAGCGGCAGCACGATGGCCAGCGCGGCCAGCGGGTACAGCGTGCCGTTGCGCAGGACGGCGGAGAGGAACGGCGGCCCCTCCCCGGGGCGGGGGGCCAGATCGGTGAGGACCAGCAGCACCGCGACCAGGATCGGCAGCGCGTTGAGGACGGCGATCGTCGCCCAGGTGCGCGGCCGCTGGAACATCTTGCGCAGCTCGACGCCGATCACCGGATCGACCCCCGGTCGGGCCCGGTCCCCGCGGCGGCCAGGACCACCTCCTCCGGCGTCGGTCGCTCCAGCGCGAGCCCGGCCACCGGCACCCCGGCGGAGACCAGGCGGGCGTTGATGGCGACCGGGTCGTCCCCGCGGACCACCACCCGGTGCCCGTCGATCGCGAGGACGCGCCCGTCGAGCACCGCGCGCACCCGCTCCGGCTCGGGGCTGTGCACGACGGTCGATCCCGTGGGCGCGGTCAGGGTCGCCAGCCGGTCCTGCAGCACCAGCCGGCCGCGGTCGAGCACGCCGACGCGGGTGCACAGCTGCTCCACCTCGGCCAGCAGGTGGCTGGAGAGGAAGACCGTCGTCCCACCGCGGTTGAGGTCCAGGAGCAGCTCCCGGATCTCGGTGATGCCCTGCGGGTCGAGGCCGTTCGTGGGCTCGTCCAGCACGAGCAGCTCAGGACGGCGCAGGAGGGCGCCCGCGAGCCCGAGCCGCTGGCGCATGCCGAGCGAGTAGTTCTTGACCGGCCGCCGCCCCACGCCGCCCAGACCCACCTGCTCCAGCGCCTCGGCGACCCGCTGCGTGCGCGTGCGCCGGGCACCTCCCCGCCCCGAGGCGTCGAGGAGCGAGAGGTTCTCGCGGCCGGAGAGGTGCCCGTAGTGGGCCGGGCCCTCGATGAGCGCGCCCACCCGGGGCAGCACCCGCCGTCCTCCGCGCGGCATCCGTTCGCCCAGCAGCTCGATCTCGCCGCTGGTCGGCAGGACCAGGCCGAGGAGCATGCGGACGGTGGTCGTCTTGCCCGACCCGTTGGCTCCGAGGAAGCCGTAGACATCGCCGGCCCGGACGTCGAGGTCGATGCCGTCGACGGCGCGCAGCCGCCCGTACTGCTTGATGAGGGCACGCGTGGTGAGGACGGGGCCGCTCACCGCGCGCCCTCGAGGTCGGGAAGCTCCGAGGCGGCCACCGCGAGGGCGTCCAGGTCCACCGTGCCGGTGAGCACGTACGACCCGCCGGCCTGCTGCCGGAGGACCATGAGCCCGACCGGACCGGCCGCGGCCCGCAGGCCGGCGTCGTCGTCGACGGCGTCCGGGCTGGCGGCGAGCGTGTTCGCCAGGGCAGCCGCCAGCCGGCCCGGCACGGGCGCGACCGCCAGGAGGGTGATCCCCCGCCCGTACAGGGCGATGCCCGCCGGGACGCCGTCCCCCGTGCGGCGCGGCAGACCCGCGAGCGTGTCCGGCAGTGCGGCCGGCCGCAGCCGCCCGGCGGCTTCCCGGGCGATGTCGGCCTCCCGCGCCTCCCGCACCCGGGCGCCGTCGGGTGGGCGGAAGTCGGTCACCTCCGCCTCGGGGACGTCGATCTCGAGATCGAGGAACCGCGTGTCGACCGCGGGGACCCCACCGCCGGCCCCGACCACCTGCACCTGCAGCGGAAGCCCGCTGTCGATGTCCACCCACACGTCAGCGCGGGCGACGGAGCTCGCCTCCTCGGCCGGTGTCACCCGCAGTCCGAGCGCCGGCCGCCCGGAGACGCGCCGGGCGCCGATCCGACTCAGCTCCGCGTCGGTGGCCTCGGACAGCAGCCGCCGGCCTAGCGTGTTCGGCAGCAGGTCCGGCGGGCCGGGCAGGGCGAACGGCTCGCCGGCAGCACCGGCGTCGGCACGGGTGGCGGTCGCGGACTCGTACTCCCACGTCCAGAGCCCGGCGGGGTCGCGGTGGTACCCGGTCTCCCCGGCCGCGCTGACCACGTCGACGCGGTTGTCGACGGGGCTGCGCCACCAGACGCGCATCGTCGTCCGGTCGCTGAACAGGTCGGCGACCGCGGGCAGCTGGTCGCCGACCGGCAGGGCGAGGCCCCCCGCGGACTCCGCGTGCCCCGAGAACGCGAGGCCGTCGGCGGCCAGGACGGCGGCGCGGAGCTCTGCTGCCGACACATCGGAGTCCGCGGCGGGCAGTGCCCCGATGGCCGCCGGGAGCGCGAGGAGCACCAGGACGAGCGCGCCCACCGCCGCCCAGCGCGGGGCGGCCGCGCGCCGACCTGACGCCATGGCGGTCACGGTACGTCCGGCCGGGCCCACCGTCCCGGTCCCGCGAACCTCCACAGCCACCTCACAGCCGGGCTCAGCCCAGCGCCACGACCAGGCAGCCCAGGGCGAGCACCAGCACGACCGGTGTCATGACCAGCCGCTCGGAGCGGCTGCGGGAAATCGCGTTGAGCGGGACGCCGAGGGCGAGGTAGCCGGTCACCACCCAGATGCCGACGTCGGCGACGGCCTCGGGGAAGACCTCGATCACGCCCGCCGCCTGCAGCACCACGGCGGCGATCAGCGCGTAGAGGGCGACGGAGATCGCGCTCCCGATCCGCAGGCGCCGCGGCAGCACCTCGTGCTGGCCGCCCCAGGCGAACCGGCCCAGCGGCCGGCCGGCGGCGAGCAGCAGCTGGAAGACGGCGAGGCCGGCGAGGAGGACGCACACGACGACTGCCGCAACCAAGATCACGCCCGACAAGGTAATCAGTCCCCCGCCGCCCCCCGTCGAGGCACGCCCTCAGACGAGGAGTGGTTGGCCGATCAGGATCTCGGTGCCGTCGGGGCGCCAGGTGCGCCATCGGCCGTCGGCTCGGGGTTCGACCCGGAATCCGTGGTGGACCTTGGTGTGGTGGCG
>Ga0190265_10002139_pt1 | contig 13159 bp, 11 predicted proteins | sample Popmic124T_FD_133135 | JGI IMG/M metagenome (GOLD analysis project Ga0190265, IMG submission 133135) | Populus adjacent soil microbial communities from riparian zone of Indian Creek, Utah, USA - 124 T | ecosystem: Environmental > Terrestrial > Soil > Riparian zone | place: USA: Utah | collected... | reverse complement strand
GATCATTGACAATGAGTTGTGCGTAGAGTTCGCGCCGGAATCGAAGACTATGCGCGACACCTTAGCGAAGAGTGACAACGTCAAGATCCTGCGCGAAGTTTGCAGAGAAATTACCGGCAATGATGTGGGCGTGCGGTTTGTGATCGCAGATCCGCAAGCGGCGCTCGATCCGGCAGTGTCGAAGCAGGAGACAGAGCGGCGCGAGAAGCAAACCATGCGAGAAACGGCAGAAAAGGATCCCGTGGTTCAGCAGATGCTGCGCACTTTTCGCGGCGAGATTGTTGACGTCAGACGAGTAGATCGTGAATGATCAGCGGTCGGAAGTTTTTGATGAATTGAAAAGAAGACCGGCACTGGTGGGAGGGTGCCGGCCTTGTCGCGCCACGTCTCACCCTCGGGACGTGGCGGCTTCGCTGCACTCTAGTTCCGCCTAACCTCGAAACAAAAGTGCCGCGCGCCGGGATGTACGCCGCTTTCGTGCATCCCGGCAGCTCAATCTTCAGGCGGTGGTGCGACTTCGACTTCGCGAGATCTCCGAGAGCGCCGGCGCACAGGCGAACGCTCCTTCAACAAGTCTTTGTGCCGGGACCCGATCACGTAAGCCAAACCCTGATAACTCATATCCAGCAACGCAGCCGCGCGAGTAACACTGCCGTTCGCTTGCGCCAGGGCTTGCCGTATCAAGCTGGCTTCAAACTGCAGGACCTTGCTATGCAGATCACACGGTTGGTTTGAAAGTGGATCTGCATCATCTTCGGCGGCCAGTTCAGCGCGCAATCTGCTTAAGACTTTTCTGGCGCAAGCATTCAACCGCATCAGCAGGTCAGGGCCTTGTGATTTAGCAAGCCATTCGCTCGCGCGATCGTAAGCAGCAAAGGCGGCGTCAGGAGAGAGTTCGTCGAGCTCTTCAATCATGGTTAGCGCGGCCAGCCCGGCTTTGTTGAGGGCGCCCACCTGATGAGCGACATCGATGGCTTTATGAAAGGTGAACTGAGCACGTTCGACCTGCTTCATCCGGGCGAGTGCTATGCCGTGAGTGACGAGTGCATCTGCCAGCAGGCATTGATGCCCACTCCGCTCAAGAACCCGGACAGCGCCTTTGGCAACCGCTTCCGCATCTTTAAGTTTGTTCTGTGCAATGAAGACCTGAGCGCGGGTGTCGTCAATTTGGGCAATCCCGACCTTGTCGCGGACGGTTACCCTCAATCGACGCGCATGCTCTAGATACTTGTGAGCCTCGTTGAAGCGAGACAGCGTGTAAAGCAGGAATCCGAGATTATTCTTGACATCTCCTCGAAAGACCCGATTATGCGCCAACTTGAACTGATCGTCAGCCTTCTTGTATTCGCTAATGGCTTGCTGAAAATAATGCTTTTTTCCCTTAGCGGTCGCAAGGTTGGTAAGAATGTTGGCCAGCTGACTATGAAAAGCCCCCTTCGTTGCGTGGTTTGAAATCTTGTTGAAGAGCATCGCATTTTTAGTAAGAATTCCTAGCGCTTCCGCCAACCTCGAATCCGACCACTCTACTATTGCAAGTCTAAGAAGAGCTTTTGCTCTCGTATTTCCCTCTGTCGTAAGAATCAGCAAAGCTTCTTTCAGAATCACACGTGATTCGTCTAGTTGGCCTTGTCGCCAGTAACAACACGCTAGCTCAACTCGGGCTGCCGCTACCTTTTTCGTATCACCGATTGATTCGTAATAAGAGATGCTCTCTGTGATGAGATTCTTAGCCAACTCTTGCGCTTCTTTGATTTGGTTCCTGCTTCCAATCCATCTCGTCAATATGCCGCTACAAAGTAAGACTTCGGAACCGACCGAAGGATATAAGCCCTCAATATTGGGACGGTCTCCAACGCGCTCCCATAAGTGCCCCATCGCCTCGCGCGCGCCTTCGTAATCACCTTTGTCCTTCAGTTCGAGAGCAATCTGACACCTTAAGAGAGCGTCTTCATTCGGCGTATGGTGCGAAGTCCGTAGTTTCAGTGAGGTTATCTTCATGTGAGATAAACCCTTCTGCGTGAGTATAAGAGAGCTGCACGAACGACGCGGATAATAGTTGGCGCGGCCACGCCTTGCAAGAAGTTCTGGAAGTTGCTCTATTTCCCGCCGATGTAAGATTTCTTGCATCCTCAAAAACAGCTTAAAGGAGAAAAAACAATGAAACGCATCATCGTGTTGCTAGCCTTCACGTGTGCCTTTTCGATCTCAGCTTTAGCCGGTCAGATACCGTCAGATGGCCTAACTTCGACGACGCCGGATGGAACAGAAATATCTTGTACTCTGCACGGCGAGATTCCCTCGGTCGGCTCATCCTATGAGATCGCGGATGCTGCGCTCGATCTCATTCAGATGTTTATTGGCATTGGAGTCTAAGTAGCCGCAACTCGGTAAGAGCCTCAAGGATGGTGTGTCTATCCGCCCCCGCTTAGGCTGTTAGTGAGTGGCTACTCTCCAGTCGGCGCTGACAATCTAAGAGTTACAAACATGCGCCTCACGGCAGCACAGGATAGGTCTGTCTCAAAATCTCTCGGGCAACACAGTAAACCTCAGATGGCTTTCCGCATGAACTGAATTCGAAGGCTGCGAAGAACGGATCAGAACCGAGAGCGGTAGCGACCGGGTGTGCACGTCTACCAAGGTAGGACCAAAATCCTTTCTCTTTCAATTATTGAAAGACCGAGGATCACCCGGTCGCTACCGCTCCCGGTTCTGATCCGTGGTTGATCTTGAGTTTTTGTGCAAAGCCGCCCAGGCACAACCGGCCCGCATTTCTCTCGAACAAAACCGCCGTCACTGTCGTATGGAATCCAAGAGCACGGAGGTGACAAGCGATGCGCGATCCATTTACTGCAGGTCTTCTGAGTTTTCTGATTCCCGGTGTGGGCCAACTCTACAACGGCCGCATTTTGGCGGGCATACTTTGGCTCATCATTACACCCGGGTTTTGGATTGGGACCGGCGGCACCCTTGGCTGGATCTGCCATATCATTGCCGCTTACACCGCGTACTCGTTCGCTAAGGACCATCCGGTCCGCGCCTAGACCCGACTATCACAACCCCCAGAGGCAGCGTTGATCCCCCACAACGCTGCCTCGTGTTATTCTTCGTCCATCGCGACCAATCAGAAAGAGAAAGCGCCGGCTGAACAAGCTGAGATGCGCGGCAATCCTTTACGCGCCGGTCTTCGTCTGGAGGCAACGGCGCCGCCGTGTGTCCTGGTCATTTTCGGAGCAACTGGGGACCTCACGCGACGCAAATTACTTCCCGCCTTATTCCGGCTCGCGCAACAGCGGCTGGTCCCGAGTGAGTTTGCGATCCTGGGGACCGCTCGCCATGCGATGAAGGACGACGATTTTCGCGAGGCGATGAAGGGTGCTGTCGCGGAGTTTGGTCCTGAAGATTCTGTTGACGATTCAACCTGGAACAGTTTTGCCGAACGGCTTTTCTATCTCGAAGGCGACTTTACCAATCCCGACCTGTATCAAAAGTTAAAAAACAAACTCGCAGAGATTGACACTGAGTATCAAACGCAGGGCAACCAAGTCTTTTATCTGGCGACCTCTCCCGAGCATTTTGCATTGATCGCCACACAACTTGGTGAAGTAAAACTGGCGCGACCCAAAAAGCCGAGCTGGGCGCGGATCATTGTGGAGAAACCCTTCGGCCACGATCTCAAGAGCGCGCGTGCGTTGAATAGGGAGTTGTTGTCCGTCTTTGATGAAAAACAGATTTACCGAATCGACCACTACCTTGGCAAAGAGACTGTTCAAAATTTGCTGGTGTTCCGATTCGCAAACAGCATGTTCGAGCCGCTTTGGAACCGGCAGTACATCGATCACATTCAGATAACGAACGCCGAAGCGATTGGCGTGGAAGGCCGCGGCGCGTTTTACGAGAAAGCCGGCACGTTGCGCGACATGATTCAAAACCACGTGTTCCAGGTGACGTCGTTGATTGCGATGGAGCCGCCGGTTTCGCTAATGGGTGAAGCTGTCCGCGACGAGAAGGTGAAGGCGCTTCGCGCTGTGCGCGCTCTCGCGGCTGATCAAGTAATTGAATTCGCGGTACGCGGACAGTATGGACCAGGCATCGTCGCAGGAGACCCGGCGCCGGGCTACCGGCAGGAGGAAGGCGTCGACCCAAATTCCTCTACTGAAACCTTTGTGGCGATGAAGTTATTGTTGGATAACTGGCGTTGGGCGGGCGTCCCGTTTTACCTGCGATCAGGAAAGCGACTGGCCAAGCGTGTCACGGAGATTGCAATTCAATTCAAGGAGGTGCCTCATCGTTTGTTCACCGGATCGGATGAACCCGTACGCCCGAATGTTTTGATAATTCGTATTCAGCCAAACGAAGGCATCACGTTGCGGTTCGGCGCAAAGCTGCCGGGGCAAACATTACGTGTACGCGACGTTAACATGGACTTTCGCTACGGCTCATCCTTCGGCGTAAAGTCACCTGACGCGTACGAGCGTTTGTTGCTTGATTGCATGCTGGGGGATGCAACGCTGTTTGCGCGTCGCGACATGGTGGAGCGAGGTTGGGAAATCGTCGATCCGATACTTGAAGCATGGAAGGAACCGGCGACCGACTTCCCAAACTATGAGGCTGGTTCTTCCGGCCCGGAAAGCGCATCTGAGCTAATTGAGCATGATGGGAGAAGTTGGCGGAAACTCTAAGGCAGAAGGCAGAAGGCAGAAGGCAGAAGGCAGAAGGCAGTCGGCAGTCGGCAGAAGGCAGAAGGCAGAAGGCAGAAGGCAGAAGGCAGACGGCAGTCGGCAGTCGGCAGTCGGCAGAAAGCAAAAGGCAGAAGGCAGAAAGCCTACTGACTACTTTACCGATGATCGAGTTACAGAAAACTCTTGACGTTGCGGCGGTTGAGAAAAAGCTCGCCGAGCTTTGGGCGCAAACGACTGCGGAAGGGGACGAGACGGCGGTTTTGCGTTCTCGCGTCGCTAACCTGATGGTCTTTGTGTCCGGCGAGGGGGCGTTACAGGAAGTCGAAGAGTCGATGCAGTCGCTGAGCGCTGCTCATCCCGGCCGGGCGTTGCTGCTCCTGGGCGATCGCAGCTCCGAAGACCGTGACATTGAAATGTTCGTGACATCGATTTGCCAGACCGACAAGCGCACCGGCGCGAGGCATCTTTGTGGAGAAGAGGTGACTCTTAAGGCTTCCGGCAAGTTTGTCATTGAACTGCCGAGCGCGGCCGTGCCGTTACTGGTGTCCGATCTCTCGACGTTCCTCTACTGGCGCGACAATCTCGACGTTTCCGATGAAGTCCTTAAGAAACTGTTGGCTGCCACCGATCGACTGGTGATCGACTCAGCCGAGTTCAAAGAGCCACTGGTCGAACTAAACCAAACAAATAATCTTCTTCACCAGCAAACGGACGAGGATATCGGAGTCAGCGATCTCAACTGGGAACGACTGACAATTTGGCGAGCCTTGTTGGCAGATTTCTATGATGTACGCGTGTACCAGCGGTTGCTCGATCAAATCGAATTAGTGCGCATTGATTACGTCGAGCCCGAATCGGAAAAAGAGTCAGTGGCTCCGCAGGCGCTTCTAATCGCCGGGTGGTTGGCAAGCCGGTTGGGATGGACCCTCAATCCCAGGACTAACGAGTCTTTCAACTTTACAGCATCAAGCGGTCGCACAGTTTGTGTCGAACTCAATCGCACGGCCGTGGGAACCCGCAAGCCTGGACGTCTCGTTAGCGTAGAGCTAGGCATCGTGCATGAATCGCCGGTCTCATTTGTTGTTGAGCGAAGCGAAGACAATAGCCTAATCCTGGCGGAAGCGCGCGTCGGATCTGAAGTGAAGCGAGGGAGGGTATTGCCGGTAAGAAATCGCAACACGGCTCAACTGCTCGCGCGCGAGATGGAAATCCCTTCGCGCGATCGCGTGTACCAGGAAGCGGTCGTGATGGCTGCTCGAATGATCGAAGGCTAGATTTAGGGACGGACAGGTTTTTTGTCTGGTGGCACAGCGCGTGGAATGTCATCCTCCTCGAGCGGATTCTGTGCGTTCTGAAGCTTGGGAGGACCACCGCCCAACAAAGGTGGAAGTTTCGGACTGGGGATGTTGACGGTGGCAATCGCATCAGTGCGACGTATTATCGCTCCGCCGCGACCGGCAACCCAGATATTGGAGCCGCCACGATATGCGACCGAGAAAAGTGGTGAACTCGTGATTGTCGGCGGCATCTGCCAGGAAAGTCCCGCATCAGAACTTTGAAGAACGCGGCCCTGATCGCCGGTAACGATGACATCGTTGCGTCCGGCCGCTGCCACCGCAAAGAAGTTTGTCGTCAAGCCACTTTCAAGATCTTTCCAGGTGACACCCGCGTCGTCGCTCCTTAGGATCGTGCCCCGCGCGCCGACGGCGTAACCTCGAAGTGAATCAGAGAAAGTCACCGCGTATAACCACTCGCGCAGATTTTTATCGATGCGTTTCCAGTTTTCCCCACCGTCCTCTGTGCGCAGGATCGTTCCATGGGAACCCACTGCGACACCGCGCAACGGATCGATAAAGCTCACGTCCTCCAGCCAACTAAGTGTGTTTGAACGCTGCAGGTGCCATGACTGCCCACCGTCGCTGGTATGCAGAATTACGCCGCGCGCGCCGACTGCCCATCCATGCTCGGCAGAAACAAAATCGAGGCTGAACAGATCTTCCTTCGCTTCGATAGGCAGCCTTTCCCAGCTAATACCGCCGTTAATCGAGCGAATTATTGTTCCTCCATCACCCACCGAGTAGCCGAGTTTCTGGTTCAAAAATCTGATCGCGTTAAGTCGATTGGTTATTCCTGACGGCCGAACTGTCCAATTCTTCCCGCCGGAGCTAGTGAAGAGAATTTTCCCCCGCCCGCCGACGGCCCACCCGTGGGAGTTGTCGACAAAGAAAATGTCCGAAAGGTCTTCCCGGCCACCCTCTGTCAACCTGCGCCACGAAAGTCCGCCATCGTCTGTCCGAACTACGAGCCCGTCGGCGCCACCGGCCCATCCGACAAACTCATCGGCGAAATGCACGGTGGTCAACCTGGGACTGGTGCGCACGTTAACCGGCAACCAAAGTGTTCCCCCGTCCGCAGTCATCAGGACCACACCGTTATCGCCGGCGGCCCATCCGTGAGTGGCGTCGGTGAAAACTACCGAGAACAGGTCGGTGGTCACGAGTGCGTTAAGTGATCGCCAGGTAGCGCCGCCGTCATCAGTCAGGAGAACGGTGCCCTGATATCCAACAACGACTGCACGCTTCGCGGAAACAAACGACACGCCAGTCAACATTCTGCTGCTCACGCCGGGATGCGCTTTCCAGTCTGCGCCTCCGTTGTTTGTGGTTAAGAGTGTTCCTCGCGAACCCACGGCGATGCCGGTCTTCGCATTGTGGAATGCAATTGAAAAGAGATGAGCGGTGGTGTGCGAGTTCTGCGCCTTCCAGGTGAGGCCGCCATCGGTCGTAGCCAGCAGTGCGCCAAAACTTCCCGCAGTCCAACCCAATTTTGGATCGTCGGGCGCGAAGGTGACTGTAAAAAGATGATCCCGGCTGCCCGTTGCGCGTGCAACCCATCGATTGCCGCCGTTTTTGGTTGTCAGGATTAGTCCGCCGGCGCCGGAAATGAAAGCGTGCGACTTACTTCTTACCGACAGTCCGTAGAACGTAGTTCTAACCGGAGATAACTGTGATTCCCATTCGAAACCTCCATTGTCAGTGCGCAGGATCGCCCCATCGCCGCCGATGGCCCACCCGTGCCGTTGGTCCGAAGCAAACTTGATGGAGTTAATCGTGTTTCCCTGAGGAAGGGGATTTTGCCACTGCCAACCCGGGGGCAGTGCCTGTTGAGTAAACACGCTGGCGGCGGACCCCAGGCCGATTGCCGCGACGAGGCTGCAGGCCACGATAAATCTGGTCATTGGGTGAGCAAGAGGCATTTATTACCGGACGATTTAGTACTTGTCGGGAAGACTACTGGGCTTTATTAGAAGGTCAGGATTATAAGGATGAATCAGCCCGAAAGCGAAATCGTGAACGGACATTTGGAACCAGATCTTATTTTATTACCGGCGGGCGATAACGTCGATCCACGCGCCATCCCTTTTCAACGCGTTTGATCTTTGCCACCGTTAATCCATGAACTTTTCCGCAGGAAAGCCAGCGGGCCCTTTCGTGCCGGTGACCGCGGTTTTCGTTATCCTTTGCCAGGATCAGTTCAAATGCCTCGACTACTGCGGACGGTTCGTTCTGTTGAACGACGCCTTCGCAGCGTTCGCCGTACTTCACCGTAACGAAGGCAACTCTCCAATCGACCGGCGGTGGCGACAAGCTTTGATCCGAAGGGATGACTATTTCGTTGCCAGCACAGTCTAAAGCCATGCCCGAACTAATCTTTATCTTGCCGGCATCAATCGTGACTCTGAGTCCGAAGACCACTCCAAAACCATGCAGACTGCGGTTATGACGTTTGAGCTTTTCGATAACATAGGTCTGTTCCTGAGTGAGGTCTTCGACGGTCAGTAACTTGCCAGAAAAGCAGTGCGGTCGTGATAAGGGTTGTGAGTTGGGCATAGTGGACGAGCGAGACTCGCTACTCTTTCGCTACTTCCAACGGATCGACGTCTCCAATTTTGTCGATCGCGTCGCGCAAAACATCCTCGTCAACCCGACCCTGCGCGGCGATCTTGCGTGCCGCGCGATCGGTCGCTTCCTGAATAACGTGACCGGCGTGCCCGCGTGTCCACTCCCATTTCACACGATGCTTCTGTGCGGCCTGGTCCAGCTTGTCCCACCAGTCGTGATTGGTTTTTCGACGGAAGCGTCCGCTCATCGTTTCCACGACGTAACGCGAGTCTGTAAACAGGTGAACGTCGCACGGTTCTCTAAGCGACTTCAAACCGAGCGTGGCAGCGGCTACCTCTGCCTGCTGATTCGTGGCCTGGCCGAGGTAAGAACCAACTGCACGCCAGACACCTTTGTATCCAAGCAGGGCCACGGCGGCGGCACGGGTCGAAATTTGCCCGTTACCCAGACTTGATCCATCGCAAAATATGGTTACGCGTTTTGGGCGAGTGGACACTCGGTCGGCCTTTCCAGTTTTAGATGGCACTTTTTAATCGCGAAGCTTGGACGGCTATATCGGCGTTTTATGCAGAGGCCGTTCACTCGAAAGTCGTAGTTCGTGCCCGTTCGTATAATTCGTGGATCGATTTGTTTCATACAATAAAACGATCCACGAATTAACACGAAATATCACGAATCTAAAAGTCCTATTTACCCTGCTAAGTGGGGCCAATCAGTCGTTAACTCTCAGCACTGCCAAAAACGCCTCTTGCGGAATCTCCACGCGCCCAACTTTCTTCATGCGCTTCTTACCTTCCTTCTGCTTCTCCAGCAACTTCCGTTTGCGCGTTATATCACCACCGTAGCACTTGGCAATAACGTTCTTGCCGAGCGCTTTCACAGTTTCGCGCGCTATTACTTTGGCGCCGATCGCGGCTTGAATCGGGACCTCGAACAGTTGCCGCGGAATCAGCTCCTTCATTTTCACTGCCAGCGCGCGGCCCTTTGCGAGGGCGGTGGCACGGTGCAACACCAGAGACAACGCATCAACTGGCTCTCCAGCTACCAGCACGTCGAGCTTGACCAGATCACTTTCCCAGTAGCCTGCAAGGTGGTAGTCCAATGACGCATACCCGCGCGACGTTGATTTCAGCCGGTCGTAAAAGTCGAGCACAATTTCGTTCAAGGGCAATTCATACGTCAGCATTACGCGCGTTGAAGTGATGTATTCGAACCCTTTTTGCACTCCGCGCTTTTCTTCCAGCAACGCGAGTATTCCGCCGAGATGTTCCTCCGGCGTCAGGATAGTGGCGCGAATCGCCGGCTCTTCAATCTTTGCCAGGCGGCCCGGATCCGGCATCTTCGCCGGCGAGTCGATCTCAGTAACTTCGCCGTCAGTGGTCGTTACTATGTAACGCACGCCGGGCGCAGTCGTGATCAGGTCGAGATTAAACTCACGCTCCAGTCGCTCCTGCACAATCTCCATGTGCAGTAATCCCAGAAAGCCGCAACGGAACCCGAAACCTAAAGCTGTTGATGATTCCGGTTCATAAAAAAATGACGCATCGTTAAGCCGCAATTTATCCAATGCGTCACGCAGCTCTTCGTACTGGTTGGTATCGACCGGGTAGAGTCCGGCGAACACCATCGGCTTGATCTCCTGAAAACCTGGAAACGGTTCGGTAGTCGGTCGTGCAGCTTCCGTGATGGTGTCGCCGATTTGCACGTCGGCGACGGCTTTGATCGACGCTGTCAGAAACCCCACTTCGCCGATGCCAAGTTTATCGATGGGCGTGGGCCGTGGGCGGTTTACGCCCAACGTCTCAACCTGGTAATCACGTCCCGTGTTAAAGAAGCGGATCTTCATTCCGGGACGAATCGTGCCGTCGATCACGCGAAACAGAACAATGACGCCGCGATAGGAGTCGTACCACGAGTCGAAAATCAATGCCTTTAAAGGAGCGTCCGGATTGCCTTTAGGAGACGGCACGTCGCGCACGATCGCTTCCAGCACTTCAGCCACACCCTCGCCAGTCTTTGCGCTGGTAAGGATCGCATTGTGAGTTTCGAGTCCAATGAAGTGCTCGATCTGCTCAATTGCTTTTTCAGGTTCGGCGCCCGGCAAGTCGATCTTGTTGATGACGGGAATTAGCTCGAGATTGTTTTCCAGCGCAAGATAGGTGTTGGCGAGCGTTTGCGCTTCCACGCCCTGCGACGCGTCGACAATCAGTAGCGCGCCTTCACATGCGGAAAGAGACCGTGAAACTTCGTAAGAGAAATCTACGTGGCCGGGGGTGTCGATCAGATTGAGGATGTACTGCTGTCCGTCCTGTGCTTTGTAGTCCAAACGAACCGCATGCGCTTTGATCGTAATGCCGCGCTCGCGTTCGAGATCCATGTTGTCGAGCACTTGCGCCGACATGTCTCTTCCCGTGACCGCACCAGTCAACTCGAGCAGACGATCAGCCAGCGTGGACTTACCGTGGTCGATATGCGCGATGATCGAGAAGTTGCGGATGCGAGCAGGATCCATGAATGAGTCCAATGTCCAAAGTCCAATGTCCAAAATCCAAAGTCGTTCGACCTGACGTTGGACGTTGGACATTGGACATTGGACTGCGGCTTAACATAGCAAACGGCACGCGAAACCGCACGCGCGCCGTTTGTTTGATCTCCAACTGGTGCTACAGCTTAGTCATCGATGTGTTCGTCAACATAAGCGCGAGCTTTCTCAGGCGTATTAATTGACTGAATAAAATCCCCATTCCTAAACAGCCAACTGATGTGTTCTTTGACAAACTGGACATACGCCTCATTGGGAGTACCGTCTGAACGTAGAAATCCGAGCTTGGTCCAAACTCTGCGGGTCAGGGCGGAGTCGTTAGTTGCTGCAGCAGCTTGAAACAGTTTGTGTTTGTCGTCCGACGACATCGACGATGACGACGAGTTGTTGTTGGAGTTGCGATTTAGGTTGGAGTTGAAATTCGAATTACGATTCGTATTTGAGTTGTAATTGTAGTTGTAGTTCCGGTTGGTGCTACCAGGTAGAGCCAGATAACCGGCCGCCGAAAGCACCACACCGATAACGATCAGCAAGATTATTCCGAGACAACCAGCGCCTCCACATCCCAAGGCAATCTTTTGGTTTCTAGTCATTGTCTACCTCATATACCAGTAGGATTGTTTACAGTTTTTGCACGCCAGCGGGAACGTCTAACGACGAGCTTTCATCCAGTCGATGCAGGACTGCAGATGATACCTCATGTTCGTCGCGCTGTCTTGATGGATGTCGCCATGGCCCGGCAGGACCCATTCAAAGTCGTAATTCAACAGCTTGTTCATTGACTCAGTTTGTCTGGCCCATGAATACCACGCCACGCTCGGAAACGCCGTCAGCGTCTTACGCGCAGGCGACCATGCCAGATGATCGCCGGTAAACAAGAACTTATTGCGATACAGAAATACCATGTGGCCGCGCGTGTGGCCGGGTGTGGGAATCGCAATCAGATCACTATCGATCACGACTTCCTCTTCGCCTTCGATAATCCGCTCGACGCCGATTCGTTTCGCGCCATCGTCGGCATGCATGACCCGCTCGCAGCCAAACTTTCTGGAGAACTTCTCGTGATCGGCAATGTCGTCGCGATGAGTCAGCAGCATCTGCTTGATACCGCCTGACTGTTCTATTCGTTTCACCAGGTGCGTCGCAAAACGCGGCGAGTCGATGAGGACATTTCCGCCTTCGTTGTCCGGTCTGACTATCAGATAACTCCAGCCGCCGAAACTCGATTCCGAAGTGAAACCGCAAAAGTAGACGTTGTCGGCAATCGGCATGGGAAAGGCGTCGATGCCGATATGGACGTCGTGCTTCTTCGTAGTTCCGATTGATCCGGTGGGACAAGCAACCAGAGACATTAGCGCCAGGCGGGTGTCTGCATCCGTGTCAGGTTGATGATGAACGCTGCACTGGTCACCATGATCGCGAAACACGGCAGGCGCAAGCTGACTACAGGTATCGCAGTCAATGCAGGTCTCGTCGACGAAGAAGTCGCCTGGAACATTTTCCGGCAGCCGGCGTTCAATACTAGCCATAGGTGTTTTTACTGATGTTCGATACTCGACTCACAAATTGACGCAATGTTCGTGTTCTTCGTGTCATTTCGTGGATCGTACTTACTGTTTATAGTGCCGCCCCTACCGCGAAACCGCAAACTAACAATTTGCGTTAAGAAACCGCACTGTCTAAGATTCGATGCTTCCCAACCAGTCTCTTTTTTGCGGAGAATAATCCGGCGCCGGAGAATAATGATGCGTAGAAACCGTAACCTCCTTGTAATTTCATGTTTACTGACCGTTCTGGCTTTATCGAACAGCCCGACTTTAGCTCAACAATCCAGTAGCACATCGTCCGCGGGCAAGGTGGCTACCTTCGAGCTCACACCGGCAACGGAAGACATTGCTGTTGGGCAAAAAGTGAAGTTTACGATCGTGGGAAAGGATGCGACCGGAAAGGTGATTGACGTAAAGCCCTCAACCTGGTTCGCTGCTCCTTTTGATCTGGCCGGTGTGGACGAGGCGGGCACGGTATCGTTTTTTGCG
>Ga0190265_10002137_pt1 | contig 13166 bp, 11 predicted proteins | sample Popmic124T_FD_133135 | JGI IMG/M metagenome (GOLD analysis project Ga0190265, IMG submission 133135) | Populus adjacent soil microbial communities from riparian zone of Indian Creek, Utah, USA - 124 T | ecosystem: Environmental > Terrestrial > Soil > Riparian zone | place: USA: Utah | collected... | reverse complement strand
TTCCTCCGCCTCCACCGGGCGCGCGCGGGCGGCGAGCGGATCGAGTCGCCGCGCGCCTACCTGTCGACGGTGGTCTCGCGGCTCTCGCTCGACCACCTCCGCTCGGCGCGGGTTCGGCGCGAGACCTACACCGGCGAGTGGCTGCCGGAGCCGCTGGTGGCGAGCACCGACGACGATCCCGCCCGCAAGGCCGAGATGGCGGACTCGCTGTCGCTCGCCTTCCTCGTCCTGCTCGAGCGCCTGTCGCCCGAGCAGCGCGCCGCGTTCCTGCTGCGCGAGGTGTTCGACGAGCCCTACGACCGGATCGCGGAGATCGTCGGTACGAGCGAGCAGAACGCCCGCCAGCTCGCCACGCGGGCCCGCCGCCACGTGGAGGAGCGGCGGCCCCGGTTCGAGGCCTCGCGCGAGCAGCGGGAGCAGCTCGCGACCCGCTTCTTCGCGGCCGCCGAGGAGGGCGATCTCGAAGGGCTGGAGGAGCTGCTGGCCCATGACGTGGTGCTGCACGGCGACGGCGGCGGCAAGGCGCCCGCCATCGCACGAGCGGTCCACGGCCGCACCAGGGTGGCGCGCATGCTGAAGGCGTGGCTGCGCGCCGGCGCCGACTTCGGCGGCATCACCTGGCGCCGAGAGGAGGTCAACGGGCAACCCGGTGCGCTGCTCCTCGACCGCGAGGGCAAGCTGATCAGCGTGATGATCCTCGACGTCGCGGAGGGCCAGATCCAGGGCGTGAGCTCGATCGTCAACCCGGACAAGCTGCGCCACCTGGGGCCAGTGGCCGATCTGGGCGCGCTGCTGCGTAAGCGGAGCTAGATTCGCCAGCTCGCGGGCCGGCTGTCCTCGGCCCGACGGTCGTGCTCCTCCGCGCCGAGACGGCCGATCATCTCGGTGCGAGAGCGGACCCCGAGCTTGCGGTAGGCCATGCGCAGGTGGTGCTCCACCGTACGGGGTGACATGTGCAACGCGGCGGCGACCTCGCGGTTGGTGGCGCCGCCGGCGACGAGCGCGCAGACGTCGCGCTCGCGGGCGGTCAGGACCTCGCCGTCGGGCGAGCGCTCGCCGCCCCGCGCGCCCGCCGCGCGCAGCTCGGAGGCCGCGCGCGTCGCCCACTGCTCGGCGCCCAGCGCGGCGAACGTCGCGTGGGCGGCGGCCAGCTGCGGACGGGCGTCGGCTCGCCGGCGGGCGCGTCGCAGCCGCTCGCCGGCGCACAACCGCGTGCGGGCGAGCTCGAACGGCTGCGCCAGCCGCGCGTGTGCGGCCGACGCGGCCGCGAGGTGCTCGTCCAGGCGATCGTCCCCGTCGACGAGCAGGCGGCAGCGCGCGCTCGCCGCCGCGGCCCAGGCGCCCCCGGTCGCAATTGCGCCGGCCGCCAGCTCGTCGGTCAGCGTCGCCGCGTCCGCGGAGCGGCCGGCGCGCACGTAGGCCTCCGCGAGATCCGCGTGCGTGTACAGGAACGACGGATCGCGCGAGCCGAAGCGCCGCGTGTGCTCGCGCGCGGCCTCGAGGTGAAGGACGGCCGTCGCCGGGTCGCCGGCGCCGAGCGCGAGGAAGCCGAGCGCCTGCTCGGCGCACGCCAGCGTCGAGGTCAGGTCCAGGCGCAGCGCGATCGCCCGCGCCTGCTCGGCGTGCCGGGTGCATGCCTCGGCGTCGCCGAGGTTCGCGGCGACGAACGCCGCCGTGGTCAGCGTCACCGAGTAGAGGAAGCCGCCGACGGCGTCCTCGCCGAGCCCGACCGCCTCGTCGGAGAGCCGCGCGGCTTCGCCGAGCGAGCCGCGGCGCATGTGGAGGCTCGCCGAGACGGCGAGGGGGAACGCCAGCGCGACGATGGCTCCGCGCTCGCGGCAGGTCTCGACGAGCCACACGAGCAGCCGCTCGGCGTCCTCGTAGTCCTCCATCCAGACGTGGACGAGCGCCGCGACGGCGAGGATCTCGTGGCCCGGGCCGGTCGGGTCGAGCGCTCGCAACGCCTCGTGGCGCCGCCGCAGCAGCTCTCGCGCGCGGGAGTGCTCGCCCAGGGTCGCGAGCGCGGAGGCGTGCAGCACGGCCGGCACGAGCTCGGCCTCCGGCGGCGCGAGGGCCAGGGCGCGCTCGGCCAGCTCCGCGAGGCGGTCCATCGACCCGTGGGCCACGAGCGCCACCCCGGCCTGCGTCAGCAGGCCCGCGGCGCGCGCGCGATCGTGCTCGACGACGTGCTCCGCCTCGGCCTCGAGCAGCGCGAAGGCGGCCATCGGCCTCCCGCTCTGCTGGATCGCCATGCCGCGCAGCAGTTGCACGTCGGCCCGCAGGCCCGGCTCGCGTGCGTCGGTGAGGACGGCGTCGAGCAGCGCCGTGGCGCGGGCGGGGCTGCCGGCAGTGATCGCCAGCGCCGCCGCCGCGACCGTGCGCTCGATCGCCGGCGATCGATCGGGGCTGAGCTCGGCGGCGCGCGCCAGCGCCGTCGCCGCCGTCGCCGGCGCGCCGCGCTGCGCGGCGTCGTGGCCGAGGGTCGCCAGCTCGGCCGCCAACGCCTCGTCGGGCGCCTGCGCGGCGGCGGCGAGGTGCCACGCCCGCTGCGGGCCGCCGACGGCCGCCGCGAGCGCGCGGTGGGCGTCGCGTCGCGCGCTGGGCGTCGCCGCGTGCTCGACCGCGGTGCGCACGACCGGGTGGGCGAAGGAGAGCCCGCGAGCGTCGACGACGACCATGCCCGCGTCCTCGGCGGGCGCGAGGACGTCGAGGCCGCCGAGTGCGGCGCGCAGCGACGCGGTGTCGCCGTCGGCGCTGAGCGCCGCCACGAGGAGCGCCTCGCGAGTCGCGGACGGCAGCGCGTCCAGCCGGCGCGCGTACGCGATCTCCAGCCGCGCGCCGACGGGCAGGGTCGTGGGGAGCGGGTGGCGGCCGTCGCGCTCGGCCGGGCTCAGCTGCGCCGGCGCCTCGATCAGCGCCAGCGGGTTGCCGCCCACGGCGTCGACGAGAGCCTCGGCGACCACGGGAGCCAGGCCCTCTCGGCGCGCGAGCGCGAGCGCGTCCGCGCGGTCCAGCTCCCCGACGGTCAGGACCGGCACGCCCGGCCACGGCTCGAACGGCTCGCCGCGCTGCGACCACACGGCGATCACGGCGACGCCGATCTCCGCCGCACGGCGAGCGATGAACGCGATCGCCTGCCGCGACGACGGGTCGAGCCACTGCACGTCGTCGACGCGCAGCAGCAGCGGCTCGTGCGCCCCGGCGGCCCGCAGCAGCGCGAGCGCGGCGTGCAGCACGCGCGCGCTGTCGGCGACGGTGGACCGCTCGAGCGCCAAGGCGCCGCGCAGCGCCTCGCGGGCGGTGGGTGTGAGCGCGGCGTCGTAGGCGAGCAGCGGCTCGAGCAGCGTGGCGAGACCCGCCCAGGGGAGGGCGACCTCGCTCTCCGCCGCGGTCAGGTCGATCGCGCGCACCCCGGTGGCGCCGGCCGCGCGCAGCAGCGCGGTCTTGCCGACGCCCGGAGCGCCCAGGACGGTGATCGCGGCTCCCCGCCGCGAGCAGGCTCCGGCCGCGAGCTCGTTCAGTCGTGCCAGATCGCCGGCGCGGCCGAGAAGTGCGACCGCGTCCCTGTGATCCGTGGCCACGGCAGCCATGCTACGCGCCGAATCTCCGTGGTTTGCCTGATGCGCGCCGCTGTCCGTCCGACCTACGGTGGTCGGCCATGCGCTCCACGCTGATTGCGATCCTCGTCCTGCTCACGGTGACACCCGCCGCCGGCGCCGCCTCTATCGCGTACGTCGACGGTGGCGAGGTCTGGCTGTCGTCGCTCGACGGGACGCAGAAGGCGCGCCTCGCGACACCCGTGGTGAACGGCGCCGGAGAGACGGAGAAGTGGCTCGCGGTGGCGGCCTCCGACAGCGGCCGGATCGTCGCCGAGCGGAACGTCCCCGGCAGGAACTCGAGCTTCTCGTGGTTCAAGGTCTGGGAGCCGAACGGCACGTCGACCGTCGAGGGGCCGCTCAACGCGCCCTCCGGTTGGGCGATATACACCTACCCGCTCGGCTTCGACCTGACCGCGAACGGCAACCACATGGTCTACGGGTACTCGAACAGCGGCTTCTGCTGCCCGATGAGCTTCGCGCAGGGGACCTACGTCCGGCCCGTGACGAGCAGCTCGCTCGACCCGATCGAGGTCGACGTCGAGCATCCGACGCTGTTCGGCAGCCGGATGATCGCCCACAGCGGCGCGACGGTCAGCGTGCAGGGCACGTCGGCCCCGCCGTACGGCGACGACTTCACGCCCTGGATCGACACCACGGGGGTCGGGCTCGAGCTCCGCCGCACCGACGTCGCGGCGAACGGGGGGCTCGCCGCGCTGGAGTTCGAGCAGTGGGATGGAGGCTCGCAGACGATCGGCAAGATCGCGGTGATCGCGACCCAAGGCGTCGATCAGCCGCCCGCGTTCGCCCCGGGCGCCGTGGACTGCTTCCTGCCGGCGAGCGGGGTCGCCGGGGAAGCGTCGCTGTCGCTCGACGCGACGCGCATCGCCTGGACCGACGATCAGGGCCTCAGGGTGGCCGGAACGCCCACGACCGCCGCGGATCCGTGCGCGCTCAGCGCGCCGCCGGTCACGATCTCGCCGACTGCGTCGCAGGGCGCGATCGGGGGTGCGGACGTGACCCCATTCCTGCCCCCGGCGGTCCAGCCGCCGACCACGGCTCCGCCGGCGACCGCGCCCCCGCCGCCGACCGGTGGCGCAAAGCCGGTGGCGAAGGTGCCCAGCAAGGTCTCGACGAGAAAGCTGGCCGGCGCCAAGGGCCTGGCGATAAAGGTCAAGGTCGCGCGCGCCGGCAAGATCAAGCTCTCCGGGACGGTGCCGGCGAGGATCCTGGGCCGAAGGGGCAAGCCCGTCGTCGTCGCCGCGGGATCGGCGGTCGCGAAGCGCGCCGGCACCGTGACGGTGAGGCTGCGACTGACCGCCGCCGCGCGCAAGAGGCGGAACCGCTTGAAGGGCGCTCGAATGACGCTGCGCATCCGCCACGGCGGGGTCGTCACCATCAAGCGGGTCACCCTGCGTTGACCGCATCGCCCGGCCGAGCGCCGGCGGCGCGGACGCCGCGATGTCTCGCTCGAGCGCTTCGACCGTCCGGCGCCCCGCGACGGCATGCGGCCGTCGCGGGGGCCGAGCCGGTCGGATGGATCAGCAGACCGCCGAGATGTCGAAGGCGCGATCGGCTGGCGCTACCGCCGGTACCAGGCTGAGCGTCGTGACCGTCACCGTCCGGTTGTCCGCGCCGACCTGCGTGCCGATGGTTCCCACGTCGGTGCCTGTCGCCGACTGAGTCGCCGTGACAGCGCAGGCGTTGACCGGCTTCTCGAACAGGACGTCGTAGGTGCCGGTAGACGGATGCCCCACGGAGATCACGCCGCGAGCCGCGCTGGCCGCGCCGGCGGCCGATACCCTGGCGAAGCTCAGCGTCCCCTGACCGCGGACACCGCGTCGCTGGTGAGCTGGGCGGGGGTCTTGGAGCCGACCCGCTCGGCGTTCAGCCCCGTCGCCACCCCGGTCGCGTTGGTGGTGAACGGCTTGGCGTTGTCGCCACCTCCGCCGGACGTGATCGTGCCGCCGATCAGCCCGCCGGTGACCATCTCGAAGGCCAGGCCGTCCGCGACGTTGCGCGAGCGCATGCACGGGTAGTTGCGCTGCGGGGTGCCGCCCGGCTCGGAGCGGCAGCCGAAGAGCACGCCGCCGCCACCGCCGACCGTGCGGTTGGAGTAGCGCATGCCCCAGGTGTCGTTGGTCGCGATCACCTTCGTCTCGGTGTCGTACGCCCCGGACCGCGGGTTGCGCTTGCCCCCGATCAGGCCGCTCGTCTGCGCCACGGCGAAGGGCGAGATCACCACCGCGAGCACGATCCCCGCTCCGAGCACCGTCCTCACCTTGCCGCCCTGCCCAACTCTGAACCGATTCAGCTGTCTAAACATCGCACGCTCCTCGTCGTAGTCGACATCGCGTTTCCTCCGTGTGGCCCTCGGGCTCGCCGATGGCCATGAAGGACGTAAACCGGCCGCCCCTCCTGGGTTGCGCTCGTTACCGACGGAAGGGCCGTGTCGTCGCGCCGTCGTGGAGCGTCGGGCCCGCCAGCAGCCTGCGCAACTTCAGCGCGACGTGCACGGCGAGGCGGACGTCCGGGTTCTCGAGCGTGTCGCCGAGCACCTCCCTGGCCTGGTGAACTCGGTGGCGAAACGTGTTGCGGTGCATGAAGCAGCTGCGCGCCGCCTGGTCGTGACGCGGGAAGTCGAGGTCCGCCTCGAGCACCGACAGCAGATCGGTTCGGTGCTCACGGTCCCAGTCGATCAGCGGCTCGAGCTGCTCCCTGACGAAGCCCCGCGCCGCGGAGGCGTCGAGGTCCTTCCAGAGCAGGCACTCGAGCGCGTACTCGCGCGCCGAGATCACCGGTCGCTCGCCCTCGGCACGTGGGCCCAGGCGCCGGAGCGCGTCGAGCTCGGCCACCCCGGCGCTCACGGCGCCGAGCTCGGCCGCCGCCTCCGCCACGATCGCCTGGGCGGGGAACGAGGGCGCGAGGCCCCTCGCCCGCCTGACGACCTCCCGCATCCAGTCGAGCGGCCGGCCATCCCCGTCGCCACCCTCGCGGCTCGGGTGCAGGAACACGATCCGCCCGCTGAGGACCGCCGTCAGGCTGCCCTCGGCGAGGCTCGACGCGTCGCGCGCGAGGCCCTCGACCACGGAGCCCGGCGGCGTGACGCCGTGCCAGGTCAGGATCGCCGGCCAGTAGGCCTCCGCGAGGTCCATGCCGAGGTCGCGCGCCTCGCGACGGGCCTCGGCCGCGCCGAACCGCCGGTCGCTCAAGAGGCGGCGGACCAAGGCCCGTCGCTGCGCGCGCACCAGGGCCACTCGCTGGAGCTGCTCGGCGACCAGCTCGGGCAGCACGTCCAGGAGCAGCCGCGTCGCGGCGCCGCGCTCCGCGGGGATGCCGATCGCGAGGAAGCCGAGCGGCGAAGAGTCGCGCACGATCGGGACGATCCTCCAGCCGGCGGCGTCGACGAGGCGATTGTGCGCGGCGGCGCGCGCGACGGCCACGGCGCGGCGCCCCTCGGGGCCGTCCGGGGCATGCCCGAGCGGCTCCCCGTGCTGGCCCACGAGCGCGAGCGGCTGCCGGGCGATCAGGCTCGCGGCCGCCACCAGCCGCGCCGAGTCGTCGCTGTGAACGGCGACGCCGATCAGCGACGTCAGCGAATCCAGTGAGTCGGGGCCGTTCTCCATCGGGCCTCCAGTCCGAAGCCTTGCCCGGCGCCCCAACGCGCTCCCAACGCTAGCGCCTGGCCGCCGGGAAGTTGCGCCCGATCGCCGTGGCGCACGCCGCTTGTGCGCCATGAACCGATCGCGGCCGTCGCCGCCGCGACGCGCATGCACAGCGCACACGGAGCGGCCCGGCGGATTGCCGACCCGCGGACGCGGAGCTACAACGTCTCGTGGGGCCAGACGACGAGCAGAAAGGAAGCGCCATGCCTGAGGTCGTGTTCAGCGTAGACCAGTCGAAGTCGATGGCCGACCAGGCGGTGCCCGGCCACAACCGCTGGCATCCGGACATCCCCGCGGCGGTGTCGGTGGCGCCCGGAAGCGAGTTCCGCGTCGAGTGCCGGGAGTGGACCGACGCCCAGCTGGGCAACAACGACTCCGCCAACGACGTCCGCGACGTCGACCTGACCGTCTGCCACATGCTCAGCGGCCCGGTCGAGATCCAGGGCGCCGAGCCCGGCGACCTGCTCGTGGTCGACATCCTCGACCTGGGACCGGTCCAGCCCCCGCAGGAGTACGGCGACGCGCCGGGCCAGGGCTGGGGCTACACGGGCGTGTTCGCCAAGGTCAACGGCGGCGGCTTCCTGACCGACCACTTCCCCGACGCCTACAAGGCGATCTGGGACTTCCACGGCCAGGTCGCCACGTCGCGCCACATACCGGGCGTGAGCTACACCGGCATCACCCACCCGGGCCTGTTCGGGACGGCGCCCTCCGCCGAGCTGCTCGCGGAGTGGAACCGCCGCGAGCAGGCGCTGATCGACACCGATCCCGACCGCGTGCCGCCGCTCGCGCTGCCGCCGCTGGAGGACGGCGTGCTGGCGGGCACGCTCTCCGGCCCCGAGCTCGAGCGCGTCGGCCGCGAGGGGGCGCGGACCGTGCCGGCACGCGAGAACGGCGGCAACCACGACATCAAGAACTTCACGCGTGGCAGCCGCGTCTTCTACCCCGTCCACGTGGCGGGCGCCATGCTCTCCGGCGGTGACCTGCACTTCTCGCAGGGCGACGGCGAGATCACCTTCTGCGGGGCGATCGAGATGGGCGGCTTCATCGACTTCGGCGTCGACCTGATCAAGGGCGGGATGGAGACCTACGGCATCACGACGAACCCGGTGCTGATCCCGGGCCGCGTGGAGCCGCGCTACAGCGAGTTCCTCACCTTCATCGGCGTCTCGGTCGACGAGACGTCGGGCGAGAACCTCTACCTCGACGCGCACGTCGCCTACCGGCGCGCGTGCCTGAACGCGATCGAGTACCTGAAGAAGTTCGGCTACTCGGGCGAGCAGGCCTACCTGCTGCTCGGCTCGGCGCCGATCGAGGGACGGATCTCGGGCGTGGTCGACATCCCGAACGCCTGCTGCTCGCTGTACCTGCCGACGGCGCTGTTCGACTTCGAGGTGCGGCCGAGCTCGGCGGGCCCGACCAGCGACGCGCGCGGCTCGGCGGCGCAGACGAGCTAGGCGATGCCTGTCTACGCGTTCACATGCGGGGGCTGCGGGCCGTTCGACCTGACGCGGCCGATGGCCGAGTCGGGCGCGCCGGCCCGCTGCCCGCGCTGCGGTGACGAGGGCTCGCGGGTCTTCACGCCGCCTGGCCTGGCCCTGCTCGACAGGCCGTTGCGGTCGGCGCTCGACGACGAGGACAAGAGCGCCCACGAGCCGGACGTCGTCGGCGACAAGCGCCCGGGCCGCGCGCTTCCGCACCGCCACGAGCCGACCCCACCCTGGGTGCTCTCACACTGAAGGAGGATTCGAATGCTGCTCGGAGTCGTCTTGCTGTACGTCGGGGCGGTCCTCGTGATCAACGGCATCTGGCTGGTCGGGCAGGCACGGGCGACCGCGGCCAACCTCGGTGGCGGCGAGCCCGTCGGCCCGGAGGGACGCGCCGCGCTCGCCGTCGAGACGCACCCGACCTACATCCAGAACCGCGAGATCGCGATCCTCAACGTCTTCACAGGCTTCATCGGGGTCGTCGTGGCGGTCACGCTCGTGATCCAGGGCAACAGCGACGGGGACCTCGCCTCGATCCGCGGCGCCGGCTACATCCTGCTGTTCGCCTTCACCTACCTGTGGGTCGCGTACAACCAGTACGAGGGCGCCAGCGGGCACGGGTTCGGCTGGTACTGCCTGTTCGTGGCGCTCACGGCGATCCCGGCCGGGATCTACTCGTTCACCAACGCCGACGGAAACGACGCCTCGATCTACCTCGGCGTCGACTGGTTCGCCTGGTCGTTCCTGTGGTTCCTGTTCTTCCTGCTGCTGGCGCTGGAGCGGCCGATCGCCCGGTTCACGGGCTACGTCGCGATCCTCGAGGGGATCGGCACGTCCTGGGTCTTCGCGATCCTGCTGCTGGAGAACGAGCTCGCGTTCTGAGCGCCGTGGCTCAGCTGGGCCCGGACCGGCCGAGGCCCTCTTCGGCGCCGACGCTGTAGGAGCGCGCGCCCGCGCCGGCCAGGCTGCCGCGGTCGACGATCAGGTACTCCTCGCGGATCGGGCGGCCGTCGAGCCAGCACTCCAGGATCTCGCGCGTGCCGGCGGCGTAGCGAGCCTGGGCCGAGAGCGACGACCCGGAGATGTGCGGGGTCATGCCGTGGTGGGGCATCGTGCGCCAGGGGTGATCGGGCGGCGCCGGCTGCGGATACCAGACGTCGCCGGCGTAGCCGGCCAGCTGCCCGCTCTCGAGCGCGCGCACGATCGCGTCGCGGTCGCAGATCTTGCCGCGCGCCGTGTCGACGAGGTAGGCGCCGCGCTTCATCGTGGCGATCAAATCGTCGTCGAAGAGGTGCTCGGTCTCGGGGTGCAGCGGAGCGTTGATCGTCACGACGTCGCAGACCGGGACCATCGCCTCCGTCGTCTCGTGGAAGGTCAGCCCGAGCTCCCGCTCCACCTCGGCCGGGAGCCGGTGGCGGTCGGTGTAGTGCAGCCCGACGTCGAACGGGGCCAGGCGCCGCAGCACCGCGGTGCCGATCCGTCCCGCGGCGACCGTGCCGACCTGCATCCCCTCGAGGTCATAGGAGCGTGCGACGCAGTCGGCGATGTTCCAGCCGCCGTCGATCACCTGCTGGTAGGACGGGATGTAGTTGCGCACGAGCGCGAGGATCATCATCACCACGTGCTCGGAGACGCTGATGCTGTTGCTGTAGGTGACCTCGGCGACGGTCACGTCGTGGGCGATCGCGGCGTCGAGATCGACGTGGTCGGAGCCGATGCCGGCGGTGATCGCCAGCTTCAGCCTCGGCGCCTTCGCGATCCGCTCGGCGGTCAGGTAGGCGGGCCAGAACGGCTGCGAGATCACGACGTCGGCGTTCGGTAGCTCGCGCTCGAACTCCGAGTCCGGCCCGTCCTTGTCGGAGGTCACGACCAGCGTGTGCCCGGCCGCCTCGAGGAAGCTGCGCAGCCCCAGCTCGCCCGACACGCTGCCCACCAGCTCACCGGGAGTGAAGTCGAGCCCGCTCGGCGTCGGCGTGGTCTGACCGTCGGGGTAGCGCTCGATCCGCGGCACGCCGTCGCGCGCGTAGTCGGGCGGATAGCCGTCGACCGGGTCGTCGTACAGCACGCAGAGGATGTTCGCCATGCCATCCAGCCTTTCCGCTCGGGCCTTGCGTAGTACCGCCCAGGTTACGCCTCGACGGGCCCCGAGCCAAGCGCTCGAGCGGGAAAACTTGCGTTGCTAGCCTCGCCTGGATGGGCCGGCTCATCTGGATCGACGACGCAAGATCGGCGGACGGGCAGCGGTCCTCGGCCGAGGACGCGACGCCGAGCGACTCCGAGGCGCTCGACGCCTACTCGCGCGTGCTGACCGAGGTCGCCGAGCGCGTCGCGCCGTCGGTCGCCAACCTGCGCGCGAGCGGCCGCAGCGCGCGCGGCCGCCGGATCGAGGGTGGCGGCAGCGGGGTGATGATCTCGCCCGACGGCTTCATGCTCACCTCGGCCCACGTGGTCGAGCACGCGCTCCGGGTGAGGGCCACGTTCGTCGACGGCACCGACCTCTCCGCCGAGCTCGTCGGCCTGGATCCGCTGTCCGATCTCGCCCTGCTGCGCGCCCACGGGGAGCGCTTTCCGCCTGCGCGGCTGGGCGACGCCGACCGCCTGCGCGTCGGCCAGCTGGTCGTCGCGATCGGCAACCCGCACGGCTTCGCCGGGTCGGTCACGGCGGGAGTCGTCTCGGCGCTCGGGCGGTCGTTGCCGGCGCGCTCGACCGGCCGGGTGATCGACAACGTGATCCAGACCGACGCCGCGCTCAACCCCGGCAACTCCGGCGGCGCGCTCGTCGACGGCCGCGGCTCTGTGGTCGGCATCAACACCGCGGTCGCCGGCATCGGCCTGGGGCTCGCCGTCCCGATCAACGACGCGACGCGGCGGATCGTCTCCGCGCTGATGCGCGACGGCCGAGTGCGGCGCGCCTACGTCGGCATCGCCGGCGGCTCGCGACCGTTGCCGCCCAGGATCGCGTCGCGGCTGGGGCGCGCGAGCTGCATCGAGGTGGTCGAGGTCGCCGACGGCAGCCCGGCCGCCAAGGCGGGCGTGCTCGCCGAGGACCTGATCGTCTCGATCGACGGCACGCCGATCGAGAGCGTCTCCGGCCTTCAGCGCCTGCTGATCGCGGAGCTGATCGACCGTCCGGTCGCGCTCGGAATCGTCCGCGGTGGCGACGAGCGGACGCTCGAGCTGCGCCCCGTGGAGCTGACGCTGCGCGCGCCCTGAGCGCGGAGGTCCAGGTGCTCGACCACGCCGCGTTCATCGACTAGGAGTGCCCGGCGCCGCGAAGCGCCGCGGGGGCGCTTCGCGACTCCTGGCGGGGCGTTAGCTGCCGACCTCGGCGGCGACGACCGCGGCGATGCCGGTCATGCCGTTGAGGTTGGGGTGGAACGGCGCGGCCGTGTTGCCCGGGACGAGCGGCTCGACCCAGCGGACCGAGCTGCTCTTGCAGGCGTCATGGCCGGTGCTCGCCGTGTAGTCGTCGACGAGCGTCGCGCCGTTGGCGGACGCCTGGGTGGCGAGCATCGCGTTGAGCTCGACCTGCTTGGCGCGCAGCCAGGTCACGTCCGAGAACGCGACCGGGACCTGTGGCCAGCACCCGAACGACCCGGTGTGCGGCAGGATCGCGGCGTAGTTGACCACGTAGACCTCGGCGCCCGGCGACTCGACGGCGATCGCCTCGAGGACGTCGTCGACTTCCGGAGCAGCCGCCGCGATCCGCTGCGAGACCTCGTCGACGCCGCCCTGGACGTACTCGTCCTTGCAGCCGTCGAACGGGTTGAAGGTCACGCAGTTGGTGATGATCTCCGAGAAGCCGATGTCGTTGCCGCCGACCTGCAGCGTCACGACGTCGGTGCCGGCGTCCAGCGCGTCGAGCTGCGGCGGGTTGGTCCCGGCGTCGGTGCTCTGCGCGGCGAACATGTCCTCGGTCTGGGCGCCGCTGCACGAGACATCGGTCAGCGAGTAGCCGAGCTGACCGGCCGCCTGGTGCGCATAGTTGCTGTCCGAGCGCAGGCAGCCGAGCGGACTCAGCGACTGGTCCGGGATCAGCGGCCCGGCGGCGAACGAGTCGCCGAGACCGACCCAGGTCTGCTGTGCGGAAGCCGCCGTGGCGACGGCGGCGAACGCCGCGAGCGCGCAGAGCGCCGCGACGATGATTCTCGAGACACGCTTCATGAACCCTCCTTGGTCGTACCCCTCCTGTTACGGCGCGGAGACTACGGACGGCGGCCCCGAAAGTGAAGGGCGATCTAGTACGGAATCCGACTAGCATCGCCCCGTGAGACGGGACGAGCGCGGTAGCCCTTCTAGTGTCCTGAGTCGATAGTTCTGCTGTAGTGCTGGTAGGGTTTGGCGATGCCGAATCCGAACGCTGTAGAGGTCGTTCTCAGTGAGGAGGAGCGCGATCAGTTGGAGGCGTGGGCGCGGCG
>Ga0190265_10002136_pt1 | contig 13166 bp, 5 predicted proteins | sample Popmic124T_FD_133135 | JGI IMG/M metagenome (GOLD analysis project Ga0190265, IMG submission 133135) | Populus adjacent soil microbial communities from riparian zone of Indian Creek, Utah, USA - 124 T | ecosystem: Environmental > Terrestrial > Soil > Riparian zone | place: USA: Utah | collected... | reverse complement strand
TGCTCAACGAGGCCTACGTCCTGCAGCGGAACCACCGCCTGGGCCAGGCCACGACCAACCACGTCCGCGAGATCACCAGCCCGCGCATCTTCCGTATCGGCGCGCGGTTGAGCTTCCGGTAAAACGGCGCTTTCACAAGGTCTAAGCTTCGAGCCGCCGGGGGGCGACCCCCGGCGGTTTTTTTTTGCCCGCCGCCGGAGTAGACTTCCCCGCTGCGCACGAGGTTTGCATCCCGAGTGACGCAGGCCGCCCCCGCAGGCGGCTCCACTCCATCCACAAGAGCAAAGGAGAGACAGCATGCGTTCACGGAGTGCCAGACCAATGATCCTGATGGCCCTCTTGCTGGTCGTCGGTGTCCCCCTTTGGGGCCAGTCCTGGGCCGGCAGAGGCCGTCTTCAAGGTGTCGTGAAGGACGAGAACAACAAGCCGATGGAGGGTGCCAAAGTGACGCTCCGCATCGGGACAGGCCGCGTCGAGGTCGAGACGGACGGGCCGCCCTCGCTGACCACCGACAAGAACGGCAAGTGGCAGATCCTGGGGCTCGCCGGTGGCAACTGGGGAGTCCTCATCGAGAAGGAGGGTTACATGGCCTCCGAGGGTCAGCTCAAGGTCAACGAGTTCGGCCCCGCCCAGCCCGTCACCATCGGCTTGAAGCCGATCCCCAAGGAGGTCATCCAGAAGGCGCAGGAGGAGAGCGCCGCCGGCCAGGCCAAGACCGCGCTCGAGCGGGCCAACACCCTTTTGAACGAGGGCAAGTTCGCCGAGGCGCGCACCGCCTACGAGGAGGGCATGGCCAAGCTGACGGACGACCCGACGCTCCATCCGGCCATCCTGCGCTCGATCGCCATGACCTATTACCGGGAGAAGAACGTGAACCAGGCGATCGAGACCCTGAAGAAGAGCCTCGCCCTGGCGCCCGACGACGTCGACAGCATGCGCCTGATCGCGTCGCTGCTGGTCGAAGCCAACCGCGAGCCCGAGGCGCAGGCCTATATCGCCAAGCTGCCCGCGGGAGCCGGTCTCGATCCCAACACGCTGCTCAACGTCGGAATCAAGTCGTTCAACGAGGGCAAGATCGACCAGGCGCTCAGCGACTTCAACCGCGTCGTCGAGCAGAACCCCGAACTGCCGGACGCCTACTACTTCCGCGGCCTGGTCTACCTGAATCAGGGCAAGAACGCGGAGGCCAAGGCGGATTTCCAGAAGCTCCTTCAACTCGCCCCGAACCACGACAAGGTGGCCGAGGTCCAGGAGTTTCTGAAAGAGCTCAAGTAGACCGGGCGTGCGGTACCGGCACCTCCCGGCGCTCGCCGCCACCGTTCTGCTGAGCGCCGGCCTCGCCGCATGCGGCGGCACCCGGCAGCAGACCGGCCCGGCGGACTCCGGGCCGGCCCTCCCCGAGGCCGACGTCCTCCTCGTCACCATCGATACGCTGCGGGCGGACGCGCTGGGCTTCGCCGGCAATGCCGAAGCCGAAACCCCCCTGCTCGACCGCCTGGCAGCGGCGGGCCGGGTGTTCGACGACGCCCACGCCCACAACGTCGTCACCCTGCCCTCTCACGCCAACATCCTGACCGGTACCTACCCCTACCAGCACGGGGTGCGCGACAACAGCGGCTTCGTGCTGCCGGAGTCGGTGCCGACGCTCGCCGCCCTTCTCAAGGAGGCTGGCTACGCCACCGGCGCCTTCGTCGCCGCCTACCCGCTGGACTCCAAGTTCGGCCTCGACCGCGGCTTCGACACCTATGACGACAGCTTCCCGCGCGGCTCGAACCCGGACGAGTTCGTGGTCGCCGAGCGGCGGGGCGACCAGGTGGTGGCCCCGGCGCTCGCCTGGTGGAACCAGCGGCGCGGCCAGCGGCGCTTCCTCTGGGTGCACCTCTACGACCCGCACGCCGGCTACGCGCCGCCGGAGCCCTTCGCCAGCCGCCATCGCGACAACCTCTACCTCGGGGAGGTGGCGGCGGCCGACTCCTTCCTCGCCCCCCTGCTCAGCCCTCTCCTCGACGGCAGAGAGCCGCCGGCCCTGGTGATCGTGACCTCCGATCACGGCGAGGCGCTGGGCGAGCACGGCGAGCAGACCCATGGCCTCTTCGCCTACGAGCCCACCCTCAAGGTGCCCCTGGTGGTGTGGGGACCGGGCGTAACGCCGGCGCGCGACGGCCGGCCGGCGCGCCACATCGACATCGCTCCCACGATCCTTCAGGCCCTGGGGCTCACTGTGCCGGCGGCCCTGGCGGGCCGCTCGCTGCTGGCCGACCCGGTGGCCGGGGAGACCACCTACTTCGAGGCGCTGTCGACCAACCTCAACCGGGGCTGGGCGCCGCTGCGCGGGCTGCTCAAGGACGGCAAGAAGTGGATCGACCTGCCGCTGCCGGAGCTCTACGACCTGCCCACCGACCCCGGCGAGCGCGCCAACCTCGTCGCCGAGGAACGGCGCGTGGGGGCAGCCCTGCGCCAAGCGCTGCCGGCGGAGTCGGTCTGGCCCCCGCCGCGCGGGGAGATCTCGGCGGAGGAGGAGGCCAGGCTGCGCAGCCTGGGCTACTTCAGCGGCTCGGCCGAGGCCAAAGCGGCCTACACCGCCGACGACGATCCAAAAAAATTGATCGCGCTCGACCAGAAGCTGCACCAGGTGATCGACCTCTACACCCGTGGGCGTTACGCCGAGGCCGCGGAGCTGGCGCGGGAGGTGGTGGCGGCACGCCCCGGCATGGCCGAGGGGCACGAGCACCTGGCGCTCGCGCTGCGCCAGCTCGAACGCCACGACGAGGCCATCGAGGTCCTGCGCGCCGCCCTCGCGAGCGGCGTCGAGCGCTCCTCCGTGCGCCGCCAGCTCGGCCTCGCCCTGTCGGAGAGAGGCCGCGCCGCCGAGGCCATCGCCGTGCTCGAGCCGCTCGCCACCGGCGACGCTGCAGCCACCGCCGACACCGCGACCCTGAACGCGCTCGGCATCGCGCTCAGCGAGGCCGGCCGCCACGCCGACGCCCTCGCCGTTCTCCAGCGGTCGATCGCAGAGGCCCCCCAGGATCCCAAGGGGTCCGAGAACCTGGGGATCACCCTGCTGCGGATGGACCGGCCGGCCGAAGCCCGCGACGCGTTGCGGCGGGCGCTCGCCATCAACCCTGCCCTGCCCATCGCCTGGAACACCCTGGGGGTTGCGCTCTACCGTCTGGAGGGTCCGGCCGCGGCGCTCGACGCCTGGGAGAAGGCGGTGGCGATCGACCCGTCCCAATACGACGCGCTGTTCAACATCGGCCTGGTGGCCGCCGAGGCCGGCCGCGCGGCGCAGGCGCGCCGCGCCCTAACCCGCTTCGTCGAGACCGCCCCCCGCGGACGCTGGGGAGCGGACGTCCGGAAGGCCCAACACCTGCTCGCGCAGCTCGGGAGCTGACCCTGATGAGAACGAAGACCCCCCGTGCCGCCCTCGCCGTGGCACTCCTGCTGACGCTCGCCGCCGCCTGCCGCCCCGGCGGCGACGGCACGGTGGAGGTCGGAGAGTTCCGCGACGCCCCGATCGTCGTGATCTCGATCGACACCCTGCGCTCGGACCACCTGCCGGCCTACGGCTACGACCAGGTGGAGACGCCGGCCCTCGACGCCCTGCGCCGCGACGCCATCCTCTACGAGCGCGCCTACAGCCACACACCGCTGACCTTCCCGTCGCACGTCTCGATGCTCACCGGCCTGCTGCCGACCGTCCACGAGGTGCGCGACAACGTCGGCTACCGCTACGACGCCGCGCGGTTCCCCGGCCTGCCCCTCGTCCTCCGTAAGGCCGGCTACGCCACGGGCGGCGCCGTGTCGGCCTACGTGCTGCGCGCCGACACCGGGATGAGCCAGGGCTTCGACGCCTACGACGACGGCGTGCACGTGCGCTTCACCGACTCGCTCGGGCTCTCCCAGCGGGCCGGCGGCGAGACGGTGGCGAGCGCTCTCACCTGGGTGCGTACCGTGGCCGACAAGCCCTTCTTCCTCTTCCTCCACCTCTACGAGCCCCACACGCCCTACGCGCCCCCGGAACCCTTCGCCGCGCGCTACGCCGGCCGCCCCTACGACGGCGAGATCGCCGCGGCGGACGCGATCGTCGGCAGGTTCCTGGACGAGTTGAAGGGCCTGGGGGTGTACGACCGGGCGATCGTCGTGCTGACCTCCGACCATGGCGAAGGGCTGGAGGACCACGGCGAGAAGGAGCATGGGATCTTCCTCTACCGCGAGGCGATCCAGGTACCCCTGATGCTCAAGCTGCCGGAATCCAGGCGCGGGGGGAAGAGCGTCGCGGCGCCGGCCCAGCTCGTGGACATCTTCCCGACCCTGCTCTCCCTGGTGGGTGTCGAGCCTCCGCCGTTGCCGGCGGGAGTGGGGGGGGCCGGGGCGCGGCCCGGGCGGTCGCTTCTCGGCCTCGAAGCGGGCGACGGCGCGGCGCCGCGCGAGATCTACGCGGAGACCTTCTATCCGCGCCTGCACTTCGGCTGGAGCGAGCTGACCTCGCTGGTGCGCGACCGGTTCCACTACATCGAGAGCCCGGAGCCCGAGCTCTACGATCTGGCGGCCGACCCGCGGGAGACGAAGAACGTGCTCGCCGGGGAGCGCCGCGCCTACGCTTCGCTGCGCCAGGCGATGGAGGAGGTGGCGCGCGAGCTCAAGCCCCCCTCGGCAGTCGACCCCGAAACGGCGCGGAAGCTCGCCGCCCTGGGGTACGCCGGCGGCACGGCCCAGGTTTCCGCCGGCCAAGCGTTGCCCGCTCCCAGGGGGCGCATCCACACCCTGAAGGACTTCGAGCAGGCGATGGGTGCTTTCGGCCAGAAACGCTATGCCGAGGCCGTGCCGGCCTTCGAGCGGCTGCTGGCGAGCAACCCGAGCATGGTGGACGCCTGGGAGAACCTCGGCCAGTCGCTCCAGAAGCTCGGCCGCCTGGAGGAGGCCCTCACGGCGTACGAGCGCGCCCTGGAGACCTCGGGCGGCGCTGCGCACCTGGCGGTCGCGACCGGCTCGCTGCTGCTCGAGATGGGACGGCTCGACGACGCCCAGGCGCACGCCGAGTTGGGCCTGGCGGTGACTCCGTCGCTCGCCCACAGCCTGCTGGCTCAGGTCGCCCTCGCCCGCGACCGGCCCGAGGAGGCGGAGAAGGCGGCGCGCGCCGCAGTCGCCGCGCCTGGTGCGAAGATCGGACCACTGATGACGCTCGCTACGGTGCTCCAAAAGCGCGGGCGTCTCGAGGAGGCGCTGAAGACCACCGACGACGCGGTGGCTGAGCTCACCCGCACCGGCATGGCCGGGCAGAAGTTCCCCGGCCTCCAATTTGTGCGCGGCGACCTGCTCGCTCGCCTCGGCCGCACCGCGGAGGCCGAGCGGGCTTTCAGCGAGGAGATCCAGGGGTTCCCGGCCGACACCCGGCCCTACGCCAGTCTGGCGCTGCTCTACGCTTCCGAGGGCAGGCCGCAGGAGGCCGTGGGTGTGCTGCGCCGCATGGTCGAAGGCAACGGCTCACCGGCCGCCTACGTCGAGGCGGTGAAGACCCTGCGCATCCTCGGCGACTCCCGGGGGGCGGCGGCACTGCTGCGGCACGCCCTCGCCGTGCATCCGGACAGCCGGGAGCTGCGCACCTTGACCGGGACCTGAAGACCGCGGGAAGAGCCCTCCCGTCCAAACTGTTCCTGCTCTAAGAGACACCTGTTGAGCTGCCAAGCTCGGAGCCTGATCCATGAAGAAGACCCTCGCCCTGCTGGCCCTGTTCCTCCCCTTTGCCCCGCTGGCGGCGCAGGCACCGCCAGCCCCGTCGGCGCAGACGCCGCCGGCCGCACCGGCGAAGCCCCTTTCTGCCGTGGACCTGGCCTTCCAGGATGCCTTGAAGCTGCTCCAGGGCGGCGACGCGAACGGTGCCATCGCACGCCTGGAGACCGTGCGTCAAGCCGGCCCCCTGCCGCCCCAGGTGGTGTCGTTCCTGGGAGTGCTCTACCTCCAGGTGAACAAACCCCAGCAGGCCCTGGACCTCCTGAAGCCGCTGGCGGACGTGCCCGACGCCGATCCCGCCGTGCTCTACAGCGCCGGCCGGGCGTCGCTGCTGCTGGGGCAGACGGAGCCGGGGGGCCAGTACCTGATGCGCTCCGTGCAAAAGGAGCCGAGCTCGCCGGCCGGGCGCGACCTCGGCCTGCTGCTCGCCCGCGAGGGGAGGGTCGTCGAGGCTTACTCGCTGCTGCGCCCCTGGTCGCTGCGCAATCCCTCGGACGGCGACGCCCGGCTGATGGCCGCGTCGCTCGCCGTGCAGCTCGAACGTCCGGACGAGGCCGAGGAGCTGCTCACCGGGCTTAAGGACGACCCGGCGATCACCCTCTTGCGCGGCCGGGCTCGCGCCCAGCGCGGGGACGGTGCCGGCGCCCTCGCCCTGCTCCAGCCCCTGCTCGCCAATCATCCGCCCGCCATGGATCTCGAGGTGCGCCGCAGCCTGGCCGAGGCCAATCTCGCAGCCGGCAAGCCGGCGGAGGCGGCGAAGCTGCTCACCGGCCACACCGGCGGCGTGCCCTCGCTCGTGCTGCTGCTCGGCAAGGCGCAGCACAAGGCCGGAGACTCGGCCGCCGCGCTCACCACCCTGAAGCCTCTGGCGGACAAGCTCCCCGCCGAGCGCGACGCCGTAGGCGATCCGCGTCCCGCCATGGGTATCGCCGTCGAGTACGGCGCCCTGCTGGTCGCCGCCGGCCGGGCCCAGGAAGCCGTGCCGGTGCTCGAGAAGGCGACCCGCCTCTACGGCGGCAGCCGCGAGGCCTGGACCGGGCTCGCCCAGGCGCTCGACGCCGCCGGCCGCAAGGAAGAGGCCGGGCAGGCGCGTACCAAGGCCGAGGAGATCGCCAAGGCCGCCGCCGCGCGGCCCGCGGCTCCGGCGCCCAAACCCAGGACCACTCCGGCCGTGCCGGCGCCCGCCACGCCTGCACCCTCGGCTCCCGCTCCAGCGGCTCAGGCCACCCCGGCCACACCCCTCAGCGCCAGCCTGCAGGAGGCGATGCGCCTGATGGGGCAGGGGCAGAACGAGCCGGCCCTCGCCGCGGTGCGCAAGGAGATCGCCGCGACGCCGACCGATCTGCGTCCGCGGATCCTCGAGGTGCGGCTGCTGCTGGGGCTCAAGCGCAATCAGGAGGCTCTGAAGTCCGCCGAGGCCGCCCTCGGCCTCGCGCCGGACAATCCCGACCTGATCTACCAGCGGGGTGCCGTGCAGATGGGCCTCAACAACGTCGCCGCGGCCGAGCAGGACCTGCGGCACGCCATCCGGATCGAGCCCCGGCACACCGCCGCGATGAACGACCTTGCCGTCCTGCTGATCAGCCAGAAGAAAACGGCCGAAGCCAAGACGCTGCTCGAGCAGGTGCTGAAGCTCAACCCGCAGGACCAGATGGCCGCCGCCAACCTCCAGCAGCTCACCGGCGGCAGCGGGCAGTAGAGCCACGGGGTGACGCGGTGATCCCCGGCCTGATCCTCCTGGCCCTGCTGGGTGCGGGCTGGGCTCCCCCGACTTCCGACGTCAAGGCCCGGGCATTGATCTCCGGAGTCTCTCCGGCCGAGCTCGCCGCCAGGCTGGAGCGCGATCCGTCGGGAACGGCTGAAGACCTGAAGGCTCTCGGCCTTGCCCTCACCTCGGCGGACCGCGACCTCGGCACGGCGAGCGAGCGCTACCTGCTTGCCGCAGCCCGCGAACGCGGCCAGGCGCTGGCCCGCCGAGGGGCCTGGAGCCGCGCGGACGTCCTCGGCCTCGTCACCCTCCAGCTCGTGGACCCGGAGCGTTTCGCGAGCGACGAGGCCTTCCGCACGCGGGTGCTCGGCCTCCTTCCCCGCGCGCTCGACCCGGACGTCACCGCCGACCTGCGCGGCGAGGTGCTCGCCGAGCTCAACCAGGTGCGGGGCATCGACTTCGCCGCCTCGGAGGCGGTCGAGAGCGCTTGGGGCGCGGCGAGACGCCGAAGCGCCGATCGGCGTGCCCCCTCCGACGCGGCGGACCTGGTTTTCGACGCCGACGTCGAGGGGCGGCTCACCGCCTCCATCTATTCACTCCCCTCCCTCTTCTTCGACACCGCCACGGCCGAGGCCTTCCTGCGCTCGGTGCACGCGGCCGATCCGGACCGCATCCTGCTGGTGCTCACCGACCAGCCCCTTCTCGGCGCGCTGGCCCCGCAGGCCGGCGCCCTCGGCGTGCGGCTCCTCGACACCTACGGCCGTCCCTACTCGCCCTGGCCGCGCGACCCCTTCAGCCTGGTGCGCACGGCGGACGGCGCCGTTCGGGTGCTGGTGCGGCCCAATCTCCAGACTGGCCGCGAGGAGGACGCCCACCTGGGCCCCGAGCTGGTGCAGAACCTGCCGGACGAGGTCGACCGTGCCTGGGGCGGCCGCCGGGGCACGACCTGGGCCGAGGCGCCCGTGCCGTTCCACAACGGCCAGGTGCTGCTCACCCACGACGCCGCCTGGGTAACCCTGCATACCCTGGAACCGCGCATCCTCGCGCTCCTGGGCGAAGACCGGGTGCCGGTCGAAAGCTTTACGGCAGCCGCGGGGATCGAACGCTACGCTGCCGCCGCCCGCCGGGCCGCCGGCGAGCTGGGCACCCTCTACGGCCGGCCCGTCCGCTTCGTCCATCCCCTCATTGCCGACGCGGCCCTGCTGCGTCGCCTTGGCGGCGGCGCCGGCTACGATCTCGATTCCCTCGTCACCCTCCTGCCGCGGGAGGGGGGCAAGCTTGCGGCCCTGGTGGCGGACGTCTCGGCCGGCCAGGACCTGCTCGCCCGGCTGACGCCGGAGGACCTGGAGAGCGTTCGGCAAGGCTACGGGTTGGAGCCCGCGGGCGCCGCCTTGGCCGCCGCTCTCGCCGCCGCCCAGAAGACCCCTGGGGCGGACGGCCTCGACTCCTTCCTCGATCTCACAGCCGAGCACCTGGCCGCCGAGGGGCTGGAGGTCCGCCGCCTCCCCCTCCTCTCCATTCCGGTGTCCCTGCTGCACGAGCGCGCCGGCCTCACCCACCGGGAGTTCCTGCTCACCTGGAACAACGTGGTCGTCGAGGTGCGAGGCGATGTCCGCGGCGGTGTCCGGGCCGAGGGCTTCGCCTCGCTGCTGCCGCGCGGCGACCGTGAGGCCATCCAGGCCTTCGCCGCCCTCGGCACCCGCCTCGACCTTCTCAAACCCCTGCCGCGGAGCGTCGTCTTGAACGGCGGTTACCGCTGCGCCTCGAACCACGTGCGGAGCCTTGGGCTCCCGGCACGCGGTCGGGCCCTGCAACGTAAACTCCAGCGGCCATAGAGCTCGCCAGGCGCAGGAGGGCTCGTCTGTCCCGGTTTGGGCTTCGGACCCCACCTAGAGTTTGCAGCAGGTACCAGGTGTCGCAAGACGCCCACTCATAAACCCTTTTGCGCGATCAAGAGACCTCCTCATTGGAAGCGCTGCAAGGCGCATCCAGGGGAGGTTTTTCCCACCTCGCGGGGGAGAGGCCCGGTGTTAGAAGGGAAGTTGGGATCAGACGTCCTCGTCCATGAGTCTTTCGCGGCCTGGGCAGAAACCAGGCCGGAAGCTCTGGCCGTGGCGTGGCACGGCGGGTCGCTGACGTATGGCGAGCTGAACGCTCGTGCGAACCGCCTGGCACGCCACCTGCGCGATCGGGGCGTGGCGCCGGAAGTGCCGGTGGGAATCCTGACCCGCCGGTCCGCGGAGATGCTGGTCGGCATCCTGGGTGTCTTGAAGGCGGGCGGCTGCTATCTCCCTCTGGACCCTGCGTACCCCGAGGAGCGGCTGGCGACGACGCTCGCCGACGCCGGCGCACGGCTGCTGCTCTCCACGGGCGAGTTGGTGGCCGAGCGGCCCTCGGTGCCCGCGGCAGTGCCGGAGCTGTTCCTCCTCGACGAGGACTGGGAGGGGCTCGCCGGCCTCGCCGACGAGAACCTCGAGCCGCTCGCGGGGCCGCGGAACCTCGCCTACGTCATCTACACCTCGGGCTCCACGGGCCGGCCCAAGGGTGTCGAGGTGGAGCACAGGGGACTTTCGAACCTCGCGTCCTGGCACCGGCAGGCCTATGACGTCAGCCCGGCCGACCGCGCGACGCGCCTCGCGGGCTCCGCCTTCGACGCCTCGGTCTGGGAGGTGTGGCCGTACCTGACGGCGGGGGCGAGCCTGCACCTGCCGGCAGATGAGCTGCTGCTCTCGCCGCCGGACCTCGTGGCCTGGCTCGCCCGCGAGGAGATCACCCTCTGCTTTCTGCCCACGCCGCTCGCCGAGGCGGTCCTGGAGGAACCCTGGCCAGACGGCGCACCGCTGCGCGCCCTCCTGACCGGCGGCGACCGCCTGCATCGGGGCCTCGGCCCGGAGCACTCGTTCGGCCTCTTCAACCACTACGGCCCCACCGAGAACAGCGTGGTCACGACTTGGTGCCGGGTGGCCCCCGGCGAAGGGGCACCGCCCATCGGCCGGGCCATCGACGGAGTTGAGGTGTGGACGATGAGCCCGGATCTCCTCCCTGTTGCCCTGGGCGAGCCGGGTGAGCTGTGGACCGGTGGGGTGAGCCTGGCGCGCGGTTACCGAGCCAGGCCGGACCTGACCGCCGACCGCTTCGTACCCGATCCGTTCGCCACCGCGCCGGGAGCGCGGCTCTACCGCACCGGAGACCTGGTGCGGGAGCTGCCGACGGGCGACCTCGACTTCCTGGGCCGCATCGACTTCCAGGTCAAGGTGCGGGGCTTCCGCATCGAGCTGGGGGAAATCGAGGTGGCGCTGCGCCGGCAGCCCTCCGTGCGCGAAGGGGTGGTGCTGGCGCGCGACGATGGCCGGGGCGGCAAGCGGCTGGTGGGGTACGTGGTGGCGCGAGGCGCCGCCGCTCGCACCGAGCTGGCGGGTGAGCTCGAGGCCGCGCTCGCCCGCAGCCTGCCGGAGTACATGGTGCCCACGGCCTGGGTGGTGCTTGAGGCGCTGCCACTGACTCCCAACGGCAAGGTGGACCGCGCCGCTCTGCCCGAGCCGGAGCGCCAGGAGGAGGCCTACCTCGCTCCACGCACGGCCCGGGAGAAGGCGCTGGCGGCGATCTTCGCCGAGGTGCTGGGGCTCGAACGGGTGGGGGTGGAAGAGAGTTTCTTCGCGCTCGGCGGCCACTCGCTCCAGGCGACCCAGGTGGTCTCGCGGCTGCGCTCGCGGTTGAGACTGGAGCTGACGCCGAGCGCGCTGTTCGAGCATCCGACGGTGGCGGCGCTGGCCGCGGCTCTCGTCGAAGGCGAGGGCTTGGAGGGCTGGGAGATCCGGCCGCTCGCGCGCGAAGGCGAGGAGCACACGCTGCAGCCGTCCTTCGCGCAGCAGGGCCTCTGGCTGGGGAGCCGCTGGAGCTCCGAGCCCGCGCTCTACAACACGCCGTTTGCCCTGGAGCTGTCGGGGCCGTTGGATGTGTCCTCTCTGGCGCGCGCCCTGACCGAGATCGTGGCGCGCCACGAGACGCTGCGGGGGAGCTTCCGCGAGGTCGAAGGCCGGCCGGTGCTCTCCGTGCGGCGGCGCCTCGAGGCCCCCCTGCCGGTCTGCGACCTCTCGGGCCTGCCTGCGGACCTGGCGGAGGCCGAGGAGGAGCGGATCTCGGACACGGAGGCCCGGCGGGCCTTCGACCTGGAGCGCGGTCCGATGCTGCGCACCCTGCTGCTACGCCGCGCTCCCCTGGATCACCGGCTGCTGACACTGATGCACCACATCGTCTCGGACGACTGGTCGATCTCGGTGCTGGCGAACGAGCTGGCGGACCTCTACACGGCGTTCTCGGAGGGGCGGCCCTCGCCGCTGCCGCCGCTCGCAGTGCAGTACGGCGACTTCGCGGCGTGGCAGCGCGAATGGCTCTCCGGACCGGTCCTGGAGCGCCAGCTCGGCTGGTGGCGCGAGGCGTTGCGCGGGCCGCTGCCGGTCCTCGAGCTCCCGGCGGACCGGCCCCGGCCAACCCGCCGGAGCTTCCGCGGGGCGCGCTTGAAGACGGTGATCCCGCGCGAGCGGCTGGAGGCGCTGGCGGTGGTGGGCCGCCGCGCCGAGGCGTCGCTCTTCATGTCGCTGCTGGCGGCTCTGGACGTGCTGCTGTTGCGGGCCACGGGCAGCTCGGACCTGGTGGTGGGAGCGCCGATCGCCAACCGCAACCGGGTGGAGCTCGAAGGGCTGATCGGGTTCTTCGTCAACACCCTGACGCTGCGCGCCGAGGTGGCGGGAGAGTCGGGCTTCCTGGACGTGCTGCGCCAGGTGCGGCGGACGCTGGTGGGAGCCTACGAGCACCAGGATCTGCCGTTCGAGCGCCTGGTCGAGGAGCTATCGCCGGAGCGCGATACGTCGCGCAACCCCCTGGTGGACGTCTTCGTGATCATGGCCAACGCCGTGCGCCTGCCGAGTCGGCTGGGACCTGGCCTGGACCTGCGGTTGCGGGAGCTTGAGATCGGGCTCGCCAAAGTGGACCTGAGCCTCTTCCTGGAGGAGACCCCGGAGGGGTTAGCCCTCCTCTGGGAGTACAGCACCGACCTGTTCGACCGCACGACGATCGCGCGGATGGCGGGGCACCTGGAGATCCTCATGGCGGGCCTCGCGGCCACTCCGGAAGCTCCGGTGCTCGAGCTGCCGCTGCTGTCCGCGGCCGAGCGGTCGCAGCTCGCGTCCTGGAGCGGGACGCGGGCGCCGCTGCCGCGGGCAGCGACCCTGCACGGCCTCTTCACGGCGCAGGCGGCGCGCACCCCGGACGCCGTGGCGGTCGTCGACGCCGAGAGCACCCTGACCTACGCCGAGCTCGACGAGAGGTCCGACCGCCTGGCCCGCCGCCTCGCCGGCCTGGGCGCCGGCGTCGAGTCGCGCCTCGGGCTCCTGCTCGAGCGCTCGCCGGAGATGGTCATCGCCCTGCTCGCCGTGCTCAAGGCCGGAGGAGCCTACGTACCGCTCGATCCCGACTACCCGGCCGAGCGACTCGCAGGAATGCTCGAGGATGCCGGGACTTTCGCCGTCCTGGCTCAACAGAGGCTCGCCGGACGCCTGCCTGAAGGCACTCGGGTGCTCTTCGTGGACGCGGACGACGCCCCGGTGCCCTCCGGTCAGCTCCCGCCCGAAGTCCCGGACTCGGCGCTCGCCTATCTCATCTTCACCTCCGGCTCGACAGGACGGCCGAAGGCGGCCATGGTGCCTCACCGGGCGATCGTCAACCACAT
>Ga0190265_10002135_pt1 | contig 13167 bp, 14 predicted proteins | sample Popmic124T_FD_133135 | JGI IMG/M metagenome (GOLD analysis project Ga0190265, IMG submission 133135) | Populus adjacent soil microbial communities from riparian zone of Indian Creek, Utah, USA - 124 T | ecosystem: Environmental > Terrestrial > Soil > Riparian zone | place: USA: Utah | collected... | reverse complement strand
TCGCTCGAGGACAAGGATCCGGAAGTCGAATACGTCAAGAAACAGTTCAATCTGTTGCTCTATCGCCTCCGCCACATCCCGGGCGCGGTTGGCGCCCGCCTGCGCGGCCGCTTCGCGCTCACGCTGGCATCGGAGCGGTGGACCGTCGAGACGCCCCATGGGCCGCTGTCGTTCGTGGCGCTTGGCAAAGGGCCGGCGGGGCGCGCAGGGTCGCTCTTCACCAAGCAGCCGGAGACGATCGCCTGGATCGACAGCTTCCGTCCGGGCAGCGTGTTCTGGGACGTCGGTGCGAACGTCGGCGTGTACACCCTGTACGCGGCGCGGCGCGGTGACACGCGGGTGGTTGCGTTCGAGCCCGCGGCCGTGAACTACTTCGTGCTGTCAGCCAACTGCGAGATCAACGCCTTCGAGGACCGTGTGACCTGCCTGCTGATGGGGCTCGGCCAGGGCAAGAGCATTGCGCAGCTCGAAGTGTCGCAGTTCGACGCCGGCCTGTCCTTCAGCTTCAAGAGCAAGCGCGGGCGTCCGCCGTCGGGACGCCAGGCCGCGCTGATCATGTCGATGGACAGGCTGGTCGACGAGCTGGGATTGGCTTGTCCCAACTACATCAAGATCGACGTGCCCGGCCTGACCGACGAGATCGTGGCCGGCGGCATGCAGCTGCTCCGCAATCCCGAGGTTCACGAGCTGCACATCGAGTGCGGGCTCGAGAGCAAGGGCGGCCGCCGCATCGTGGAGATGCTGAACTCGCTGGGCTTTGCGCCCGTGGGCGCCTCCTCACAGGGAGGCGGCGACATCACCTTCGCGCGCTCTTCGGCCGCGTAGACGGGACCGCCGCGGCGCTGCGCTCCAGATGCAGCAGCCGCCGCTTCCGCCAGAGGCCTCCGCCGTATCCCCCCAGCTCACCGCTCTTGTTCACCACGCGGTGGCAGGGGATGACGATCGCAATGCGGTTCATGCCGTTCGCGCGGCCCACCGCCCGGACCGCCGCCGGACTGCCGACAACCTGGGCCACGTCGGCGTAGGAGCGTGTTTCGCCGTAGGGGATGTCGCGGAGCGCCTGCCAGCAGCGCATCTCGAAGGGCGTCCCTGGCGCTTCGAGCGGCACGCTGAACTGGTGCAACGTGCCGGCGAAGTACTGCGTCAGCTCGCCTCGCAGCGTCTGCAGGTGCGGATGGTCGGCCGGCACGAGCGCCGCCTCGAGCCGCTTGCGCAGCGTGGTCAGCTGGGCCTCGATCATGCGGCGGTCGGTGAACTCGAGCAGGCACAGGCCTGCGTCGCTGGCCCCTGCGATCATCGGGCCGAGCGGCGTCTCGATCCACGCCAGGCACACCTGGCGTCCCTCCGCGGCCCGGCCCGGGGTCACGCCGAACACCTTCTGGAAGGCATCGCGGAACCCGCTGTGCGAGTCGTAGCCGGTCTCGAACACTGCGTCGTCGATCGCCTCGCCGTCGCGGATGCGCTCGAACGCGCGTGAGAGCCGCCGCGCCCGGCAATACGCCTGGAACGTGAGACCATAGCGCGACTCGAAGTATCGCCGGACGCGCGCCGGCTCCACGCCCAGCTGCCGCAGGTCGCTCTCGCGGATGCGTTCGTCGGGCTGGCGCTCGATGCGGTCCATCAGCGGGGCGACCCACGGCGGCGCCTGGCTGTCTTCGAGCGGATGGCACCTGAGGCACGGCCGGTAGCCGGCGAAGACCGCGTCCTTCGCGATGCCGAAAAACTCCACGTTCTCGGGCTTGGGCTTGCGTGCCGAGCAGGAGGGGCGACAGAAGATGCCGGTGGTACGGACCCCCAGGTAGAACACGCCGTCGTAGGAGGCGTCGGAGCGCTGGTAGGCGCGCTCCATCTCCTCGCGCGCCGGCATGGGCCAGAGTGGAAGGTCGGCGGAGGCCGCGTGTGACATGGGTGTTGGAAGCATCATGAGCGGATCATGCCTCCCGCGCAAGATCGCGCGCGACCGGAAAAACGACATCGAATTCCGGTTGAGCCGCTCTCGAAGATCGCGACGAGCGGGTCGGCGTCAATGAGCACGCCGCGCGCGGGCCTTTTAGCGGAGGGTGTTAGTCAACTGCGCGCCCGTCGTGCGCTCGGCGTGCCGCGCATGCACATTGACCACGCCAATGACATCCACCCAGGCGTCATAAGGCCGCTGCAAGCCGCCCTTGCTGGCCACAGTGGCCTTACATTGCTTCAACGCTTCGCGGACCACGTGGGAACGGGATCTGCCCAGCCGCTTCGCCATCGGCTGTAAGGATAGCCTAGACAAACTGGGGCGCCGGTGGGGCTTAGAATCAGCGTCGATGCCTTCGATGCGGCGGTCGATCAGTAGAGTCGGTCTCGTGCGGTCCAGCGTGTGGCTCGCTGCCTGTCTGATCGTGTCGGCGGGCGCACAGCAGGCCGCCCGCGTGGACCCCGAGGCCGCGGGCCTCTCGCCCGCACGTCTTCGAGAGGCCACCGACCTGCTGAGTCGCTACGTCGCCGAACGGCGGATTGCGGGGGCGGTGGCGGCCGTGGCCAGACGCGGGCGCGTCGGATATGTCGAAGCCGTCGGGGTGCAGGATGTGACCACGCGTGCGCCGATGACGGCCCGGTCGCTCTTTCGCATCTACTCGATGACCCGGCCGGTCACGTCGGTCGCGGTGATGATGCTCCACGACGAGGGCCGCTTCGATCTGAACGACCCTGTCGCGAAGTTCATCCCGGAGTTCGGGAGAGCCGTCGTCACCAGCTCGGGGGGCGCACCGCCCCGCACACCGGCGCGGGCGATTACCGTCCGAGACCTGCTCCTGCACACGTCCGGTCTCCAGCCCCGGACGTCGGAGATCTACCAGCGCGAGCAGGTGCGGTCGAGGACGATCACCATGGCGCAGTTCATCGCGAACCTGGTGCGGGTGCCGCTGCTGGAGGACCCGGGCACGCGCTACCGGTACAGCGAGGGCACCTCAGTCCTCGGGCGCCTCGTGGAGATCTGGTCAGGGAAGCCGTTCGAGCTGTTCCTCGACGAGCGCATCTTCCGCCCGCTTCGCATGACCGACACGATGTTTTGGGCCGCCACGCCCGAGCAGCGCGCGCGGTTGACCAATGTGTACCGCGCAGCGCCTGAAGGCGGCCTGACGGCGGTCGAGACCGAGACATTGCCGTTCACGGAACGTCCGACCCTCATCGAGGGGGCCGTCGGGCTCCTGTCCACGGTGCCGGACTATCTGCGCTTCAGCCAGATGCTGCTCAACAAGGGCGAGCTGGAAGGCGTTCGATTGCTGCGCGCGACAACGGTGGAGATGATGACAAAAAACGGCCTGTCCGAAGCCGTGCAGCAGACCAAGGGTGGAGCGATGGGCTGGGGTCTGGCAAACGTCGAGGTTGCAAGTGTCGGTGAATACGGATGGGACGGCACGGCCGGCACGATCTTCTGGGTCGATCCCGTCAAGGAGACTGCCATAGTCCTGATGACGGCGAGCCAGCCTTCGAACCCCGGCCAGATCCGGCAACGATTCAAGGACCTTGTGCAGCAGGCCATAATCACGCCATGAGAATGAGGACACTCGTCGGCCTGACGCTTGCGACCCTGAGTTTGGCCGCGCCCGCCTCGGCGCAGCTGGTCGCGGCCAAGGACGGGCCGATCGTCTACGGCCACCATCACGTCAACGCCACCAGCGTGGACGAGCACAAGAAGTTCTGGGTGACCGCGCTCGGTGGCACGCTGGTGCGCATCGGCACCGACAACAGGGAGATCGTGAAGTTCCACAACGCGCTGGTGTTCATGCGGGCACAGAAGCCGACGGGCGGCACCAAGGGCTCGACCTTCGACCACGTGGGGCTGTCGGTGCCGAACCTGCGGCAGGTGGTGGACCGCATCAAGGCGAACGGTTATCGCATGGTGACCGCCGCCGAAGCGCCGCCGAACATCAAGGTCGTTGACGACATCGGCGTCGTCGAAGGCGCACCAGTCTCTGGCATCGCCTACGCGATGGGCCCCGACGACGTGAAGGTGGAGATCGTGGAGCTGAAGGCGCAGACGGTGCCGGTGGCGTCGCACCATCTGCACTTCATGGGTCCCAACAAGGAGATGCAGGCCTGGTACATCCAGACGTTCGGCGCCATGGCCACGCAGTCCGGCAACCCCGCGGCCTTCGTCAGCGCCGCGCTGCCCGGGCTGGGGATGAACTTCTCGCCCTCCGCGACGCCCGTTGCCGGCACGCAGGGGCGCGCGATGGATCACATCGGCTTCGAGGTGAAGGGACTCGAAGCCTTCACCAAGAAGCTCGAGGCGCAGGGGATCAAGCTGACCTCGCCTTACCGCGCTGTGCCTGCGCTCGGCATCTCGTTCGCGTTCATCACCGAGCCCTGGGGCACCTACATCGAGCTCACTGAAGGGTTGGACAGTGTTCCTTGAAAAGCGGTGTCCACTGAACAAGAGGCGCGGCATCCAGCTCGCCGGCTTGTGCGTGGGCTTGGCGCTGTACGGCGCCGTCGCGGGCATGCCATCCGCGCAGCAGACGCCGGCGGCTCCTGCGCCTGCGCCGGGAGTACCGTCGTTCAAGCCCGACACGACCTGGCCGTCCCTGCCGAGCAACTGGGTGCTGGGGGAGGTCAGCTCGATCGCCGTGGACTCGCGCGATCACATCTGGGTGCTGCACCGCCCGCGATCCATTCCCCCGCAGCAGCGGGCGTCGGCGGCTCCGCCCGTGTTGGAGTTCGACGCGGCGGGCACGTTGGTGGGCAGCTGGGGCGGACCCGGCGAGGGCCACGACTGGCCCGAGCGCGAGCACGGCATCTTCGTGGACACGCGCGGGTTCGTGTGGATCAGCGGCAACGGCGGGTGGCCGAAGCCGACCGGCCCCGGCAGCGGCGACGACATGATCCTGAAATACACGCCGGCTGGCAAGCTGGTGATGCAGATTGGCAAACGCGGCCAGAGTAAGGGGAACAGCGACACGATGAACGTGCGGCAGCCGGCCGACGTGTTCGTGCACGCGCCCACCAACGAGCTGTACGTCGCCGACGGCTACGGCAATCAGAGGGTGGCGGTGTTCGACGCCGGCAGCGGCGCGTTCAAACGGTCGTGGGGCGCGTACGGCAAGACGCCGCCGGCCGAAGTGGCGGGCAATCCGCCCACGCCCGCGCAGGATCAGGTGGCTGCCGAGACGAAGGAGCAGTTCGGGCTCGTGCACGCCGTGAAGGTGTCGCAGGACGGCGTGGTATATGTGGCCGACCGCACGCACAACCGCATCCAGACCTTCACCAACCAAGGCAAGTTCATTCGCCAGGTTCGCATCACCCCTGAAGGCACCACCACGTCCGTGCCGGCCGGATTTGCGTTCTCGCCGGACGCGCGACAACGGTACCTGTACGTCGTGGACTCGGGCCCGATGCGCATCGTGATCTTCGAACGGGCCACGCTGACGCAGGTTGGGTCGGTTGGCAGCCGCGGCCCCCGGCCAGGCGAGTTCGACATCGTGCATCACATGGCCACCGACTCGAAGGGCAACTTGTACGCCGCCGAGATCGTGACCAACCGGCGAGCCCAGCGGCTGCTGCTACAAACCGCGCGCTGAACGGCAGAGCGGCATCGCAGGAAACGCAGCGCCAGCCGCGCGCCCCCCGCACCCGCCCACGGTCTCGTCGCGAATCCGGCCGCATCTGGGCGTTCCCGCTCCGAACCCTGCGTGGCACGTCCCTTGGTTCCTATGCCCCCGTCGGCGGCACGCACGGGCCATGTCGGCCCGGCACCTTGCAGCGTTGCCGCTCGCCAACGAGGTGTCTCATGACGAACGTGGCTCCCCAGGTTCTCGCGCCGGCGCATCGCCGCGCGGTGGCAGGTGTCGTCGTCGCGGCGCTGCCGGTCGTAACCAATCTGTCGGCGACGAACGGGCTGCACTATTCCGCCGTGTGGTCGGCATACGTCCCGGGCTGGACGTCGAACTTCATCGTGGACGCGGCGCTGTTCGCGACGTGTCTCGTCTCGCCGCTCAACAGCGTCGTCTGCGGCGCCCTGGCGCTGGTGTAAGCGCAGTCCGGCCTCTGCAGCACCCTCGACGAAGCAGCAATGCTGGGCCTGGTCTACCAGCCGATCGTCTTCTTCCATGCCCGGCTCACCACGCCGCCATCCTGGTGGCTCGCCTTGGGCGGGCCACTGGGATGTGCCGCCCTGGCGATGGTGAGCCACGCCATCCTCTCCGAGAAGATCGCCGGGCCGATCGTGGCCACCGCCGTGGGCTCGCGCTCGCTGCTGACGTCGCTGCAGTACATGGGCGTCGTCAATGCTGCGTTCGTCTACGTGGTGGTCTGGCTCACAGCCTCGGCATTCATGATGTCGTTCGACGTGGTGACCGGCGGCACGACGGACGTACCGCGGATTCTCGAGGGCAATGCGCTGGCGTTCTACTCGCAGCTGCCGTGGCTGGCGATGCTGATCGCGTTGGCGGCTGCGTTCGAACCGCCGGCAGCGTGGATGCTCGATGGCCCGATCGCGACAGCGGCCGACCTGGAACGGTTCAAGCGGCTGCTGCAGCAGGATCCATTTCTGGCCACCGTGCGCGGTCTGAACGAATGCTTCGCGGTGTGGCTGTACGTACTGTTCGGGGTCAGCTACCACGCCGCCACCCGCTGCACACTGCCAGGCTCGCTCCTGCTCGCCCTCACGACATACGTCATCTTCCACCTGCTAAGCGTCCTATTTTGAGGGCTCCCTTCCTGCGCCATCTCGTCGCGGCCAACACCCTCCTGGTCGGTTGTGCCGTGATCTGCGGCGCGGCCTTCGCGGCGAGCGACGGCCGCCGTGTAGTGCTGCCGCCGGCTGGAAGCAGCGCGCCCGCACCGATTGCGGAAAGCACGGTTCAGATCGTCCGACAGAATGGACGCGTGTGGCTGTTCATCTGCGCTGGCGTGGGATCGTTCGGTGCCGCTGGCGCCGGGGTCCTCGTCGCCAACGCGTTTCGGTTCGGCATGGACGTCGCGACCGTGGCGCTCAGCGCTCCCGCCGAGCTGACGTTCCTCGCCGCCCATGGCCTCTTGGAATTCGCGGCGTTCACCCTCGCCGCAGCGGCGGTCCAATACCTCGGCTGGATGCTGCTGCTGTTGTTGGCGGTCAATCGCAGCTCGGGCCGGCTGGCGATCGGGCTGTGTGCCCTGGCGGGCTCCGGCGGGCTGGTGGTCCTGGCGGCCTGGGTCGAGGCGCTCTCGCACGCTGCCCGCATCGCAGGAGGTGGGTGACCATGCCGGCTGGACTCGCCGTGGATTCTCTGGTCCGCAGGCGCGGGGGATTCGTGCTCGGGCCGGTGTCGCTTCGATTGGAGCCTGGCCGGGCCTTGGGCCTGCTTGGCGCGAATGGCGCCGGGAAGACGACGCTGCTCACGGGGATCGCCGGGCAGGGACGCCTGAACGAGGGCACCGTCACATGGAATGGACGCCCGGTCCAGCGAGGCGACTGGCGGCTGCGGGAGCCGATCGCTTTCGTGCGCGACGTGCCGGCGCTCTACGGCGAGTTGACCGTCCGGCAGACGTTGTCGTTCGTCGGCGGCATCTACCGGACCTGGCAACCAGCGCGGGCGGCAACGATGTTGGACCTGCTCCGGCTCGATACGGCGCAGCGCGTCAACACGCTCTCGCGTGGCATGAGAGCCAAGCTTGGCCTCCTGCTCGCCATCTCGCACTCCGTGGAGATGCTGCTCCTGGACGAGGTCACGGCGGGCGTGGACGCCGACACGCGAGCCGAGATCCAGCGGCTGATCCGAACGCTGACGCGTGAACGGGGTGTCGCCACCGTTCTCTCGTCGCACATCTTCGAGGATGTCGAGCACGCTTGCGACGACGTGCTAATGCTCCGCGCCGGGCTCCCTGTCTTTCAGGGCCCCCTTGATGGCGCGCGGACGGCCTCGTTGCGAGATCTGTACTTCTCTTACGGGGGCCAGTGACGTGCGACAACTGATCGCGCTGGTGAGAAAGGACTGGATGCTGCACTGGCGCAGCGTGGCGGCGTTCTGCGTCGGGTTCATCGCACTCGCGCACGCGTTGACGTGGCTGCTTCCCCCGCTCCCACAACCTGGTCTCGCACTGCCGCCCGTTGTCACCGTACCCGTCGCGCTGTCGTTCGTGCTCACGTGCGTCACCTGGCTGGTGGAGCGCGAGCGGTCGCGCGAGACCTTCGCGTTGCTTCGGGCCTTGCCGGTATCGGACCTGCAGATCGTGGGCTCGAAGTATCTGGCCTACGTCCTGATGCAGCTCGCCGGCCTGGCGTTCGTGCTGGTCACGACACCGGTCGGCGCCTACTTGTCACCGATGCAGGTGGTGACGACGTTCATGGGGATCCTGACGTTTGCCAGCCTGTGCCTGGCGGCGCAGTTGTCGTTCACGCATCGCAAGGCGGGCGTCGCGCCGGTGATCCTGCTGCTGGTCGTGGCCGTCGGAGCCGCGCGGCTTGGCCAGTCTCACGCGATCGTCAGCCAGCTAGTGAGTCGATGGCGGCAGCCGTGGTTGCACGCGTCGTTGTGGGCCGTCTGTGTGACGGTGACGGCGGGCTGTCTGATTGCGGCCTACCTGCGGGTCCGATCTCAGGACACGGAGGACCTGATCGGGTAGCTCGGTGAGTGCCGCCTCCAAGGCCGTGATAGCGCTGGCAGCCGTGGCGCTTGCTGCGTCGGCTACCTGGGGCCAGGTGGCGTGGGCCCGCCGATCGCTGCCGATGGTCTGGACCGAGCCGGTGGAACGGCGTGACGTGGTGGCGACGATCGCCGCAACCGGGCGGCTGGTCCGCGCCCGCAGGCGGACGCTGAGCGCGCAGGTCTCGGGGCGTGTCCGCGCGGTGCTGGTGCGGGCGGGCCAACCCATTCGTACAGGGGAGCCGCTGGTTGAGCTGGACTCTACGGGTTCGCGCGCGGAACTGAACCGGGCACGCGCCGTGGAGAGTGCGGCCCGCAGCGACGCGGCCGGCGCCCGTGCCGCCCTGGAAATCGCCGAGGCGGGAGCGGCGCGCACGGGCCGCGCGGCCCAGCGGCACGAGAGGCTGGCGGCCCTCGGGCTGACGCCCGACGCTGCGCTGGCGTCCGCTCGACACGACCATCGCGTCGCCACGTTTGAGTCGATCATCCAGCGCGAACGAGCCGCCGAAGCAGACGCACGGGCACGTGCGGCGCTGGGGCTCGTCGCACAGGCGGCGCGAGCAGCGGAAGGATCCACAGCGCGTGCGCCGGCCGACGGCGTTGTTACGGAGGTGATGGTCCGTGTGGGGGAGTGGGTGCACGCCGGGGCTGCCCACGTTCCGCCGACGGCGCTGCTTGCGATTGCCGACACACGTTTGATGGTCGAGATCGTCGTAGAACAGACGGACGCGGTTCGTCTGCCGCGGGGGTGGCCCGCCACGGTCGTCATCGACGCCGACCCATCGCGCCCTTGGCCGGCGCGCGTCGCCGCCGTTCGCGAGACTCAGGGCCGCACTGCGGTTGCCGTTCGTCTGGAGCTGCTGGGCTCGCCCCCGTTCGCTCGAGAGGGCATGTCGTGCACCGTGAATGTGACGGCTGACGCCCGGATGCACGCCATCGCGGTCCCCAACCACGCGCTGCTGCATCTGCGCGACGGCGCTGGCGTCTGGACGATCGTGCGTGGGCGGATCGCGGCGCGCGCTGTCACGCTGGGCGTGCGCGGCGATGCGTACTCCGAGGTGCTGGCGGGGTTGGCGCCGGGTCAGCTGGTGGTCACAGGGCCGCACGCGGTGGTGCAGTCGATTCGGGCGGGCGATGCCGTAGCAGCATCATCCCCATCGCGATCTGCCAGAGCGGCATGGGATACGCGGCCACGCGCTCCATCCCACCCGGGCCGAGCCCCAGATAAGCGCCTGACACGAAGAGCGCCGTGCCGGCGAGGCCCACGCAGCCGGCGGCGACTCCGAGCCAGCGCCACGAGCGGGCCACGTCAGGAGTGAGCGTCAGCCCGAAGAGCACCAGTGCGATGTTGCCGAGCACGAAGTTGAGCCCGGCACCGGCCGCATGAAGGGCCATGTTCGCGTTTTCGGGAAACCAGCCGACCAGCGCCACGCCCGCGCCGGCCATCACGAAGCAGATCCGCGCCGCGAGGGCCAGGCCCCCACGCCGGAACGCCTGCCTGATCAGCAGCGCCCCGGCGCCCATCGTGATGCCCAGCAGGATGAAGGAGGCGTTCATCCACGCGTGCCACGGCGAGCAGACAATCGTGTTCGAGCCAGCCGGGTACGGGCCGCAAACCGTGTTGCCGAGATCGCTGATGTAGCGCTCGGCTAGGTCGAAGGGCAGGGGCCACGCGCTGGCGACCACCACCTGCGCCACGAAGAACTGCGCGGCCAGAATCCACGAGATGGCGCCGAGACGCACAATCCTCCTCCTTCGTCCGCAGCCGATTATGGCCGGGGGACGAAGGATTCGGATTGAAAAGGACTGGGTTGGAGTCCCGGTCTTCCTCGGGCAAGTTTCGTTCCCTCGTGGAAATCGAAGTATTCGGCCCCACCGTGCGAACAGCGGTGACATGTTTGGCAAGGGGTCTGACGAACTCGTCGAGGACTTGAGAAGCCACTGGGTAAACGGTCGCGGTACCATGACGTGCCCGCGAAGGCAGTGTTTGATTGCCCGCGCTTGCCACCCCAGCACGCAAAGAACGCGTGCCGGGGACCCCGGTTCGCGCGGGTGGGCGGAAGGAGCATGATGGCGCGCGTGCAGCCAGGAAACAGTCGATGACCGTCCTCGTCACAGGCGGGGCCGGCTATATCGGGAGCCATGCAGCCAAAGCGCTGCGCGGGGCTGGCCACCACGTGGTGATCTACGACAACCTGTCGGCGGGCCACCGCGTCGCCGCGCTCGGGGCGCCGCTCGTCGAGGGAGAAACCGCCGATACCGCTGCGGTGCGGCGCGCCATTCGGGAGTCTGGCGCCACGGCCGTCATGCACTTCGCCGCGTCGCTGAACGTGGGCGACTCCGTACGCGACCCGGCGGCGTACTACCGCAACAACGTGATCGGCAGCATCGGCACCCTGGAGGCGATGGCGGCGGAGGGCTGCCGTGTGTTCGTGTTCTCCTCGTCGTGCGCCGTGTACGGCGAGCCGGACTCGACGCCCATTACCGAGGATCATCCGACCCGGCCGGTCAACGCCTACGGGCAGACGAAGCTGGCGGTGGAGCAGGCGCTGCCGCACTTCGAGCGCGCCTACGGCATGCGCGCCGTGTGCCTGCGCTACTTCAACGCCGCCGGAGCCGATCCCGACGGCCAACTGGGCGAAGCGCACGACCCCGAGATCCACGTCATCCCGCGCGCGTTCGAGGCGCTGGCGGGCGGCCCGCTGCTCGCCGTGTTCGGCCAGGACTACGCGACGCCGGACGGCACGTGCCTGCGCGACTACGTTCACGTGTCCGATCTCGCCGCGGCGCACGTGCAGGCCCTGGCGCACCTGGAGCGGGGCGGCGCCTCGGCCACCTACAACGTCGGCACGGAGACGCCGACGTCGGTGCTGGAAGTGATGGCGGCCGTGGAACGCGTGACCGGCCGCGCCGTGCCCCACCAGCTCGCGCCACGCCGTCCCGGCGACCCGGCGGTGCTCGTGGCATCGGCCGCGCGAATCCGTCGAGAGCTGGGGTGGACCGCGACGCGCCCGGCGCTCGACACAATCGTCGCCGACGCCTGGCGTTGGCACGCGGAGCACCCGAATGGGTTTGGCGGAAAATGAGGCCCGGCCCATTCCGAAATTGGAGGAGTTCCCATGGCCGTTAGCCGAATGACGATGACCGACGAGCAGCGGAAGTCCGTGGCGCTCGAATACCTGAAGGCGTTTGACAACAAGGGCGTGACGTCGAACGGCGGCAGCATCCTGGACCTCTTCGCCGACGACGCCCAGGTGTTCTTCCCGAAGTGGGGGCTCGCCACCGGCAAGAAGCAGATCGGCCAGCTGTTCACGGATTTCGGCGGGCTGCTGCGGCACATCCTGCACGACTACGCCGCCTTCAACTTCATCATGACCGGCACCGACACGTTCGCCTGCGAGGGCACCAGCTGGGGCACGCACCAGGACGGGGCGTGGCGCGCGGGCCTCACGCACGCCGGCCGCTGGTGCGACGTCTTCGAGGTGCGCGACTTCCTGATTCAGCGGTGCTTCATCTACCTCGACCCGGATTACGCGGGCCTGGACACGGCGCGCTATCCGTGGCTCTCCGTCGGCGGCCGGGATCCGTCTAAACCGATGGGATGAGCACGACCAACGACCACGACTAACGACCAACGACCAACGGCCACCCGTGCCGTGAACCCGTGCTATAAAAAGGGGTTCACCGCGCAGAGAAACTCGATGGTCGTGCAGAAATTCGGCGGGACGTCGGTCGCCGACCCGGAAGCCATCCGACGCCTGATCGAGATCGTACGCACCGCGCGCGCGCGCGACGGGGCCGGGCCGGCCGTCGTGGTGTCGGCGATGAGCGGCGTGACCGACGGCTTGCTGCGCGTGGCCGAAGACGCCGCCGCGGGGCGCGCGGCCGATGCCCACGCGGGCGTGGTGAAGGTCCGCGAGCGCCACCTGGCCGCGGCCGCGGACCTCGCGCCCGACAATGCCGACCTGGTGGCGCATCTCACCGAAATCTGCCAGCAGCTCGATGCTGTGGTCACGACGCTCGTCACGCTGCGCGAAGCCTCGCCCAGGATGTCCGACGTCGTGGCAGCCACCGGCGAGCTGCTCAGCTCGCGGCTGGTGGCAGCGGCCCTGACCCACGCCGGGGTGCAGGGGAAGTGGGTGGATGCCCGGCGTGCCGTGGTCACCAACGACGATCACATGCGGGCGACGCCCCTGACCAACGAAACGAACGCGGCGCTGCGGGCCACGGTGGGGTCGGCCATCGAGGTGGGCCGCGTGCCGGTGATCGGCGGCTTTGTCGGTGCCACCGCCGACGGGCACACCACCACGCTTGGCCGCGGCGGCTCGGATTATTCCGGCGCGCTCGTGGGCGCTGGCGTCGGCGCGCGCGAGATTCAGATCTGGACGGACGTGGACGGCATGTTGTCGGCCGACCCGCGTGTGGTCGCAAATCCGCGCCTTGTGCCGCGCCTGTCCTTTGCCGAAGCCGCCGAGCTGGCGTATTTCGGCGCCAAGGTGCTGCATCCGTCCACGATCCTGCCCGCCGTTGAGCACGATATCCCGGTGCGGATCCTCAACTCGCGACG
>Ga0190265_10002134_pt1 | contig 13169 bp, 10 predicted proteins | sample Popmic124T_FD_133135 | JGI IMG/M metagenome (GOLD analysis project Ga0190265, IMG submission 133135) | Populus adjacent soil microbial communities from riparian zone of Indian Creek, Utah, USA - 124 T | ecosystem: Environmental > Terrestrial > Soil > Riparian zone | place: USA: Utah | collected... | reverse complement strand
CGGCAGTGATAGCGACCTGGGCTATCGTCGAGGTGGGAGAGGCGCCGCTCTCGACCTCGCTCGCGATTCCCTTCTTCAAGGAAGTACTCATCAATCTCGGTTGGCTGTTCATTCCCTTCGGCGCCTTTATCATTGTTGGCGCCGGCAATGCGGTGAACCTCACCGATGGCCTCGACGGCCTTGCCATCGTGCCCGTGATGATCGCTGCAGCCACCTTTGGCTTCATCTCCTATCTCGTCGGCAACATTCTCTTCGCCGACTACCTCCAGATTCACTTCGTGCTCGGCACCGGCGAGCTTGCGGTCGTCTGCGGCGCGCTGGTCGGCGCAGGACTCGGCTTCCTCTGGTTCAATGCGCCCCCGGCGCAGATCTTCATGGGCGATACCGGATCGCTCGCCTTGGGCGGCGCGCTCGGGACGATCGCGGTGGCCACCAAGCATGAATTGGTGCTCGCCATCGTCGGCGGCCTGTTCGTGCTGGAGGCGGTATCTGTGATTGTGCAGGTCGCTTCGTTCCGCCTCTTTGGGCGGCGGGTGTTCCGCATGGCGCCGCTGCACCACCATTACGAGCAAAAAGGATGGCCGGAATCCACGGTCGTGATCCGGTTCTGGATTATTGCGGTGGCGCTTGCGCTCTTGGGCCTCGCCACCCTGAAATTGCGCTAAGATTCGGGCCGATGATTCCTGTCACGACCTTTGCCGGGCGCGACGTCGCCATCTTTGGGCTTGGTGTGAGCGGCGTGGCTTCGGCCCGCGCTCTCGCGGCGGGCGGCGCCAACGTTTTCGCCTGGGACGATTCCGCCTCCACGCGTGAAGCCGCCGCGGCGCAAGGCATCGGCTTGCAGGATCTTTCGAGCGCGGACTGGGCGCGCTTCGCAGCACTCGTGCTTGCGCCGGGCGTGCCGCTCACGCATCCCGCGCCGCACTGGACCGTCGCGAAGGCGCAGGACGCTGGGGTTGAGATCATTGGCGACACCGAGCTCTTTTTCCGGCAGCGCAAGGCGCTGAGTTCGGCGGCCAAGGTGGTCGCGATCACCGGGACCAACGGCAAGTCCACCACGACCGCGCTCACCGCGCATATCTTGCAGGAGGCCGGCCGAAACGTCGCGCTCGGCGGCAACATCGGCAGGGCCGTTCTCGATCTCGACACCTTCTCGGACGATCTTGTCTACGTTCTCGAGCTCTCCACGTTCCAGATCGACCTCACGCCTTCGCTCGCGGCCGATGCCGCCGCGCTCATCAACATCACGCCCGATCATCTTGATCGCCACGGCACCATCGAGAACTATGCCGGCATCAAGGCGCGCATTTTTGCAGGGCTTCCGCGTGGCGGCACTGCGGTCGTCGGTGTCGATGACGCGCTGTCCCGCGCGATCGCCGATGACCTCCCCCGTTCTGTTAATCTTCGCCGCGTCTCTATCGAAGAGCCGGTGAAGACCGGCGTCTGGGTGAAGGACGGCACGTTGATCGAGGTCGAGACTGGCGTCGAGTTGGCCCATGTCGATCTCGGCGGCATCGGGTCGCTGCGCGGCGCGCATAATGGGCAGAACGCCGCCGTCGCCTATGCGCTTGCGCGTTCGCAAGGGTTGGACGTCGCCGCGATCGAACGCGGTCTGCGCAGTTTTGCCGGTCTTGCCCATCGCATGGAGCAGGTCGGGCGTCAGGGAAAGGTCCTCTTCGTCAACGACTCCAAGGCCACCAACGCCGACGCCGCGGGCAAGGCGCTCGCAAGCTTCTCCGATATTTTCTGGATCGTGGGTGGCCGCGCGAAGTCGGGCGGCCTCGCTGGACTCGAACCTCTCCTGCCCAAGGTCGCGCACGCCTATCTGATCGGCGAGGCAGCGGAAGCCTTCGCGGCTCAGCTCGAAGGCAAGGTCGAGACCACCAGCTGCGGCACCTTGGATGCCGCGGTCGCGCAAGCCGCCATGGATGCGTCTCGCTCCCGCGCGAAGGAGCCGGTCGTTCTTTTGTCGCCGGCCTGCGCGTCCTACGATCAGTTCGCCAATTTCGAGGCGCGCGGGCATGCCTTCCGCGACATCGTGCTCAAGCTCGAAGGCGCGGAGCGCGTCGACGCCGCCCAAGGCGAGGCAGCATGAGGATCACCCGCGCCGATCGCAGCGTGCTGTCCGACTGGTGGTTCACTGTCGATCGGCTGATGTTCTTTGGCCTGCTGCTCTTGATGGGTGCGGGCCTCGTCTTGTCGTTTGCCGCCAGTCCGCCCATTGCCGAGCGCTACGACCTTGAGCCCTTCTATTTCGTGCGCCGCCACGCAGCGCTGCTCTTGCCGGCCGTCGCGATCCTTTTTGCGGCCTCCACGCTCACGCCAAAGCAAATCCGCCGCGCGAGCCTCATCATCTTCTTCGTCGGGATCGGGCTCATGGTGCTTGCCCTTTTCGTCGGGCCCGAAATCAAGGGCGCGAAGCGCTGGCTCCAGTTCGGGCCCGTTTCCCTGCAGCCGTCCGAGTTCGTGAAGCCGGCATTCGTCGTTCTTACCGCGTGGCTCTTCAACGAAGCCCAGAAGCGGCGCGACGTTCCGAGCACCGAGCTTGCGCTTCTGCTTTATGGTGTCTTCGCGCTGGTGCTCGTGCTCGAACCAGACTTCGGGCAGACCCTCCTCGTGACGCTCGTGTGGGGCGCGCTGTTCTACATGGCGGGCATCAACCTCGTATGGATTGCGGCATTGGGCGTTGCCGGCCTTGGCGGTATCGTGAGTGCGTATTTTACGATCCCGCACGTCGCGTCGCGCATCGACCGCTTCCTCTTTCCCGAATCGGGCGACACCTATCAGGCCGACCGCGCCCTCGAATCCTTCCTCACCGGAGGCTGGTTCGGGCGCGGCCCGGGTGAGGGCACCGTGAAGGACGTGCTGCCGGATTCCCACACCGACTTCATCTTCGCCGTGGCCGCTGAGGAATACGGGCTCATCGCCTGCATGATCCTTCTTTTGCTGTTCGCCTTCATCGTATTGCGCGGCCTCTCCAAGGCGTCGCGTGAACCGGACGGCTTCATTCGACATGCCACCGCCGGTCTCATCATGTTGTTTGGCCTTCAGGCCCTGATCAACATGGCGGTCAATGTCGGCCTGCTGCCGGCCAAGGGCATGACCTTGCCGTTCATCTCCTATGGCGGCTCCTCCATGCTCGCCATGGCGCTGACCATGGGCTTCGCGCTCGGCCTCACCCGCAAGCGGCCGATGATCGGCCGCGTCAAGGAGCGGTCGGCGAGCGAGGAGCGGGCTGAACGTCGCGGCGTCACGGAGCAAGCGGCTTGAGCGACCGCCCCATCCTGCTCGCCGCTGGCGGCACGGGCGGCCATCTCTTTCCCGCGGCAGCTTTGGCGCAGGAGCTTCGCCGCCGCGGTGACACCGTCGACCTCGCGACCGACGAGCGCGCGGAGAAATACGGCGTCGAGTTTCCGGCGCGCGAGATCCACCGCATTCCATCGGCAACCATCAGAAGCCGCTCGCCTTTTGCCATGGCGCAGACCTTCACCCGTCTCGGCATCGGTTATTTCGGCGCGCTCGCGCTGCTGCGCCGGGTCCGGCCGCGCGCCGTGATGGGGTTCGGCGGCTATCCCACCCTGCCGCCGATCATCGCCGCGCGCACGCTCGGCATCCCCACCGCGATCCACGAGCAGAATGCCGTCATGGGGCGCGCCAACCGGCTTCTGTCGCGCTACGCGGACCGCATCGCGGTGTCGTTCGCCTCCACGAAGCTCGTGCCTGCGAATGCCGAGGCGAAAATTCGGCTGACCGGCACGCCCGTGCGCGACGCCGTCCTCGCCATGCGCGATGGCCCCTATCTCGCGCCGGAGCCGGAGGGCCGCCTTCTGCTGCTCGTCTTCGGCGGCAGCCAGGGGGCCCATGTGTTTGCGGACCTGATGCCGGCGGCGCTCGCGCTCCTGCCGCAACCCATTCGCGCGCGCCTCACCGTCGTCCAGCAGGCGCGCGAGGAGGATCTCGCCGGGTTGCGCGCCGCCTATGCGGAGTTCGGCATCGCCGCTCATCTTGCCCCCTTCTTCCGCGATCTCCCCGAGCGCATGGCGTCGGCGCATCTGGTCATCGCGCGCTCCGGCGCCTCCACCGTCGCGGAGCTCATGACGATCGGCCGTCCGGCCGTTCTCGTGCCGTTGCCCCATGCCCTCGATAACGATCAGCTCGAGAACGCAAAGCGCCTGGAGGCGGGCGGGGGCGGTTGGTGCCTGCGCCAGGCGGACCTGACCCCCGAGCGCCTCGCTTCCGAGCTTGAGAGACTTTTTACGGCCCCTGGGCTATTGGCTGATGCGGCGGCCAAGGCGAAGGCGATGGGCGAGCCCGGAGCGGTCGCCAAGCTCGCCGATCTCGTGGCGGAGCTCTGCCAGGACAAAGGGTAGCGTCCATGCAAATGCCAGCGCCCGACAAGGCGGGCCTGTTCCATATCGTTGGCATTGGCGGCATCGGCATGAGCGCCATCGCCGAGGTCATGCACACACGCGGCTACCGCGTGCAGGGCAGCGATCTGAAGGAGGGCGCTAACCTCGAGCGTCTGCGCGCGCGCGGCATCTCCTGCCTCATCGGCCACGACCCGCAAAATCTCGACGGCGCGGCCTTCCTCGTCATCTCCAGCGCGGTGAAGGCCGGCAATCCGGAGTTCGAGGCCGCCAAGGAGCGCGGCATCCCGATCATCCGCCGCGCCGAGATGCTTGCCGAGCTGATGCGTCCCTGCAGCACCGTCTCCATCACCGGCACCCACGGCAAGACCACGACCACATCGCTCATCGCCGACCTCCTCAAGGCCGCAGGTCTGGATCCGACCGTCATCACCGGCGGCATCATCAATGCCTGGGGAACGAACGCCCGCATCGGCAAGGGCGCTTGGATGGTCGTCGAGGCGGATGAATCCGACGGCACCTTCCTGAAGCTGCCGACGCAGATCGGCGTCGTGACCAATATCGATCCCGAGCACATGGACTATTGGCAGGAGGTCGAGACCCTGCACAACGCCTATGCCCAATTCATCGAGGCGATCCCCTTCTATGGCATCGCCATCGCCTGCATCGATCACCCGGTCGTGCGCGAACTGCTCGCGAAGCTTGGCGGCGCCGCCAATGGCCGCCGCACGCTGACCTATGGCGTCGCGCGCGAGGCCGACCTTCGCCTGGTCAATCTGCGCTCCGCCCGCGATCACATCACTTTCGACATCGATCTAGGCCCGGCGGTGCGCGGCGGCGCGCGCAAGCTCGACAATGTCGTGCTGCCGGTGCTCGGCCATTACAACGCGCTGAATGCGCTCGCCGCCTTCGCGGTTGCGGCAGAGGCCGGTGTCGGCGACGATGTCATCCGCGCCGCCCTCGCTTCTTTCGCCGGCGTCAAGCGGCGGTTCACCCGTGTCGGCGAGTGGCATGGGGCGACCATCTATGACGACTACGCCCATCATCCCGTTGAGATTGCCGCTGTCCTCCGCGCGGCCCGGGCTGCGGGCGACGGTCGCATCATTGCCGTCATGCAGCCGCATCGCTACTCGCGCCTGCAAGCGCTCTTCAACGAATTCTCCGCCTGCATGGACGATGCCGACATCGCCATCGTGACGCCGATCTATTCCGCCGGCGAGGCGCCGATCCCGGGCATCGACCGCGACGAGCTTGCGTCCGGCCTGCGCCGCCATGGCCACCCGCAGGTGCTCACCATCGACGACGAGGAATCCCTTGCCGATGCGCTGGCCTCCGTCGCGCAGCCCGGCGATATAATTGTCGGCCTCGGCGCCGGCACGATCACGGAATGGATCAATGCCCTGCCCAAGCATCTCGCCGAGAAGGGGGAGCGCGCGTGAACGATCTCGCCCGCGATCTCGCGGAGCGTCTTCCAGAGTTGCGCGGCAAGTTGAAGAGTGACGTCGCGCTCGCCGATCTCACCTGGTTCCGCGTCGGCGGTCCCGCCGAGATTCTCTACTCGCCCGCCGATGAAGCCGACCTTGCTTATTTTCTCCACGAGACGCCTTCTGCTGTCCCCGTGACGGTGGTCGGCCTCGGTTCCAACCTTCTCGTCCGCGACGGCGGCATCGGCGGCGTGGTCGTTCGGCTGGGCCGCGGCTTCAACGACATCACAATCGAGGACGACCATCGCGTGCGCGCCGGCGCCGCCGTTCCCGACGTCAAGGTCGCGCGCGCCGCGGCGGACGCGGGCATTGCCGGCCTATCCTTTTACCGCGGCATTCCGGGCGGCATCGGCGGCGCACTGCGCATGAATGCCGGCGCGCATGGCCGCGAGACCTGCGAAGTCCTCCTCGAAGCTCGCGCCGTCGACCGCAAGGGCGAGATCCACGTCCTGCCAGTCGCTACGCTGGATTACGCCTATCGCCATTGCGGCGCGCCGGAGGACCTCATCTTCACGCAAGCCTTGTTCCAGGGCGAGGCGGGCGATCCCGCTGCCATTCTCGCCGAGATGGACGACATCGCGGCCTACCGCGAGCAGGCGCAGCCGATCAAGAGCCGCACCGGAGGCTCAACCTTCAAGAACCCATCAGGCCACAAGGCATGGCAGCTCATCGATGCCGCCGGCTGCCGTGGCCTTGCCGTCGGCGATGCCCATGTCTCCGAGATGCACTGCAACTTCCTCATCAACGAAGGTGGTGCCACCGGCGCCGACCTCGAGACCCTTGGCGAAACCGTGCGCGCCCGGGTCAAAGAGACGAGCGGCGTTGAGCTCGATTGGGAGATCAAGCGCCTCGGAGTTCCGAAAAGGGCCTGATTCCGTTCTTATTTTTCGCCCGCCCAGCGCGCGAATGCCGGTTTCCCAAAATCGCCGATTCAGATAGCCACTATGATTCTCGCGTTTGGCAACACGAGGTCGGGGGATGTCCACGGAAAAACACGTCGCCATGCTCATGGGCGGTCTGTCTTCGGAACGCGAGGTTTCCTTGCGCTCGGGCGACGCCTGCGCCGCGGCGCTGGAAGGCGAGGGCTATCGCGTCACCCGGCTCGATGTCGGCCGCGACGTGGCCGCGCGGCTGGCCGAAATCCGCCCGGATATATGCTTCAACGCTCTACACGGGCGCTACGGCGAGGATGGCTGCATCCAGGGCCTGCTGGAAACCATGGCCATCCCCTATACCCATTCCGGCGTGCTCGCCTCCGCGCTTGCGATGCACAAGGAGCGCGCCAAGGCGGTCCTGCGCGCAGCGGGCGTGCCGGTCGCGGAAAGCCGGATCGTGAGCCGGGAAGAGGCCGCCCGCGGCCATGCCATGCCGCCTCCTTACGTCCTCAAGCCGCCGACCGAAGGCTCCAGCGTCGGGGTCTTCATTGTGCGCGAGGACCAGGCAAACCCCCCGCAGGAGTTGCATTCCGCCGATTGGGCCTTGGGCGAGGAACTCATGGTGGAGCGTTTCATCCCTGGACGGGAGCTCACCTGCGCCATCATGGGCGATGAGGCCCTCGGCGTCATCGAGATCCGCCCTGCGCAAGGACTTTCCTTCTACGATTACGAATCCAAATACGCGCCAGGCGGCTCGGATCACGTCCTCCCGGCGCCACTTTCACCAAATGTTTACCAATTGGTACAGAAGCTGTCCCTAGCGGCTCACAGGGCACTGGGCTGCCGAGGGGTCAGCCGTTCTGACTTCCGTTACGACGACCGGCCCGGGGGCTCGGGGGACATGATCTGCCTTGAGGTCAACACCCAACCCGGCATGACGGCAACCTCGCTCGTGCCCGAGCTTGCAAACCACAGCGGCCGCTCCTTTGGCGAGCTGGTGCGCTGGATCGTGGAGGACGCGTCGTGCAACCGGTAAGGTCCGCGGGACGAAGGATCGTGGTGAAGAAATCGCCCGGCGCGCTTCTGGCGCGTGGCGTCGCCGCGCCTTCGCGCGGGCAGGGCGCCTTGACCCGCTTCGCCGGTTTTGCCCGTGATATCGCCTCTCCGCGCACCATCCGCCTCGGCTGCGTCGGACGCGATCCCGTGCGCGGCAAATGGCTCGCCTTCGCCGCGCTCTTTCTTTGCGCCGCACTCGCCTATGGCGCCTGGGTCGGCGGCCAGACCGGACGACTCATCACGGCGCTCCAGGGCGGTATCGACAATTTCTTCGTCGCCGCCGGCTTCGGCGTGCAACGCATCACCGTCGAAGGCAAGCAGTTCGCGACGGACTCCGAGATCACCACCGCCCTGGAAGCCGGTCCTAGCACTTTCACCCTCGCGTTCGACACCGACGCCGCAAAGGCGCGCCTCGAATCCGTACCGTGGGTCAAGCATGCGCAGGTCATGCGTCTCCTGCCTTCCACCATTCAGGTCGTAATCGAGGAGCGCGCGCCGTTCGCGATCTGGCAGCACAAGGGCAAGACCTTCGTCGTCGACTCCGACGGGATCGTGCTCGCGCCCGCGCTTCGCGAAGCTTATGGCCATCTCCCGCTTGTCGTCGGCGACGGCGCCGGCACGCGCGCCGCCGTGCTTCTCGAAACACTGTCGTCCTTCCCGGAGTTGAAGGACCAGATCGTCGCGGCGTTCCGCGTCGGCGACCGGCGCTGGACTCTCCAATTCACGTCCGGGCTGGAGGTTCTCCTCCCGGATGACAACGTGCCCGAGGCCTTGGCGACCCTGACACGCCTCGATCGCGAGCATGGGATTCTTGAACGGAACATCGCTGCCGTCGATCTGCGTCTTGGCGATCGCGTCACGGTGCGTGTGCGGGACGAGGCCCCCGCCAGCATGCCCGTGGCGGGTTCGCCGGATGACGAGGCGCCCACGGCAAGTACCAAGAGCATGGCGCACAAGGGCAGTACCTGACGAAAGGATGATGAGGGGGGATGCGGCACCCAACTCCAAGCAGAGGGAAAAGACAGCGGATCGTGGCGGCGCTCGACGTCGGCACGAGCAAGATCTGCTGTCTGATCGCCAGGACTGCGCCTGCGCCCGAGTGGATGCAGAAGAACGGCGAAGCGTTGCAGTTCGAGGTCTTGGGCTTCGGCCATCACCGCGCTGAGGGCCTGAAGGCGGGCATGATCGCCCATCTCGACAGCGCCGAGCATTGCATTCGCTCCGCCGTTGATTGCGCCGAGCGCATGGCCGGCGTCACCGTCGAGGAGGTTCAGGTCGCGGTGACCTGCGGCCGCCTCAAGAGCGAGACTTTCTCCGCAAGCGTTGCCGTGCCGTCGAGCGCCGTCCGCCATGACGACGTCATGCGGCTTCTCGCGGGCGGCCACCAATATGCGGGTCGTGACAAGCGCACCGTCTTGCATGTCCTGCCGATGAGCTACCACCTCGATGACAACAGCGGCATCTCCGACCCGCACGGCATGTGCGGTGAGCGTCTCGGGGTCGATATGCATGCCGTGACGGCCGACGATGTCGCCATGCGCAATCTGATGCTCTGTGTCGAGCGTTGCCACCTTGGGGTTGGTGGCCTGGTCGCCGCGCCTTACGCCAGTGCGTTGTCCGTCGTCACACCCGACGAAGCGAAGCTCGGCGTCGCCTGCATTGATTTTGGCGCCGGCACGACGACGCTTTCCGTCCTCGCCGAGGGCCACTTCATTCATACCGATGCCATTGCGCTCGGCGGCCACAGCATCACGACCGACATTGCGCGTGCTCTATCCGCTCCGATCGAGCATGCGGAACGTCTCAAGACGCTTCACGGCAGCGCCTTCGCGACCGCATCGGACGAGCGCGAGATCATCACCTTCCCCTCCGTGGGCGAGATGGACCGGCGCAGTCTCAACCAGATCACAAAGGCGCAACTCGCCGTCATCATCCGTCCGCGCGTTGAGGAGATTTTGGACTTCATGCGCCGCCGCCTGGCCGCGAGCGACGTCGCTGCGGAGGCCGCCCGGCACATCGTGCTCACGGGCGGCGCAAGCCAGCTCACCGGTCTGCCGGAACTTGCGTCCAACATGTTCGGACGCCCGGCGCGCTTGGGTAAGCCGCGTTCTCTCAGCGGATTTCCGCAAGGCGAGGCGAGCCCGGACTTTGCCGCGGCTATCGGCTTGTTGCTGCAATGGGGACGCGGAGACGAGCGGCTCGGCCGCAGTGGCGAACAGCGTTTTCTGAGTACCGGCACCGGCTACTTCGCCCGGGTCGGCGATTGGATACGGGACAACTTTTAGTCGGATGAAGGGCTGCATGACGCGCTCGTGGGGAGCGTGAGGGCAGCGGGACAAGAACAGATTTTAAGGATCGGAAGGCCGCCATGACCATCAATCTTGGAGTTCCTGATTTGACCGAACTCAAGCCGCGGATCACCGTGTTTGGTGTTGGCGGTGCCGGCGGCAATGCCGTGAACAACATGATCGCCTCGGGACTGCGCGGCGTGGAGTTCGTCGTCGCTAATACCGACGCCCAGGCGCTCCTTAGCTCCAGCGCCGAGCGCCGCATCCAGATGGGCGCCAAGGTGACGGAAGGCTTGGGTGCGGGCTCGAAGCCCGAGATCGGGGGCGCTGCCGCCGAAGAGGCCATGGCCGACATCAAGGCCCATCTCGCCGGCTGCCATATGGCATTCATCACCGCAGGCATGGGCGGTGGCACCGGAACCGGCGCCGCGCCGGTCATCGCCCGCGCTTCGCGCGAGGAAGGCATCCTCACCGTCGGCGTCGTCACGAAGCCATTCCAGTTCGAGGGCCAGCGCCGCTTGCGCGCGGCCGAGGCGGGTATCGCCGAACTCGAGAAATATGTCGACACGCTGCTCGTGATCCCGAACCAAAATCTGTTCAGGGTCGCCAACGAGAAGACCACCTTCGCCGACGCCTTCGCCATGGCCGATGACGTCTTGCGTGCCGGTGTCTCTTGCATCACCGACCTCATGGTGAAGGAGGGGCTCATCAACCTCGACTTCGCCGACGTCCGCACCATCATGGCGGGCATGGGCAAGGCGATGATGGGCACCGGTGAATCGAGCGGAGACCGCCGCGCGGTCGAAGCCGCCGAGGCCGCCATCTCCAATCCGCTTCTCGACGACGTGTCCGTGAAAGGAGCGAGCGGCCTGCTCGTCTCCATCACCGGCGGCAATGACCTTACCCTTTACGAGGTGGACGAGGCCGCGAGCCGCATCCGCGCGGAGGCCGATCCCGATGCCAACATCATCGTCGGAGCGACCTTCGATGATCAGCTTGATGGTCTGATCCGCGTTTCTGTCGTCGCCACCGGTCTCGGATTTCTTCTGAATCAGGAAGCGAAGCCGGAGTCCGTTGAGAAGGCGAGCCTCACCCAGCGCCTCGCCGGTCTGGCTGCGGTGCCTGTCACAACTCAAGAATATGTGGAGCAGCGCATGCCTCAGCCCGCCAACGACGGCGGCGGACAAAGCTGGGAGAAGGTGGGCGGGGTCACGATCGAGAAGCGCCCTGCGGCGCAGCTCACGAGCATCGCCCTGCCGCGCGCGCCCCAGCAGCAGAGGCCCGCGCCGGCGCCGCAGAAATTCGTGCCGACGCCGCCTGCCGCAGGTGCGCGCCGGGTCGTGCGCCGCATGCCGAATGTCGATGAGCTGCCGCTCGTCGCGCAGAACGAGATCAAGGCCAAGTCCGGTATGGATCATCATGCGCCGCACGGCGTCGAAGCACAGAAGAAGAAGGTCGGGTTCTTGGAGCGCCTCGCCGGTGTTGGACGGGGCCGGAAAGATGAGGATGCCAGCATGACGCAGAAGCTTGAGCCGGAATTCGGCGCCACAGCCGCAACTGACGCGCCTGCCCGCGTGGAGCTTTCCATGCAGAAGCCGCTCAAGATCGAGCGCAATCGCCCCGAGACGATGGGCGCTCCGGCGCTGCGCCGGGTCGAGGAGAGGCCGCGTCTCGCTGCCGTGGAAATGCCGCGCTCCGAGGCCGAATCATTTGCGGAGGATGATTTGGAAATTCCGGCATTCCTGCGCCGTCAGGCCAATTGACGGCACGCGGAAATCGTTCACCATAGGCGCTCATGCGAGTGCTTGAGGATAAAAAAGTATTGCGTTTACAGGGACTTAGGAGGTGCAAAGCGCGGTAACACAGTGAAAGAAACCGTGATTTGTTCGTGCTTAATGGCCACGTTAAGGTTCTCAATAGGTTGATCGGCAACACCAAAAAGACACAACAAGTGTCACGGGGGTGCTGATCGGGGGCTTGGGGAAGCCCCGCTCGTAGGGAACAACATACGGCTTGGGGGCCGACGGGGGCATGAGGGGATTTATAGGGGCACGCCAGACGACGCTTGCGAGCGAGATCGCGCTTACAGGCACAGGCGTACATAGCGGCGCACCGGTTTCCATCATTCTGTATCCGGCCGATAGCGATACCGGCCTGCGCTTTCTGCTCTCCAGCGGCGACACCGACGCGACCGAAATTCACGCCGATCAGCGCTGGGTCACGGGTGTCACGCTCTGTACCGTGCTTGGCGACGGCAACGGCGCCTCCGTTGCCACGGTCGAGCATCTTCTCGCCGCCCTTCGCGGCCTTGGCGTGGACAACGCCCTCATCGAAATCGACAGCGCCGAAGTCCCGATCATGGACGGCAGCGCCGCCCGCTTCGTCGAAGCCATTGACGAAGTCGGCCTCGCCGAGCTTGACGCTCCGCGCCGCTATCTCAAGATCCTGAAGTCCGTCGCCGTCGAGGATGGCGGCGCCTATGGTGAGCTCAGCCCCTATAACGGCTTCCACCTCGACGTTGAGATCGACTTCGACGCCGACATGATCGGCAAGCAATCGATCGCCCTCGACCTCAATCCCGGCGCCTTCCGCCGCGAGCTGTCCCGTGCCCGCACCTTCGGTTTCATGAAGGATGTCGAGCGCCTGTGGGCCGCCGGCCTCGCGCTCGGCGCATCGCTCGACAACACCGTCGCCATCGGCGACGACCGCATCATCAATCGCGAAGGCCTGCGCTTCCCCGACGAGTTCGTGCGCCACAAGGCGCTCGATGCCGTCGGCGACCTGGCGCTTGCCGGCGCACCGATCCTCGGATCCTACAAGTCGCGCCGCGGCGGCCATCGCTTGAACAGCCTCGTCCTCAAGGCGCTTTTCGCCGATGACGAGGCCTGGACCTTCGTCGAAGCCCCGCGCCCGGCGCGCGAGGTTCGCCACGCGGAGCTCACCCAACTCGCGGCGGTCAATTTCGCCGCGGAGCGGAGCTAGCCGCAAGGGCCCTTAAGTTTAAAACGGCAGGTCTGGCACGGGCGGCTTCCACTTGGAGCCGCCCGCTGCATTTAAGAGCAAAAAAACACCATAATCCGCACGTTTGGTGCTGCTATG
>Ga0190265_10002133_pt1 | contig 13170 bp, 9 predicted proteins | sample Popmic124T_FD_133135 | JGI IMG/M metagenome (GOLD analysis project Ga0190265, IMG submission 133135) | Populus adjacent soil microbial communities from riparian zone of Indian Creek, Utah, USA - 124 T | ecosystem: Environmental > Terrestrial > Soil > Riparian zone | place: USA: Utah | collected... | reverse complement strand
TTCCTCCTCACAGGCCATGAGGCACACCGCGAAAGCGGCAGCGCCCAACATCCCAATCATCCGTCCTTTGCTCGACATGGTCACCTCCGTCGCCCGCGGTCGACCGGCACACACCGCCGGCCCGGCCGACGCTACCCCAAGCAACGGGCGATCGCCACGGCTTCGATGCTCGACCGCGGGGTTCGAGCGCGCGACTGCATTCGGAGGCTTACTCGCGCGCCGGTCGACTCCTCACTTGACGGCGGGTCGTATCGAGCACACCCCGCCGATGCATCGGAGCGGGGGGGTCTTCGCGCAGCAATCAGCGTCGACCGTGCACTTGTCCTCCACCTCGGAGCACGGCGGGGGGGTGCTGCTGCATTTACCGTTCACGCAGAATCCCCCGCAACAGTCGATGCCGCTCGTGCAGGTGATGCCGTCGCTCTCACATGGCGTCAGCGTCGCGAACGCGCGGATGTTCCCTGACGCGAGCTCTTGCCCGGGAAGATAAAACGGGGGGTGGCTGGGATCACCCGTGAGCGGGTCCGGCAAGGTGGGACCATCCGACTCGATGTCGATGGCGGCCACCCAAATCTTCTTGGTGATGGCGTCCGTTTCTGGTTGCACCATCACGTTGCCGTAGGTTCTGCGGCTCGTGAAAAACACCCAGAAATAGCCGCCGGCGGACACGGGGCTGACGGTTGGATAATAGTTGAAGTCCTGATCGCGTACCGGTAGCGCCTTGCCGTTGGCACGGTCGAGGGGGCGATGAGGGCGCTTGCGCAAGTCGACGATGGCGAGGTTGCTCCGGTTCACGAAGAGCCCGGTGGGCGGATCCTGAATGGTCGCGTAGTCGGAGCCGTTGCCCAGAGCGAACACCACCTGCAAGCCGTCAGGCGTGAAAAACGGCCAACCAGGGTAGAGCATAGGATCCCTGAAGATCTCCACTCGATTGGAAAACGTGTTGGTCGCCGGATCGAAATCCATGACGGACAACGAGAACCCCTGACCATTGTCGTGATCGTTGAAGACGACCTTCCTTCCGTCGGGTGAGAACGCGGGCATCTTGGCAAAGCGGACGAGACCGGTGGACGTGATGGCGGCGCCGGTGCGCGTATCGAAGAGTTTGGCGTCCCGCGGTCCCAACATGCCCGGGTTGTTGAGCGGCGCGAAGGGAAAGAGCGCCGGGAGAGCACCCGCCGGTTCCGGTTGCCCGGCGGTCAGAATTCTCGAACCGTCCGGATAGACCGCGCTGAAACCCCAGTCCTCGTCCCCCACCGCGCTCGTGGCGAGCGGCGGCGGATCGACATTGGGGTTCGCCGCGACATCGAACGAATTGCTCGAGTAAGGCCCGCCTGGATATTGATGTCGCTGCGCCACCAGCATCTGCCCGTTGGCGGAGAGTGAATGACACGAATAACAAGGACCAAAGGGCACGATGCCGCCCCCCACCGACTTCACGACTTCGGGCTCGCGGGCCTGGGGCAAGATGCGCATCACCGCGCCGTTGTTGGGCACGGTCTTGGCCGAGTTGTAGGTGTTGTAATAGACGGCGCTCTTCAGCGATCCGCGCGCGAAGGTCCAGCGCTGGGTGATGGGGCCCGTCACCACGTCGGCGCTGATGGTCGTCAGCTCGACGACGGTAGGATCGCCGGAACCGAGGCTCTCCCGCGCCGCGATTTCCCAAGCGTCTTTGGGCAGCTCGAGCTGGGCCGATGGGATACCGGCAAAGACCTCTTTGTAATCGAATCGCTTCGACGAGATATGCACATAAACGCCGTCGATGGGGCCAGGCGCTGGCTTCCACTGAATGAGCGGTGGCAAGATGCCGCCCGGAAAGACGGTCTGATCGTAAGGATAGACAAACGCCATCCCGCTCGTGTTGGGACCGCCGCCCGTGATCTTGATGACGATGGGCGGCGGAAGTTTGCCCATCGTGCGGTCGATGATGACGAGAGGCGGCACACCGGGCCCTCCCGAGTCGGGATTGGCGCCGCCGCCGCCGCCCGCTCCGCCAGGGGGTATCGAGCCACCGGCTCCGGCGCTGCCACCGCTGCCGCTGTTTCCTCCACTCGCGCCGGCACCGCCCGCGCCACCACCGCCAGCACCGCCGCCGCCGGCGCCACTACCCCCAGCGCCACCACCGCCCGTACCCGAGCCGCCGGTGCCGGTGCCCCCGCCGCTGCCGCCGGTACTGTTGCCGCCGCTCCCGCCGCTGGTCGTTCCGGTGCCGGCCCCTCCCGACCCGGTGCTCGTCGTGGAGCTCGCGTCGGCTTTCGGACCGGCGCCGCCTTTCGCGGCGGGGTCGCGCGAGGCCCCGGGATCGTTCGAGCACGCGAGCCAAGTGAGCATCGATACGACGGACAAAAATGACTGCACGCTCTTCTTCATGGCGTCTCCCAACACGTTACGCATGAAGCGAACCCGGTGGGGTTCGCGCACACGCATGAGCTCTTAGTTGTCCGTGCACAGATTGGCGGCTCCGCTCGTGATCACGCCCCCGAAGGGCGGGTGATCGAGCGCGTGCGCCGGGTACGCATAGAGAAAGTCGTAACACATCTCTTGTGTCGTACTTGGCCCGAAGCCCACTCCCGCCGTCGTGGTGTTGTCGTAATAACAAGTGGTAAAGAGCGAGTCACCCGGCAGTAAGGTGAAGCCGACGTCGTAACCAACTTGACTCGAGAAGTTGAAGGGCTTGTCGATGAGCAACTCCTGCCCTCCCGCCGCTCGGTTGATCATGGTCGTCATGCGCACGCCGAGCTTGTGCATGTGCGGCCAAGCGTGAAAGATGTGAATGGGATCGTTCGGCCCGATGCCGGTGCGCAGAGGCAAGCATGTTCCGCTGGCAGTCCCCATGGCACGGGCGGGGATGTTGATCCTTTCCGTGCCGGCCCAAGTAATCGAGGCGGTGTTGGGACGGAACTTCGACGTCGCGCAGATCCGGACACCACTCTTGTCCTGGAACGGTTGGAGCGACGGATTGTTGTAGTGCACCTCGAGCACGTACGAACCCGTGGCCGGGGCAAGCTCGAGACCCACGTCGGGCGGTAGCTTCAGCCCGTCGTTGCCCGGAGCCCATCCCGTAATGAGCGTCTGACCCGGATGCTGCCCGGTGCAATAGGAGTACGTGCCGTCTTGAACGGCGAGCGGGCTAGAGTAGAGGAGCCAGTGATGAAGCTTCTCGGAGTTGTCGATGATCGTCGAAAATTGCAGCCCCTGCATGGGCTTGTTCCAAGGTGAGCTGAAGTTGAAGCACGCGTAGAACTCGACGCCCGGCAGGAAGATCATGCTCGAATCGAAAGGCGTGCGATCGCCGGGCGTCTGCTGGCCGTGCGCACGAAGCTCGATGCACTCGGTGCCGTCATCGGTGGGAGCGTCCGGTAGACTCGCGTCGATGCGGGTTCCGCTGTCTTGCGGCGGCGGGGTCGTCGGACACCCCTCGCCCGCCGGAGCGCCCGCCGCGAACCACGCGTCGAACGTGCTCATCTCGCTTGCGCTGAGCGTTCCGTTTTGCGGCATGCGACCCGTACCCGCGCGATGGATGCGATCTTGCGCCGACTGATAAACCTTGCGCATCCCGTCCAGCGCGGGCTTGTGCCAATCTTGCCAGGCCAAGAGAGACATGGGAGCGCCGAAGGTCGGCGGCGCCGTGTGGCAGGTGTTGGCGCACTTCGCATCGGCGACGGCCTTGGCGTGACACGGGAGCCCCGGATCGGTTGGCGGACTCGCGTCGGGTCGTACTCCTCCATCGCCGGTTGCGCCGCCGCTACCGCCCGCCCCGCCACCCGTACCCGGGCCACCGCCGGTACCGGTATCACCGCCAGTACCGGCGCCGCCGGTACCGCTAACACCGCCAGTACCGGTACCAGCGCCCGTGCTGGGGCCACCGCCGGTGGCAGCGCCTCCCCCGGTCGTGGCGCCACCACCCGTAGCGGGGGCACCGCCTGCAGCAGCGCCTCCGCCGGTTCCGGGATCAGAGCCCGTACCGGAAACACCGCCGGAACCTCCTTGCGCATTGCGCGAACGCGGCTCATCGCCCGGCGAGCACGCTTGCAAGACGGCGAGGATGACGCCCCATGAAAGTGCGTTGCGCTGCGACGCGCTCGGCATTGATTCTTCGCTTTCTGCGGCCTCGAACGAGACCGTCGTGCCGTGCGGGATCCACGCTGCCGGCGCCGATCAGCCTCTCTTGGATGCTGACTGGTTGGACCAGTGCGCTGGTTGGACCTGTAGCAGAGCTAGCGCGGTGCGGCAAGAGCAAAAGGCCCAGTACCGAACGGGCCCGGCGCCATCGAGCGCACGCCGAGCACGGGTAACGCGCTCTAAGAGCGAGCTTCTCGTTCGAACGCGTCGTCGTCGTGGCCTCGCTTCGTGCCGGTGCGCGCCTGTCGCCGCGGCAGGCGAACGGTTGCCGTCCCCAGGCCCTCCTGGTACGCCTGCAGCAGTTCCATGCAGCATGACACCACCCAATCCTGGCTCAAGCCGCTGTATGCCAATCGATTTCCGGCCGATCTTCACGAGCAGCGCCGGCAGATTTGGCAGCGTCTTTACCGAGAGTGGTTCAGCAAGTTCATTGCGCCCGGTGCCAGCGTTTTGGAAATTGCCCCCGGATACTGTGAATTCATCAACAACGTCGAGCCGGAGCACGAACGCGTGGGCGTCGACCTCAACGCCGACAGCAAGAACTTCGCGGCGCCGGGCGTCCAAATTCACGTCGTGAGTGCCGAGAACATGGCGACGGTGTTGCCGAAGGACCATTTCGACGTCGCGTTCGCCAGCAACTTCTTCGAACACTGCCGGACGCGCGAAGCTCTGGTGAAAGTCCTCGAAGCGGTGCGCGAGGTGCTGAAGCCCGGCGGGCGCATGCTCATTTTGGGGCCGAACCTGAAGCACTGCCTTCGCAACTATTTCGACTATTTCGACCACCACTTGCCTCTCACCGACGAATCGATGGCCGAAGCGCTGCGCATGACGGGCTTTACCATCACCGAGCAGTTGCCGCAGACCTTGCCGTTTACCATGCGCGGGCGCTTGCCGACCTGGCCGCCTCTCATTTCGATCTATTTGCGAGTGCCGCTGGCGTGGAAGATCTTCGGAGCACAGTTCTTCATCGTAGCGACCAAGCCGGCGGCCGCGCTGGCGACCTGACGGCGTGCCAATAACCGCGGGCCCCGCCCGGCGCCGCTATCCCCGTCGGAATGCGTGGCACGATTGCCTCTTCTCGGCACGCCGCACGATCGATCCCAGCATCGCGTGACGAAACGGCGCCTCGATCGCATTTGCTGATACGCTCAGTCGTTAGGCGGCAGAGCGGGAACTAAACCTAAGGCGATCGATGGAAACGATTTTCGGACGGTTGCTTTCCTGCGCTCTATGCGTCTGCTGCACGATCGGGGGCTGCGGCGAGGACCCTTCGCCGCCCGGCGGAACGATGGGGGGACAGGGCGGCGCTGGCCCCGGCGGCGCGCCTCCGGACGAAGGCGGCACAGCAGGCGGCGCGGGCGGCGCGGGCAATTCCAGCGGCGCGGGCAATTCCGGCGGCTCGGGTGCAACCGACGGCGGCGGCGGCAGCACCGGGTGCGCGGGCCTCGTGTCGTTCGCGGACCCCAATGTCGAACGCGCCGGTTCTCGCCGCCAACGCCGCCCACGTAGAATCTTTGCGAATCAGTTTCACCCCGACCGAACCACTCACGTCGCTCAGCGGGCTCGAATGTTTCACCGGACTGAGCCGACTCGACATCACGGGGCCCGATCTACCATCTTGGGGTCTGCTCGACCTCTCACCGTTGCGATCGCTGACGAGTCTCGTGTGGCTCGATCTCTTCCGCGACATCAATTTCGGGCGGGACTTAGGTCCGTGGACCCACGTGCTCGACCTCTCCCCAGTCGCCCAATTGTCGACTCTCAATACGGTGCGGTTCGACATCAATGCGGTGCAAGACATCACCGCCCTCGCGTCGCTCAACGTCACGAGCCTTTTACTCTCTAGCGAAACGTTGTCCGACCTCTCCCCGCTCGCCAAGGTGACGACCTTGCAGGCCGCACTGGTCCGAGGCAAGTCAATCACCGACGTCGCCCCGCTGGCGGCCGCTCTCAAGTCGTCGCAGTCGAAGGTGGCCATTTCCAACACGTCGATTTCCGACATCGCCCCGCTCGCCGCGCTCACCAGCATTCGAGCGCTCAGTCTGAATGACAATCTGATTGCGGACATCGCGCCGCTCGTGAACCTCCCGGCCATCATGTCGCTCGACCTTGCGGGCAATCCGCTCGATTGCCCGACCCAGATGGTTCATATCGAGGCGCTCCGAGCGCGCGGCGTCCGCGTCACCCACGGTTGTCCCTGACGCTCTTCCCGTTGGAGGTCGGGTGCTACGCAGTCGGCTGACCGGCGCGGCGGCGGCGGCGAAACAGAGCGACCGCACCCAGGAGTGCCCAGCCGAAAGCAGCTTTTCCACCCGTCGGAGCGGCCAAACGGCACGAGCAGCCCGATTCTTGGCCGGGGTCGACGCCCGCGCTTCCGCCCGATCCCCCGTCGCCACCTCGGCCTCCCGTCGGTCCGGCTTCTGGGCCGGCGCCGCCTGTGCCCACCGATGCGTCGCCCCCTTCGTCCCCGCCCGTATCGGCCATCGCGTCGGGGCGGCCGGGATTGATCCCCGCATCGAGGCAGTCGCCGCCGCCGGTAGGCTCGTCGATGAACCACACGCCGCGGCCGAACGTCGATGCGACCACGCGTTTGAAGGCTGCGTCGTAACGTATATCGTTGACGACAGTGTTCGGCATCGTGGTGCCGAGCCGCGACCACCGCACCCCGTCGTTGCAGGTGAAGTACACGCCGCGGTCGGTTCCGATGAAGACCATCTTCTGCCCTTGAACCGAAGCCGCTTCGACGCAGTTGACGGGTACGTCGGGAAGGTCGCCGTCGATGGACGTCCACGTCTCGCCGAGATCTTTGGTCATGCGCACCTGATCCATGCCGAAACGCGAGATGGCTACGTAGGCCGCCGTATCGCTCCACGGCGGCACGGAGATCTCGCGCGTCGTTCGTCTCCAACCTGGAGCATCGAGCTTCTTCGTGAACGTGACGCCGCCGTCTTGGCTCACGAGGATCTGATCTTCCGTGGTCGCCGCCCACACGATCTGCGAGCTGGCCGGCGGAATGGCGAGCGCTCGGATGGCATAGGGCGCGCCGCTCGTAATGTCACCGCTGATCGGCATCCAGTTGGCACCTTGATTCATGCTTTTGTAGATGCGGTGCGTGCCCAGCAAAAACACGTTGGAATCTTCGGTGGGCAGGATGACGTTATAGAAGGCAATGCGGTCAGTCGAAGCGATCCCGCTCGAGGACCCTGAAAAGCTCTGGCCACCGTTGATGGAGCGGGAGAGGCTCGTCGGACTCTGACTTTCGACGAACATCACGTCGGGGTTCGCGGGATGCAGTGCCGTGTACCCGCCGTCGCCGCCGCCCACGCGGCGCCAGCCCGTGGCATTGCGCAGGTGCGAACCGTTGTCCTGAAAGCCGCCAAGAATGAAGTCGGGGACGGTGGGATGGATCGAAATGCCCGGGTAGAATTGGTTCACGCTGAAGCCGGCGTTCAGCGACGTAAAGCTCGTCGCCCCGGCCGCCCTGCGATTGACGCCTCCGTCTTGTCCCACCAAGAGATCGCCAGCCACGGTGTAGGCGAGCGCATGGTAGTCGACGTGGAGCGAGTTCTGCCCGGCCGTGGCCACGCCGCCGTTCTCGGTCCGCAGAAGGTTCGTGCCGCCGAAATACGCGATGTCGGGGTTTGCCGGATCCACGGCGACGACATTGTTGAAACCGCCTTGCTGGCCCATGTGGTTGGAGGGCGTGTACCCCGTCCACGTCATCCCTGCGTCGTCGGTGACGAAGATCCCGAGCAACGTCGCTCCGCCGGCCATGACCTCGTTGTTCGGTCGCGCTATTTGCGCATAGATCCGGCTGGCTCGGCTGGGAGCGACGGCCAGCGAAATGCGTCCGACGTTGGCCGTGGGAAATCCACCGGCAAGGCGCGTCCACGTATCGCCTCCGTCGGTGGTCTTGTAAACGCCGTTACTGGGATCGCCGGGGTTGAGGGCGATCGCGGCGTACATCGTGTTGGGGTCGCCGGGGGCCATGACGATGTCGGACGCGGCCTGTGCCGGGATGCCGTTCGTCAGCTGGCTCCACGTCATGCCGCCGTTCGACGAGCGAAACAAGCCGACCGGACCCTCGTAGCCGGGGTGACCTTTCCCTGCGGTGAAGCCGCCTGGATAGCCTTTGCCGGGCTGCGTGATCGTTGCGTACAAGATCTGGGTATTGGCAGGCGAAATGAGGAGCTTCGAAAACGTGCGGCCCGCGAAGGTGTCCTCGGCGATCACCGTCCAGTTGGCGCCGCCGTCCGTCGTTTTGTAGAGGCCTACGCCGTAGAAGCAGTGAAGACACCCGTTCGCTTCACCCGTCCCTGCGTACACGACGTCGGGGTTTTGGGGGTCGACGGCGACCGCGCCAATGGACGCGTGAGGCATTTGGTCGGTGAGCGGCGTCCAGGTGCCGTTTTGGTACTTCCAAACGCCGCCGGAGGCCGAGCCGACATAGATCGTATTGTTGTCGGTGGGGTGAGGGGCGATGGACGTGACGCGCCCGCCGTTGCCATCGCCGAGGGGCGAGGGGCCGAATGACTGCCAATCGGCGTGCGCCAGCCCCGTACCGAGCATGGCGAGGAGAAAAGCGGGCGCTACGAGATGCCCAGGTCGACGCGGTTTCATCACGACCCCTCCGCTACGTCGAACACCAGCTCGGCGATGCGCTCGCCGTCGGCCTGTGGCTTCACGAATCGTATGACCCATCTCCCAGCCTGCGACAGAACGAAGCGGGCGACGCCGATGCCGTCGGTCGTTTGACGATCGAGCGTGCCGTCGGGCCGACGCGCTGCGACCTCCACACCCGCCTGTTTGATGGTCTCGAAGTAAAAGGCGGTGGGTAGCTCCCAGCCGACCTTCATCCCCACCGGAGAGACTTGCGGAACGACCTCGATGGGCTGCCCCGCTCTGTTGGTGATGTGGCCGTCGGAAAGCGGATCGGCCGGTTGACGGCCACCGGTCACGTTCACGATCACCTTGCTGCAGTAGGCAGCCTGCGCCCAGTCCCTCGGAGCTTCGGCGCCCTTCGGGCCCGCGCACATCAACAGCAACGCGGGCCCGGCAGTTGGAAACGTGTAGGTCACGAGGCCCCCCGGAATCGTCTTGTCGACACTCAACGTCTCCACCGTCCCCGGCTGCCTGACCGCGAGCTCACCGATGTACGCGTCGTGCCATCGCGTGATGCCGGGAAGCGCCAGCTGCAACGAAGCCGGTCTGCCAACCTGCGCCCGCAACGAGGTCACCGTAGCGCTCTCCCGTACGGCGAAGAACGGCTGGGAATACTTCGTGAGCGTGGCCGTGAGGCGCTCTTGCGTCACGGTCGCGGGCTCGACAGGTTCGGCTGGTTTCGGAACTGTCACGTTCGCGGGTTCCACCGGAGCCGGCGCAGCGTGTCCTTTTTCGACCCCGCCTTGCCGCCCTTCACATCCAGGCAGCCAGCAGAGGGCCAGCGCCACCACTACCCCAACACGTCGCATGGCGACCCGTTAGCACTGCGGCAGGCAGAAGAGAACGCGCAGCCACGCAGAAATCGAGGGCCGCGATGCCGCAACGCGGCGAGGAAGCAAAGGCAACAAAAATCCACCGCAGACAAACGCAATCGACTGTCCCGAGCAGCGATGAGAACTAATCTGCGATTCGGAGGAGCCAACGATGCGAAAATCGCGAACCCAGGATCGCCGTCGTATTCGTACACGCCGATGGACCGCCTCCATTTGCGCCGCTCTCGCGTGGGTTCCCGCTCACGTTGCGTGCGCCGCCGGTGAATATCGCGCGCTCGGCGACGAGATCGTCGCCCATGTGCGCGAGCAATTCCTCGACGCCACGAGGGCCCAAACCTGGCCGAGAAACACGCGCATTGCGCAGGCCCCAAGCCCCTCGAGCTTCTTCAGCGAATCATCGACGAGCGCTTCGCCGGCGCCGAGGCGCTGGTTCTCGATCTGCGCGACGGCTGGGGCGGGTGCCCGCCGGAGTTTCTAAAACTCTTCAACCCGCTGGCGCCGACGCTGCGCATGGTCGGGCGCGACGGCAAGGAGCGCCTTTGGCCGGCGAGCTGGCGCAAGCCCGTCGTCTTGGTGACCAACAAAAACACCCGCAGCGGCAAAGAGCTCGTCGCCTTCGCATTTCGCAAACACGCCATCGGGCCCATCGTCGGTGAGCGCACGGCCGGTGCCTTTCTCATGGGAAGGCCCATTCCGCTGTCCGATGGGTCGCTGCTTTACCTGGCGGTGGAGAGGGTCGAGATCGACGGCGTCGCGCTCGAAGGGAGCGGCGTCGCCCCCACCGTCGAAGTCGCCGACACCCTGTTCTACACCGCCGGAGCCGACCCCCAACGCGAGCGCGCCCTCACGCTGGCCGCTGAGCTCGTTGCAGATTGACGAGAGCCAGCGAGGGATGCCTTCGCCCGGTTCCGCCGTCGTCGACTCTATCGCTCCAGCAAATCCTTCAAAATGCGCAGGTCCTTGTCCACCCACGCCGTGTCCGCGGCAAACTTCTCATCCGACGTGCCAGGCTGACGGAGCACCGTAAAGACGACTTCCGTGTCACTGCCGTTCGGGATCGCCCGAATGGGATTGTGGACCTTCGCGCCCGAGGGCAGAAGCACGTCGTGATCGAGGACGCCGAGAGCATTCCTTTCCACGAAGCTGAGCTTCACTTGACCAACGGACGGGACGTCCGCCACCCATTCGCCGCCTACGTTTTTGACCGAGCCCAAGCCGGTCGCCCATTTCGGCAGATTCTCGGGCTTGGAAATGAACTCGTACACCACGTCGGGTGGTCGATGGATCGAAATGCTGACGTGTCGAACCTGATGCTGGGTCATGGCGCTCGTTCCTTTCGTGGGCGTGCCCGTTTGCCGATGACAGGAGGCAAGCGTTGTCAAAAACACGAGAGCCCATGCCACCCAGGTCGGCTGATCGACGAACGGGCGCAACGACGGGTGAGGCTTCAGCTCGCGATAGGACATCTCGTTGCGCCGAGCATTCATCTACCATGCGGGCCGCTCGGCTGGGCTCGGTCCCTGCGTGGCTTCCGACGATGGACCGAGCTCGTCGACCCCGACGACCGCCTGTGCCCCGAAGCTCGGTTGGTTCGAAAGCAACATATTTCTTCGATTGACGGAACGCGCAAGCGCTCGTAACATTACGTTCATGCTCGACACTTGCTATCCATTGTAATATGAAGAAGGCCAATCCCCGCGCCATCATTCTCAAACTTCTTCTCGCCGCCGAAGGCAAGGAAATGAGCGCGCGGGACGCCGTGGCGGGGTGCGCGCTCTTTGGCATTGGCGAGAACAGCGCGCGCGTGACGCTGGTGCGATTGGCAAGCGAGCAAATGATCGAAGCTGCCGGGCGTGGCGCCTACCGCCTCGGCCCCCAAGCAACCAGCTTGGCGTCCGAAGTCGCCACCTGGCGAAACGCCGAGCAGCGCGTCCGGACCTGGAAAGGGGATTGGCTCGCAGCTCATACCGGCGCCATGAAACGCGCCGATCGGACGGCGCTGCGTGCCCGCCAACGAGCATTGGAGCTCGTCGGACTGCGCGAGCTACATCGCGATCTTTACCTACGACCCAACAACCTCGCCGGGGGCGTGGCGGTGATGCGCGAGCGTCTGGAGAAGTTGGATCGAGCGTTCGATGCCCCCGTCTTCGTCGTACGCGACCTCGATTCCGCTCGCGAGAAGCGGGCGCGCAGCCTTTGGAACGGGAGGGCGCTCACCCTTCTTTATGCCACGACGCGTCGCAAGCTCGAAGCGTGGCTCGAGCGTGCACCCGAGCTCGAGCTCGAAAACGCCGCCCGCGAATCGTACCTGCTCGGCGACAAGGCAATTCGACAGATCGTCTTCGACCCATTGCTGCCGGAGCCACTGGTCGATGTGGGAGAGCGCCGCGCATTCCACGAAGCCGTGCTGCGGTTCGATCGCACAGGTCACGCCATCTGGCGGTCATTCACGGCCACTCGTCAGCGTCTCGCATCTGCGCCGTCGCATTCCGAAGCGACTCATTGAGGAGATCATGCTCGTCACTCACGAGGTTTTCAATCAGGCACCTCCGCTCGTCTACGACGCCAGCGAGGATCTTACGCTCTTGGAGGGGCTGCGCCGCGAGCAAGCCGGCTGGGCCGAAAAAGAGGTGCGAGATCTTGGCGTACTCGGCGGAAGCGAGCGTTGCCAGGCGTGGGGGCGTTTGGCGAACATGCACCCTCCGGTGCTGCGCACCCACGATCGCTATGGCCATCGCAAGGACGAGGTCGAGTACCACCCGGCCTACCACGAGCTGATGCGCGTTGCCGTGCGTCACGGACTGCACGCCACGCCCTGGCGCGATGACCGAGCCGGTGTGCACGTGAGTCGTGCAGCGAAGTTCTTCGTATGGGGTCATACGGACGCAGGGCACGGCTGTCCGATCTCCATGACCTACGCGGTGGTGCCGGCCTTGCGTCGTAGGCCGGAGCTCGCCGAGCGCTTCGAAACACTGCTGGTTTCCCCTGAGTACGATCCGGGCTTGCGCGAGCCATCGACCAAACGCGGTCTGCTCGCGGGCATGTCGATGACGGAGAAACAGGGCGGTTCCGACGTTCGCGCCAATACGACCCGCGCAACGCCCCGCGCTGCTGACGGCACCTATCAACTGACTGGCCACAAATGGTTCACGTCCGCGCCCATGTGCGACATCTTTCTGGTACTGGCCCAAGCACCGGGAGGGCTGAGCTGTTTTCTCCTGCCGCGCGTGCTGCCCGATGGCAGCCGCAATCGCATGCACCTGCAGCGGCTCAAGGACAAACTGGGTAACCGTTCGAATGCGTCGGCGGAGGTAGAATACGACGAAGCGGTGGCATGGCTGGTCGGCGAAGAAGGACGGGGCGTGCGCACGATCATCGAGATGGTCAGCATGACCCGGCTCGATTGTGTGATCGGAGCGGCGACGGGCATGCGCATGGGCGCCGTCCAAGCAGTCCACCACGCACGCTTCCGTAAGGCCTTTGGACAGTACCTCATCGATCAGCCGCTGATGCGCAACGTGCTCGCCGATCTCGTCGTCGAATCGGAGGCGGC
>Ga0190265_10002132_pt1 | contig 13172 bp, 9 predicted proteins | sample Popmic124T_FD_133135 | JGI IMG/M metagenome (GOLD analysis project Ga0190265, IMG submission 133135) | Populus adjacent soil microbial communities from riparian zone of Indian Creek, Utah, USA - 124 T | ecosystem: Environmental > Terrestrial > Soil > Riparian zone | place: USA: Utah | collected... | reverse complement strand
GGCCGGTGGGGCCGCCGCCGGAGACGGGGATGTGGCTCGCCTTGCTCGGCACGAAGGTGTCGGCCTCGAGCTGTGCGGTCGAGAAAACCCCCACCTTGTCGGAACCCAGGGCCGCGACGTAGAGGGTCGCGCCATTGCCGGTCACCGCCATTCCCTGGGGCAGGGCGAGGGACCGGTCGTTCTCGGCGTTGGGGGTCGGCGCGCAGCAACGGTCGTAGTCGATGTGCTTGTTGAGGTGCCTCGCCGCGACGCCGCCCCCGCGGGAGAGCACGGTGATGCGGCTCTCGTGCAGGTGGCCGCGCAGGCTCTCTCCGGCGAAGGTGCCCGGGCCTTCGAACCGCGCGGTGTTGTTCGCCTCGGTGTTGGCCACGTAGATCTTGCCGTTCACGGGGTTGACGGCCATCGTGTAGAGGATGGTGCCGACGCCCTGGAAGAAGCCGCCCGCTCCCGGCTGCTGGCGCGGCGGGTTGGCCATGGCGTTGATCACGAAGACGTCCTTGTCGGGCAGCGAGAATTTGACGAACTGATTGCGGGGACGGCCGAGCGCGTCGATCCAATCGGAGCCGTTCCACTTGACGATGGTGCCGACTTCGGGAGCGGGGCGGCCTTCGGCGTTGGTGGAAGGTCCCGGGACGCCGTCCGGACCGAAGCCGTCGGCGAGCGCGGTTTCGGGGACGGTGGCGGTCCGGTTGCCGGTGTGGAAGCCGGCGGCGTAGACGCGGGCGCCGTCGGGCGTCACCGCGAGGGCGCGCGGCGTGTCCGTGAAAAGGGTGATGATCGAGAGCGGCGTGCCGCCGAGGGTGCTGCCGAGCGCGTCCGCGTCGAACACCCAGACGTCCGCGCGCCCCACGCCCGGGGTCGAGATCTGGGGATCGAACGGGATGTTCTGGCCGCGATGGGCCGTCGTGATGAACGCCCGTTTCCGCTGCGGTCCGGCGAAGACGATGTCTCTAGGCTCGTCGCCCACGAGGAGCGTGCGCTCCACATGCCCGGTCGTGGCGTCGTTGTCGAGCTTGACGACGCTCACGCTGTCCGAGAGGTGGTTGACCACCCAGACCTCGCGGTTCGTCCGGGCCACGACGGCGACGGGCTCGAGGCCCACCGGAATGGAGGCCGTATGGACGAGCCCACGTTTCTGGACGCGGAAGACCTCCAAGCGGTTGTCGGGCGTGTTGACGGCGAACAGGCGCCGCTTGTCCGGAGAGAGGGCGAGCGGGCGTACCTGCCCGCTCTCGAAGAGCGTGTACGAAGAACCGGCCTTTGCCGGGCTGCGGATCAGGCCCACCTTCGTATCCGCCGACGCCTCGGCAGGACGGCCCGTGTTGGGGCCGGAAGAGGGTGCTGCGGTGAACGCGAACGCCACGACGGCCACAAGCGACATCATCAAGCCACGGCTAGAACGTTTCAGTCCCATGACGATCCCTCCCCGTTATCTGGGTATTCAGCTGACAGCCTTAGATCTATATTGATCCTAGCCTGAAATGCAAATTCGTCAAGCCTCGAGGCTTCTCCTCTTCGGTTCTTGTCGGGCAATAACGCTCCGGAGGGCGCAATCCCCTCACCCGCCCCTTCCCCACCCAGGGAAGAGGCGCTTGGCATAGAATGACGCGCGGCTCCGGCTCCACGCCCTGACCGCTTCCGTGCTCGAGTTCCTTCAGCAAACATCCCGTCGAGGCCTTGAATGAAGCTTTCGCTCCTGCAACGGCTCGCGCTCTACGCGAGGCATCACTACCGCACGGTCTTCGCCGGCTTCGCCGTCCTGGTCGTCCTCTCGGCCCTGCTCATCAGCCGGCTCAGCTTCGATACGGACATGTTGAGCCTCCTGCCGAAGGAGGATCCGGTGGTGCGCACCTATGTCGAGACGCTCCAGGATTTCGGCAGCAGCACCTATCTGCTGGTGGCGATCCGCATCCCGGAAGGCGCGGTCGTCGATCCGTACGAGACCCTGGTCGACCGCCTGGCCGAGCGGTTGGCGCGCCTGCCCGAGCTCAAGAGCGTGCAGCACAAGATCGGCGAGCCTCGGGAGCTTCTGGAGACCTTCTATCCGAAGGCGCTGCTCTTCCTGGACGACGCCGGCCGGAGAGCGCTCGAGGAGCGGCTCTCCGACGCGGGCATCGAGCAGCGGGTGAGCGAGCTCCGCCGCCTGCTCACGACTCCTCAAGGCCTGGGCGCCAAAGAGCTGCTTCAGATGGATCCCCTCGGACTGTCCGACGTCTTCCTCGGCCGCCTCCAGTCCTCCCGCGGCAGCCTCCGGGTGGACTGGTCGAGCGGCTACTATCTTTCCCGCGATCACCGCCTGCTGCTGATCCTGGCCGAGCCGGTGCGGCCGCCTCAGGACATCGAGTTCGTGGAGCGGCTGGCCGTCCAGGTGGACCGTGTGGTCGAGGAGGTGAGGGGAGAGTGGGGAGAGATCGCCGGCCGCGGGAAGAAGGCGCCGGAGGTGGTCGTCGGCGGGCCCCACTTCACGGCCCTGGGCGACGCCGCCCTGATCCGGAAAGACATGCTCTTGAACCTCGGCACCGCGATCCCCAGCGTGCTGCTGTTCTTCTGGTTCACCTTCAGGCGGCCGGGCAGCTTGATGTACGCGCTGCTGCCGATGATCGCGGGCCTGGCCCTCACGTTCGCCTTCGCGGAGCTTGCGATCGGCTCGCTCAGCTCGGCGACGAGCGTCGTCGCGGCGCTCCTGGCGGGCCTGGGCATCGACTTCGTGATCGTCTCCTACGGGCGCTATGTCGAGGAGCGGCAGAAGGGGGCGACCCTGGACGAGGCGCTGCTCGCCATGACGGGCACCACCGGCCGCGCCGTGCTGGTGGGAGCGGTCACCACGACCGTCACGTTCTGGGCGTTCATCTTCACTCGCTTCACGGGCCTGCGCCAGATGGGGCTGCTCACCGGGACCGGCATCCTCTTTTGCGTGCTCTCCGTTTTCCTGCTGCTGCCCGCCATGCTCGCCTGGGGCGAAGAGCGTCATCACCGGCGGCGGACGCAGCCCACCCTTTTCCTCCACAGCTTCGGCTCCGAGGGCCTGATGCGGCTCTCGCTGCGCTACCCCTGGGTCACCTGCCTGATTGGCGTGGCGATCACCCTGGCCTCCCTGGCGCTCGCCGTCAACATCGAATTCGACGAGAGCATGAAGACGATGCGGCCCAAGGGGAACCGGGGCATCGACGTGGCCGCGGAAGTCGGCGCGGAGTTCGGCTCCGGCTTCGACTCCATGATGGTGGTCCTCCGCGGCGATACGCCCAAGGAGGTCATCGAGCTGTCCGCGCGGGCGGCCCATGGGGCGCAGCGCATGGTTCAGACGGGCACGCTCTACGGGTTCAGCGGCGTGACCTCCCTGATCCCGCCGCCTTCGCAGCAGAGGGAAGCGCTCGCCTGGATCGAGCGCGAGCAGAAGGACACCCTCGATCTCGCGCGGATCCGTGCGACGTTCGCTCGTGCCACGGCCTCTCAAGGGATGCGCGCCGAAGGCTTTGCGTCCGGCTTCGATCTTCTGGCCGGTGCCGTCAGCCTCCGGACGCCGATCGGGCCCGAGAGCTTTCAGGGGAACCCGCAAACCCGGCTCCTCCTGGAGCGCTACCTGAGAAAGACCGACAGCGGCTGGAAAGCCGTCGTCTACCTCTATCCGCTGGACAACCGCTGGCGCCGCGAGGCGCCGCCGGACGCCCTCCATCTGGTCGACAAACTGGGGCCGCAAGCGGCCTTGGCAGGCACCAACGTGGTCAACGAGCGGGTCCGCGCCCTGGTGCTGACGGACGCCTGGATCGCCGGCGTGATCGGCGTCGTCCTGGTCGCGGCGCTCATCTGGATGGATTTCCGGAGCCTCCCCCGGACGCTGGCCTCTCTGGTTCCGTTGACGGTGGGGCTCATCTGGATGGTCGGCGCGATGGTGTTGGTGAACACGCCGATGAACTTCATCAACATCTTCGTGACGACCATGATCATCGGCATCGGAGTCGACTACGGAGTCCACCTCCTGCACCGGTTTCAGGAGGTCCAGGACCTTCCGCGGAAGCAATTCGAGAACGCCGTCGTCGAGACCGGCAAGGCGGTGGTGGCGGCTTCCGTCTCCACCATCTTCGGCTTCGGCTCGATCATGTTCTCGCACTACCCGGGGCTGGTGTCCACGGGGAAGGTGGCCATCCTCGGAGCGGTTACGACCTGTCTCGTCGCGATCACCCTCGTGCCGGCAGTCCTGAGCTGGCGCTACGACCGGCGGCGGAACCAGGGGATTCCTCTCGATCAGGCGGCGGTCTAGACTGATCGGATGACATCCCGAATCCTAGCCCTGCTCGGCCTTCTGCTCGCTCCCGCTCCGCCGGCTCCGCCCGCCCCGCCGTCTCCGGAAACCGAGAGCGTCCGTCTGAGGCGGTTCTTCGAGGAGTACTGGGCCACCCGCCTGCGCGACAGCCCGGAGATGGCAACCTATTTCGGTCATCCGAACGAGCGCTGGTCCGACCTCTCGCCCGAAAGCTCCGACCGTGCATACGAGACCGTTCAGGAGAGGATGGCGGCCCTCGCCGCCATCGACCGCTCGCGCCTCACCGCCTCGGAGCAGGTCGACTACGACCTCTTCCGGCGGCGTCTGGAGAGGACGATCGAAGGGCGGCGCTTCCACGACCTGGGGGCGTACCTGATGATCGATCACATGGGCGGCATCGACCTGGAACTGGTGCAGCTCTTGGACTACATGCCGGCCCGCACGGTCGCGGACCATGAGGCCATGCTCGCCCGCCTGCGGGGCTTCCCCAGGGTGGTAGACCAGACCCTCGCGCTGCTGGCCAAAGGGTTGGAGGTTGGGATTACGCCGCTGCGAGTGACCCTTCGCGACGTGCCCGAGCGGGTCGGGAGCCTGCTCGGGGCCGAGAGCCCCGTCCTGGCGCCGTTCCGCAGGCTCCCCGAGACCCTCCCCGCCGCGGACCGGGAGCGGCTCCGGGCCGAGGCCGACCGGATCTTCGCCGGGCAGGTGGAGCCGGCTCTCCGCAAGCTCCGCGACTTCCTCGCCGAGACCTATGTTCCTCGCGCCCGGGAGTCGATCTCCATGAGAGACCTGCCGGACGGCGAGGCCTGGTACGCCTTCCAGCTCCGGACCTCGACGACCACCGACTTGACCCCCGAGCAGATCCATCAGCTCGGCCTCTCGGAGGTGAGCCGCATCCGCGGGGAGATGGACGCGCTGATCGCCTCCACCGGCTTTCAAGGGAGCTTCGCGGAATTCTCCGAATTCCTGCGCACCGACCCGCGCTTCTACTACGACCGGCCCGAGGATCTGGTCGCGGGCTACCGCGACATCGCGAAGCGGATCGATCCCGCGCTGATCAAACTCTTCGGCCGGCTGCCGCGGCTCCCCTATGGCGTCAAGCCTCTCACGAGCGAAGGCGCGAAGTCGGCGCCCGCGGGCTACTACAACAACGGATCGATCACCGCCGGCCAGCCGGGCTGGTTCCTGGTCAACACCTACGACCTGAAGGCCCGTCCCAAGTGGGCCATGGCGGCGCTCACCCTGCACGAGTCCGTGCCGGGCCACCACCTCCAGTACGGGATCGCCCAGGAGCTCGAGGACCTGCCCGAGTGGAGGAAGTGGGACGTCTACCCCGCTTTCGCCGAAGGCTGGGCGCTCTACGCCGAAGGCCTGGGGACCGAGCTCGGTATCTATGACGATCCCTACTCGAATTTCGGCCGGCTCAGCAACGAGATCTGGCGCGCACTGCGCCTGGTGGTCGACACCGGCCTGCACGCCCGCGGCTGGACGCGCCAGCAGGCGATCGATTATTACCTCGCCAACACCGCCCGGAGCCTGCGCGAGATCGAAAACGAGGTGGACCGCATCATCGTCAGCCCGGGAACGGTGCCGGTCTACAAGATCGGCGAGCTGAAAATCCGCGAGCTGCGGGTGTATGCGCAGAAGGAGTTGGGGCCGAAGTTCGACCTGCGCGCCTTCCACGACCGCGTCCTGGGGAACGGCCAACTGCCGCTCGACCTGCTGGAGAAGAGCATCAAGGCTTGGGTGGGAGAACAGCTTCCGCCTCGATGACCCGGTGCTGGAGGCTATACTCTGTCGTCATGGACACGGCGGGATTGGTCGACAAGCTCCGCGAAGCCCTTGCGGCCCGCGCCGAGAGCGAGGGACTCGCTGCGGCGTGGCTCTTCGGAAGCGTGGCCCGGGGAACCGCCCGGCCGGACAGCGACGTGGACGTCGGCATTCTCTATGCCGAGAACCCGCCAGGGACGCTGGTAGGGATAGGGCGCACCTTCGGGCTCGAGGAGGATCTCTCCGAAGCGCTCGCAGCGCCCGTCCAGGTTGTCAACCTCAACGCTGCCTCACCCGACCTCATCATCCGGGTCCTCCGGGACGGCAAGCTGCTGATCGATCGGGATCCCTTGCGGCGCAGCCACTTCGAGGTGCGCTCCCGGAACGAATTCTGGGACCTCGAGCCCTATCTCCGCCTCTACCGCGGTCAGGCCACTCCACGATGATCGATACGGATCTCGTTCACAAGAAGCTCGCCGTTATCGAGAACTTGCGTACATGAGCTGAAAACCCTGGGCCACCCGGCGGACATCCGGTCGGACCTCCGGGAGCTTCGGTTTTCCGCGTACACGCTTCAGATCTCGATCCAGGCGGCATTGGACGTTGCGGCACACATCGTCTCGGGAGAGCGCATGGGCGAGCCGCGGACGAATCGTCAACTCTTCGAGCTCCTGGTCCGCAATCACTGGCTCCCCGAGGAGCTCGCCGCCTCTCTCCACGGAATGGTAGGTTTCCGGAACATCGCCGTCCACGGCTACGAGATCGTCGACCCCGAGGTCGTCGAGGGGATTGTCCTCCACGATCTCGACGACCTCCTCACCTTCGTCCACGAGATTCGGGCAAGGCTCGGGGCGGCGCCGGCACGCTGAACGCCGCCTCACTGATCTCTTTCGGGCCTACGCTGGCCTTGACCGTCTACTCCCCTGTTGCCCTCGCAGCGGAGCTCAACTCCGTCAGAAAATCCGGCAGGGAGGATTGGGCCTGGGAAGCCTGAGAATTATGGAAGCAGGCATAGGTGCTGCTCGCCTCCTGGCAGTCGCAGCACCCCACCTCCTCCTCAGACCAGAAACAGAAGATCAGGCTGGGATAAAGACACTGCTGCTTGGCCTCGATAAAAATCCTAACCCCGCGTGGCCACCTGCACGTAAAATCTCTCGGTGATAATCCTAATCACTTCGTCATGAACCAAATCATTGTTCACATGCACCAGAGGAATGACCGCGAGCAGGGTGATGAATACGACGGCGACGACCTCGATCGCAACAGCAATATCCCAGTAATACCATACACCGATGTCGAGCTGCTGGTCACCCGAGTTTATGCGGCTACTCAAGACCTGCATCGTGATCCTGCTGGCTCCTTCCATTGCCCTCTCTACCTTCACGGGGTCGCCACTTTGTACGTCATCTTTGAAACGCGCAAAAAAGGTAGAGTCCATGGTGCTGATAGCTGCAATTGTGGCGGCAACTGTGGCGTCAATTGTGGTTTCACTGGTTAACTCCGTCGACCCCGAAGGAATCGTTCCGCTAGATATCGCGTCGGCAATCTTGTTCAAGGCTTCTGATGCCTCTACGTCTCCGACCTCCAACCTCCTGTCGGCCCCCTTTCGGAGCGCATCGACCGAATCGTCGCTAGTCGGCAACGGAAGCAAGCCAAGTAACGACCACAACTCGGGCACTCGACGGGCCACGGGTCCGCGGCGGAATATGAGCCCGCGGTAAAGCGTCTCACCATCGAATGCGGTATTAACTGGCGGCCTTACTCGCGTGCCCGACACTGACTGGACCGTAAAGGTGCAAAGGAAAAGAATAAGAAGAACAATGTTGAGACGCGTCCTTTTCATCGGGTGCCTCCGTGGCGTTGCAGTTATTATTTAAGCATAGATATCGTCGACTCCACGAGTCGGCGGCCGAGGAACATTACTCGCAGATGAATTTGATGGCAGGCCAGATAGCAATGTCGTTTGGCACCTAGAGTCGCAACGATAGGAAGACCGGAGCCAGCCGAGCTGGCAATCAATTGGACGCAAAAAAAGCACCAGCGCAGCTATCATAATGCTGCCAAAGCTCACCAAGCCATGTATCAGTATTATTCCTACGTGCAAGGCTATACCGAAGGGCAACAAAAGCGATCGACGGCGCGGCGTCATGAAGAACGCTGCGCTGAGCATGTATTCGAGGACAATTACTGACCAGGTGAGTAGCGTGATCGCGACCGGATGCGCGAGAATTGGCGTGAGTAAGCTTACAAGCCAGGGAGACGCGCCGAAGAACGGGTGGAGCATCCAGTAGTACAGGGCTGTTCCGTTCGTCCAAGCATCGACGGAAAATTTGCCAATCGCGGAATGGAAGTAAATGCCCGCGACTTGGAACATGATCAGCACAAATGAACTCCGAGCAACCAAGCGGCGTAGCTTCTCGCGGAGGTTAAGCGGGCGATTAAACGGAGGTTGCCAGTGCCACACGCGCCCATCACTGACGGTGATCGGAATCAAGAGGAAGCTGAGGATCATCGCCACCTGATCGCCCCCATCGACGAGGACCGCATTGTTGGTCAGGCTGAACGACACCCACCAATGGACAATCCCGGTTAGACGGGGGCGCCAGCCCACTGCAACGACCAGTAGAAGCGCGACAGCCAGCCAACGCCCTGCCTCAGGAGATAACGGCAGAACGCAAAAGAGCCCTATCTCGGCGAGTTTGCTCTCACAGATCGGTGGTGCACCGGAAAGGCCCGCGTACGGATGAAAAAGCGTTGTCGTTTCACTGAAAGCAATCGTGCCGCCGGTGGCGAGCGCGAGAATCGTGCGGGCCAAACCGTAGACGTTGGTCCAGGGATCGGGGGCGCTAGACCAGCGCTCAGCGAGTTGACCGATGTACGTCAGCATTTGACCTTAAGTCGTACGATGCGGGAGGGCATGACCACCGGGCGAGGCAGGCCAATCCAAGACCAAGGAATCGGTTTTTGCATGGCCAACCCGACCGAGCCGCAAAGGGTCGAACGGGGAGAACGATTTGTGACCGTGATCGCTGTAGCGGAAGTTGAGATACAGTCCAGAGGCGTCTTATCGCAGTTATGCCAGGCGCCACGCGGGATATGCTCTAAGATCAACCCGAGCTCTAGGCCTTGCACACGACCGGCGCGGTTGAGGCCAAAAAGATAATGCGGCCTCGAGGCAGGGCCAGTCTCGGCCCGCTGCCATTGGCCATCGCGTTGAACAAAGAGCACCGGACGTTCTTCCTTAGGGTTTCGCGTAAAGAACTTCCATCCCTCTGGAGCCCACGCCCGCATTGAGAGTTCTTTCTCTAAGGGAAGAGCTATAGGGTTGTGCGGGAGACTGCCGTGAATTGCGTAGACGATAAGGCAGGAAGCGGTGATAGCGAGGCCAAGAGCCGTAGCACCAAGTGTTCTTAACTCGACGTTTCGACTTTTGGAGTTTCGCCAAGTGTGTAAAGAGTCGGCTCGGCTTTGGTCACTACCTGGAGAATTCGATCTCTCCATAGGGACTCCTTTACGGGATCCAACCAAGGTTGGCTGCTATGCCCCAAAATGCTTATTGACACTTCCGCACGTCTCGACCCATTGGCCAAAGAAGCTATGCATACCTATTGAACTACAGGCTTTCTTGATTCTACCTCGCCTTTCCTTCAGAGTCAACATCATAGCTGAATTTCCAAACACGTCGCCGACGGGAGCAAGAAAATCGAGGATCAGGACGGGGTAACCCCGAACTTCTGCTGCAGATGGTTATCCAGGCATTCGGCTCTGTGCATAGATTCCCTGACGTGCTAAATTATGGTTGAGCGCTGAAGAGTCCCGCATGCAAATTAATGCATCTCGTTATAAAAACATCGTGTCAGGCATTTCCGTGGGCCTTGGCCTGAGGACTGCGCTCCGCTGAATACGCGGGCGCCCGAACCGCCTATGTCAATCGGGAGCCTCACCTTCCCAGGAACCCGGCCTTCCATGAGGGTACCTGGGGAAAGCAGAAGCGCTGTTCCCGAGCTTCTGGGAACATCCATCCTAACTTCCGACTGAGACAGTGGGGGGAACCGAGTGACGCCATGATGGTTCATCTCCTCGATGGCACGTACGAGCTGTTCCGACATTTCTACGGCCGGCGCCGTTTCGACAAGGGCCGCCTTGACCAAGGCAAGGATGCGCCGTTTGGGGCCGTGACCGGCGTGCTGCACACGGTGTTGGAAATGATCGAGAAGGGGGCGACGCATCTCGGCGTTGCGACCGACCACGTCATCGAGTCCTTCAGGAACCGTCTCTGGCCCGGCTACAAGACGGCGCAGGGAGTCGAGCGCGCCCTTCTCGCGCAGTTCCACCCGCTGGAAGAGGCCCTCGCCGCCATGGGCGTCCCCGTCTGGCCGATGGTCGAGCTCGAGGCGGACGACGCGCTCGCCTCCGCCGCCCTCATCGCCGCGGCCGACGAAAGAGTGCAGAAGGTCTGCATCTGGACACCTGACAAGGATCTGGCGCAGTGCGTCCGCGAGGATCGGGTGGTGCAGGTCGACCGCCGGGGGAACAAGATCTTCACAGCAGAAGGAGTCCGCGAGAAGTTCGGGGTCGCCCCCGTCCTGATCCCCGATTTTCTTGCTCTCGTCGGCGACGCTGCGGATGGTTATCCAGGCATTCCCGGAATCGGTCCCAAGACGGCGGCACAACTCCTCAACCGTTACGGCATCATCGAGAGCTTCCCTCCCAATGCCTTGCGGGACCGCGATCTGGCTCTGCGATTCAAGGATCTGGCGACGCTCCGGACCGACGCGCCCCTCTTCGGCGACGTCGACGAGCTACGCTGGCGCGGCCCCACCCCCGCCTTCGCTGCGTACGCGGAGCGGCTCGGAGACGCTCGCCTGCTGCAGCGGTGCCTCAGCGCCCCGGTCGCTTAGAAATATATTGTCTAGCCCGGCTCACTGCCTTGAGCTTCGGAACCGTCAAACTGTCTGAACCGCCATCGCTGATATACGAGGAAAGCCACGGTAAGAAGAACTGCCGAGGCAATGCCGATGAGTATGGCAAGCCATCCATGGGTTTTGTCCAGGAGATTCTTGGCTAGGATCGTTACGCCCACGCCGGCGAGAATGCTGTTCGTAACCGCAATCATACTGGCGGTCGTTCCCAGGAAGGCGAGCCATCGGCCGAGACGGAGCGCAGGAGTGGATTTGACCGCCTCCGGCCATCTTCCAGTATTGGCGGAAAAGTGCACCGCCGCCTCAGGGCCCAATGAACGGTAGTAGCTTCGAATGCGGGCGATGCCCGTAAGATACTGCATGTTCTCCAGCGAGGTATCCACCAGCCGCATGACGGTGAAGAGCCCGAGCAGAAAAACGGCCGGGATCACCGCGGAGGCAAAGGGAAGAAACACATCTGGTAACTGCGAGGTGAATCCCAGGGCGATCAGAGAGCTCGAGAGCGAGAGCATGTACAGAGAGCTTCGTGCGGAAGCCTCGGCAATCGTGGAGCTCGCCGCGGTTTGGAGCACGAAGTGCTCGGTGGTCAGTGCTGTCATCAAAGTTGTCTGTCGAGCAGTCTCGTCCATCGCAAGAGCCTTTCTTGATCCTCTCTCCTGGCATTTACCACTCAGAAGCTCCGCGGACCTCGACCGTCGAGAAGCCCTGGTGCTTGGTTACGATCACCTGCTGGGCGAACTCGTCTCGCAGCTCCGGGATATGGGTGATGATGCCGACCATCCGGCCCCCCACTCGCAGCCCCTGGAAGGTCTCGGAGACGAGCGCGAGGGTGTCGGGATCGAGGGTGCCGAAACCCTCGTCGATGAACAGGCTGTCGAGGTTCACCGCGCCGACGGCACGCTGCACCTGGTCGCTGAGCTCCAGGGCTAGGGCGAGCGAGGTCAGGAACGTCTCTCCCCCGCTCAACGTATCGCTGATCCGCGTTTCGTCCGCGTTGTCGTGATCGACAACCCGGATCTCGTCGTCCTTGAACTGCAAGGAATAACGCTCCCCGGTCAACCTCAGCAGCCGGGCCGAGGCGCCCTCTACGAGCTCGTTGAACACCTCCTGAAGGACGTACGCCTGGAACCTGTCGCTGCGCAGATCGCCGGCCAGGAGGTCGTACTCGCGCAGCGCCTCCTCCTCGACGTCCAACTCCCTGCGGAGCTCTTTTGAACGTTCGAGCCGCTGCTGCATGCGCCCGATCTGCTCCTCGAGCTTCTTTTCCTTGCCGAGCGCAGTCTCCACTTCAAGGGTGATGTCCGTTGCGAGCTTTTCGACCGCGGCCAACTGCTCGTCGGACACCCGTTCGTCCCCCAACTCGGTTCTGAGCGTGGCGACGCGCTCCTCGGCGGCGTGGCTGTCTTGCACGTACCTGTGGACCTGTTCCTTGAGCCGGGTGGCGGTGGCGTCGTCGAGGAGGGCCTCCCGGACGCCGGCCTCGTCGTCGAAGCCGGCGCGAGCAATACCCGCGTCCCGGCTCTCCGCTCTCTGAGCGGAATCCCGAAGAGCTGCTTCGGCTGCTTCGGCCGTTAGCCGTTGCGCCTCCTGGGCGGTCATCAGTCGGTTTTGCGAGGTTGCAGCCTCTTCGGAGGCCGCCTTGAGGTTGGCTTCGAGCTGCCGGATCTGCTCCTCCAGGGCCGCGGCCTCGGCAGCCGGATCGTCCGCCTTGGTGACGGCATGGATCTCAGTCTGCAACGTCGCGAGCCGCTGCAGGCTCGCGCTGCGCTCTTCTTCCAAACGCTTTCGGGACGCCTCCCTCTCACCGAGCCGTTCCCGCGCGGAGGCCTCCTCGACCTTGGCCCTCTCCAGGGTTCGTTCAGCCGTCGCCAGCTTCGCCTTCGCCTCTTCGTTCGCTTTGCGGCTCTTGGCGAGAGATGCGATCTGTTTTTCGATCCAGACCTCGACGATCTCGGCAAGGGCATCATCTTCCGGAACGTGGTTACCGAGCGCTCGCCTGATCGCTTCCTCGCCGGCGTCCACGCTGGCCTGTAGCTCGGCGCAACGCGACTCCAGCTCTGCGAGGCTTTGCCGGGCAGCCTGGAGCTTCGCCTGTTCGCCCGTAAGCGCAGCCTCGTTCTGCCGGGCGAGCGCGTCGGTTTCTTTTCGCTTCTCCCGTGCGCCTTGAAGCGCGGCCCTGGCAGCCTCGAGCTCGGGATCGAGATCGGCGGGAGGCGGTG
>Ga0190265_10002131_pt1 | contig 13173 bp, 14 predicted proteins | sample Popmic124T_FD_133135 | JGI IMG/M metagenome (GOLD analysis project Ga0190265, IMG submission 133135) | Populus adjacent soil microbial communities from riparian zone of Indian Creek, Utah, USA - 124 T | ecosystem: Environmental > Terrestrial > Soil > Riparian zone | place: USA: Utah | collected... | reverse complement strand
GGATCCTCGAGATCGCCGCCGCCGGACTCGCCGCGGAGCGGGCGACCCCCGAGGACCTCGCCGCGCTCGCGGGCGCGTACGAGCGGATGCGCGCCGCCGCGCAGCGTGCGCTGCACGCGCCGGCCGCCGAGGACCTCTACCACGAGGCCGACATCGCCTTCCACCGGGCGCTGATCGACGCGACCGGCAATCGGGCGCTCGGAAGCATGACCGAGCCGATCCACCGCGCGCTGATCGCCGCCCGCCGCCCGCTCGCCCGCCCGGACCGCCGCGTCGAGCGCAGCCTGCCCGAGCACCAGCGCATCCTGAGCTGCGTCGCGCAGCGCGATCCCGCCGGCGCGCGCGCCGCGATGCGCGACCATCTCGAGACCGTCGAGGCCTACCTGCGCGAGTACACCGGGGCCTCGCTGTCACGCACGACGTGACGCGGGGTCGCGCGCGGTGAGCGCCGGCGCCAGCCGGACGACACGGCGCTCGCAGCGGACGGCGCCGAGCCGCTCCAGCCGCTCGAGCAGCGCGGTCATGCCGCCCGCGGACAGCTCGAGCCGATGCTGCAGGTCGTCCCGCGCCAGCCCGCCGGCACGCCCGACGAGCAGCACGGCGTCGCGCTCGAACCGCGACAGGCAGCGCTCGCCGGTCACGGCCGGAGCAGGTCGACCAGCCATCCGTGCGCCCCGGTCGCGCGGAGCTCGTCGATCGCGTCGTCGAACACGGCCGGATCCGCCGTCAGCGGCACGGTGCCGCTCCGTGGCGCGGCGCCGGTCCAGCCGAGCTGCTCGAGCGCGTGGTGCAGATCGGCGACCTCGACGAGCGTCCCCTCGATGGCGTCCAGGGTGTCGTGCGTGACGCGGTAGCGGACCGCCGCGTCGAGCAGCCGCTCCGCGCAGCGCCCGTGCACGGTCAGCAGCGCACGCCGCAGCTCGTCGACGTGCGGCTCCGGAACGCGGATCGTCAGATGTGCCATCTGCGCCCTCCTCTCGTACGCGCGCCGAGGGGAGCGACGGCTCTCGCCACGACGGGACGGACCCGTATCGTGCGAGGGGTGCCGAAGGCTCCTCCTTCGGTGCCGGCCCCGGGGCGACTGCCATCGCCGCCGGGGCGCTTGCTTCATCTGGTCGCGGGCAGCGTACCGGGCGTCGCGGACGGCCATCGCGACCGCATTGACTTCGGTGCTGTCCGGTGATTCGATCACCCGGCGATGACGTCTCCCGCGCGCCGGATCGTGACCGAGGTGCTGGACGCGGTCGTCGCCGGAGCGCTGCCCGCGGCGGCGCCGTCGCTGAGCGTCGAGCTGCTCGCCGCGCAGCACGGCTGCACGCTCGACGAGGCGCGTGCAGCGCTCTGCGCGCTCGAGCAGCGCGGGATCGTGCGCGCCGACGCGGATGGCGAGCGGCGCATCGAGGCATCCGACCGCTGGAAGCTGCTCGACGGCGACGTCGCGAGCGCGGTGCTCGTGCGCTGGCCGAGCGCGATCTTCGACCGGGAAGCGGTCGAGGCGGTGCGGCTCGTCGCACCGGAGGCGGCCAGGCTCGCCGCCGCACGGGCGCAGCGTGGCGACGTGGCGGCGCTCGCCGGGATCCTCGAGCGGATGCGCCGCGCGGGCGACGACGACGCCTTCGCCGCCGCCGAGGCCGACTTCCACCGGACGCTCGCGCTCGTCTCGGGCAACCGGTTCCTCGCGGCGATGCTCGAGCCGCTGCACCCGGCGCTCGCCTCCGCCCGCCGGGCGGGAGCCGGCGGACGGAATGCGCTCACGATCGCCCTGCACGAGCGGATCGTCGAGGCGATCCGCGACGCAGATCCGGACGCCACCGCGCTGGCCGTCGAGGACTACGCCGATCATCTCGGGTCCCGGCTCGAGCGCTGAGGCTCAGGCCGCGCGCGCGCCGGCCTCGAGCGCGGCCGCGAGCGCCACCTCGGCGACCTCGAGCGCGCGATCGACGTCGTCGCCGGTGTGGGACGCGCCGATGTGGCTGCGGCCGAGGCTCTCGGGCATCTCGAACACGCCGCGGGCGACGAGCTCGCGCCGGTAGCGCAGGAACAGCGCGGTGTCGTTGCGCAGCACGTCCTCGTAGCGCTCGAGCGGGCCGTCCATGAAGCAGAGGACGAACAGCGAGCCGTAGCCGCCGACGTATGCCGCGATCCCGGCGCGCGCGGCGATCTCCGCGAGGCCGGCCCGCATGCGCTCCCCGAGCGCGAACACGTGCTCGTGGACGCGGCCGTCCTCGAGCAGCTCGATCGTCGCCAGGCCGGCCTCGACGGCGACCGCGTTGCCGTTGTAGGTGCCGCCGAAGTGCACGTCGCCGGCCTCGTTCGTCGTGAACCGCTCCATCAGCTCTCGCCGCCCCGCGACGGCTGCGAGCGGGAAGCCGTTCGCGATCGCCTTGCCCAGCGTCGTGAGGTCGGGCGTGACGCCGGCAATCGCCTGGTAGCCGCCGAGCCCGTGCCGGAAGCCGGTGATGACCTCGTCGAAGACGAGCACGATGCCCTCGCGGTCGCACAGCGCGCGCAGGCCGGCGAGGAACCCCGGCCGGGGCATGATGCCGGGGGCGTTGTGGGCGATCGGCTCGAGGATGATCGCCGCGATCTCGTCCGGGTACCGCGCCACCGTGGCCTCGACGTCGTCGAGGTCGTTGAAGCGGCAGACCGACGTCGCGTCGATCGCCGCCTCCAGCATGCCCTTGGACTGCGGGTCGCGCCCGCCGACGAGCTCGGCCGGCGAGAGCACGTTGCGCAGCACGTAGTCGTGGAAGCCGTTGTAGCACCCCTGGAACTTCACGATCCGCTCGCGTCCGGTCGCGCCGCGGGCGAGCCGGATCGCGTGGTAGGTCGCCTCCGAGCCGCTGTTGCAGACGACGACCTGGTCGGCGCACGGCACGTGGTCGACGAGCTTGCGCGCGAGGGCCACCTCGGCCTCGGTCACGCCGACGCCGAACAGCACGGTCTCCTCGATCGCGCGCGCCACGCGCGCGGTGACCGCCGGATGCGAGTGCCCGAGGAAGACAGCCCCGTAGGCGGCGTGGAAGTCGATGTAGCGGCGGTCCTCGAGATCCCACAGGTAGGCGCCGGCCCCGCGCCTGAAGCAGCGCCGCGGCTCGCTGCGACGCCGGCAGGTGTTGACGCCGCCCGGGATCACCGTGGCGGCGTCGTCGAGAAGGGCTTCTGAGGCGCTCGAGCGCCAGGTCACGGTCACGGGCTCTCCTTCGTGGCAGACAGTCAGTCATTAGATCACCGGACAGCGGACTCCGCAAGCGCGACGCCGGATGCCGCCAGCGCGTCACGGACCTCGGCCTCGTCGACGTCGTCGGCGATCAGCGTCTCGCCGAGCGCGACGGGCAGGACGTAGCGCAGGCTCCCGGCGCGGATCTGTCGCACCTTCTCCATGGCGGCGATGACCGCCTCGCCGTCCACGGGCACCGGCAGGTCGGCCGCCTCCGTCGGCAGGCCGCAGCGGCGCAGCAGCCCGATCAGCGCCTCGAGCACCGCGGGGTCGAGCACGCCGCGCGCGTGCGCGATCCGCGCCTCGACGGCCATGCCGAAGCTGACCGCCTCGCCGTGCAGCAGCGGGCCGTACCCGGTGACGGTCTCGAGCGGATGCCCGATCGTGTGGCCGAAGTTGAGCGGCCGGCGCAGGTCGCGCTCGTACGGGTCGCGCTCGATCAGCGCGGTCTTGATCGCCGCCGCGGCGTGCACGAGCCGGGCGAGCGCAGCGTCGTCGCGCGCCAGGATCGCGCCGGCGTGCGTGTCGATGAAGTCCCAGTAGGCGGGCGAGGCGATCACCGCCTTCTTGATCGCCTCCGCGAGCCCGGCGCGCAGGTGGCGCGTGCTGGAGGTGCGCAGGAAGGGCGTGCCGGCGATCACGGCCGTCGGCGCGTGGAAGGCGCCGAGCAGGTTCTTCGCGACCGGATGGTTCGCCGCGACCTTCCCGCCCAGCGCGCCGTCGACCTGGGCGAGCAGCGTGGTCGGGACGTTCACGTACGGGATGCCCCGCATGTACGCGCTGGCGACCCAGCCGCCGAGGTCCGCGACCACGCCGCCGCCGAACGCGACGAGCACGTCGCGACGCGCGATGTCGGACGCGGCCAGCCAGTGCCACGCCGCGACCGCCTGGTCGAGGCTCTTGCTCGGCTCGCCCGCCGGCAGGACCCGGACGAGCGGCTCGGCGCCGCTCGCGCGCAGGCTGCGCAGGAGGACCGAGCCGTAGAGCGACTCCACGATCTCGTCCGTGATCACCGCGACCGCCCCGCCGTCGACGAAGCCCGCGAGCCGGGTCAGCGTCTCCTCGATCGTGGTGCAGACGTACACGGGGTAGGCGTCCTCCCGCCGGGCGCGGGCGACCACCGGCGCGCCGGCGGGCGGGAGCGGGATGGCGTCGACGATGCGGAGTGGCTGTGACATCGCCGCAGCGTCGCCCGGCGCCGGCGCGGCCGGTACCGCCGATCGGGCACGGCGGCGGGCGGCCGCACGCCGTCGCACCGCCCGGCCGATCGGCCGATCACACCGCCGGCGCCCGTGTGGCTCGAGCAGCGGTTCGGCCGGGCGCGGAACTGCCTCGCCTGAACGAGCATCAGGTGACGCAGGAACGCGCCGCTGGACGAGCCGCCTCGCGAAGTGATGCAATCACCCTATGTCAGCGACCCAGCGCGGGGCGGTCGCCCGGGCGGCGCGGTAGGCGAGGATCCGGATGGCCGCCACGGAATCCTTCTTCGTCACGCGCACGATGCAGGCGCTGGAGACGCTCGCGTTCCAGCCCGCGTCGGCGCCGCAGATCGCCGACGTGCTGCGGGTCGACGCGCGCACCGCGCGGCGGCTGCTGAACCGGCTCGCCGACGAGGGCTGGCTGACGCGCAAGGAGGGGCGCGCCCGGACCTACACGCTGTCGCTGCGGCTCGTCGCCCTCGCGGCGCACTTCGCCGAGGGTGCGCCGCTGGTGCTCGCCGCCCGCGACGCGGTGCGCGCACTGCACGAGCGCACGGGCGGCGTCGCGCACCTCACCGTGCCGAGCTACCGCGCGGTGCTCTGCCTCGTCCATCGCGCGGGCGACGGCGCCGCACGACCGCACGTCCGCGAGCTCGTCCCCGCGCACGCGAGCGCCGGCGGCAAGGTCCTGCTGGGCCATCGCGACCCGTGGCGCGAGAGCGTGCTCGAGCTGCCGCTCGAGCCGCTGACCGAGCGGACCGTCGTGGACCCCGACGCGCTCCGGGCCGAGTGCGCCCTCGCCGTGGTGCGCGGCGCCGCGACGGAGGACGGCGAGTACCGCCGCGAGCTCCAGAGCATCGCTGCGCCGGTGCGCGACGCGACGGGCGAGGTGATCGCGGCGGTCGCGCTCACCGGACCGCCGCAGCTCGCGGTGCTCGAGCACGGCGCGGCGGTGGCGGACGCGGCGGCCGAGGTGGCGGCGGAGCTGGCGCGCGAGGCAGCATGGGAGGCCTGACGGACGCCGCCGGCGGCGTCCCGCGCAGCGACCACGCCCGCGTGGCGTACGACGTGCTCGCGCCCGGCTACGACGTCCTGACCGGCCGGCACGACCATGCGGCCTGGAGCGCGCTCGTCGAGTCCTGCGCGACGCGCGCGGGCGCGCGCGGCCGGGTGCTGCTCGACGTCGGGTGCGGCACCGGCAGCACGATCGTCCCGATGCTGGGCCGCGGCTGGGCGATGACCGGGGTGGACGTGTCGAGCGCGATGATCGCCGAGGCGCGGCGCAAGACCGCGGGGCGCGCGCGCCTGCTCGTCGCCGACATGCGCGACCTGCCGCGCCTGGGGCGCTTCGATCTGGTCTGGTGCCTCGGCGACGCGCTCAACTACCTGCACACGCGCGCGGAGCTCGTGGCGACGTTCACCGGCATGCGGCGCAACCTGGCGCCCGGCGGCGTCGTCGCGTTCGACGTCAACACGCTCGCGACGTTCCGGACGCTCTACACCTCGCTCCTCGCGGTGCCCGAGGCCGACCGCGTGGTGCTCGTCGAGGGGCGCGGGAGCGACCGCGTCGAGGCGGGCGGCTCCGCGCTCGCCTGGATCGACCGGCTCGAGCGCGAGCCGTCCGGCTGGTGGACCCGCACGCGCAGCGAGCATCACCACCGCCACCATCCCGAGGGCGAGCTGCGCGCGGCGCTGACGGCCGCCGGCCTGAGCTGCGTCGGCGTGTGGGGCACGACCCCGGCCGGCACGATCGACCCGGTGCTCGACGAGCTGCATCACGGCAAGGCCGTCTACACCGCTCGCGCGGCGGGCTGACCGCGGGCGTCAGCCCCAGAGGCTCGGAACGGCCCGAACCAGCGGCTGCCGTTCGCTGGGCCGCTCGTGCGCCGGCGGCGCGCTCAGCGCCTCGCTCAGCTCGGCCAGCCGCAGCAGGAAGCCGCCGACCGCCGCGCGCCCGTCCTCGCCCAGCGCGGCGATCGCCGTCTCGAGCCCGTGCGTGAGGGTCGACTCGGCGCGCGCGACCTGGTCCGCCGCAGCGGCGCTGAGGCGGAGCAACGAGCTGCGCCGGTCGTCCGGATGGGGGCGGCGCGTCACGAGGTCGAGCCGCTCGAGCCGCTGTACCAGCGCGGTCGCGCCGCCCGAGGAGAGCTCGAGCAGCCCGCCGATCCGCGCGGTCGTCAGCTCGCCGTGACGCGCAAGGTGCAGCACGGCCTGCACCTCGACGTCCGCGAGCCCGAGCCCGCGCGCGAGCCGCGATCGGTGCCGCGCGAGCGCCTCGTCGCGGCGCGCGAGCAGCGCAGCGACGCGCTGGGTGTCGAGCGGACGATCGTCCGGTTCCACGATCGCCTGAGGCTAGCCGACGGCGCGGTCGAAGCCGGCCGCGTCCTGCACCGCCTCGATGATCTTCTGATAGCCCGTGCAGCGGCAGAGGTTCCCGCTCAGGCCGACGCGGATCTCCTCCTCCGACGGCGCCGGGTTGACGGTCAGCAGCGCGCTCGCCGAGATCAGCATCCCGGGCGTGCAGAAGCCGCACTGGACGCCGCCCGCCTCGAGGATGCTCCGCTGCAGCGGGTGCAGCTCGCCGCCCTCGCCGAGTCCCTCCACCGTCGTGACCTCGCGCCCGTCGGCCTGCACGGCGAGGTAGGAGCACGAGTTCACGGGGCGGCCGTCGACGAGCACCATGCAGGCGCCGCACTCGCAGTCGTCGCAGCCCTCCTTGGTGCCGGTGAGGCCGAGCTCGCCCCGGAGCACGGAGACGAGCGAGCGGTGGGCCGCGACGGGCACCGCGTATGCGATGCCGTTGACGTTCAGCGCGATCTCGTGGGTGGAGCTCATGCGGCGCCTCCGAAGGGCACGCCGATGCCGCGCGCGCGGTTGGCCGGGATCGGGACGCTCTCGCCGCCCGCACGTCGTGCCGCGATCTCCACCGCCCGGCGCGCGACGACGCCGATCGTGTGGCGGCGGTACGCCTCGCTGCCGCGCAGGTCGGAGAGCGGACGCGAGGCCTCGCTCGCCGCCGCGGCGACCGCGGCGAGCGCCTGGGGCGCCGGAAGGCTGCCCACGATCGCCTGCTCGGCGCCGGGCGCGCGGATGATCGTCGGCGCGACCGCGGCGAGCGCGATCCGGCACGCGGCGATCGTGCCGTCGCCGGCGAGCTCGACGCGCGCGGCGGCGCCGACGACCGCGATCTCCATCGCGCGGCGGTACTCGAGCCGCACGTAGGCCGAGCCGGAGCCGGCCGGCGGCGCCGGCACGTGGACGGCGACGCACAGCTCGCCGGGCTCGGCGGCGGTCCGGCCGGGGCCGGTCCACAGCTCCTCGACCGCGAGCCGCCGCGACGCGCCTGCCGCGCGCAGCTCGACCTCCGCCTCGAGCACGACGAGCGGCGCGCCGGTGTCCATCGCCGGCGACGCGTTCATGACGTTGCCGCCGAGCGTGCCGACATTGCGCGTCGAGGGCGAGCCGACGAGCGCCGATCCGTCCGCCAGCGCGCTGAACCGCGCAGCGATCAGCGGGTGCGCCTCGAGGTCGGCGTGGCGTGCGAGCGCGCCGATCCGCAGGCCGTCGCCGTCCGGCTCGATCGCCGCGAGCTCCTCCAGGCGCTCGAGCCCGACGAGCGCCGGAGGCAGCGGCGCCTTGCCCTGGCGCGCGCCCACGACGAGGTCGCTGCCGCCGGCCACCGGCCGCGCGCCGTCGCCGACCGCGCGGAGCGCCTCGTCGAGCGTCCGCGCAGAGGTGAACGTCGTCATCGGCTCGCCTCCCACACGCGCTCGGCGGTCATCGGGAGCTGCGTCACGTGGCGCCCGATCAGCTTGGCGATCGCGTTGCCGATCGCCGCGGCGGTCGTCACGTTCGGCGCCTCGGCGAGGCCCTTGGCACCGCGCGGCCCGCCGTCGGGCGCCGGGCTCTCCACCCACGCGATCCGGATCGGCGGCGCGTCCATGATCGTCTGCAGCTTGTACTCGAGCAGCATCGCGTTGCGCTGGCGGCCGTCCTCGTCATAGCGCGTCCCCTCGGTCAGCGCCTGGCCGATGCCCATCAGCACGCCGCCCTCGACCTGGCCCTCGGCGCCGACCGGGTTGAGGATCGTGCCCGAGTCGTGCGCGGCGGCGACGGCCAGGACGCGCACGACGCCCGTGTCGCGGTCGAGCCGGATCCGGACGGCGTGCGAGGAGAACTGCGGTGCCGTGAACGCCGCCATGCCGAGATCGCCGATGCACGTGGAGCCGCGCAGCGCGGGCGCGCCGGGCGGGGCGCCGGACCCGCGGCCGAGGAGCAGCTCCCCGCCCTGCGCGATCCCGGCGAGGTCGGCGATCGCGACCTGCCGCGAGGGGGAGCCGACGACCCGCGCGTGCCCCTCGACGAGCTCGATGTCGGCCGCGTCGGCCTCCAGCTCCTCCGCGGTCAGCTCTCGCAGCTGCTCCGCGACCTGGCCGGCGGCCAGCACGACGGCGCGGCCGTTGTTGAGCGTGGTCTGCGAGCCGGTCGCGCCGGTGTCGTATGGCCCGGCGTCCGTGTCCTGGTAGACGAGCGTGAAGTCCTCCGGCTGCATGCCGAGCTCGTCGGCCGCGAGCTGGCGCAGCGCCATCACGGCGCCCGTGCCGCACTCCTGCGCGCCGGTGACGATCACGCCCGACCCGTCGGCGTTGAGCTTCACGTACGCCCCCGACGCTCCGGGGAACGACGGCCACCAGCCGACGGCGACGCCGATCGCCTCGTCGTCGGGCAGCTCCTGGTCGTAGCCGGCCATGTCGGCCGCGCGGTCGAGGCACTCGCGCATGCCGATCTCGTCGAACGTCTGCCCGCTCGGCCCGTCGTCGCCCTGCTCGAGCACGTTGCGCCGGCGCAGCTCGAGGCCGTCCATGCCGATCCGCCGCGCGACCTCGTCGATGTGCTGCTCGAGCGCCCAGCACGCCTGCGGCGCGGTCGGCGCGCGGACCGAGCCCGAGGGCTGCCGGTGCGTGTACACGAGTTGGGCATCGATGCGGAGGTGCGGGATCCGGTACGGGCCGGCGACGTGCATCGCCGCGAGCTGCGGGAAGAACGCCGCGTCGGCGGTGTAGGCGCCGTTGTCGACGATCACGCGGCCGCGACGGGCGACGATCGTGCCGTCGCGCCGGATGCCGGTCTCGAGCTCGATCACCATCTCCTCCCGGCGCCGGTCGGGCACGATGAACTCCTCGCGGCGCGAGAAGACGAGCCGGACCGGGCGGCGCGCGGCGCGGGCGAGCGCGGCGATGTGCGCCTCCTGGTGGAAGCCGCACTTGCCGCCGAACCCGCCGCCGAGGTGGGGGACGATGATGCGGACGCGGCTCTCGGGCAGCTCCAGCGTCTCGGCGACGCCGGAGCGCGTGTCGAACGGCACCTGCGTCGACGACCAGACGGTGAGCTTCTCGCCCTCCCACTGGGCGACGATCGCGCGCGGCTCGATCGGCACGGCGTGCGACGCGTCGGCGACGTAGCGGGTGCGGACGATCTCGTCGGCGGACGCCATGCCGGCCTCCACGTCGCCGCGCTCGATCGCGGAGAAGGCGGCCACGTTGCGCGAGCGCTCGACGCCCTCCTCGACCTCGTAGTCCGCCCAGTCGTCGTGCACGAGCGGCGCGTCGTCGGCGAGCGCCGCCTCGACGTCGTTGACGGCCGGGAGCGGCTCGATCTCAAGCTCGATCGCCTCGGCCGCCTCCTGGGCGATCTCGGGCGTGAGCGCGGCGACGGCCGCGACGATCTCGCCCTCGTAGCGGACGATGTCGCGCGCGAACAGGAGCCGGTCCTTGACGTACGGGCCGTAGCGGACGTCGGGCACGTCGGCCTGCGTGAGCACGGCGAACACGCCCGGAAGCGCCCGCGCGCGGGTCGTGTCGAGCCGGGTGATGCGTCCGTGCGGGACCCCGGCGTAGCGGAGCTTCGCGTGCAGCATCCCGGTCAGCGTGAGGTCCGCTGCGTACCGTCCGGTGCCAGTGACCTTGTCCGGTCCGTCGGCGCGGATCGTCCGTCGCTGCGTGACTGTCGCCATCCGTCTCCCTGGTCGCGCTTGGCCGCGCATCCTACGCGGGCGCCGCTGCCGCGCCTAGAGAAGCGACGAGCCCGCGGCGGCGCGGCGTGTTGCGCGAGCGGTTGCGGGGCGCGTTGCGTCGGAGAACGGCGGGCATTGAGGGAGAGGGTTCGAGTGCCGCGGCGCTCACGTGGGGCGAGTTGACGTCGATATGCGCCGTCAACTCGCCCCGCTCGTCGCCGGCGGTCGTGCGGGGCGGATTCGGTGCGAATAGCGCCCCTAACCCGCCCCGGGTCTCGCCGCGCCACGCGGGGCGCTTTATGCGTCACATAGACCCCTAAAGCGCCCCGCATCGCCCGCGGGACCGCCGCGGCCTCGATCCCGCTCCCTTCAATGCCGCTGTTCGCCCGCGCCGAGCCTGCCACCGACGACAGCGCCACGGCGCCACGGCGCCACGGCGCCACGGCGCCACGGCGCCACGGCGCCACGGCGCCACGGCGGTCAGAGCTCGTCTCCAACGACCGGCGAGCTGTCGAGCACTTCCAGCGTCGCCCGGACGTGGCTCGTCGCGGCGCGCGCCGCCCGGTCCGGCGCGCCGGCGCGGATGGCCGCGAGCAGCGCGCGGTGCTCGGCGTCCACCGCCGCGGCGCGCGCCGGTGGCCGGAGCGACGCGCGCGTGGCCACGACGATCCGATCCCACAGCGCGTCGACCGCCGCCGCGCTCACCCGGCTCGCCGCGAGGCGGTCGACGGCCTGGTGGAACGCGCGGTTCGCCGCGACGGCCGCGACGTACTCGCCCGCCCGCGTCGCGCGGTCCGCGGCGTCCGCGAGCGCGTCGAGCCGCCGCAGGGCCGCCGGGGCGACCTCGCCCTCGGCGACGCGCGCCGCCGCAAGCTCGGCGTGCAGCCCCTCGAGCGCCGCCCGCATGAGGAGCGCGCTGCGCAGGTCCTCGCGCGCGAGCTCGGCGACGCGCAGGCTGCGGCCGTCCGAGCCGGCGAGGCCGGCCGTCTCGAGCCGCCGCAGCGCCTCCCGCATCGTCGGTCGCGAGACGCCGAGCTCGGCGGCGAGCCGGACCTCGCCCAGGCGCGCACCAGCCGGCAGCTCGCCGGACAGCACCCGTTCACGCAGCCGGTCGTACGCCGTAGACATGACAGACATTGTCTGACAAGCTTACCCTCATGTCCCGACGCCACCGCTACGAGACGACGACGACGTGGACCGGGGATCGCGGTCGCGGGACGGCGGACTACCGCGCCTACGACCGGAGCTTCGAGACCGCCGCACCGGGGCGGCCCGCCCTGTCCGGCTCATCGGATCCGGGGTTCCGCGGCGACCCGGCGCGCTGGAACCCCGAGCTGCTGCTCGTGGCCGCGCTGAGCCAGTGCCACCTGCTCTGGTACCTGCACCTGTGCGCGGTCGGCGGCGTCACGGTGACGGCGTACGAGGACGCGGCGGCGGGCGTGATGGTCGAGACCGAGGACGGCGGCGGGCGCTTCGAGGAGGTCGTGCTCCGGCCTGCGGTGACCGTCGGGGACGCGTCGACCGTCGCGCAGGCGGAGGCGCTGCACGCGACCGCCTCGGCGCGCTGCTTCATCGCCTCGTCCGTGAACTTCCCCGTCCGGCACGAGCCGCGGGTCGTCGCCGCATGACCCGGTCCGGCTAGCCCGCGGCGGTGCGCCGCGCGCAGTGGCGCGCGGCGCGCACCCGGTTGCCGCAGCGCGCGCTGCACCAGCTCCGGCGCGGGTGGTCCTTGCGGTAGAAGCGGATGCAGCCCGGCGCCGTGCACGCGCCCTGCTGCGCGATCTCCCGCTCGCGGTCACGACCACCGGCGGGGCACACCGGCTGGGCGGCACGGCCCGCGGCCTCGCGCCGTACGACCACGTCGACGTGACGCGGCCCGACGGGGGCACCCTGCGGATCACCGCGCTGCCCGCGCTCCACGGTCCCCCCGGCGCCGCGGCGGTCAACGGCGACGTGATCGGCTTCCTGCTCGCCGGCGACGGGCTCCCGTCGGTCTACGTCAGCGGGGACAACGCGTCGGTCGACGTCGTGCGCGAGATCGCCGGCCGCGCGGGCAGCGTCGACGTCGCCGTGCTGTTCGCGGGCGCAGCCGGCGCGCCGCAGCTGTTCGACGGCGCGCCGCTGACGCTGACCGGCGCGGCGGCGGCGGAGGCGGCCTCCCTGCTCGGCGCCCGTGCCGTCGTGCCGATCCACTGCGAGGGCTGGACCCACTACTCCGAGGACACCGCCGCGCTCGTCGCCGCCTTCGCGGCCGCGGGGCTGGAGGACGTCCTGCGCGTCGTGCCCGCCGGGGAGGCCGCCGAGCTCGGCTATTGACACGCCCGGAATCCGGCGCTGCGATCATCTGTGGTCCCACCGAAGAAGAGGTCCTGAACCAGATGAGCACCACAGAGGCGTACGTCTTCGACGCCATCCGCACGCCGCGGGGACGCGGGAAGGTGAATGGGTCGCTGCACACCGTCAAGCCGATCGATCTCGTGGTCGGCCTGATGCACGAGCTGCTCGCCCGCAACGGCGGGCTCGATCCCAACCGGATCGACGACGTCGTCCTCGGCTGCGTGTCGCCGGTCGGCGACCAGGGCGCCGACATCGCCAAGACCGCAGCCGTCACGGCGGGCGTGCCGGAAACCACGGCGGGGGTGCAGCTCAACCGCTTCTGCGCGTCCGGGCTGGAGGCGGTCAACGTTGCCGCCCAGAAGGTCGCGTCGGGCTGGGAGGACCTCGTGCTGGCCGGGGGCGTC
>Ga0190265_10002130_pt1 | contig 13173 bp, 13 predicted proteins | sample Popmic124T_FD_133135 | JGI IMG/M metagenome (GOLD analysis project Ga0190265, IMG submission 133135) | Populus adjacent soil microbial communities from riparian zone of Indian Creek, Utah, USA - 124 T | ecosystem: Environmental > Terrestrial > Soil > Riparian zone | place: USA: Utah | collected... | reverse complement strand
AGCGACCTGCGCCAGTGCGACCTGGACCTGGGCGACCTGGGCCTCCGCAGCGGGCGTGATCTGCAGACCCGCGGCCGCGGGTGAGGTTCCGGCCGAAGCCTGCTGCGCGAACGCGAGTGTGCCGATGATCGCGCCCATGGCCGCGACCGACGCGCCCTTCCGTCCCATGAGATGCGCCTCCACGTCGGCCGTCGCGCGCTCGACGACCTCGTCGGGAGCGCCGGCCAGCATCAGCACGGGCGCGACCGCGAGATCCGGTAGGCCCCACCCCGTCAGCTCCGCGATCGGGTCCTCTTCGACCCGGCGCCGCAGCTCGTCCTCGCGGTAGATCCGCTCGACGAGCTCGCCGATCCGGTCGCGCTCCTGCTCGATCGTCGGCGCGAGGTCTTCGAATCCCAGGTCTCGTAGCGTCGTCAGCGCGTCGAGCTCGAAGCCCGTCGCCAGCTGACCGTCCGCGTCGAGCCGCTCCGCCAACGCGCTCAACCTCTCATCATTGGGCATGACGCCGCTCCTTCCACGATCGGGGGTCTGCCCTCAGGACGCCGCGGGGGGTTGCTGTCTTCCACGCATGACGTCCCGCAGCGGAAAGACGAGAGTGGACCGCACGGCGCAGGAGCGGCAGGGGGACTAGGTCAGGCCGCCCCTGCGCCTGGGAAGCGGGGCTTTTGACATTAACGACGCGGCTCGGTGCGTACAATGAGCCGTTTGGATCAATCTTGCGAGTAGCCGCCCTCGCGCGATGATTACGAGCGGAATCTAGAAGAGCTGATTCTCGCCGCCGAAGATCGCCGACACGGAGTCGTCGGCGAACACGTTCATGATCGTCTGTGCGAGCAGCCCGGAGACGGAGAGCACGGTCAAGTTGTCCGGTCTGCGCAGCGGGTCGATCGGGACGCTGTCCGTCGTCACCATCCCGGCCAGGTTCGCCGCCCCCACCCGCTCCAGCGCCTCGTGCGAGAAGGCGAAGAGGCCGTGTGTCACGAACCACCACACCTCCTCGGCCCCAGCCTCGCGGAGCGCAGTCGCGCCCGCCTCGACGGTGCTGCCGCTCGTGATCATGTCGTCACCGACAATCGCGATCTTGCCGGCAACCTTGCCCGTGATCTCCGTCACCTCGGCGACGTCGTGCGCCGGTCGCGTCTTGTGCATGATCGCGAAGTCGGCTCCGATCATCTCCGCAAACCGGAGCGCCTGTTTCGCGCGGCCGGCGTCCGGCGCGACCGAGACGACGTTCTCACCGGTCAGGGCTCGATCGCGGAAAAACTGCGCGAAGAGCGGCAGCGCGGTCATGTGGTCTACAGGGATCGTGAAGAAGCCCTGGATCTGGCCGGCGTGCAGGTCCATCGTCAGCACCCGGTCGGCGCCGGCGAGCTGCAGCATGTCGGCGACGAGCCGCCCCGAGATCGGCTCGCGCGGCTTCGCCTTGCGATCCTGGCGCGAGTAGGGGAACCATGGGACGACCGCCGTGATCCGCTTCGCCGAGGCCAGCTTCGCAGCCTGGATCATCAGCATCAGCTCCATCACGTTCTTGTCCACCGGTGGACAGCCCGTTTGCACGAGAAAGACGTCAGCGCCACGGATCGATTCGCAGTAGCGGCAGTACGTCTCGTCATTCGCGAACGTATTCAGCTCGATCTCGCCCAACTCGACGCCGAGCCGCTCGGCGATGCGCCGCGCAAGGTCGGGATGCGAGCGCCCGGCGAAGACCATCAGCCGCTTCTGCGGCGTCAGCGGGAGCGCGTGGCCGGCGGTCACGTCGGCCCGCGTCCCCTCGCCCTCGAGCCCGGGCAAAGTCTGCTCAATCGTTCCGGTTTCCACCCCGACCTTCCTTGTTCACCTGGCGCGCGCGCGCGATCGCGAGCGCGTTCGGAGGCACATCTTCCGTGATCACGGATCCTGCTGCAGTCCATGCGTCATCTCCGACCTCGACGGGTGCGTCGAAGACAGTGTCCACTCCGACCCTGACGTTGCGGCCGATCGTCGTCCTGCCCTTCGGCCTCCCGGGCTGATGCGGATAGTTGGCGGTGATCGATCCGGCTCCCACGTTGGTCGCGTCCCCGATCTCGGCATCGCCGATGTACGAGAGATGAGGCACCTTCGCCGCGTTGCCGATGATCGCGTTCTTCATCTCCACGAAGGTCCCCGCCTTGGCGCCGACGCCGAGCTCGGTGCCCGGCCGAAGGTAACAGAAGGGGCCTACGACGGCTCGCTCGCCGATCCGGGTGTCCCGCGCGACGACATGCGGTCCCACCTCTGCGCCGGTGCCGACCTTGGTCGTGCCGCTGAGGACGGTGAACGGGTGGATGACGGCGTCGCGCTCGATCTCGACGTCGGCGTCGATCCAGGTCGATGCCGGATCGACGATGGTCACGCCGGCGAGCATGTGCTCGGCGTTGATGCCGTCGCGCATCGCGGCCGCCGCCGCGGCCAGCTCGACCCTCGTGTTCACGCCTTCGGTCTCCATCGAATCGCCTCCCTTGTGTGCCGCGACCGTATCGCCCCCGGCGACGAGAAGGGCGACTGTGTCGGTCAGGTACAGCTCGCCCTGCGCGTTCTGCGGTGACAGCCGCTCGAGGACGGGCCACAGGGTGTCCGACCGAAAGACGTAGATCGAGGAGTTCACCTCGCGCACGGCGAGCTGCTCCGGCGTTGCGTCACGCGCTTCGACGATCGCCGACACGCCTCCGTCCCCGTTGCGTAGCACCCGCCCGTAGGCGCCCGGGTCGTCGCGCTCGAAGGTCAGGACCGTCGCCGCGGCGCTTGCGCCTCGGTGCGTCTCGAGCAGGTTCCGGAGCAGTGCCGGGGTGAGGAGCGGCGTGTCGCCCGAGAGCACGAGGACGTCGTCCGAGCGCCCTTCGAGCGCCGCGCGGGCGCTGCGGACTGCGTGCCCCGTTCCGAGCGGCTCGGGCTGGACGGCGACCTCCACGCCGTCGAACGCGTCGGCGGTCGCAGGCGCAGTCACGACGACGATCGGATCCGCGTCGAGCTCGTGCGCGACGGCGAGCACCCAGTCGACCATCCGCCGCCCGAGCAGCGGGTGGAGATGCTTCGGCAGCTCGGAGCGCATGCGCGTTCCAAGGCCGGCGGCCATCACGGCCGCGCCGAGTCCTCTGCCGTCAGAGCCGGGCATCGTGAGCTGGGGCGCCAGGATTCGAACCTGGGATCACGGGACCAAAACCCGTTGCCTTACCACTTGGCCACGCCCCACGGTTCAACAATCCTGACAGTAGCGGCCGCACGCATGCGCTCACCCGACAGGGCGAGCCAGCCACGTAGGTCCGACCCGGCGCAGCGACCCGGCAGCCCGGCGCGCCACCGGGTCGGCCTCGAACAGCCCATACACAGCCGGGCCCGCACCGCTGACGTCAGCGCGAAACGCGCCCAGGCGGACCAGCTCCGTCGAGACCGGGGATGACGCGAGGTCGTTCGGGGGGAGGGCTGCGAGATCGCGACCGATGTTCACCGACCCGAGGGCATGCAAGAGGCCGTCGCGGCGGGTCTCGAAGTCGCGATCCCCCTGCCGCCCGTCGAAGCTCCGATAGACCGAGGCGGTCGAGTCCTTTCGCTGGCCATCGGGTAGGACGACGAGGACGACATAGTCGACGGGCAACGCGAGGGACGAGAGGTCCGAGCCGTCTCCGGTCGCGAGCTGCGGGCCGCTCGCGAGGAAGAACGGAACGTCGGCGCCGAGGTCGGCTGCGAGCTCGTGCAGCGACTCGGGAGGGAGCGGCGCCGCAAGCGTCGCGTTCGCGAGCCGTAGCGCGGTCGCGGCATCGGAGCTGCCGCCACCGAGACCCGCGGCCACCGGGATCCGCTTCTCGATCCGAACGCTCCAGGCCGGTTCGACGTCCGCCTTTCGCGCGAGCGCCTCGAGCGCGCCCCGGACGAGGGTGTCCTCCTCGAAGCCCTCGACGGAGAGCTCGTCGCCGCGCTCGAGCGCGATGTCGTCGCGGAGGTCGACGGCCTGGAGGACAGTCGCGACCTCGTGCTTGTCGTCGGGGCGCCGCGGCCCGACGACCAAGGCGAGGTTGATCTTCGCGTGCGCGCGGGCGCGTGTCATGCGAGCGCGTCCGCGAGCGCGACGAACTCGGGCGGAGCGAGCTCCTCCGCCCGGACGCCGGCGTGTCGACCGATCTTGGCGAGGGCCGCTTCGACCTCGCCTCGCGACGCCAACCCGGCGAGCGACGCGGAGTTCGCGAGCGTCTTGCGGCGATGCGAGAAGGCGGCGTCGACAACCGGCCGCAATCGCGCCAGCGGCGGCCCATCGTCGAGCCGCTCGAACGCGACGAGTGCGGAGTCCACACGCGGACGCGGCCGGAACACCGTCGGCGGCACCGGGTGGAAGCCGACTCTCCGCGTCGTGAGTTGGATCATTACCGAGACCGCGCCGTATGCCTTCGTCCGCGGGACGGCGAAGAAGCGGTCGGCGGCCTCGCGCTGCACCATTACCGTCCACCGGCGGAGCGAAGGGAGCTCGTCGAGGCTCTCGACCACGATCGGCGTCGCGATGTTGTAGGGAAGGTTGGCCACGAGCTTCGTGGGCGCCGGCTCGAGCGCGGCGAGGTCGAGCGCAAGCGCGTCGCCGAAGATCAGGCGTACATTTCCGCGATCGCCGAGAGCCTCGCGTAGCGGCTCCTCGAGCGAGCGATCGAGCTCCACGGCATGAACGACCGCGACGCGATCGGCGAGATAGCGCGTGAGAACGCCGAGGCCTGGGCCGACCTCGAGGACGACGTCATCTGACTCGAGCTCCGCGAGCCGGCCTATGACGCCGAGCATGTTCTCGTCGACCAGAAAGTGCTGGCCGAGCGCCTTCTTGGGCCTGACGGTCACGGCAGGGCGAAAGCAGCGGCGGCGTTCGCGTGCGTCGCGGCGGCGAACGCGTCCGTCGGCTCCTGGCGAACCTCGGCGAGAGCGGCGATCGTGTGCACGACATGCGCGGGCTCGTTGCGCCGGCCCCGCACCGGCTGCGGGGCGAGGTACGGGCTGTCGGTCTCCACGAGGATCCGGTCGCGAGCGACGGCGGCCGCCGCCTCGCGCAGCTCGGGCGCGTTCTTGTACGTCGCGTTCCCCGCGAACGAGACGTAGTAGCCGCGCTCGAGCGCGGTCGAGAGCAGGCCCGGCGACGAGAAGCAGTGCATGACGACGGTTCCCGCAAAGCCGGCGAGCGCCGCGGCGGTATCGGCGTCGGCGTCGCGGGTGTGAACGACGACCGGGAGCCCGAGCTCGTCGGCAAGTCCGAGCTGGGCGTCGAACAGGCGACGTTGCTCGGCCGGCGTCGCGAACTGACGCGCGTTGTCGAGGCCCGTCTCCCCCACCGCGACGGCCTTCGGGTGCGCGAGGAGCTCGCGCAGCTCGTCGAGCCGGCCCGCCTCCGGCGACGCGGCTTGATGCGGGTCGATGCCGAGCGCGGCGACGACACCCTCGTTCTGCTCGGCGAGAGCAAGTGCGGCGCGGCCGGAGTCGATCCCCGTCCCGATCGTCACGATGCGCGTGACGCCCGCTTCCCGAGCGCGCGCGACGAGCTCGGCAGCCGGCTCGTCGCACGCATCGAGGTGCGCGTGCGAGTCCGTCACGCCGCGTTTGCGTCTGGCGCGTCGATCCGGGGAAAGAGCGGCGTCGCGGCGACGATGCCGCTTCTGGCGGGCGTGACCCCGTAGGCCACGCCGTCCCAGCTCAGGTCGTCGGCGTCGCCTCCGAGCGCGACGAGGATCCGGGGCGCGGTCTCGGGCAGATACGCGGCCAGGGCGACGGCGACCGCGCGCAGCCCGTCGGCGAGGTCATACAACGTCCGCTCGAGCTCGTCGCGACGCTCCGCGTCGTCCGCGAGCTTCCACGGCGCCTGCTCCTCCACGTACCGGTTGAGCCCGCGCACGACCTCCCAGACCTGCTCGAGCGCCCCCGTCAGGTCGTACGCGTCAAAGCGCGCGGCGACGTCCACGCCGAGCGGCGCGAGGAGCGCGCGTACCGGAGAGCTGTCGCTCGGGCGTGCGGGAAGCTCGCCGCCGAGGTAGCGGGCGATCATGGCCGTCGTTCGCGACAGGAGGTTCCCGAGGTCGTTCGCCAGCTCCCGGTCGTAGCGCTCGCGCACGCTGTCGATCGCGACCGAACCGTCCTGTCCGAACGACACGGCGCGGATCGCCCAGAACCGCACGGCGTCCGGGCCGTACACGTCGATCAGTTCCAGGGGATCGATGACGTTCCCGCGCGACTTCGAGATCTTGCGATCGTCGAGGAGCAGCCAGCCGTGGACGAACAGCTGACGCGGGACTTCGTACCCGGCCGACAGCAGCAGCGCAGGCCAGTACACACAATGGAAGCGGAGAATGTCCTTCCCGAGCAGGTGCCGCACGGCCGGCCAGTAGCGGTCGCGCAAGTCCTCGCCCGGCCGCGCGAATGTGAGCGCGCTCAGGTAGTTGACGAGGGCGTCCGCCCAGACGTAGGCGACCTGCTCTGGGTCCCAGGGAATCGGGATCCCCCACGGTTGGCCTGCCCGGCTGATGGAGAAGTCCTGGAGACCGCCAGCGATGAAGCTGCGGGCTTCGTTGTAGCGGAAGCTCGGAAGGACGAAGTCCGGGCGCTCGTCGTAGAGAGCGAGGAGGCGGTCCTGGTAGGCGGAGAGGCGGAAGAACCAGTTCTTCTCCTCGATCCACTCGGGCTCGATCTCGTGGATCGGGCACTTACCCTCGACGAGCTCGGCCTCGGTCTTGAACGCCTCACAGCGGACGCAGTACCAGCCGGCGTAGACGTCCTGGTAGACGTCGCCGGCGTCGTGGATGCGCTGCAGGAAATCGACGACGAACTCCTTGTGCCCTGCGTCGCTCGTGCGGATGAAGAAGTCATTCGTGGCGTTGAGCCGCGCCGGCACCTCCTGCCACGCGCCGACGATGCCGTCGGCGTACGCCTGCGGTTCGAGGCCCTGGCCCGCCGCGACCCGCGCGACGCTCGACGCATGCTCGTCCACGCCCGTGAGGAAGAAGACGTCCTCCCCGCGCTGCCGATGATGGCGCGCGAGGACGTCCGCCGCGATGGTCGTGTAGGCATGACCGATGTGCGGCGTCGAGTTCACGTAGTAGATCGGTGTCGTCACGTAGTAGGTCATCGGGATCAATGATAGGCAGTGCGTTTCCCGCCCTCCGTCTGGCGCCCGCACTACCGACGGCGAGCAACAGGCCTACAAGTCCGAGGACGAGACCCACCAGCTTCAGTCGAAGCCCGCCGCCTCGTGTCCGGTCCGAGTTGGCCGGCGCGAGCTCACGATCGGTCGCGGGCTCGCGCGGACCGGGATCGGCGCCGGGCGGGAGAGACTCGAGCGAGCTCCGCCGGGCTGCCAAGCGCTTCGCGGAAACGACCTCCGCGTCGATGCCAGGGCTCCGGGCGACCTGCGGCGATACGTGCTGCTCCGGACGCGATGAGCCGCCACCGGGCGCAGTTACACGGTCTCGGGTCGTCTCCGGCGCCGGGCCACGCGGGCTACGCCCGCCTCGCTCCGGAGCTGCTGCAGTCGTGGCGGCACCCGCTCTCTCGGCGGACGAGACCGTCGGCCGCGCTCCTTCTCGCGGAGTCGTCGCGACCGGCTCGGGTACCGGCGCGTGAACAGGAGCGGAGGGCGCCGGCTCGGTGCTCGCGTCGGGCGGCGCAGGCTCGGCCGGAGCCGGAGCGGGAGCGGGCGGAGCCGGGACAGGGACCGGCGCCGGCTCGGGGGTCGGGGCAGGAGCCGGAACGGGGGCAGGCGCGGGGTCAGGCGCCGGAGCGGGAGCGGGCGGCGCCGCGGGCGGCGGCGGAGGGGATGCAGCCCGCGGCGGGAGCAGCGAGAGGGGGTCCACGTACGTCTCCCCGTCACCGGCGCGGATTCCGAGGTGGACGTAGGGGACGTCGTGCTCGGGAACACCGGAAGATCCCGCTTCCGCGACCGAGTCGCCCTCCTCGACGCGGTCGCCGCGGCGCACGAGCAGCGCGCCGAGATGCGTGAGCGACGCCTTGTACCCGTCCGCGGTGACGATCGTGACCGTCGTCCCGTGGGTCGGCACCGTGCCGGCGAACGACACACTTCCGGCCACCGGCGCACGCACCGCACGAGCGCCGTCGAGCGAGACGTCGATCCCACGGTGCTGCCCTCCCGCGTATGGGTTGTCGCCGACGGAGTAGCCACGCAGCACGGCGCCGTCTGCCGGCCACGACCAGGCAAGCGCATCTGGAGCCGCGACGAGCATCGCAGCGGCGGCGGCGAGGGTCGCGATTCCGATTCGCGTTGCCCTGTGAGCTAACACAGATCGAGGGTAGCCGCCGTGGGCGACCGGGGGCAACGGGATTGACGAAGTTGTTACAGAGAGCCGCGGTAGAGCTCGTTGCGAGGGATGCCGGTGAGCCTCGCCACCACGTCCGCCGCCTGCTTGCGCGCGACTCCTGCGGCGACGAGCTCCGCAACGGACTCGACGGCGGCGACGCGAGGAGCCGCCTCACGAGCTCCCGCATCCACCCCGAGGACGAGCGTGACCTCGCCCTTCGGCGGCTCGCCGAACCGGGCTGCGAGCTCGGTGAGCGTCCCGCGCGCCAACTCCTCGAACCGCTTGGTCAGCTCGCGGCAAACGGCTGCGGGACGATCCGGCATCGCCTCGGCCAGAGCTGCCAGTGACGCCGGTAGCCGTCGTGGCGACTCGAAGGCGACCACGGCGTGCGGCCACGCACCGAGCTCGCGAGCCATGCGCCGAAGTTCCCCCGCACGCCGGGGCAAGTACCCGACGAACTGGTACCGCTCGCCGACGAGCCCGCTCGCGACGAGCGCCGTCTCGACCGCGGAGGGACCCGGGAGGACGGTCACCACCACGCCGGCCTCGATCGCAGCGGCGATCAGGCGCGCACCCGGATCGTTGACCCCCGGAAGCCCGGCATCGGACACGAGGGCAACTCGCTCCCCACGCCTGAGCCGCTCGACCATCTCAGCGGTACGCGCCGCCTCGTTGTGCCGGTGGTAGCTCCGGAGCGTCGCCTCGATTCCATGCCGGTCGAGCAGAACGCGTGTGTGTCGCGTGTCCTCGCAGAGGACGACGTCGGCCTCCCGCAGCTCGGCGAGGACCCGCAACGTCACGTCCTCGAGATTCCCGATCGGTGTTGCGCAGACCGCGAGCGGCACGAGCGCTCGCGGCCCTACCAGGCCCCGTCGAGCGCCTCGAAGCCGACGAGACCGGCGCCCACCAGGCCTGCGTCCATGCCGAGCGCGGCGGAGACGACGCGAAGCGTCCGGTCGGCCGGTGCGAGCGACTGTCTTCGAGCCGCCTCCTGGGCGGGGGCGAGCAGGAGATCCGCGGCCGCCTCGCCGAACCCACCTCCCACGACCACGACCTCCGGGTCGAAGATGTTCACGAGCGACGCGATTCCCGCACCGAAGCGCTCGGCCATCTCGTCGAGCTGCGCGAGCGCGTCCTCGACACCGGCATGCGCCCGCTCCAGGAGCGTGTGCGAGCTCGCCTCGGGGCCCCAGAGCTCTGCGGCGACGCGATCGGCGGCCGACCCGGACACGAGGGCCTCGAGATGGCCGCGTCCGTGACAGCTGCCCTGGCACGGCGGGCCGCCCACCTGCACGACGATGTGCCCGAGCTCCGCCCAGCCGCGGTAGAGCCGATCGTCGAGCACGATGCCCCCGCCGACACCGGTCCCCAGCGTGAACATGACAAGGTTCTCGAGCCCCTTCCCCGCCCCCAGCTTCCACTCGGCGAGCGCGGCGGCGTTCGCGTCGTTCTCGACGCCCACCGGAAGACCGAACCTCGCGCGCGCGTGGCCTCGCAGGTCGAAGTCGTCGAGCGGCAGGTTCGTCGCGCGCAGGATCCGGCCGCTCCGCCGGTCGAGGTTCGACGGGATTCCGAAGCCGATGCCGCCGATGCGATCGTCGAGCAGTGACTCGACTGCCGCGTCGAGCGCCTCCAGCACGTCCTGCTCGGAGGTGCCGGGGCTGTCCACGCGGTTCCGGCCGAGCACGTTCCCGTCGCGGTCGACGACGCCGGAAAGGATCTTCGTCCCGCCCACGTCGACCCCGATCACGAGAGGAGCGCTCACGGCCGCGGGCAACCATAGCGCCCCTCGAACGGGCGCCAGCGGCTACGTGCTCCCGTCTCCGCTACTCGGCGCTCGACTCCAGGGCTTGGGCGACCGGGACAACTTCTTCGCCGGCAGTCTGCACTGCGTAGGTCGCCAACATCACGACGGCCGCCATCACGAACACCCACGGTGTCCAGAACCGGCGCTTCGTCAGCAAGACGTAGACGGTCCGGATCGCCGCCGCGACTCCGAGGCCGAGGGCACCCACCGCCAGATAGACGAGGAGGGCATCCGCGCTTTCTCGCCCATCCATCGACACGCGCGCCAGTGGAACCACGCTCAGCACCCAGAGCGGGATGCACACAGCGAATCCGACGAGGCGGCCCCGTCGGAGGCGCGCAATGCGCTCCGCGCCGTACGCCCGGTCGTTGCTGCCGGGCGTGAATTGGGAACCGGTCTCGACGACCTTGCTGGTGAGCTGGGCTGCCTTCCGCTGAACGGCCGAAGGTTCCGCTTGCTCAGCGGACGTGAGAACTCGGGTCATCAGGCTCTCCTCCCGATAAGGCTCAGACCTGGCGCGACTCATCGAGAGTGCAGCGGCGGAAGGAGAGAGCTACGTGTAGACCAACCAGTCTACCTGCAGATTGCACATCACGTCGCCTCCGAGAGCTCCTCCCCTCGAGGAACGGGCATATCATCGCGGGCGTCCTGAGTGCGCGCGGCGACACGAGCGAGGTTCAGAAACAGCACGCCCCGGCTGAGCCCGCCGCACCTGCCGTCCTGGCGGTCGACATCGGCGGGTCGCACGTCAAGATGCTCCTGAACGGCGCCACGGCACGCAGGCGCTTCGGGTCGAGCAAGAAGCTGACCCCGGACGAGATGGTCTCGGGCGTGCTGAAGCAAACCGAAGACTGGAAGTACGAGGTCGTGTCCGTGGGCGTGCCGGCCCCGGTGCTGGCGGGACGCGTGGCTCGCGATCCCGCGAACCTCGGACCAGGGTGGGTCGGCTTCGACTTCGAGGCCGCATTCGGGAAGCCCACGAAGGTGATCAACGATGCGGCCATGCAGGCACTCGGGAGCTACGAAGGAGGGCGCATGCTCTTCCTCGGGCTCGGGACGGGGCTCGGCTCGGCGATGGTCGTGGACGGAATACCAGTGCCGATGGAGCTCGCCCACCTCCCGTTCCGGAAAGCGACCTACGAGGACTACGTCGGGAGAAGGGGGATGGAGAAGCTCGGTCTCAACCGGTGGCGCAAGGCCGTCCGCGAGACGATCGAGCTCTTTATCGCGGCACTCGAGCCCGAGTACGTGGTGCTCGGCGGTGGCAACGCCGACCAGCTGGACGAGCTCCCGCCCAACGTGCGCATGGGACACAACGAGGACGCCTTCCTGGGCGGGTTCCGGCTCTGGATCGACGAGCGGTCGAGAGCCGGCAGTGGTCGAGGCGAGCTCTAGGCTCTCCGGGTCACATCTTGCTGACGCTGACGTAACCGACTACAGGCACCATGTCTGGCCTCCGAAGCATGGACTCGTCAACCTTGACAACTCGCACGGCTGCGCCGGTCTCACGAGGCCCGCGCGCGGAATCGCCCGCCCCCACCACGTACTAGATGCCCGAACAAGACAAGCCTTACCGGCGCTACCGGGGCGGCCGCGTGAAGGGCAGAGTCCCTCTCGACAAGGGCAAGCGAGCGGCGGCGCCGCCCGCCAAGACGCCGGGCGGCCCCCGCAAGCCACGTCGCTGGGGACGCTGGATCGCCCTCAGCGTCGTCGGCCTAATCGTCTTCCTCCTCCTCTGGGGCGTCCTCGGGTACATCTCGTTCGCGCGAGGCGTGGACGACGCGAACGAACGGCTCCCGCGGCGTGCAGAGCGGCAGCTGGTAAGGGAGAGCGGCTCCATGCTCTCGGACCCGTCGACGATCCTCATCATCGGCACCGACGGAGGAAAGGCTCCGGGCCGGAGCGATGCACGACGCTCCGACTCGCTCCTCCTCCTGCGCACGGAGCCGAGCAGTCACCGAATCTCGTACCTCTCGATCCCGCGAGACCTGCGGGTCGACATCCCCGGCTACGGCTCGGCCAAGATCAACGCGGCGAACCAGCTCGGCGGCCCCGCGCTCACGATCGCGACCGTCCGCGCGCTGACCGGCCTGTCCATCGACCACGTCGTGATCTTCGACTTCGACGGCTTCCGTGAGCTCATCGACGCGATCGGCGGCGTCGACATCGACGTGCCGAGGCGAATCCAGTCGAACGCATTCGACTGCCCGTACAAGCCGGCGCGCTGCCAGAGCTGGGACGGCTGGCGGTTCGCGAAGGGGAAGCAGCACATGGACGGGAGGCGCGCGCTCGTCTACTCCCGGATCCGCACCAACAAGCTGAACGCCGCCGACAACGACGTGACGCGGGTCGGCCGGCAACAGGCGGTCGCGGACGCCGTCGGAGATAAGATCGCGAGCGTCGGGACGTTCTTTCGGCTCCCCTTCTCCGGCGACTCGCTCGCGGCGCCGCTCATCACCGACCTCTCCGCGTGGGAGCTCGCGCAGTTCGGCTGGGTGCGCGTCCGCGCGGGCTCGTCGCTGCACTGCCGGCTGGGCGGCGAGCCTTCGTCGTTCGGCGGGGAGTCCGTCCTCCTCGGCTCGGAGGACAACGTCGACGTGATCGCGATGTTCCTGCGGCGCTCGGCGCCGCTCGCGCCGCGAAAGGGCGATCTGTACGCGCCGGGTTGCACGCGGCGCGCGGGCTAGTCGCTCGCCGCCTTCTTCTCCCCCGTCGCCGGCTTCTCCGCCGGCTTGTCGGCGACCTTCTCGGTCGACGTGCTCGTGTCGCTCTCCTTCGCGGCCGCCTTTCGACCGCCCTTGCCGTAATCGGTCGAATAGAAGCCGGAGCCTTTGAAGTGCACTGCGACCGGGAAGAGGATCTTCTCGACGGGACCGGCGCCGCAGGTCGGGCACACCTCGACGGGCGCGTCGCTCATCTTCTGGAAGATTTCGAACGTGTGCCCGTTCGGGCAACGGTACTCGTAGATGGGCACGTCGTGAAAAGGCTAGATGGCTGACCGGAGATTGGCGTGAAGTCGGGGGCGGTTACGACCAAGCCGGGCGACGCACTCGTGGGTCGTGCAGGCTGGAGGCCTGT
>Ga0190265_10002129_pt1 | contig 13179 bp, 9 predicted proteins | sample Popmic124T_FD_133135 | JGI IMG/M metagenome (GOLD analysis project Ga0190265, IMG submission 133135) | Populus adjacent soil microbial communities from riparian zone of Indian Creek, Utah, USA - 124 T | ecosystem: Environmental > Terrestrial > Soil > Riparian zone | place: USA: Utah | collected... | reverse complement strand
GGCAAGCCCGGCCTCGTCCGCGAAGGTCGCGGCCAGGCGATGGAGCGCAGCGCGACGCTCCTTCGGACACAATTCGTAAACGGCATCCCTGATCAATGCGTGACGGACGATGAAGTCCCCTCCGGTTTGCGCGATCTCGGTTTCGATGAAGTCCTTGGCCTGTAGGCGAGCGAGACGCGCGAAAAGATCAGATTCGACGGTATCCGGAAGGAGCGCATGCAACTGCTCGAGCGTGAAATCGGTGCCCCAGATCGTGGCCGCTTCGATGACGCCGCGCTCTTCCTGTGGCAGTGACACGACGCGCGCCCCAAGCAGTGCTTCGATCGACGGGGCAAGCGAGAGAGCGGCTCCGTCTGGGGCGGTCCAGGTGCCGTTCTGCTGCACGAGCTTGCCGGTGTCGCGCAGGTGCGCAGACATCTCCGATAGGAACAACGGATTGCCCCCAGCGGCATCCAACAGGCGGTCGAGCCAGTCCCCGGCCGACAGCGACCCTCCGAGCGATGCTTCCAGCACAGCTATCGCGTTGGATCGCTCCAGTGGACCGAGCTTCATCACGTGCGAGTTCGGGGATTCCAGAGCGAGATCGGGCCGGGTGGCCAGGAATTCGGGACGGCACGTGGCGAGGATCAGGATCGGTGCGGCGCCGCGGAGGGTGAAGTCTTCGATCGCGCTCAGAAGAGCTTCATCCGCCCAATGAAGGTCCTCCAGAACCAGAAGCAACGGACGTTGTCCGGCCATCTCTTCGAGGAGATGGCGGACCCCCCAGAACGACATCTCGTTACTGTCTCGCTCCTGACCCCACCCGAAGAGGTCCGCCACTTGCCGAACGATCACTTCCTTGTCGGGATGCGTAAGCGAACGACTGAGCGCTGCGATCAGATCCTCGTCGGGCGAACTTCGATCGAGCAAACCAGCCGTCGCTTCGGCTAGAGGGCCCAGAGCTTCGATCCCCCACGGCTGACACTGGCCGACCGCGATCCGAGCCCGGGACGTTGTGCGTGTGATGACCTCTTCGACCACGGCCGACTTACCGACCCCTGGTTCCGCAGCGATCAGGAGCCGATGGCAGCGACCATCGGCGGCGATCGAATCGAGCGATCGCTCGATCGTCGCGAGTTCCGGATCACGGCCTAACAGCTCCCTGCGCCCCGACCCTCCCCACGCTGCTGCGAGGCGTTGGGTCTCCGGATCGATCTCGATGGATCCATCGACGGCACGGTTCAGGAGATCCCGCGCGATCGACATAGCGTCCCCGTAGACGACGTCCCCCTGGGTGATGCTTGTAGCCGTCGCCACCGCGGCCCTCCATGTGATCGGCAACGGGGTACGTGCGAAAACCTCCTTCAGCGACTCCGCGGCCGCCACCGCGTCGTAAGCCGGCATGCGGCTGTGGGGAACCGAAAAGACAACCCTGAAGACACCAGCCTGCATCGCCCCATCACGGCCCCCATGGCGCCCCGCCACTCGAGCGATCTCGGCGAGGAGAGCTGCCTGGTCCTTCGGTAGGGCTTCGAGGTCGCCCTTGTAGTCCAGCTCTACGCAAAGGAGGGAAACGGACAGGCGATCTGAAGATTCGGAAGGCACGCGCGGCGATTCTAGAGGCGGCAATAGAGTGAGGGGGGATCCCCGGCTGGTGCCCAGGTGGGAGGACGAACCGTGAAGCTTCTTAGAGCCGCGCTCGCTGCTTTTCTAACGACGGCACTTGCGTCGTCTGCTCTCGCACAGGGGCAGTCCCCGGTGCAGCCCTACGGTGCCGGAGACGGCGGCGTGACCGTGCTGAACGTGCTTCCGCCGGGCCAGGGGGAGTATCAGAACGGTCCCGAGCAAGCCGCGGGCCAGCAGAGCCCTCACAACTCCGATCAGATCGCGATGTACGAGAAGCTCGTGCAAGGGGCCCCCGACGTAACCGCGGCGAGCTTGACCGAGTACTTCAAGGATGCGACCTTCGGTGTGAAGCCCGAGGACGTGGCAACCGAATACTCACCTCGGGACGGTGTCGTGATCCAACGCGATACGGGATTCGGCGTCCCACACATCTACGGAACTACCCGCCAGGACGTCATGTTCGGCGCCGGCTACGCGTCGGCGGAAGACCGCCTATTCATGATGGACACTCTTCGTCACTTCGGCCGGGGCCGGCTGAGCGAGTTCCTGGGCGCGAGCGAGGCCAACCTTGCCTCCGACCGGGCCGTCTACCTGAACGCGGGCTACACCGAGGAAGAGTTCCAAGCGATGATCGATCGGGTCAAGGGTCTCGACCCCGAGCTGGGAGCGATCGCGTTCGACGATGTCACCGCGTACGTCGAGGGCATCAATCAGTACATTGCCGAAGCCCGCACCGACCCTTCCAAGTTGCCGGCCGAATACGAGGCGTTGCAGCTCGTGCCGGAAGACTGGAAGCCGACGGACACCGTGGCAGTTGCAAGCTTGATCGGATCTCAGCTGGGGGTTGGCGGAGGAGGAGAGCTGGACAACGCAGCCTTCGTGAACGCTCTCCAGAAAGAGGGTTTCAGTTTCAAGCAATCGCGCAAGATCCTCGCCGACTTCAACTTCCCCGACGACCCCGAGTCACCATCGACGACCGACAAGCGGTTCGTCTGGAACACGGATCTGGGCAAGCCGAACAAGGCCTCCCGGGCCATACCCGACGATGCTGCAGAGGTCGCCAGGCGCGCTCGGCGACTTGCCTCCTTCCCCGGGTACGTCGATGCCCCATGGGGGCGCATACCTCTGTCGTTCCCCGATGCGATGAGCAACGCTCTCTTGATCGGGTCGGACCTGTCTGCTTCAGGTCGTCCGCTCGCGGTGATGGGACCGCAAACCGCGTACTGGTCGCCCGAGATCCTGATGGAGCTGGACATGCACGGACCCGGGATCGATGCGCGCGGCGTTGGGTTTCCAGGGATATCGCTGTACGTCCTTCTAGGACGAGGGACCGACTATGCGTGGAGTGCAACCTCTGCTGGTGGTGACCAGGTCGACACGTTCGTGGAGGAGCTATGCGATCCCGGAGGCGGTGAGGCAACGGTCGACAGCACCGGCTACATGGAGGGCGGGAAGTGCGTCGAGATGTACTCGCGCACGGATAGTTGGCAAGCGAAACCCACGGCGGCGTCCGTGCCCCCTCAAACAGTCGCCGTAGAGATGACGACGGAGCGAACCGACGACGGGATCGTGCAGGCCCGCGGCACCGTCGGCGGTAAGCCGGTCGCATTCACGGCCCTGCGTGCCTCCTTCATGAAGGAGGTCGATTCGGCACTTACTTACGTCGAGATGTCCGACCCCGAGCGCGTCAGGAATGCGAAGGATTTCCAGAAGGCGTTCTCACGGTTCACCTTCACCTTCAACTGGTTCTACGTCGATGACAAGGACATCGCCTTCCAGCTCGGCGGGACACATCCTCTGAGAGCGCGTCACACCGATCCGGACCTCCCGATGTGGGGGAACGGCAAGTGGGATTGGCGCGGGAACCTCTCGTTCAAGAAGACGCCGAAAGACATCAACCCCGCGCGGGGGTGGATGACCTCGTGGAATAACAAGCAGGCCCCCGGATTCAGAGCGAACGACGGCAACTTCTCGTTCGGGCCGGTGCAACGCGTGCAGATGCTGGACGACGGCATCAAGCGCTACAAGAAGCAGGACGGGAAGATCAGTCTGGTCGACGCCGTGAACATCATGGGCGAAGCGGCCACGACCGATCTGCGAGGTACGCGCGTGGTCCCGTGGATGTTGAAAGTGATCGGCAAGCCCAAAGACGCCAAGTTGAAAGGTGCGGTGGGGCTGCTGAAAGAGTGGACGAAGGCCGGCTCGCACCGGCGCGATAAGGACGGAGACGGGACGTACGAGAATTCCTCGGCGATCGCGTTGATGGATCAGTGGTGGACACTGGCGGTCGACGCGATCTTCAAGCCCGCACTCGGCGCAGCCTGGGACGTCATCCCCAGTGGCTACCACGATGCTCCGAGGGCTCAAGGAAGCGCGTTCCAGAGCGGGTTCTATAGCCACGTCAACAAGGACCTCAGGACGATCCTGGGACGACGGGTACGCGGTCGGTTCTCGCGCATCTATTGCGGGAAGGGATCGGTGAAGAAGTGCCGCCAAGCACTCACCGACAGTCTCGCGGCAGCCGTCAAAGCCCTCGAGGAGCAGTTCGGAGCAGACCCTGCTTCGTGGGACGCTGACGAGGTCGGGGATCAGATCGATTTCACCCCCGTCGGTCTTCAGGATCAGCCGAACATGCCGTGGCAGAATCGGCCCACGTTCCAACAGGTCTTGGAGTTCGAACCCGCGCCCTAAAGGTCAGTGCCCGCCTAGTGATGGCCTCGGCCATCACTAGTGCCCAGACTGGGAGAAGTGCATCCAATCCTTGAGCGAGCTCCAGCGACCGCCCCAGCCCCACCCGATGGCATCGAACGCACGCGTGACCGCATCGCCTTCAAAGATCATCCCGGGCCGCTCCCACGTCCGGTCGGTGTAGGCGCGCGCCAGCTCGGGGCCGACCAGATCGCCGCGCAGGTATGGGTTGTGGAACGGGTTCATGTCGATCGCCAGCCCGTATGAATGCTCGGACCACGAACTGCCCAGGGTCGCCTTCCTGCACTCGAAGGACGAGGTCACGTTCGTATCGCCCGTGGGAGCGGTCCGCCACCTCCGCTGCTCCTTCAGAGTCACTACGCGCATCTCCTCGATGCGGAATCGTGCGTGGAAGAGAGCCTCGAATACCCCCGTTATCTCCTCGGCAACGGAAGCGTGGACGATCATCTCACCGGTGTGAGCCTCGTGATCCAAACCCCAGAACGTCATAGTCAGATAAGACAGATCCGATTCGGCCACGGGACATCTAGGTCTCCACGTCGAGCGCGCGAGAACGGAACGCGGCACCGGCCCGATCGTGGCGGCGAATCGCTCACGCTTCGGCGCGGGCAAGATGTCGATCGTCGGGAAGCGCCGGTTACGGAGGATGGGAGGTGTCTCTCCGGCCACACCGAAACCACTGGGACCCTTCGGCAGCACCCTCTTCCCCAGCCATGACGGTCGGGCCGTCACCCAGCGGTCGGAGGTGTCCTCGCGTTCCCTCGGCTCACGCTCGTCCTCTTGGGTAGGTGACACCGATGGTGCCGGGGTTGGGGTCGAACGCGGGATCGCCACCGTCTCCTTGCCCTGCGTGCACGCAACGGTCACAAGCAGAGCCAGTGCTACGTGCGCTACGCGTGTCATCTACCGGCGGATCTTCAGACGCAGCGTCCCGCGTGCGGCACCGCCGTTGCGGTCGGTCACGCGGTAAACGATGCGATCTTCCTTGCCCGCTGCTCCGGCCGCGGCCCGGTATTCGATCGTTCCGGCTCTCTTATCCAGGTTTACGATCTCGCCCGAGCGCGGCCCCCTCACGATCCGATCGAGGCGCAGGCGGTCGCCGTCGACATCGCGATCGTTGGAAAGAACATCCACGGTTATCGATCGACCTGCGCGCAGCCGCCTCTCCTCTCCTGCGACATCGGGATCATCGTTGACCCCCAGAACCGAAACCGAGACGGTCGCTTCGGCTCCCAGCCCGAACACGTCCATCACCGTGTAGGCGAATGAGTCTTCACCGAAGAAGTTCCGGTCGGGGATGTACGTAATCTCGCCCGGCAAGGAGATCTGCAGCCTGCCGTGGTCGGGGCCACGGGAACCCACGATCTCGATCGGATCTCCGTCGGGATCGAAGTCGTTTGTGAGCGGCGAGAAGGTCAGGCGGGAATCCTCGGCTCCTTGGATGGTGTCGGCTCCGGGTTGGGGAGGGCTGTGCACGTCGTTCGCGGAGTCGTCCTCACCGCCGAAGACCTGCGTCCAGTAGGTGATGCCCGAAACGTTGGTCGCCACACCCACACCGATGGCCGAGAACTCTGCACGCTCGATGTTTCTCCGGTGCCCGGGCGAGTCGAGCCAGCCCTGGAACATCTCCTCCGGCGTCCGGTATCCGTAGGCGATGTTCTCCCCCGCGCTCTCCGTATATCCACAGTCGTCGACTCGTTGCTCCCACGTGCGCTCGATGGGAGGAGCAGGGTCGTCGTGAGCCATGTACTCGTATGCGGCCATGTGACTCGCTTTCCACAATGCTGCGCGCGTCAGCGACCGCGACACGGCAAGCTGGTCGAGGCCGATGGATGCCCGATGTGAGTTCGTCAAAGCGACGATCTCGGTAACCCACTGCGCACGGATCGTCGCCCATCCATCGTCCCTCGCGCACGGGTCTTCCTGGGCAACCGCCGGAACCGAACCCGCAACGAGAACCAGGAACCCGAGAAGAGCGACCGGAAGGCTCCAGCGTCGGGATCTCATCGTTCTGAGGGAACCACCGCAACGGCTTCGATCTCGACCAGTTGTCCCGAATAGCCGAGGTAGGTGACGCCGACGAGCGTGCTGGGAGCAGCCGCCCATGGGGTTCGTGCGAACTCGCTCCATACTTCCGGGAGGTCGGATTGTTTGGCGCCGACGACGAAGATCGTGGTCTTGACGACCATGTCCGGTGCCGCACCGGCCCGTTCCAGGACGGTCCGAAGATTCGCGATGCACGCTTGCGTCTGGGCTTTGAGGTCGTCCGGACCGAGGAGTTTCCCATTGGGATCAACGGGCACGGCCCCCGCGGTGTACACGGTCACACCTTCAGTTGCCGCGGCCGCATAGGCGTAGCCGGGTGAGGGACCGAGGACATCGGTGGCATCGATGCGTTCGACGACCATCAACGCTGTATACCGCGACGCGGTGACTACGTCAGGCGATCAGCTCACTGCCGTCGAGCTCGCTCCGAACCAATCGGAGCAGTTCGGTCGAGCTAAAGGGCTTGCGGAGCTGGACCTCGACCTTGCCGGCTCCGTTGTTGCCGGCTCCGTTGTTGCCGTTAACCCAGTCTCCGCTGAAGCCCGACATCAGCACGACCTTCAGGTTCGGGTGCGACGACGACAGGCTTTCCTTCAGTTCGTAACCGGATCCGCCCGGCATCACCACATCGGCCAGGATCAGGTCGATCTCCGACGCGTTCAGCTCGACCAGCGTGCTTGCGGCGTCGATCGAGGCTGCCCGGAGGACTCCATATCCGTTCGTTCTCAGGATCCGTCCGACCACCTCGAGCACCTCGGTCTGATCCTCGACCACTAGAACGGTTTCTTTCCCCCGCAGGTCCTCTTCCACCGGGCCGGCAGCCTCGTCCTCTTCGATCGCGTCCTCGGTCGCAGGCAGGCAGATCTGGAACGTGGTTCCGCGCCCGGGCTCCGAGTCCACGTCGATCAGGCCGTGCCAGTGCCTCACGATCCCGTAAACGGTCGCGAGCCCGAGACCGGTCCCCGACCCGACATCTTTCGTGGTGAAGAACGGCTCGAATATCCGAGCGGTGACCTCCGGGGTCATCCCCTGACCATTGTCCTCGATCACCAACATCGCGAAACGAGTCGCTCCGGCGGGGTCGCTCGACGGATTTCCGTGGTTGTTGGAGGTGCGGATCGACAAGCGTCCCCCACCCGACATCGCATCCCGCGCGTTCACGGCGAGGTTCACGAGGATCTGTTCGACGTGACCGGGATCGACTTCGACGTTCCACAGCTCTGGATCGAGGCTCATCTCCAGCTGGATGTGCTCGCCCAGCGTTCGGCGCAGCATCTTCCCGAGATCGAGAACCACGTTGTTGAGGTTGAGCACGACGGGGTTGACCACGTCCTTGCGCGAGAAAGCGAGCAGCTGGCGTACGAGATCGGCGCCACGCTTGCTTGCCTTCAACACCTCGTTCATATCCTGGGCGCGCTGATCATCTTGGTGAAGACCCTGCGACGCGAAGCGAGCGTAGTTCTCGATGACCGACAACAGGTTGTTGAAGTCGTGAGCCACGCCGCCGGCGAGCTGGCCGAATGCCTCCATCTTCTGCGCCTGCCGCAGCTGTGCTTCCAACTCACGTTCTTTCTTCTCGGCGCGCTTGCGGCCGGTGATGTCTTCCAACATCCCCTGGATGCCGACGAGGTTGCCTTCTTCATCCCTTACGGCCCGGGCGGTTTCGGAGAACCACACCTCTTCCCCGTCACGTCGCCGTGCCTTGAATTCGAATCCGGTGATCGTGTCTTCCTTCTCGAGATGCTGGATGAACCGGATCCGGTCGTCCGGTCGCGCGTAATGGTCCGGAACCGTCGTCGAAGAGATGAACTCTTCCACCGACTCGTATCCAAGGATCCTGGCGAGGGACGGGTTCGCCGTAACGATCACGCCGTCGACCGTTGTCTCGTAGATCCCCTCGACGGCAGACTCGAAGATCCGCCCGTAACGATCCTGCACTTCACGCCTTGCCTGCTCCTCTTCCAGCTTCTCTTGATATGAGAGCTCGGCCTCGTGGCGAGAGTCCTCGTTCAACCGCCATGCGATCAGAAGAGTGACGCACTCGCCGACGATGAAGAGCCCGTGCAGCACCGCCCACTTCCAGGGATTGGCGATCGCTGCGGGGTGGTTGTAGACGCTGGCCGGCTCCAAGACTCCGATGATCCCGTGTTGCGCGACGACATATGCGATCGCAACGAGGAACGGCAACCACGCCTGGTACAGGGTCACGGCGGCAACGATCACGAAGTAGTGGAAGTGCATCTCGATAAGTCCGCCGGTGAAATGGACGAGGATCGCAGACGCGCTCAATAGCCCGATCGTGTTGGCGATCATGGCGATGTTCTGCCGCCGTCCGCCCACCCGGGCGATCGTTGCGGCTCCGGCGACGACCGTGCACTCCAAGAGCACGTGAAGCGGACCGTGATCGTTGAGCACGCCGAGAATGAAGAGCCCGGGAACGTGCAGCCACAGCGCGATGTTCATCACGTGGTGCCGCTTGTTCCACTGCTTGCAGGGCAACGATCCGCCGCGCGGCAGATAACTACGGACGGCCTCGATGAGCCTACCTAGACGTGTTGAACCGAGACCGATCTCGCCTAGCTCGGCGGCGCCAACGCTCGTAACGCTCATATCAGGATCGCTCCTCCCGTGGTCTCCATAATCTCGAGGATCGGACGGAGATCCGACAGGAACAGATCGACGAACTCTTCGTCGAGGTGCGGTCCTGCGGCTTCTCTCATGATGTCGCCGGCCTGCGTGACCGAGTAGGCCGTACGGTAAGGACGATTGGATGTCAGAGCGTCGAATACGTCGGCAACCGCGGCGATGCGGCCTTCGATCGGGATCTCGGCCCTTGTAAGCCGGCGCGGGTATCCGGTTCCATCACACTTTTCGTGATGAGTGCGGGCGATGGTCGCGCCCATCTGAAGCAGTCTCGACCCCGAATCCTTGAGGATCTGGTAGCCCACTTCCGCGTGCTGCTCGATGATCGACCTCTCCTCGTGCGTGAGCGGCCCCTCCTTGAGCAAGATCCCATCGGGGACCGCGATCTTGCCGATGTCGTGCAGAAGGCTGCCCAGACGGATCGTCTCGGCTATCTCGCGTACCCCTTCCAACCGGGATGCCAGGAGATGGCAGTACTCGCTCATCCGCTGGTTGTGGGCTCCGGTTTCGGTGTCGCGTAGCTCCGCGGCCAGAGCAAGTCTCCGGATCGTTTCTTCCTGCGAATCTTGCGCCTCCGCCAGTGCGTGCTCGAGCTTCAGCGAGGTTTCCCACAAGTCCGATGTCCTCGACTTGATCATCTCTTCGAGCTTGTCGCGGTGCTGCTGGTTCTCGAGCTCGAGCGATCTCCGGAGCAAAGCGTTGTAGACGTTGATGACCACCTCGTCGGGATCGAGCGGTTTGGATAGGTAGCCGTAGGCACCACATTCGACGACGCGGTGAGCGATCTCACGATCTCCCTTGCCCGTGACCATCATCGTTGCAACGGTGGGACGTTCACTCGTGAGGTGGCGGATCAGTTCGAGACCCGACGCCCCGGGCATGTCGAGGTCCGTGATGACGAGTGCGAACTCTTTGCGCGACACCTGCTCCAGTGCCTCGGTGACGTCGGCGGCTTGATCGCACTGATATCCATCCTGTTGCAGGATCCGGGCGAGAAGACGCCGGGCCGGTTCCTCGTCGTCAACGACTAGTAGCTGATGCGCCCCATTTGTATTCACTGTATGAATCTTCGGTGGGAATTGCCCCTTTCTGAATGGCCTTTTGTGATGATTCTGTCTACGTAGAACGGCCGAGGTACTTATGGACTAGGCCCCCTTCCCGGATGGGGGAAGCGTCTCCCCCGCGCCGCTTTTAAAGAGGCTGCTTGCCCTCTCGTAGACGCCCACGCGCCTCGAGGAAGTCTTCGTGCGAGACGGCGGGCTCGCCCTCGCCCGAGGTTCGGGCCATCGCTGCGAGAGCCGCTTCCTGGCACACGGCCTTCAGGTCCGCAGGTGAGAAGCCCTCAGTTGCGTCGGCGAGCTCGCCGGCTCCGCAGGATTCAGTCGTAGCACCCCGAACCTTTGGGAGATGGGACCGATCAAGATCGTGACCGCCGCACTTGCGCTCGCCGCCGCCCTCTCCACAACTGCAACCCCCGCGGCCGGCTCGGCGGCCGCGGCGTCAAATACTTGGCTCGATCGGCGCGTCCTCAACATCGCGCACCAGGGCGGCGAGATCGAGGCTCCCTCCAACACGCTGTTCGCTTTCAAGACATCTCTACAGAAGGGGTCCGACGTCCTGGAGCTCGACGTGCACGCGACCTCCGACCGAGAGCTCGTGGTGATCCACGACGCAACGGTCGACCGGACCACGAATGGAACCGGCCGGGTCGACCAGTTGACGCTGGACCAGATCAAGGAGTTGGACGCAGCGCACTGGTTCGTACCCGACTGCGGCACCTGTCACGACGAGCCGGGCGAGGCTTACGCCTACCGCGGCTTCGCCACCGGCGAGCGTCCCATGCGCGGCCGCGTTGCTCGTTACGAACCAAACGACTTCACGATCCCGACGCTCCGCGAGGTGCTCGAGACCTTCCCGGACACGTTGATCAACATCGAGATCAAGGCCACTGCGCCCGACACGATCCCTTACGAGAACGAGCTCGCCGATCTCTTGCGCGAGTTCGAGCGAGACTCAGACACGATCGTTGTGTCCTTCCTCGATCACGCGGTCGAGCTGTTCGACGCTCTAGCACCGGAGGTCGATACTGCGACGGGCACCGCTCAAGCCGGTGCGTTCTGGGCCTCGGGGCAGGGTCCGCTCCCCGGATCGCCCAGCCGGCACCAGGCTCTGCAGGTTCCGATCGAATTCAACGGCCTGACCGTCGTAACGGAAGAGTTCGTCGCCGAAGCCCACGCCAACGGCCTGGCCGTCCACGTTTGGACGATCAACGATCAAGAGACGATGGAATGGCTCATCGAGATCGGTGTCGACGGGATCATGACCGACCGGCCCGAACTGCTCGAAGACGTGCTCAAAGCCCAGAAGGTCCGCATCTAGCTTCGGATCTCGATCCCACGCGGTAGCTTCGCGGCATGGAACTGACCGAAGGAGTCTTTCGGCTCGGCAGCCCCTACGTGAACTTCTACGCGATCGAAGAGGGCGGCCGGCTGACGATCGTGGACGGGGGCGCGTCCGGCTACTGGGACGAGATACCGAGGCTCCTGGCGGCAACGAAGCTAGCGATCACGGACATCGCCGCGGTGGTTCTCACCCATTCACACGGCGACCACACCGGCTGCGTCGAACGGTTGCAGGCCGAGAGCGGGGCCGACGTGTTCATTCACACCGCCGAAGAAGCGGTCCTGACCGGGCGGGAGAAGCAGGCGGCGCCCAGCGGGGCTGCCGGAGCTCTCCTTTCCCTCCAGGGGCTCAAGATGATCGCACACATGCTTACGAACGGAGGCATGAAGTCCACGACCTTGAGCACGGTCGAGACCTATACCGAGGACGAGGTGCTCGACGTTCCCGGGAAGCCACGCGTGGTGTACACGCCGGGGCACAGCAAGGGTCACTCGGCCCTGTTCGTCGAACAGCGGGACGCCCTCTTCACCGGCGACGCGCTGGTTACCAGAGACCTCAGGGGGCGGACGGGTCCCCGCATGATGGACATCAACGTGGACCACGCAGGAGCGCGGCGGGCGCTGGACCGGTTCGAAGGGATCGAGGCCGCGCTTCTGCTCCCCGGACACGGCGAGCCGTGGCGGGACGGCGTCGCGGCCGCGGTCGAACGCGCGCGACGCAACTAATCAGTTCGCGATCGAGTGGACCGAAGGAATGCGCGCACTCTTTTTCGGGTGGGTTCGGGTAGGTGTCTGGATGCCGAGCGCTTCGCCCGTTCGGCGAGGACGACCCCCCATGCCCCCGGCCGACCCAGTTCAAGGACGTCCCACCACTCGAGCGTGTCGTGTTCGTCGGTGAAACGAAGCTTGTAGGGATCGTCTCCCGAGCCGAGATCGAAGATCTTGTCCCCAACCGACCAGGAATGCTCCAACGCCGCCATGAGAGCCTGCATCCCGGGGCGCATCTCTGACCAGCCGTCGTCGAAACCACCCAACCAGTAGGACGCCACGTCGCCGGCCGTTAGGAACATGTGGGAGCTGATCGTGTCACCCGCTACGTCGATGTTCCACAGCCGCATCGCACCCACCGGGATCAACCGACGGGCCGCGCTGAGAACCATCGCCTCTACCGTGCTTGACAGCGTCGCCGAGCCTCCCCTCGTCGCCCACCTTGCTCGATGGAGCTTCGAGAACGAGCGAACATCCGACTCGATCGAGTCCTCCGTCGTCATGCGAACACTGGCCCCCGCCTTCTCGAGCTTCCGACGGTCCCTTCTCATCTGCTGGCGGAAATTGGCGCTGCGAGATGCGAACCAATCGTCGAACGTCCCCTCGCCGAGAGTGATGATCGGAGCCTGCATCCACCAGTGTTTGTGCACGCGATGCGAGAGCGACCGGCCGAAGATGGGCCCCCACGGCGGTGCGGCCTTGACGCCTTCGAGCGTGAGTCGCGGGATACCTTGTGAACTAAGCACAGCCGAGATCGTTGCAGCGGTTTGTCGCTCGAAGGCGGGGAGGGCCAAGGGACCAAGCTGGTTCGAAACCGGGGCAGCAAGCAGGCGGGCACGGGACACCCGGCCCCCCGTGACGAAGAAGGGCCCGATGCCGGCCAGCCGGTCCTCATCCATGACGGTGATCACGAATAAGCGGGATCCGGCCGGGCGGCAATGCTCCCACCAGGTCAACATCCAGTGAGGGGATGAGTACGGACGTGAACACGATCGTGCCAGCTGGT
>Ga0190265_10002128_pt1 | contig 13180 bp, 14 predicted proteins | sample Popmic124T_FD_133135 | JGI IMG/M metagenome (GOLD analysis project Ga0190265, IMG submission 133135) | Populus adjacent soil microbial communities from riparian zone of Indian Creek, Utah, USA - 124 T | ecosystem: Environmental > Terrestrial > Soil > Riparian zone | place: USA: Utah | collected... | reverse complement strand
TGTCGACGTCGGCGAGGAGGGGGAACGCGAAGCCGCCTTGCTTGCAGCTGAAGTCGTCGTGGCTGACGACCGATTGCGGGCTCAGGGCCAGCACCTGCGCACCGACGGCGTGGAACGCCTCGATGTCGTCGGTGTAGGCGTTGAGCTGGCGGGTGCACACAGGGGTGTTGTCCCCGGGGTAGAAGACGAGCACCACGACCTGTCCGCGGTAGTCGGACAGGGAGTACTTCCGGCGACCCTCGTCGGTGTTGTCGCTGCCGTCGAGGGTGAAGTCGGGGGCCGGTCGGCCGACGTCGATGCCCATCGCCAAACGCTACAAGCGATGAGCGCGGTCAAGCATCCATCGTCTCCATGATGCTGTCCGGGATGTCGAAGTTGGCGTAGACGTCCTGCACGTCGTCGTTCTCGTCGAGGGCGTCGATGAGCTGCAGCACCTTCTTGGCGACATCCGCCTCGGCCAGCGGGATGGTGGCGCTCGGCACCATGGTGAGCTCGGACGACGCCACGGCGACGCCGCCGTCCTCGAGCGCGGCCCGGACGGTGTGCAGGTCGGTGGGCGGGGTGGTGATGCGCCAGGCGTCACCATCGTCCGCGAGGTCCTCCGCGCCGGCGTCGAGCGCCAACAGCATCAGGTCGTCCTCCACCGCGGCCCGGTCGGCGAGCACCACGCCCTTGCGCTCGAACTGCCACGCCACGGCGCCGGGCTCGGCCATCGAACCGCCGCTCCTCGTGAAGATGTTGCGGATCTCGGACCCGGTGCGGTTGCGGTTGTCGGTGAGGACGTCGACGAGCACCGCCACCCCACCGGGGGCGTAGCCCTCGTAGGTGATCGACTCGTAGATGACGCCCTCGAGGTCGCCCGTGCCGCGCTTGATCGCCCGCTCGATCGTGTCGAGGGGCACCGACGCGTCGCGGGCCTTCTGGAACATCGTCCGCAGCGTCGGGTTCATCTCGGGGTCGCCGCCGCCTTCGCGTGCGGCCACCTCCACCTGACGGATGAGCTTGCCGAAGAGCTTGCCCCGCGCCTTGTCGGCCGCGCCCTTCTTGTGCTTGATCGTGGCCCACTTGGAATGGCCGGACATCAGCCCATCTCCTTCAGGAATCGCTCGTGGATGCGGAGGTCGTCGGACAGCTCCGGGTGGAAGGCGGCGACGGTGACGGCGCCCTGCCGGCACAGCACCGGGTGGCCGTCGACCGCGGCCAGCACATCGACGGCCGCTCCCGCTCGCTCGACGAACGGGGCCCGGATGAAGACCGCGTGGAACGCGCCACCCGGCAGCTCCGGCAGGTCGAGATCGGCCTCGAACGAGTCGACCTGGCGACCGAACGCGTTGCGCCGCACCGAGATGTCCACCGCGCCGAAGCAGCGCTGGTCGGGCCTCCCGTCGAGGATCTCCGCGCCGAGCAGGATCATCCCCGCGCACGTGCCCAGGGTGGGCAGGCCGGCGGCGAGGCGCTCCGCCAGGGGGTCGACCAGGTCGGACGACTCGAGCAGCATCGACATCGTCGTGGACTCGCCCCCGGGCAGGATCAGCGCGTCGACGGCGGCGAGCTGGTCGGGCGTGCGGACGGGGACGGCCTCAGCGCCGAGCGCGTCGAGGCAGGCGACGTGGCGCGCGAACGCGCCCTGCAGCGCCAGCACACCTACCTTCATCACCTGGGGGCCTCCACATGGGCAGGAAGGTCTACCAGCCGCGATCGGCCAGCTTCGTCTCGAGCCCGGCGATCTCGAGGCCGGGCATCGCGGTGCCCAGCCCGCGGGACACCTTGGCGACGATGGCGGGATCGGTGAAGTGGGTGGTGGCCTCCACGATGGCCTTGCCCCGGCGGGCCGGGTCGTCGGACTTGAAGATGCCCGAGCCCACGAACACCGCCTGCGCCCCCAGCTGCATCACCAGGGCCGCGTCCGCCGGGGTGGCGATGCCGCCGGCGCAGAAGAGCGGCACGGGCAGCATGCCCGTCTCGGCCACCTCCTGCACGAGGCCGACGGGCGCCTGGAGCCGCTTGGCCCAGTCGTAGACCTCGGCCGAGTCGGCCTGGGTGACCTTGCGGATGTCGCCGAGGATCGAGCGGAGGTGGCGGACCGCCTCGACGATGTTGCCGGTGCCCGCCTCGCCCTTCGACCGCAGCATGGCTGCGCCCTCGCTCACCCTCCGGAGGGCCTCGCCGAGGTTGGTGGCGCCACACACGAACGGGACGGTGAAGGCCCACTTGTCGATGTGGTGGGCCTCGTCGGCGGGGGTGAGCACCTCCGACTCGTCGACGTAGTCGACGCCGAGGGCCTCGAGCACCTGGGCCTCGACGAAGTGGCCGATCCGCGCCTTGGCCATCACCGGGATCGTGACGACGGCCTTGATGCCCTCGATCATCTCCGGGTCGGACATGCGGGCCACGCCGCCGTCGCGCCGGATGTCGGAGGGCACCCGCTCCAACGCCATCACGGCCACGGCGCCGGCGTCCTCGGCGATCTTGGCCTGCTCGGGGTCGACGACGTCCATGATCACGCCACCCTTGAGCATCTCCGCCAGGCCCCGCTTCACTCGGGTGGTGCCGGTGTCGTGCGAGGGCTGGGAGGCGGCCATGGCTTCGATGGTACCGCCGCCTTCGGGCAACCCCGAAGCCAGAATCGGCCCGCTGGAGAGCGCTACAGGCGGCTGGCGTCGCCCTGGGAGGGCAGTGCGACCCACGTGCGACCAGGCGTGAGGCCGATCGGGTTGCCATCGACGTCGGTGTAGGTGGTGAGCGCCTCGAGGGACGGCTTGTGCCAGCGACCCAGCACGATCCCACCGGCCGTCAGCACCCACGCGTCGCCCTCGCCGATCAGCTGGGCCTCCGGGATGGGCTTGCCGAACTGGTCGTTCACGCCCGAGCTCGCGTACGAGACGAACTGGATGATGACGTTCTCGGGGGCGACCTGGACCCCCGCAGCGTCGACGTGCGCTGTGCCCTTCTGGGTGCGGGCCCAGCCGGTGCCGTTCCAGCGGTACTCGATGGGTGCGGCGCCCGCACTGAACCCGTAGTTCACCGCCACCCCGGCCACGGGCTCGAGGTGGGCCTGCGCCTGCGTCGGCGGGCGGAAGGTGAAGAGGACGGGTGGCGGCGACGAGCCCTCCGACGGCAGGGCCAGAGCGGACTCGGTGGACCTGAGCATCAGGTTGCTCGGCGCGGGGCGGCCGCGCTCGCGCGTGTACTCGGCCGTGGCCCGGTCGACGCCGACGTCGTTCACGTTGGCCTCGCGGATGCGCTGGGCGAAGTTGGTGTTGGCGCCGCTCCACGCGAAGTAGGGACGGTTCAGCGAGGAGAAGATCCCGATGTCGGAGGTGCGGGCGGAGCGCACGGGGCCGACGGGCGCCGCGTCGGTGGAGTGGAAGATCGTGAGGAGGCGCGTGACGCTCCCCTCCACCCGCTCCTCGTACACCACGTCGGCCTGGATGAGTCCGGCCTGCGGCCGGGCCTTCGGCTCGACGTTGTCGAGCTTCACGATGAGCGCCGGTCGCAGCGCGTTGGCCGAGCCGTCGGTGGGGAGCCCCGTGAGCGGGAACACCGGGACGGGCGGGGGCACCGTGGTGGTGGTCGCCTCGGTCGTCGTGGTGCTGGCGGCCGTCTCCTTCTTGCCACCGCCGGAGCAGGCGGCGGAGACCAGGGCGATGCAGAGCAGGAGGACGAGGGGGGTGCGTCGGTTGCGAAGGGGCATGTCTAGAGCTCGCGCAGGAAGGCGATGCGCTCCTCGAGTGGTGGGTGGGTGTCGAACATCCGGTTGAGGCGGGACAGGCGACCCTCGGTCTCCTTGGTGGCCATGGGCTGCTCGATCCAGAGGTGGGCCGTGGCGTGGGAGGCCGAACCGACCACCGTGTAGTCGTCCCGGAGCTTCTCCAGGGCGGAGATGAGGCCGGGCGGGTAGCGGGTGAGCTCCACCGCGGACACGTCGGCGAGGGTCTCTCGGCGGCGGCTCACCGCGGCCTGCATCGCCCGCGCGATCAGCGGGGACAGGGCGAGGAGCACGAAGCCGAGGATGGCGAAGATGACCATGGCCCCGCCGCCGTTGTTGTCGTTGTCGTTGTTGCGGTTGCGGCCCATGCCGAACCACATGAAGCGCACGCCGAGGTTGGAGGCGATCGCGATGACGCCCACGAGCGTGACGGCCAACGTCGAGACGAGGATGTCGTAGTTCTTGATGTGGCTCAGCTCGTGGGCGAGGACGCCTTCGAGCTCGACGCGGTTCATCTTCTCGAGCAGGCCGGTGGTGACGGCGATCGCTGCGTGCTTGGGGTTGCGGCCCGTGGCGAAGGCGTTGGGCGACTCGTCGTCGACGATGTAGATGCGCGGCTTCGGGAGCCCGGCTGCGATGCAGAGGCCCTCGATGATGTTGTGGAGGCGGCCGTACTCCTCGACCGACGCGGGTCGGGCGCGACTCACCGCGAGCGCGATGGCGTCGGACTTCCAGTACGACAGCGCCGCCGCCCCGCCGGCGAACACGAGGCCGCCGACGATGAACGCGACGCCGTTGCCCAGGAGCAGGTTCAGGGCCGCGCCGACGAGCACCACCAGGACGACGAAGCCCAGGATCAGGAGGACGGAGCGGCGCTTGTTCTGCGCTACCTGGTCGTACATCAGGCGGGCGGAGGAGCCGGTGTGGAGCCACCGGTGCCGAAGTCGACCTCGACGGTGCCCCGGGACACCTCGTCGACCTCGAAGTACTCGCGCTCGGTGAAGTTCATCCGACCGGCGATCGTGTTGGCCGGGAACTTCTGGATCTTCGTGTTATAGCGAACGACCGAGTCGTTGTAGAACTGCCGCGCGTAGGCGATGCGACCCTCGGTGCCGGTCAGCTCCTCCTGCAGGTTGAGGAAGTTCTGGTTGGCCTTGAGGTCGGGGTAGGCCTCGGAGAGGGCGAAGACCGACTTCAGCGCGCCGGTGATCATGTTCTCGGCCTGGCCCTGCTCCTGGGGACCGGACGCGGCCATCGCGCTATTGCGAGCCCGGATGACGGCGTCGAGCGTCTCCTTCTCGTGGGTGGCGTAGCCCTTGACCGTCTCGACCAGGTTGGGGATGAGGTCGTAGCGGCGCTTGAGCTGCACGTCGATCTGCGCCCAGGCGTTCTCGATCCGGTTCCGCAGCCCGACAAGGCCGTTGTAGGTGAGCATCACGTAGAGGCCGATCAGCACCACGATGCCCAGCACGATCCACACGAACACGACGAGCTCTCCTCGGATTGGGTCCGCCCACCCTACCGCCGGTGCCGGCCCGGTCGACCCGCGACCTCGGCGTAGATCTCGGAGTAGCGCTCCGCCAGATGAGCCATCGACAGCTGCTCGGCGCGACGGTGCCCGCCGGCCACCAGCTCGGCCCGGAGGCCGGGGTCCTCCAGCACCCGGCGGATGGCCTTGGCCAAGGCCGCTGGGTCCCCGACCGGCGTGAGCAGGGCGTCCATCCCGTCCGTGGCGACGTTGCGGTGGCCGTCGAGGTCGGAGGCGACCAGCGCGCTGCCCGAGGCCATCGCCTCGAGCAGCACCATGCCGAAGGACTCCCCCCGCACCGAGGGCGAGCAGTAGACGGTGCACCCCCGCATGCGGGCGGCCCGCTCGTCGTCGCTGATCCGGCCCAGCCACTCGATGCGGGGATCGTGGGCGTGGCGCTCCCGCAGCTCCGCGCTCTGCGGACCGTCGCCCCCGACCCAGACGCGCACGTCCGCGGGAAGGTCCGCGAGCGCGGCGAGGAGGACCTCGAGGCCCTTGCGCGGCTCGTGCCGCCCCAGGAAGAAGATCGTCGGACCGTCCACCGGGTGCGGCTCGACGGACGCGAACCTCTCCACCTCGATGCCGTTGAAGAGCAGCTCGTACTCGCCACCGAGGGCCTCCTGGGCGAGGGCCATCGCGTCGGGCGACACGGCACAGCGGTGGGCGAGGCGCTTCGCCATGCGCGTCAGCCCCCATCCCAGGTAGCGGTACGCGGCGCTCTCTCCCGCCGCGTGGAAGGTGCCCACCAGCGGCGCGTTGCCGAACAGCAGTGCCGTCATGGTGGGACCGGGTGCGATGGGCTCGTGGAGGTGGACGACCTCGAACGCCTCGTCGCGCAGGGCCCGGATCGTGCGGAGCTGCGCGGACGGATCCGGCGCGATCGGTGCGACGGACCCGTTGGCCGCGGTCGGCACGCTCCGGCCGAGCGGGGTGACGCCGGCATCGGGTGGCGGGCCGTCGCAGGGGCCGAGCACGCGCACCTCGTGGCCCATGCTCCGCAGGGCGCGGCCCAGCCCGAGGACCTGCCCCTGGACGCCGCCGGGGATGGTCAGCGAGTACGGGCAGACCAGGCCGATGCGCATCACGGCAAGGTTAGGTCGCCCCGATCGGACGGCCAGTTGGGCTGGAGGAGGTGCCACTGCTCGGGGGCCCGACGGATCAGATCCTCCAGAGCGTGGGCGACGTCCTGGGTCACCCGCGCCACGTCCTCCCGGAAGCCGGCGCGACGGGTGGTGTCGAGTGGCGGGCGGACCACGCCGCGGCGGATCAGGCCGTCGAAGTAGATGGCGGTGGGGAGGATCCGCGCTCCCGTGCGCAGGGCCAGCGTCGCCGGGCCCGCCGGCAGCGTGGTGCGCTCACCGAAGAACTCGACGTCGATGCCGCCACCGTCGAGGTCGCGGTCGCACAGGAGGGCGAGGACGTGGTTGGCCCTCAGGGCCCGCAGGGTGGCGGGACCGGCCTCGGGGCCGAGCGGGACGACCTCGAAGCCGAACGAGCGGCGGAGCTCGATGAACCACTCGAAGAGGGCGGGGGGCTCGAGCCGCTCGACCACCGCCGTCACGGGAACGTCGCGCACGCGGGTCAGCCAGAAGCCCGCCCACTCCCAGCCACCCAGGTGGGGCAGCGCCATGATGGCGCCGTTGCCCGCGGCCAGGGCGGCCTCGAGGTGCTCGTAGCCCTCGGTGTCGAACCCGGCGTCGAGGTCGTGCGGGCTCGTGCCCGGGAGCCGGAACGACTCCACGTAGTAGCGGGCGTACGACTCGAAGGTGACGCGCACCGCCTCGTCGAGGGCCGCGCCCTGCAGGTCCGGGCGGACCCGCTGCAGGTTGCGCACCACCTGGGCGCGGGCCGCGGGCGAACGGCGGGCCGCCAGTCGACCCAGGCGCAGCGCGGCGGCCTCTGCGAGGGGCCGGGGCGCGAGGCGGGCCGCGCCGGCTCCGAGCTTGTAGGCGATGGTGGTGAGGTCGGCCACGGTGGGCGGTGAGCCGCGGTGCGACTCAGGTGCTCCTCGCTAGCGCCGCGCGCTGCGAGCCTGACGCCGCCACGCCCGCTCCGTGGGCCGAGCCGCGCGCCGGGCCTTCCACCGACTGGCCTGCGCCGCCGGGCGGGGGGCGCTGGCCTGCGACCAGACCTTCACGAAGCGCTGCACGGCGGTGACGAGCGTGAGCACGAGCATCAGCCAGAGCAGGGGGATGAGGATCGAATCGAACAGGAGGCCGACACCGAGGACGATGATCCGCTCGGCCCGCTCCATGAGCCCGCCACGCGCGTCGAAGCCGAGCGCATCGGCCTTGGCCCGCTCGTAGGAGATCAGCATCGAGGCGCCGAGCACCGCGAGGGGCAGCACCGCGATCCGACCGGGGTGGGTGGTGGACAGGTGCCAGGCCACGCCGCCGAGCAGCAGCGCGTCCGTGACGCGGTCGGACACCGAGTCGAAGAAGGCGCCACGCGGGCCGGCGGTGCCGGATGCCTTGGCGACGGCGCCGTCGAGCAGGTCGGGCAGCGCGCAGAGGATGAGCAGCAACAGGCCGGCGCGCAGCGCCCCGTTGGCGATCGCGACCGACGCGGCGCCCGCCAGCACGACACCGGTGGCGGTGAGGTGGTCGGCCGTGATGCCCGTGCGGCGGATGTTGGCTCCGATGGGCTTCAGGCCCTGTTCGAAGCTGGATCGCCAGCGACCATCGAACATCTGGGGTCCCTCGTGGGTCGGCGGTGTTCCCGAGCAGGCTATCCGGAGGGTCCCGCCGACAGCGACATCGGGGATGGAACGCCTGGCTAGCCGCCCGGAGCCAGCAGATCCGCCCACTGGGTGAACAGCAGGTGGTGCCCGGCGGTCGCCACGACCTCCAAGGCGGCCTCGGGGAGGCGCTCCGCCAGCCACTCGCCCACCGCGGGGGGCGAGACCTCGTCAGCGCTGCCGTGCACCAGCCGGACGGGCGCCCCGACCGTGGCGAGGTCGAGACCCGGGGTGAGCTGGAGCTCGAGGTCGTGCTCCACCCCCGCCAGACCCTCCCGCACGGCCTCCTGGAGGGCGAGGGCGAGCTGCTCGGCCGCGCCGGGCACCGCGGCCAGCTCGGACCGGCCGAGCGGGCCGGCGTTCTCGAGCACGTGCTCCAGCGCCACCTCGCTCGTGATCGCCATCGGCAGGAGGTAGGGGGCCATCTCCGCGGCGAGCTCGGCGGGCGGGACGTCCCGGGCGAGCTCGGCGAAGGTCCGTCGCGCGGGACCGAGCGCGGCGAGGACAGCGGCATCGGCGTACGCCTCGACGGGCGGCATCGTCGCCACCAGCGTCACGGCCGAGGCTCGGTGGCCGAGGACCGACGCCGCGGCGAGGGCCGCCAGCCCGCCGGACGACCACCCCAGCAACGCGGCCCGCTCGATGCCCAGCGCATCGAGGAGGGCTCGGAGGTCGTCGCCGATCGACGTCAGGCCGGCCGCCGGGTGCGGGTCGCTCTCCCCCGACCCCGGGCGATCCACCGCGAGCAGGCGCACCCCGAGCCGAGCGGCGACCGCGTCATCCGGATGCCGGGCCAGGCGCGAGTCGGGGGTCCCGTGCAGGTACACGATCGGGCGGCCCCTCCGATCCCCCACGTCGTCGACGCCGAAGGCGCGCCCGTCGGGCAGCAGGATGCGCTCGGGGGGCTCCACGAGCGCACCCTACGGCGCTCGGGTACCGTCCGGGCACTCCCAACACGTCCACTCGCGAGGGGGGATCGAGTGCAGCTTTTCTCGTCCGAGAAGATCCGCAACGTGGCCCTGGTCGGTCACGGTGGCGCCGGCAAGACGACCTTGGCCGAGGCGCTCCTGCACCGGGCCGGCGCCCTGAACCGGCTCGGCCGGGTGGAGGACGGCTCGACCGTGTGCGACCACGACGCCGAGGAGCAGCGCCGCGGGCTGTCCCTGTCGCTGGCCCTGGCGCCGTTCGAGTGGAAGGGCCACAAGGTCAACCTGGTCGACACGCCGGGCTACGCCGACTTCATCGGCGACGTGGTCACCGCCCTCCGGGTGGTCGACCTCGCGGTCTTCGTGGTGTCGGCCGTCGACGGCGTCGAGGTGCAGACGGAGGCCATCTGGCGAGAGGCGGCCCGGCTCGGGGTGCCGAGGATGATCTTCGTGAACAAGCTCGACCGGGAGCGGGCGAGCTTCGAGCGGACGCTCGACCAGCTGCGCGACCGGCTCGGAGCGGGCGTCGCCCCCCTCGAGCTCCCGATCGGGGAGGAGGCGGAGTTCCGAGGGATCGCCGACCTCCTCACGGACACGGCCCACCTCTACGTCGACGGCGTGCCGCACACCGAGCCGATCCCCGAGGACATGGAGGCCCTCGAGCACCAGGTGCACGACAACCTCGTCGAGGGCATCGTCGTCGCGGAGGACGACCTCCTCGAGCGCTACCTCGAGGGCGAGGTGCCGTCCGTGGCCGAGCTGGAGCACGCGCTCACGTTGGGCATCGAAGCGGCGTCGGTGTTCCCGGTCGTGTGCGGCTCGGCGACGGCCGAGGTGGGCATCGACCGCCTCGCCGACCTGCTCGTCGAGATCGGGCCGCCCCCGGCCGACCGACCGATGGTCGTCACCGCGGGCGACACCGAGGTGGAGGTGCCCGCGGATCCCGATGCTGACCCGCTCGCCCACGTGTTCAAGACGATCGCCGACCCGTTCGTCGGCCAGGTGTCGCTGCTCAAGGTGCTGTCGGGCACGATCCGCAACGACGACCACCTCGTGAACAGCCGGACGGGCACGGAGGAGCGCCTCCACGGCCTGTTCGTGGTGCGGGGCAAGGAGCACGAGACCGTCGACGCGCTGGCGGCCGGCGACCTGGGCGGCATCGCGAAGCTGACGAGCACGCGCACCGGCGACACGTTGGCCAAGCGCGGCCGGCCGGTGCACGTGCCCCCCGTCGACCCGCCCGCCGCGGTGCTCGCGATGGCCATCGTGCCGAAGACCCAGGCCGACGACGACAAGCTGGCCACTGCGCTGCACCGGCTGCAGGAGGAGGACCCGGTGCTCGTCGTCGATCGCGACGAGGAGACGCACCAGACGCTCCTCTGGGGCACCGGGGAGACGCACCTCGCCATCGCCATCGAGCGGCTGGAGCGGAAGTTCGGCGTCGCCGTCGGCACGGAGCCGGTGCTGGTGCGCTACCGCAGCACGATCACCGACGGCCAGGAGCAGGAGTACACGCACAAGAAGCAGTCCGGCGGGCACGGGCAGTACGCCCGAGTCGTCCTGCGGGTCGAACCGCTGGAGCGCGGCGAGGGCTTCGAGTTCGTCGACAAGATCGTCGGCGGCGCGATCGGCAAGGGGTTCATCCCCGCGGTCGCAAAGGGCGTCGAGGAGGCGATGGCGGGCAGCCCCGCGTCGAACGGCTACCCCGTGGTGGACGTCCGCGTCACCCTGCTCGACGGCAAGGAGCACAGCGTCGACAGCAACGAGATGGCCTTCCGCACGGCGGGCCGCGTGGGGTTCCAGGAGGCGATCACGAAGGCGGGGGTCGTGCTCCTCGAGCCGGTCTCCCGGCTCGACGTGATGGTGCCCCCCGACCAGCTCGGCGACGTCATGGGCGACCTCAACTCCCGACGGGGAAGGGTGCAGGGCACCACGCAGGGCGAGGACGGCGAGCAGACGATCTACGCCCTCGTGCCCGAGAGCGAGCTGCTCCGCTACGCCACCGAGCTGCGGTCGATCACGGGCGGCCGCGGCCGCTTCCGGGCGGAGCACGACCACTACGATCCGGTCCCCCAAGGTCGCTCGCCTGCGACCTGAGGTCGTTTCGACGGATTCGGGCAGACTCGCAGCATGGACCGGTGCGAGGAGTGCCTCTTCGAGTACGCCTCGGAGGACGAGGCGTCGATCCCCGACCGGCTGCGAACGTTGGGACGCCGCTACCAGGCCCCACTCAGCCGGTTCCTCCCGGGTGAGGACGGCCCCGCCCTCCTGCGGGCCCACCCCGATCCGCAGGCGTGGTCCGCGCTCGAGTACGTCTGTCACGTCCGCGACGTGTTGGACGTGCAGCGCGACCGGCTCGAGCTGGCCCTCGCGGAAGAGGTGCCGGCGTACGCGCCGATGGGCCGCGAGGAGCGCGTCGTCGACCTCGCCTACAACGACCAGCCGCCCTCCGAGGTGGCGGCCGCGGTCGTGACCAACGCGGATCTCCTCGCCGATGCCTTCGCCGCGCTCAGCACGGACCAGTGGACCCGGACGGCGATCTACAACTACCCGGAGCCGACCGAGCGGTCGATGGTGTGGCTCGGTCAGCACACGGTCCACGAGATCCACCACCACCTCCTCGACGTCGGCCGCACGATGCGGACCGCACGCGGCCGATGAGCACCCGCCCTCCCAGCGACGCGGTCGTCGCGCTCCGCTCCCTCGATCGCCGCTACCGCGGCCTCTTCGCCGGCCTCGGCGAGGACGAGTCGCCCGACGACCTGGCCCACCGCATCGGCCCCGAGGGCATGTCGGCCGGCGACCACGTGGTCGCCGCCGCCCGCACGACCACGCTGCTGGACCGGGCCCTCGAGCAGGTCCTCACCGACGTCGACCCCGTCCTCCACCCTGCCGTCGCCGCTCCAGCCGAGCGGCAGTGGCACACGGGGACAGGCGGCGTGCTCGACGACCTGCTGGCCGAGCTGGCGTCAGCGGCAGGGAGGCTTGCGGACCGCGTGGAGCGCGTACCTGCGTCCGACTGGGCCCGGACGGCCCGGGTCGCCGGTCACGACGCCGACGTGGGCGCGCTGGCGATCGTCTGGGACGCCGTCGACTCGGCCGTCGAGCACCTCAAGGCCGCCGAGCGCACCCTCGCCGCGGTGCGCGGCCGCCCCTAGCGGTCGCGCGCACCGGGCCCAGACGCGGAGAGACCCGGGCCCACGGGGTGGAGGGCCCGGGTCTCCGTCCGACGGGGGTGTGCGTCCCGTCGGGATCTTGGCTCAGGTCTGAGCGTCGTTCGACACCGGGTGGCAGAGCACGCAGACCTTCACGGGCAGCGGGTCGGCCAGGAAGCTGGCCACGCTGCCGTTCGACGGCGGCGGAGCGCCGCCGCCCACCTTCACGGTCGCCACCCCGAGGGGGAGGAGCACGATCTTCGTGGTGTGCGGCGTGGGCAGGAGGTCGACCTGTCCGCCGGATGCCCACGTCTTGCCGCCGATGTTGAGCGCAGGACCGAGGTCCGCTGCGGCCGCTGGGGCGACCGAGGCCGCCATCACGATCCCGCCCACTGCTACGCCCGCGCAGAGTCCAATGATCTTCTTCATGAGGCTGCCCGCCCTTTCGTTCCAGCCGCGGGCCACGTTGCCCGCCACCGAGACGTGCCCTTGTGGTCCGCCCGACGAGACCGTACGACAGGTCCTCCGGCTCGCCAACAGGACATCGGGCACACCCGTCACCCAGTGAGGTCGGACCAGTCCTCTGGGTTGTCTTCGGTGAAGTGGGCGACGATCCGGCCGTCGACGCCATCGACGAGCACGAGGCCCCGCGTCCTTGGCGGCTCCTCCGCGGAGTAGAGGAGGATGCGCCAGGTCGGTCGGCTCCGCAGGCCGCGCCACCCGAGCTGGGCCGACGCGTGACCGACGGCGAAGCCGACCTCGCGGGTGGCCGCGACCAGCGCGTCGCGCTCGTCGACGTCGAGGTTCCAACCGGCGATCAGGTGGTACGCGCCGATCACGGCGAGCAGCACGCCGGCACCGAGGAAGCCGCCGTTGACCAGCACGCCGTCGCCCGTCCCGGTGGCCGCCCAGAGCCCGACGCACGCGGCGGCCAGCATGAGGTAGAGGTAGCCGGGGACGCGGCGGCGGTTGTTGTTCGGGAAGACGTAAGGCCCGACCCACTCCGAGGCGTTGAGGTCGTCCGGGAGGGCGTCGATGACCTCGTCGTCACGGGTCCCGTCGTCGGCCATCTCACCGGCGAACGTACCGCCGCGCCGCTCAGGATGGCCAAGCGGCGCGGATCCG